>Ga0123327_1002727_pt1 | contig 13399 bp, 12 predicted proteins | sample BioC13SIPDNA_4_FD_89701 | JGI IMG/M metagenome (GOLD analysis project Ga0123327, IMG submission 89701) | Anaerobic biogas reactor microbial communites from Washington, USA - Biogas_R1_B C13 SIP DNA | ecosystem: Engineered > Bioreactor > Anaerobic > Unclassified | place: Washington, USA...
AGCCGCTGCGGGTTGGAGCCGGCGGTGACGACCCTGCCGTCCGGCATGAGCAGCGACACCGAGTGGTACAGCCGAGGCACCCGAGAGGCCGCCACGACGGTCCACTCGTCGAGCTCCGGGTCGTAGATCTCCGCGGCGAGCGCGGCGAGCGCGGCGGACTCCTCCATCGCCGCCCCGCCGTACTTTATAACGAATATGCACCCGGCGAACTTGCTGATATAGGGAAGTGCTTCCAGAAGCGTCTGTATCTTTTCACTCATTATGGGACTCCGATCGTTAGAGTATGTACCTGCTCAAGTCCTCTTTGTCCAGAAATTCGCCCAATTTCTCACGGACGTAGGACTTAGTCACTTCGACCTTCTGGCCCTTGAGGTCCGGCGCCGTAAAGGAGATGTCGTCGAGGAGCTTCTCCATGACCGTGTAGAGCCTCCGGGCGCCTATGTTCTCCGTCATCTCGTTTATCCTCTGCGCTATATCCGTGATCTCCCTGATGGCCTCCTCGTCGAACTGAAGCTCCACGTCCTCTGTCTTGAGGAGCGCCCGGTACTGTTTGATGAGGGCATTGTCGGGCTCCGTGATGATCCGGTAGAAATCGTCCTTCGTCAGGGCGTCGAGTTCGACCCGGATGGGAAAACGGCCCTGCAGCTCGGGTATGAGGTCCGAGGGCTTCGACATGTGAAAGGCCCCCGCGGCTATGAAGAGTATATGGTCCGTCTTCACCATGCCGTACTTGGTGGTGACCGTCGTTCCTTCCACGATGGGGAGAATGTCCCTCTGGACGCCCTCGCGCGAAACGTCCGGACCGTGGCCGTGGTCGCGGCTCGCTATCTTGTCGATCTCGTCGAGGAAGATGATCCCCGACTGCTCCACGCGGTCGACGGCATCGGAGGTGACCCTGTCCATGTCGATGAGCTTGCGGGACTCTTCCTGGATAAGGTGCTCGTAAGCCTCGCCGACCTTCATCTTGCGCCGCTTGGTCTTCTGGGGAAGCATGTTTCCGAACATGTCCCGAAGCTGCATATCCATCTCTTCCATCCCCTGGGAAGAGAATATCTCTATGATAGGGAGGGCCCGGTCGGGAACCTCGAGCTCCACGAGACGGTCGTTGAGGGTGCCTGCCCGGAAGCGCATGCGCATCTTCTCCCGCGACTGGTCGGGGCTTTCCTCCTCCTCGCCCGCCGTGCTCGTCCGTTTCTTCGGGATAAGGAGATCGAGGATCCTCTCCTCGGCCATGATCGTGGCCTTCTCCTTCACCCGTTCGTGCTCTTCCTTCTTGAGCATGTTCACGGAAAGCTCGGTGAGGTCCCTGATCATCGACTCCACGTCCCTGCCCACGTAACCCACTTCCGTGAACTTCGTCGCCTCTATCTTGAGGAAAGGGGCGTTCGCCAGCTTTGCCAGCCTGCGGGCGATCTCCGTTTTTCCCACCCCGGTGGGACCGATCATGATGATGTTCTTGGGCGCAACCTCGTCACGCAGGTCCGCCGGTATCATCTGGCGCCGCCAGCGGTTGCGAAGCGCCACCGACACGGCCTTTTTCGCCTTGTTCTGGCCGATGATGAACCGGTCCAGCTCCTCCATGATCTCCTTAGGCGTCAACTGTTTCATCAAAGTTCCTCTATCGTTACCCTTTCATTCGTGTAGATGCATATGTCCGAGGCGATCGCCATGGCTTCCTTCACGATCTCGACCGCCGAGAGTGACGCGTGCTTGACGAGCGCCTTCGCCGCCGCCTGCGCGTAGGGACCTCCGGAACCGATCGCCGCTATGCCGTCGTCAGGCTCGATGACGTCGCCGTTGCCGGAAAGAATGAGCGTATGGTCACTGTCGGCAACGATGAGCAGGGCCTCGAGTCTCCTCAAGAGCCTGTCCGTCCTCCAGTCCTTGGCGAGCTCCACGGCCGCCCGCGTGATGTTGCCGTTGTACTGCTCCAGTTTCTTCTCGAAGCGCTCGAAGAGGGTGAAGGCGTCCGCGGTGGCACCGGCAAAACCGGCCAGGCATTTATCGCTATAGAGTTTGCGGACCTTCTTCGCCGTGTGCTTCATCACCGTGGCGTTCATCGTGACCTGACCGTCGCCTCCAATAGCAATTCCCCCATTGTGTCTGACGCACAAAACAGTCGTGGCTTCCATTCTTTACCTTCTGGGATGCGATTTGTCGTATATCTCCATGAGCTTGTCCATGGAGACATGGGTGTATCTTTGCGTTGTGGAGAGCTTGGAATGGCCGAGCAGCTCCTGGATCCCCCTGAGATCGGCCCCGTTGTCCAGCATGTGCGTGGCAAAGGAGTGCCTGATCCCGTGAAGCGACAGACTCTTGAAGAGCTGGGCCTTGATCTGGTGCTTCTTCATTATCTTCAACAGGCCCCTGTATGTGAGGCGCTCGCCCCTCACATTGATGAAAAGGGCCTTGTTCGCCGCAAACTTGTCCATCATCCCCACCGCGGCCAGGTATTCCTCGAGGGCCTCTTTCGCCTTCTCGCCGAAAGGCAGGATCCTTTCCTTGCCGCCTTTGCCCATCACCCGCGCCCACATGCCCTCGAGGTGAAGGTCTTCCTTGTCCATGCTGAGGACCTCGCTCGCCCTCATGCCAGAGGAATACATGAGCTCGAAGATGGCCCTGTTGCGCATATTGAGCCATCCGTCCCGGGGCAGGAAATCGAGGAAGTGGAACATCTCGTCGATCGTGTAGAACTTGGGGAGGTGTTTCTCTATCCTCGGGCTGCGGATGATAAGGGCCGTGTTCTCGTCGATGTAGCCCTTCTTCTTCATGAACCTGAAGAACATCTTGATCGCCGAGACCTTCCGCGCCAGTGACGATTTCTTGAGACCCTTATATACGTGCACTATGTACGCCCGGATCGTCTCATGGTCCACGACCTCAAAGGACCCCTCCGAAACGAACCGGACGAAGTCCTCCACATCGCCGCGGTACGCCCGCATCGTGTTGAAGGCAGCTCCCTTCTCGTTGTCGAGATACCTGTAGAACTCCTTCGCGACAACCTTGACGGTTTGCTTGTCCATAGACCTATTATTGTATAATTTTCACGAAAATAATCAAGGAAATTCCCCTGTTGCCCGCATGCGCCCCCTGGCGGGGGCGCCCCTGTCGCGCCGGTCCCCCGGCCGAGTGCCTTCGACATCATTGTCGACGTCCATAAGGGCCTTCGACATATCTTGCCTGCACGCAAGACACGGCACGGCTCCCTTCATCCATGTAAGACCGAGATATCATGAAGATATCGGGAAGGGTCTCCCATGGCACGCAAGTTGCTTGAATGAATTGATCACGATGGCCGGGACTTCCGGAATGACAGCCAGGAGATCAAGAAACCCTTCCCGGCCATCACAAATAAAACAGCAATCCCGAGGCTGATCAAGCCTCATGAGGGTTCAGGGGTTACCCCTTCCTCCCCTGATCCCTCCCCCCCCTTATAAAGACGGTTGCAGGTTTCAGGTCCCAGGTTTCAAGTCAAATACCTTAAGAGACAGTTTCAGGGATCAGACGAAAGGCAGGAGGTCTTCGAGACCGGTTCTGTCAGTTCCTTGACGCCCTGCTCCCACTGACCCATCATGCGCTCGCCGATCTCGCGGAACTCGGGGTGGTCCGATATGTAAGCCGGGATCGTCGCTCTCGTCTCCATGACAGCTTCGGAGGCGCGGGTGAATGTGTCGGAGATCTTTTTCACGGGCAGCAAGAGATGGGTCACGGCAAAACGCTCCAGCACTTTGCGGGGCCACCATTTCTTCGTGCCTGCAAGGGTGAGCGCGGGTACATCATTAATAATGTATGCCGTCGTCGTGACGACGTCGTAGACCGGCGCAAGCTCCACAGAGCTCCCGGGTTTGGCGTAGAGGACTCCGAAGTTCTTCAGATGGGCGTCGCCATTGCGAACCATCACCGACAGGACAAGCGTGGCAAAGAACCGCTCCCGGGCCTCCATCAGGCGGTCACCGGAGACGTAGTCGCGGATGCTCCTTGCCACCCTTTCGTAGCTGCCGGAGTACTTTTGAGCCGTGCCGAGCGCCTGAAGGCTGCACATGTCTTCGAATCCGATCGGAGTACCCCCGGCAGAGACGTCGAAGCGGCGCATGATGAAGAGCCCGCCGTTGTCGGAGAGGAAAAACTCCGGCGTTGGCAGCCCCGCACGCTTCACGGCGGTCATGCAGAAATACTCATTGGCGGCCAGGCAGGGGTAGTCCGTCCCCCAGGACTTCACGATGTAGCCGGACGACGTCAATGCGCCCCGCTGCGAGGCCTCGAGGAGCACCTTCGGCTGGACTCCCGATATCCCGGAACGCAGGGCATATCTTGCCACAAGTTCATGGAAGAGTTCCCTCGTGTCCGGATAGGTGAGCAATTCGTCGAGGGACTCCGGTGTCTCCGCAATGTGCGGCGACTCGTCGCCGGGGAGCGAAAACCGGTTCCTTCCCACCTGGTTTCCCCCTGTGACGCGGAGGATGGAAAGGTCATCCTCCCCCACCACCTTGGCAATGGCGCGCCGGATCGCTTCCAGCAGCGCCCCCTCCGGCAGGTTCATCTGGAATACAGGGTGAAGGTCACGACTCACCCAGCTTTCCAGCCGGACCGGCATCGTAAGCGATACCTGAGCATCGGCACCGGCATCCGGTGAATAGGCGAACACGCATTCCTTGCGAGGCCCCCGCGCCAGAAGTCCTGACCTGTTGTCCGCGGCCCACACGGCAAGAGAAGGAGTATCAGCCATCAGTCGCCCTCCTTTTCACGGAGTTCGTCCAGTGTCGGAGGCGCGCCCAGGGGCCGCACGCGCAATTCCAGGCCGAGGAATTCAAGGATCCTGATGAGCTTCCTCGCCCCGATGTCCTGCGCAGTGCCGTTCTCGATCTGACCGATGGTGGTACGGCTCATGCCGAGAACCCTCGCCAGCTCCGCCTGGGAGCCTTTCCGACCCCTCCGTGCCTTCCGGATCTCTTTGCCGATAGCGAAGAGCATGTTGCATTATAAATGATGCATATCGCAATGTCAAGAACGTTTTGCATCATATACAATGCATCCTGTCACGGGACCGACAGTTCCTGAGGTACCACGCAGCAACGTGGGACCAGATGAGCGGTGACGGCCTTTGGCCTGTGACGTGAGACCTGCGACGCGATGCATGAAATGCTCGTATTGCAGCGCTTTCCTTTCCCGTTCAAGCGACTCGAACTGTTCAAGCGGTTCAAGCGGTCATTTCTTTTTCAGCACTATCCGTATGGGCGCTCCCATGAAGCCGAATTCTTCGCGGAGGCTGTTCTCGAGGTACTTCCGGTAGTGGTCGGGGACGAGGCGCGGGTGGTTGGAGAAAAGGACAAAGGTCGGCGGTGAAGCCTTGGCCTGACTGGCGTAGAATATCTTCACCTGTTTGCCCTTCTGGTAGGAGATGTCGTGGCGGGCAAAGAAATCGGCGAAGGCCTTGTTGAGGGGGGCGGTGCCGATCCTCGTCGTCAGTTGTTCGTAGACGGCAAGGTCCATGTCGAGGATGCCGTCTATCCCGGTCCCTTTTTTCGCCGACGAGAAGACCACGGGAGCAAAGGAGGCGTGGGGGATCCTCTCGTAGACCATGTCGCGGTATTTCTCCTGAGTGAACTCCTTCTTCACGAGGTCCCACTTGTTGATGACGATGCAAAGACCCTTGCCCCTCGATATGATGAGGTGCGCGATGCTCCCTTCTTGATGGCCGGGGCCTTCGGCCGCGTCGACGATGAGGTTCACCACGTCAGCGCGCTCGATGCTCCTCACCGCACTCGACACGGAATACTCCTCCACCTTCTCGGAGATCTTGCCCTTCTTCCTCAAGCCCGCCGTGTCGATGAGGACAAGCTCCCTTCCCTCGCGAACGATCCGGGAATCCACGGAATCCCGGGTGGTGCCGGGGATGTCGCTGACGATCATCCTCTCCGAGCCGAGGATGCAGTTGGCAAGGGATGACTTTCCCGTGTTGGGCTTCCCGACGAGGGCGATCCGGGTGACGCGGAGATCTTCCGCGCCCTCGGGCGTCTCCTCTCCCTCCCCTTCTTCCATCCCTTTCAGGACATCGTCGAGGAGGTCGCCTATGCCGAGGCCATGGGCCGCGCTCACGGGATAGAGGGTGTCGGCGCCAAGCTCGTAAAAATCGACGAGCGCCTCCTCCCGCTTCTTCGAGTCCATCTTGTTGACGACGTAGTAGACGGGTTTGTGCAGCCGCCTGAGCATCCGGGCGATGTCCCGGTCGGCGGGCATCACCCCTTCCTTGCCGTCGAGCAGGAATATCACCGCCGACGACTCGTGAAGCGACGCCTCGATCTGCTTCATGATGAGCTTCGAGAACCCGTCCTCTTCCGACGAGGAGAAACCCCCCGTATCGACGAGGAGAAAGCTTCTCCCGCCCATTTCGAAGGAACCGTAGTTGCGGTCTCTCGTCACGCCGGGTGTGTCCTCCGTGATGGCCTTGCGATACCCGATGACCCTGTTGAAGAAGGTCGACTTGCCGACGTTGGGTCTCCCCACTATGCTGATAAGGCTTTCTCTTTTAGTCATCGTACCTCAGGAACATGCTCAGTATGAACCCCAGTGCGGGCAAAACCGAGATCGAATATAACGCGACGGGCACACCATAGTGGTCCGCGACGAGACCGAGGATGGTCACGCCGACACCGCCCGTGCCGATGGCAAATCCCACCATGAGTCCCGACGCGATGCCGAGCTTCGTGGGAAGGAGCTTCTGGGCCATGACGATGGTGACGGAGAAGGTGGAAACAAGGAGCATTCCCTGAACGCCGAGGACAACGAAGAGGAAGGGGCTCTGCTCCACGGCCGGCAGGAACATGACAGGCAGGGTCACCGTGGAGAGGAACATGGACAGGCGCACGAAGAAACGGTGGCCGAACCGGTCGGCGATGGGAGCTCCCAGCAGCGTCCCGACGGCACCGCAGAAAAGGAAAACGAAGACGAGCTTCCCGGCGTAAAGCGGGTCCACCTTAAGATAGTCGATGTAGTAGAAGGGGATGTACGTCATGAGACCTATCTGGGTCCAGGAACGCATGACGACAATGAGGATGACCATGGCCAGCGCGATGTACTCCACCGAGGACGTCTTCGGCGCCTCCCTTCTTGCCGCCTCCCCGTGGACAGCCACGGGCACCATTATGGTCCTCCGGTATGCCACGATGACCGCGGCGCACAGGAGAGAGGGTACAACGATGACGGGCAGCCAGGGGAATCCGTACAGGTCTATGATGTACATGGAAAGGATGGGACCCAGAGAGAAACCGACGTTCCCGCCCACAGAGAAAACGGACATGCCCGTCGCCGGCCTGTCACCCGTGAAAAAATGGGCCGTCTTGTAACCCTCGGGATGATAGGATGCCACTCCCAGGCCGCTTATTATGACAAGGCCCAGGATGAGGAGGAAATAGGGAGAAAAGGGCAGCACCGAGAACCCGACGCCGGCGGCGACAAGCCCCAGGGGCAAAAGGTAGGCCATGGCCTTTTTGTCCGAGACATACCCGAAAACAGGCTGCAGGATGGAGGACGTGAAGTTCGACGCCATGAGTATCATGCCCGTCATCGCGTAGGTAAGGTCGAGTTTCTCCTTCAGAAAAGGCAGAATGGCGGGAAGAGCCCCCTGGTAGATATCGACCACAAGGTGACCGAGAGAAAGGATAAGGAGCACCTTGAGGTCAAACTTTCTCATTTTCCACGATGTCCCTGAAGGTCATGAGGGTCCTGCACGTGGCTCCCCATATCCTGTCACCGTTATAGTGGAAGGAGGTCCACTCTCCTGACCGGCGTTGCGGTGCGAACTCCTCGCCCTTGAGGATGCTGTAGGGAAGGAAGATGAGATAGGCCACCTCCCGGGGGTTTGTAGAAAACTCGTAGGGGTAAGGCATGACCCCGACAAAGGGAGAGATAACGAATCCGGAATACGTCCATGAATCGTCGAGCCTGCCGATGACCTCCACGTCGCCGAACTGAACGCCGATCCCTTCCTCGACCTCCCTGAAAGCCGTGTGTTCAAGGTCCCTGTCCGTTGCCTCGAACATGCCTCCAGGGAACGAGACCTCTCCCTTGTGGTGCCGCACGGTGTCGGTGCGTTTGGTGAGCACGCAGTGGACGTCTCCGTCACGCTGAAAAAGGAGGAGAGCCGTTGCGGCCCTCAGTGAAGGGTCGGAAGGTATCTGCCTCGGTCGATGGGTCAGGAGACGGTCCCTGATGGTCTCAAGCATCGCCTATTGTAACGTGAAGGCGCCTGCAAAAGCAACGATGCAACTGCAGCAGGCTTTGGTCCGGCGCATCTCTCGAGGGCACAGACCGCGCGACGGCGATACCTCCTGCCGGTCATCCCGTGTCAGTATTCTGACATCAGTTTCGGCGGTCGGGATCCGCGTTGAAGAGGAACATGATCCGTTTCCAGATGAGCAGCTTTTCCATGTCCATGACGACTTCCGGCGCCTCGGACCTTTCCATCTCGCCGTATCTCTCGCAGCTCTTGGCAAGAAGGTGAAAGCATTCCCGGACGGATTCGTTGATGTCCCCACGGGTCTTTTGTGTTCCTGACATCCTGTCAATTCGAGCTTTCATGCCAGAGACTTCTGCAAGCTCTGTGCCAAACCACCTCCACAAAAACTATTTTACTCCGCGCCGTGTTTCGTGTAAAAATGAATGAAAGCAACCAGGACTACGGGTACAACAACCCATGGGGCGTTTCTTCGGAGGGTTTGCGCGATGAAAAAACAGAAGCTGGGAACCCCGGACCTGCGGGACAAGCTCGTGACCGACACCGTCAAGAAGGTGATGGCCCTTCTCAAAAGCAAGGGGCAGGAGCCTGACAGAGCCATGGTAGAAAAAACGACGATCGAGGCCATAGATGATTTCGTCGCGCAGTGGTATGAGGTTTCCCTCGAGGCCATCGAACTCAGGGACGGCGAGGCCGATTTCGTTACCGATGACGAGCTTGACGACCCCGAGCTCATTCGCGAGGCAAAGCTCCGGGTCATCAAGGGACTCTACGAAGAACCCCCCGATGACTTCTACGAGACCATCGCTGAGAGCGCCATAGCCTCTCACTGACCGTTGCTGTTCTTCTTTTCCCGGCCTTCCTCTCCATTGCCCTTCTTCTTCTCCATCACCTCTGAGATCTCCGTGAGGCGCTTTTCCACGAGATGATTCAGTGTGCCCTCGGGATAGGTCCCGTCGGTCCCCGGTTCGCCGGCCGGCATGCCCGTCAGGATCTCGAGGCCTTCCTCCATGCGGTCAATGGTGTATACGTTGAAAAGCCCCTTCTCCACCGCCTCTATGACGTCGTCGCTCAGCACCAGGTTCCGTGTGTTGCGTTTCGGGATTATCACCCCCTGCGACCCGTCGAGGCCGCGCATCTTGCAGAGATGGAAGAAACCCTCTATCTTCTGGTTCACCCCGCCTATGGGCTGAACGTCCCCGTTCTGGTCCATGGAGCCCGTCACGGCGAAGGACTGCTTGAGGGGAACGCCGCTGATGGAGGAAAGCAGGGCGTAGAGCTCGGCGCAGGTAGCGCTGTCACCTTCGACCATCTCGTAAAGCTGCTCGAAGGTGATCGACGCGGAGAGGCTTATCGGCTTGTTGACGGCGTACTTCCCGCCGAGATAGCTCGTGATGATAAGGATGGCCTTCTCGTGGATCTTGCCGCTCATCTTCGTCTCCCGCTCGAGGTTGACGACACCCGCCCTGCCCATGTAGGTCTTCGCGGTGATACGGGACGGTTTACCGAAAGCGTAGTCGCCGATGTCAAGGACGGCGAGGCCGTTCACCTGCCCCACCTTCTCCCCTGCCGTGTTCACGATGAGGGTATCCTCGATCATCATCTCCTGCAGCCTTTCCTCGATGCGGTTCACCCTGTAGATCTTCTCCTTGACGGCCCTAGTGACGTGGGCGGCGCTCACGCGGTCGACACCCTCCTTCTTTGCCCAGTAATGGGACTCCCGTATGAGGTCGGCAATGTCGCCGAACCGTGTCGAGAGCTTGCCCTGATGGTCGGCAAAACGCGAGCCCATCTCCACGATCCGCGCCACGGCCGTCCTGTCGAAGGGAAGAAGATTCTCATCTTTCTGGCACTGGGCGACATAGAGCGCGTACTTGTCGGTGTTCTCCCGGTTCCTTTCCATGCGGCTGTCGAAATCGGCCTTCACCTTGAAAAGCTCCCGGGAGTCCTCGTCGTAGGCATGGAGGATATAGTAAAGGTAGGGGTTGCCCGTGAGGACGACCTTCACGTCGAGGGGGATGGCCTCGGGCTTCAGACCCGCCGTGCTGATGAGACGATATTGCTCCAGCACGTCCTCGATGCGGATCTCCCCATTCTTGAGCGCCCGTTTCAATGCCTCGTAAGAAAAGGCGTTCCTCAGGAGCTCCAGGGCGTCGATGACAAGATAGCCCCCGTTCGCCTTGTGCAATGAGCCGGCCTTTATCATCGTGAAATCCGTTGTCGCCATGCCGTACTGAACCTTGTACTCCATCCTGCCGAAGAGGTTGAGGTAGGTTGGGTTGCTCTCGTACACCACGGGGGCTCCCTTGCTCTCCCCATTGTTAACAATGACATTGACAGCGTACCTGGTAAAAGAGGTCTCCGCCTTCGGCATCTTCAGGAAGGGCAGGGGCGAGGGGGCTTCCTCGGTAACCTTGAAATCGTCGAGATGGGTCAGTATGTCCTCTTTCACATCCTCGAGGTATTTGACGACCTTCTCCTGCTCTCCGTATTTCTTCTGGATGGCATCGACCATGGGGCCGACGATATCGAGGGCGACCATCCTGTCAAGGCGTATCACCATTTCGTTGACGATCTTCTCCGCCTCCCGGAGGATACGGACCACGTCGTTCAGTTTCTCCTGAAAGAGACGTCCTGTTTCCTCGAGCTTCTTCCTGGCCTTGGCGTCGAGGGCGTCGAACTCCTCCTTCGACATAAGTTCCCCGCTCTCTTTGACGGGAACGATGAGGACCCCCGTCGGCCCCCGCTTCACCGTGAAACCCCTCTCCTTCGCCTCCGTATCGAGACGGGTGAGATACTCCTGCTGCTTCTGCTGGAACTCGTCGACGATCTTGCTCTTCTGGGTCTCGTATTCCTTGGATTCAAAGGCCTTCGGTATCTCGAGCCTGAGGATCTTGATCATCTCCTCGAGCTCCTTCTGGAATACGGCACCCTTGCCCGGCCCGAAGGAAAGGGCTATGGAACTGTCGGGGTCCTTGAAATTGTGGACATAACACCAGTCGGCAGGGGCCTCTTCGTTGGCCGCCTTTTGCCTCAACATGTACATCACCGTGGACATCTTCCCGGTACCGCTCTCGCCGATGGCAAAAACGTTGAAACCGGTGCTGTCCATGTTGAGGCCGAAGTCAAGCGACCTCAAGGCCTTCTCCTGACCGATCGTCATCGGCAATTCAACGACGGCATCGGCCCCGTCAAAGGCAAAGGAATCGGGATCGCACTTCCTGTACAGCTCATCGGGCTTCAACTTGGTGATCACGGGCTGCCTCCTCAGTCGTATACTGTCAACAAAGGCTTCGTTTCCGAGGCGTTACATAAAAATAACACGTCACAGCGAATAATCAACCCCGAACCAAAAAACGGTCTCAAGCCTCAAGCCTCAAGCCTCAAGCAAAAAAACGATGTGGTGTGTTTCCCTGAAACCTGAAACACGAAACCCGGAACGGTCTTCTCCTCCTGAAACCTGAAACCTGGAACCTGAAACCGTCTTTTACCTCATCCAGCTTCCGCCGGTGACGCACAGGGTCTGGCCCGTCATGTACTCTCCCTCGTCGGAGGCAAGGAAGAGCGCGGCATTCGCCACGTCTTCCGGGGTGCCCTTGCGGGGGTATGGTATCTCTTCGAACATTCTATCGATCTCGTCCTGGGGATAGATGTGCGGGATGAACTCGTTGAAGATGAAACTGGGCGCTATGGTGTTCGCCGTGATGTGGTGGGGGGCCACCTCCATGGCAAGACATCTCGTGAAGGCCATGACACCTGCCTTCGCCGCCGCGTAATGGGCGTGACCGCCGGCAAGCCCCCGGAAACCAGCTACCGAGGTCACGCTTATGATGCGGCCACTGTTCTGCCTGATCATCGCGGGCACGACAGCCCTGCAACAGTAGAAGGTACCGGTGAGGGTCGTCGCGAGCACAAGGTCCCAGACCTCATCCGTGATATCCACCAGCCGGGTGGGGCGGTTCGTTCCAGCGTTGTTGAAGAGTATGTCGACACGGCCGAAGGCGCCGAGCGTCGCCTCCACGGCGCGGCTCACATCGGAGACACGCGTCACGTCGCACGCGAGGCCCAGCGTTCTTGCCCCGTATTCACCCGCTATCTGCTCCGCCACGGTCCTCGCCCGGTCCTCGTGGATATCGGTAACGACGACCGCGGCGCCCTCCCGCGCCATCGCCCGGGCCGTCGCCTGCCCGATCCCGGCGCCCGCTGCCGCTGTGAGTAGAGCAACTTTATCCTTGAGTCTCATGGTCACTGTTCTCCTTGAACCTACATGATACATAATCCGCAGGACAAGGCTCAACAGGAAAAAACTACCAATGACCACACCTGTCCAAAATAGATCTACGGCAGCGAACATGCTAACGCTCTGGAGCGACCAGAGGAAACGGAAATGACCAATGACCAAATTCCAATGACCAATGAAAAAGATAATGACCAATTCATCAATAACCAATTGAACAAAGGTCAGGGCGGAACGGACTGCCTGCATCGTTTCTTTCTTGGTTATTGGTTATTGTCAGTTTTTTTGGTTATTGGAATTTGGTTATTGGTCATTTTTCATGATATGGTATGCATGTTCACTTCGAAATACTCAGGAGAACCGTGTGCCGAAGAAGAAACGTCGCGTACGCAATATTGTCCTTCTCGCGTCAGTGTCCTTCGTTATCTCTCTCGCGCTTTTTCTCTTTGATGTCCTTGCCACCTACGAGAACAGGTCGTTCGATCTCTTCTCCCGTTATCTGAACCCCGAACGGGCGTCGGACCGCATCGTCATCATTGAGATCGATCAACAATCGATTGACGCGCTGAGCGCCGAGAGCATCAACTGGCCATGGCCCCGGCAGGTCTACGCGCCCATCATCGAATTCGCCTCCCTGGCCGACGGCTTCCTCGTGGATATCCTCTTCACCGAGCCCTCCTCCTACGGCCAGGAGGATGACATGGTGCTCGGCGACGCGATCGCGAAGGCGGCCAATGTCTACCTGCCTTTCTTCCTGTCGGTGAACGAGAAGGCGATGGCCCCGGACGACATCGCGTACCTCAAGCGCTTTGCCGTTACCGGAGGTCCGCCGCCGGGACCCCGATACCGTTCCGTCGTAGCGCCCGTCGACGCGATACGCCGTGGTGTGAAGGGTTCGGGGAACGTCGCCATCAGTCCCGACGGCGACG
>Ga0123327_1002732_pt1 | contig 13387 bp, 8 predicted proteins | sample BioC13SIPDNA_4_FD_89701 | JGI IMG/M metagenome (GOLD analysis project Ga0123327, IMG submission 89701) | Anaerobic biogas reactor microbial communites from Washington, USA - Biogas_R1_B C13 SIP DNA | ecosystem: Engineered > Bioreactor > Anaerobic > Unclassified | place: Washington, USA...
ATGTAATAGAGCCCCAACTCGCGGGCCAGGTCGAGCGAGAGGTCGATCCGAGCGGCCACGTCCTGCCGGTACCAGCCGAGCCGGTCGGTCCATTCGATCCCGAACCCGCTGGAACTCATCCACCAGCGATTGAAGTTCTCGCCGGCCGCGGCAAACTTGCGCATGGCCTCGTCGCCAAGCTGCCCGGTCGTGTGGTAGATGGGCAGATTGTGGCCGACGGCGAAGTACCCCTCGCCGTTGTCGAAGGCGAGATAGTGCGGGTCGATCTTGCTCGTACGCACGAAGCCGGGCTGCTTGCCGGCGATGCACTCCAACGCGCCCTCGCCACCCGTGATTTGGCCGCTGCGGTCGCGGAGCCGCAACTCCCAGCGATACTGCCCGACCTCCAGCGGTGCAAACCGAATCCGCCAGCCGGCCTGGAGTTGAGGAACCATCACCTCAGCCTGCTCGGCCACTTCACGGCGCTGCTCGACCATATAGAACCCCGGCACGACAAGCTTCCGCCCCGAAGGCGCGGTGAACACCGCGTCGAGCCGCACGTCGTCAGGATCGAAGGGGTTGTCGTACGTGGCGTCGAGGTCGACCTGGAGTTCGAGTCGTTCGTATTGCGGCACCCGGGCCGATTCGGGGCTCACCGAGCGGATCGCCAGCGGTCGGCGTGCCGGTTCGATCTGGCCCGGAAAGCGGTCCGGCATTTCAGCGAAGGAGACGGTATACTCCGCCACGGCCGTCTCGCCCACGTCGAAATCGCCGGGCAGGAGGTTGATGCGGAACATATAGGAACGAGTGCCGCCTTCATGTTCGGCCTGCCGGTAACCGGGTAGTCCGAAACAGAGGCTGCGTCTGCCTTCGAGTTCCAACAGCACGCGGTCGGCCGCGGCCGATGGTGCGGTGGACAAGGTGCCGTGGGCCGACGGGGCAAACCAGACGCGGTTTGATCCCTCCAGGGCATCCCGGCTTCCCGAAACGTGGAGGAAGACGCCGCGAGTCAGCTTGAGGGCCGCGGTTTTCTGAAGCTCGCAGCGGACACGAAGTCCTTCGTCGGTCGGCGCGATCCGATGGACATACTTGACCGGCGGCGAGCCGTCCCGCGCGGAAAACGTGCCCTTCATGACCAGGCTGCCGTCATCCTGCAGGGTCGGCGACTGCTCGATCTTGCCGCCGGGCAGCGTCTCGTAGATCCACTGATCGTGCCAGAAGAACATGTGCCAACTGAACTCGCCCTTTCCTTCGATTCCCGCGGACCATTTTCCCCGGTCGAAGCGGACGTATTCGTCTCCATGCTGCCAGGCGCAGCCTCGCTCCGTCGGTTTGAGCGTTTGGCCTGCAACGGGGAGAGGAAGAAGAACGGCTGCAACAATCAGAAACAGAGCACGCATCATCAGTACTCCTCTACATAATGCGATGTGATCTTGTCCTCGACCGGCCAGGTCGCTCGATTCTCGTCCTGGTACAGTCCGATCTCTTCGAACGGGATCGGGCGGAATCCGAAACGATCGAAAACCGGCGACTTCTCGTCCAGGCGGAAATCAAGTCGGTCGGCGCCGGCAAACTCGGGGTGTTGCGAAAGCAGGTGATTGTCGAGCAGTTCGTTGACGCCGCGATCGCGGGTGCTGAACTGGCCGCAATCGGCCACCAGGCTCCGCCAGACGTAGTTGCGGTCCGGATTGGCCGGCAGGTTCGCCAGGTCGGGGTAACGGGTGATGTGCGGCGGGGCGGTGATGTCGACGCCACCGGCTCGCATGACCTGTTGCATCCGCTCGTCGGCGAGGCGTTCGTTCCAACGTTTCTCTCCCCAGGGGGAGAAACTGAGGGCGTACTTGCAGCCTACGAACAGGTTGTTGTCGACGATATTGTCTTTGCCGCCGTGGATCTGCACGGCGCCGAACCGCCCGCCGGCCGAGCGGTAGAACACGTTGCCGTAGATGAGAACGCCGCTGATGAAGTCGTCGAGCCGGATCCCCGCCTGGCCCGCCACGTTGTGGCCGCTGCCGATGTGGTGCCAGAAGTTGTAGCGGATCACGTTGCCCCGAACGGCCGGATTGCCGTACATGTCGATGCCCGCCTGGTCGTCGGACTCATAGACCACGCTGTGGATCTCGTTCCACTCGATCTTCTGTTCGTAGCCCTCGACCCGCAGGGCATGGTGCGGGGAGTCGTGCATCAAGTTGTGGGCGATGCGGTTGCCCACGCCGTCGAGATGGACGGCCGGGGCATAGACGCGATCGATCCGAGTGAAATCGTAAATGTGGCAGTTCTCAATGAAGTGATCGCCGGGCGTGAGCGTCTTGCGATCGCCGCCGGCCATGCGGATGCCGCCGGCGCCGAGGGTGTGAATGTCGCAGCCCACGATCCCATGGCCCGTACCGCCGTTGACGATTACGCCGTTGGTTCCCAGCTTCCGAAAAGTGCACCCCGCAAACAGGTTGCGGGCTCCGCCTTCGATCACCGCTCCCTCGGCCCGGCCCAACTCGAAGGTCAAGCCCCGCAGTGTAACGTGTTCAGCGTCACGGATGACGACAAACGGCTTTGCGAAGATCGGAAATTCGACCGTCGCGTCGTCGAGTGGCCCCGGCGGTATCAGGTAGAGCTTGCCCGCGGACCGGTCGAGATACCACTCGCCGGGCTCGTCCAGTTCCTCCAGCACGTTGAACAGGTAGTAGGGCATACCCGCTCGGTAGCCGTACGAGGCGCGGGAACCGGTGGTGATTTGCTTGGTTGATTTGTTGATCGACACGACCGGCACACTCCGGCCGGCCCAGAGGTGGCTCCAATAGCCAAAAGCCCAGACGTCGTCGGCCGCCTGCCACTGAGCCGGGCGATCCTCCAGGAACTCGAAGCCCCCCGGTTTGTCGGCTTCGCTACTTCCCATCTTGCCAGCATGGACGGGGCCCGTCTTCACGAATCCTCCGTTCGGCCAGCGGGCCAGATCCATCGCCCGGCCGTTCACGTACAGGTCGACCCACGGATTGGCCGGGTAGCCCCCCTGCCCGTAACCGCGGGGCAGGATCTTTCCGTAGTCGGTGATTCCTTGGGCCTTCAGATCGACGACGACCACCTTGCCCCGGGAAACCTCCGGAAGGCGTTTCTCGATGTTCGGGTCGTCAACCGCGGTGAAGCCGGAAACCTGAACGCCGCCGGCGAAGACGGGTTTCTCCTCCGGATAGGCCTGATAGACAACCGGGCTTTCTGCTGTTCCACCGTCCGCCTCTGTCAGGCTGAAGGTCGAATCGACGGTATACCTCCCGCCGCGAACCAGCACGGCGATACCGCCTTTGGGCAGTCCGCCTGCGCGTTTTCTTTCGGCCACGGCGTCCCGCGCACGAGCCAGCGAAGCGAAGGGGGCCGTCTCGGTTCCGGGATTCGTGTCGCTGCCGTCGGTCGCCACGTAGTAAGTGGCTCCAGGCTCCGGCAACTGAGGCAGGCGGGTGCGAGTCGCCGTGGGGTCTCGCCGCGGCATTCCAGCGGTAAGACGGCGCACTTCGGCACTTCGTTCCTGGGCCTCCGTGCGATGGTGCGGCAGGACAACGTCGTACTTGGAGGCAGCGTCGTAGGCGGCCGCCGCCTGCGTCAGGTCGCCCTGGCGCTCGTAGCTGTGGCCCACGCAGAGCGAGGCCAGACTGCGCAGTTCCCGAGGTGCCTCCTGGGCCGTTGCCAGGCGTTTGTACAGATCCCGAGCCTTGTCGTAATCGCGAGCCAATAGCTGCGCGTGGGCTGTTTGAAGCCGAGTATTCCACACCTCCAGCTCTGAAAGCGAGCCCTCTTCAACGGCGGCCGCCAGTTCGCTCGCGGCGCCGTTTCCATCGCCGTCGGTCAGTAATCGCTCGGCCAGGGCCAAACGCACGATCGCTCGTTGACGTGGCGTCGTGTCGGGCAACTCCAGCAGACGCCGGTAGACGGGCACCGAAATCGCCGGACGGATCACGCCACGTTCCTCGGCAAAACACAGTCGCAAGGCGGCTTCGCGAAGATTCTCGGGCGCATCAGGCGTTTCATACAGCGTGGCACAGAGGGCGGCCGATTCCGTCATCCGATTCTGCCGCCACAGGCAACAGGCTACACCCATCGTTCCCGCGGCTCGGCAGGCGGCGTCCAGGCTCGGGTTGTCTGCAAGACTGCGGTAGTGTTGTTCCGCAGCGCCCCATTCGCCACGGCGGACGGCCTGGTCAGCATCGGCCAATCTCCTCTTGGCTGCGTCGGGGAAGTCGCCGTCGATCGCATGGTCGCCGATCGCCTCGGGCGGCAGGGCCGCGTCGTAGACGGCCACTTCATCGACGTCCATCTTCAACGACCCGATGCCCGAATCGGCAAATCCAATCCTCAGCACCGATGCGGGCGTCCAATCGCCGGCATACTCGCGCACGGCGACCAGCAGGCCGTTCCAGTAGATGCTCATCTCGGCCCGATCCCAGGCGACCGCCACGTGGTGCCAGACGCCGTCCGGCAGCGCCAGGCCCATCTGCGTAGAAATGGAACTCGACGGTTGGGGCCGCCCGATCTCGAAGCTCAGCCGCTGTTCGGGATACGACGTGGACAATCGCATTCCGTCCCAGTAGCCGCTTCCCTGGCTGAAGATCATCCCGTTGGTCCGGCCGTTGCCGAGTTGGGCCCCCTGGCCGTTCTTGCGGAACCAGATCTCGACGGTGCATCCCCGATCCGACGGAGAGAACGCCTTTCCGCTGAAGGCTCCGTTGTCGAGGCGAACGGCCTTGCGCTCCGGCGACCGTCCTTCGACGACGGCCAGCGGGTCCTTGCCGCTGAACTTGAGCGGCTCGCTTTCGGCTCCTGAACTCTCGGCGACGGGGGAATCGGGCGAGGTCGACTCGAAGGTGTAGAGTCGAAGCGGGGTCGGCGCAGCGTCGGATGCCGCACGATCTCCGGCATTCGCCTCCGCCGCTGCCGCGATTGCCAGTCCGCAAACGACCAGGAGCACCCGCTGAATCATCTTTCAGTTCCTTTGCTTTGTGCGCCCTGCTTCAACGCATAAAGGTGCGTCATCGAGCCGACATAGAGGGTCCCGTTGGCCGCCACGGCCGTGCTGTGGATGGGGGAATCGAGCTTCACGGAGCTGAGAACGCGTTTCTCCTTGCCGGTCGCCAGAACCCAGAACTCCCCGCGGCGCGTGCCGATGAAGACCTTTCCGTCGGCCACGAGCGTCGACGCCCAGATCTCCTTGCCCGCATCGTGGACCCAGCAAGGCTTGCCCGTCAGGGCGTCGACACAGTGGACCTGCCCGTCGCAGTCGGCCACGTAGACCAGCCCCTCGTGGACGGCGGGAGTGGAGCAGCAGTGTTTGCCGAGCGGGTAGGTCCAGACGGTATTCGTTTCCGTCACGTCGCCCGAACCGCCGGCGTCGATGCACTTGAGCCACGACTCGTGCTTGCCCCACCAGATATCGCCACCGTAGGTCACGTAGAGCCGGCCCTCGTGAAAGACGGGCATGCTCTTGATGTTGCTCGGGCTCTCCTTGCGATTGCGAATGTACTGATGAACGTTCTCCTTGGGGGCCGTCGGATCACAGTCCAGTCGCCACACGGGATCGAGCAGGGCGACTTTATCGGAGGGCGCTGGCGTTTCCGGGTCCAGTGGATCGATGCCGTAGACCACCCCGTCGCCGCCGCAGAAGTAGACCCGTCGGCACCCGTCGATCGTGCCGAGAGCGGGGGAAGACCAGGTGCAGTGGAAGATGCGCTGGCCGATCTTGAAGTTGTCTCTGGCAACGAGACGGCCCGTCGCCTTGTCGACGACCACCAGGCTGGACGCCTCGGGCTTGTCCACCCCGTCGTGCTTGCTGGTCAGGCCGTTGCTGGTGTTCACGTAGAGATGAGCGCCGTCCAGAAGAATCGAGCAATGGGACGAGTCGTGCGGACGGACGCCCGCCGCTTCGCGCAGATCGAGCAGCCAGAGGATGTCGGCGTCGAGCGGTCCGGCTTCCAGCGCCGGTTCACCGGCGGGTGTCGAATGGCGGCCTTCGTCGGTGTAAGGGCCGTCGTTCCCATTGGCCATGCCCCGCATGTCGAGGCACACGACTTCGTCGCGATTGGTCACCACGTAAACCCGGTCGCCCTCGACCGTCGGGGGCGAGCAGATGCCGGCCCGCGGCCAGTCGAAGAAGATGTCGTCGGACAGCTTGGGCACCACGAGTTGCCAGACCAGGCTGCCGTTGCTCTCGTTGAAGCACATGAGCACGCCGCGGTCGCCCTGGTGCCGCCCGTCCCGCCGCTCGTCGTTGTTCGTGCCGATCAACACCTTGCCGCCCGAAACAACCGGGGTCGCCCAGCACTGCGAGCCCAACGGTGCCGACCACTTGACGTTCTCACCGGTCTCGGGATTGAAACGGTCGGGCAGACCCGTCTCGGTCGAAACCATGTTGCGGGTGTAGCGCTGGCCCCACTGCGGCTGGTCGTCGGCTTCGGCCGGCAAGATCAGAGCGAAACCGAGAAGGAGGCTTGAAACAACAGGACGCTTCATAGGAACGGCCCCTGAGAATGGCGGGACGGGCCGTAAGGCCCGGTGAAGGTATCGGCGTGTCTTCACGATCTTATCCGGCGGGACGGTCGCTGTCATCCCAGCGTGGGCGTCGCCCTCCATCCGACGAGCATGCTGCCGCCGCCGAGAAACGGGCTTTCAGCTACTTGCAGCGCAATTGTCCTTGCTTGTCGGCCTGCCAGACGCGACCGGAGTGGACGTCGAGTGCCGTCAACCAACCTTCCCCGTAGACCCAGGTGTCGATACAGATGAGGTGCCCCGCGTTCAAAACCTCGCCCGATTTCTGGGCGGTGTGTCCGCAAATGCAGGTCTTCCCCGAGCGGTGGGGTTTGGGGAGTTGTTCGCGGAGGGACTCCCAGCGCAAGACCTCGGGGGGCTGTTTCGCCAACGGTTTCTTCGGCAGGTAGGAGGCATGCACGAAGAAAACGGAAGGGAGTTCGACGATCGGGACGTTCGCACGCAGGAATTCGAGGTGCTCGCCGGGGATCTCGCCCGGATGGTCTGTCTGGTAGGAATCGAGCGTTGCCAGGCCGCCGAAGGCCAGCCAGTCGCCGAGCATGTAGTGGTGTCCGTCCATGATAGTCATGAGCATCTCTTCGTGGTTCCCGAGAATGGAAACCAATTGAGTCTCGTTCCGCAGCGTCAGCAGCCGTTCGATCACGCCCCGGCTGTCCGGTCCCCGATCGATCACGTCCCCCAGGGTCACCACCAGATCGCTCCGATCGGGCTTGACTTCAGCCAGCACGGCTTCCAGGGCGGCCGAACAGCCGTGAATATCTCCAATGGCGATCACTCGGTTCATCTTCGGCTACAGCTTCTCGCGACAGTTGAGAATCCGGGCTAGTCATTTGGAGGGCGCATGGAAGCCGAGCACGCGGCGGATTTCTGCCGGGCTGGTGAGACCCGACTGGAGAGCAACGATGGCTCGGTCCCAGCGCGAAACCATTCCGGCAGAGATGGCCAACTGTTCCAGGGCCGCGGCGTCGCAGCGGGACAGAACGGCCCGGCCCAGGTCGTTTCTCTCCACCGTCAACAGTTCGGCCAGCACGATCCGGCCGGAATATCCGGTCTGATCGCAATCTTGACAGCCCACGGGAACTCTCGCAGAGGCAACGGGGAGCCCCAGCAGGGCCGCGGGATCGTCGGTTGAGGAGGCACAGTCGCAAAGGCGCCGAACAAGTCGTTGCGAGAGAATACCGAGTAGACCGCTGCGGAGCATGTAGGGCTCGATTCCCATGTCCGACAAGCGGCTGATCGCTTCTGTGGCGCTGCCGGCGTGGAAGGTGCTCAGGAGCAGATGGCCGGTCAGTGAAGCCTGCATGGCCGATTCGGCCGTCTCGCGATCGCGGATCTCGCCGACCATGATGACCTCGGGGTCCTGCCGCATGAGGAATCGCAGCCCCTTGGCGAGATTGAGATCGGCGCTGAGATTCACTTGCGACTGGGCGACCCCGGGCACCGCCACTTCGATCGGATCCTCAATCGACACGATCGACCGCCTGGCAAGCGAGACTTTCACCAGGTGTCGAAGGCAGGCATAGACAGTCGTGGTCTTGCCGCTCCCCGCCGGACCGGTTGCCAAGAGCGCTCCGGAGGTCTCGCCCAGCAGCCGCTCGAGCCGGGCCGAAATGTCCTCGGGCAGGCCCAGGTCGCCGAGCGACTGATATTGCTCGGACGATCCGAAGAACCTCACCACGGCTCTCTCGCCGTAGAGGGTGGGGAAGGTGCTGACCCGCATTTCGGCGTTGCTCTCCCCGCTGCGGATACGACCTTCCTGAGGCGTGTCTGTGCGATAGGTGAGCAGGCCCGCAAGGACCTTGAGCCGGGCCACGACGTTCTGCGCCACGGAATGGGGAAAGGCGCCGGCCGACAGGAGCACGCCGTCGATTCGGAAGTAGATCTCGAGCCGGCCTTCCGCAGGCTGGAGATGCAGGTCGCTGGCCCCGGCCGCTCGCCCCTCCTCGATCAGCCGATCGACCGCCCGGGTGGCAAAGTCGGGATCGCCGGGCGAAAGGGACTTGAGGAAATCACGAGCGAATTCGGGCAGCGAAGCCGGCATAATCTGCAACGCACCGACGAAGAAACGGGAACCAAGATGGAATACACCCAATGGTACCGAGAGGGCACAAAAAAAGATAGCCGGTCGCGGGTGGGACGCGACCGGCTAGAGGGGTTGGCGGTAGAGTGGGGTAACCCTACCACCAGGCGGTGGTCGAAAATTCAGCGGCCCCCGACACCGGCAACGAAATGGAATTCCGCATGCCAAACGCCGTTCCGGAACGTCCCGTGATGCAATGGGCAGAGAGAGGCTTTTGCCTCACCACGCCCCCACCATGAGTCTCGTGCCCGGAACTCAAGATGTCGAAGACCCGGGGTAGTTGGACGCGATTGATGTCGACCATCATTCGTGCCCTCCACCCTAAGCTTCCCTTATCATCGCGAATGCAGACCCACAAGTCAACCTGTCCTTGTTCACGATTGCCAAGTTTTTTTGAAAGACTCAGTCTACGGACTTCCCTCCCCTTAAAGGAGGGGGTGGCGTGGCCGGCGTTTCCTTTTCGGAATGGCAGCCTGTCTAGTAAAGCATCGGCTTTCGGGAATGAAATAATACGCGAAACACTCGCGATGAACGCAGATTCTCCTACGTCGCCTGCTCCGACAAAAAAACACGCTGGCCGGAGCAAGATGCCGCCGGCCAGCATGGCAAAATCACAATTCGTTTTTCAGATCGCCCTCGCCATCCACAAACAAGAACGGGTTGGTTGGCAGGGCGCCGTTTGGACACTGCCCGATTTCGATTCAGCCGCTAAAGGAATAAACGCCGGGCATCGGAATCGGGTAATCGCCGTTCTCGTTCTTCTTGACCGGCGCTTCTGCGTTCCAGTCCATGGATTTCGGGAACTCGCTGACGCCCTTGTTCACGGCGTCATCCCAAGTGACCTCTTTGCCGCTGTAGTTGGCCAACCGGCCCAGCACGGCCGTCATCGAGCTATCGGCGCCCACATAGCCTTCGTTGTAACGCTTGCCGGCCCGCATCGCAGCAATCAAGTCGGTCTGCTCTTGCTGATGCCCGCTGACGTTCTCGCCGCGGAATCGCCATTCGTTCTCCCCTTCGATCTTGCCGTCGCAGCTTGACGTCCCGAGGGTGCCGTGGGCGGCCTCGGAGACCGCGTTGAAGCAGTTGGCCATGTGGCGGCACTGGCTATACATCTTCGTGCCGTCCTCGTAGCTGAACTCGACGAAATGGTGGTCGAAGATCTGGCCGGTCCCCTTCAGGTCGCCCAGGTAGCGAGCCGTGCAGCCGCCCATCCCGTTGGCCTTGACGGGATGCTGATCCTTCATCACCCAGTTGCTGACGTCGATGTTGTGGATGTGCTGCTCGCAGATGTTGTCGCCGCTGAGCCAGCAGAAGTGGTACCAGTTGAAAACCTGGTACTCCATTTCGCTTGGCTCGCGCTTGAGAAGGTTGGCCAGTTCCTCACGCTTCCGGTTCCAGATTCCCGAACCGTTCCAGTAAACACGAGTGAACATGACCTTCCCGATCGCGCCCTCATGGATTCTCTGAACGTTCTCCATGTATTTGGGCTCGTGGCGGCGCTGGAGCCCCACGCCCACAAACAGGTTCTTTTCGTCGGCCATCTTGTTGGCACGCATCAGTTGCAGATAGCCCGGCCCGTCGACGCAACACGGCTTTTCCATAAACACGTGCTTTCCGGCCTCGATGGCGGCCGCATACTGCTGCGGGCGGAAGCCCGGCGGAGTCGCAATCGCCACCAAATCGGCGTCGCTGGCAATCGCCTGTTCATAGGACTTCAGGCCCGTGTAGACCCGGTTGCCGACGTCGACCAGGCCCGGATGGGCCTTCGAGATGTTCTTGATCGCGCTCTCGACGCGGTAATCGAAAGCGTCGGCAACGGCGATGAGCTTGACGCCCTTGTCCGAGTTCATCATCTGAGTCACGGCCCCGGTTCCCCGGCCGCCGCAGCCGATGAGGGCCACCTTGATCACGTCGTCGCCGGCCGCGTGGGCCGAGCGGGCCACGCTCAGGCTGCCGGCAAGGCTCGCGCCCGCTATCGCAGCCGTCGTGCCCTTGAGGAAGCCGCGCCGCGAGGTCTTGGATGTTTCGCTCATTCGAAGTATCTCCTGGTCGTTTTGAAGTTGGTTCTCAATCACTGAAACTACGCTGGGGCAGGCGGACGAAAAAAATCTATCGTCCTATCCTAGAGCGCCTGACTGGCAGATTTCTTTCGTCCGCCTGCCCGAAACAATCCGCCCGAAGCTACTCCTTGCCGCCTTGAGCTTCCTTGTACTCCGCAATCACCTTCGGATCCGGCTCGTACAGCTTGGCTTCGTCCGCGGTGGGAACCCGCAACGGACGCACCACGCGGAAGCCGACCGTCAACGCGTCCGTGAAATACCAGATGCTTTGCGGGATCTGCGGATCCTGCATCTTCCAGTCGGGGCTGGAACCGCGCCGCGCCGCACTGCGCAGCATCTTGGCGTCGTCATCCCACGATCCGCCCCGGGCAACCATCGGGTGCTCGGCGGTAGGAACCGCAAAGGGAGTGCTGACCTTGCCGTCTTTCAACTGCTGGTAGAAGTCGGGAATGAGTTGGTCGAGGCACAATTCGGCTACGTTCCCATGCATGTCGTGGAGGCCCCACGGATTGGCCTTCTTCAACCCGACCTTCGAATACCCGTCCGGCGAATCGGCCGAATCGAAATACCACGCGTACTCGTCGAGCTTCTCCGGGTCGTCGCCGAACGAGTAAGCCGTTTCCGTGCCGGCCCGGCAGGCGTATTCCCATTCCGCCTCGGTGGGCAGCCGGTAGTAGCGCCCCGTCTTTGCCGTGAGCCATTTGCAGAACATCTTGGCCGCGTAGGGGGTCATGCAGATGGCCGGGTAGCCGTCGTGGCCCATGTCGAAGGTCATGTCGCTGTAGGGAGCCGTGGGACGAGCAACCGCGTCGCCGATCTTGTCCCATTTCGTCGTTTCCAGGTTCAAGTGGCCGCGGCGCTCGATGTCGATCTTCTGGGACCAGAAGTCGTAGAGATCCCAGGTGACTTCCGTCGACATCATCCAGAACGGCTCGACTTGGACTTCGACTTGTGGACCTTCGTCGTCGTTGCGGTCTTCCTCGTCCTCGGGGCTGCCCATCTTGAACTTGCCGCCCGGGATCGGAACCATGTCGAACGTGAGGTCGGAGCCCACGATCTTCTCCGCATACTTCCGCATGCCGGCCTCATCGTCGGCCTTCGCGCCGACGACCGGATAGGGTTCCGGAAGCCATTTCACCGCGACCTCTGCGGTCGGATCGAAGCCAAGGCCGCCTTCAGTCTCAGCAGCCGCGACCGAAGAAATCCACGCGCCAAGCAGCATGGCGGCGGAAACGAACATGGGCAAAAAGAGCTTGGTCAAGGTACGGGTCATCGAGGATTTCCTCTCCTTTCGTGAGTACAGCGCTCCCACGGAGCGAAAACTACTGAACCATCACGGTGTCTTCGTCAGGCGGGACCTGCGCAAAAACGGCAGGCGTTCAAATGGCCGTGTTGAATTGCAGATTCTCACCAGCGTCTCGGACAGACTGCTCGTGAACGGCGATCATGGGAACCACCGTAACGGAATCGCTGCGTGCTTCCGGCTCGATCTTCCCTAAATCGAGAACACCTCTAGTATTAAGCTCGCATTCTACTATCTCGACGGACCGGCTGCAAATCGCTCTCGCCTTCTGACGCGACGATTCACCAGAGAGACTCCCTGACCCGAAGCCGCGTTCTCCGGTGGAATGCGGGCCGCAGTCCCGGGTGGTTCCCGCTTGAGGTGGCAGGTCGTGCCCACCATGTAGTGGGGAGCAGTGCCGGCAGGGCCAACCGCGGTAGCTTATTGTCGGTCGAAACCGCGGCAAGCATGCGGAATTTGCCCTCTTCTTAGCACCGTTTGCGGCCCGAGCTCCGACCCAGGGGAACTGCAAAGTAGCAGGCACGCTCCGCCGTGCCGTCCGCAGAACTGCCGGAAATCCCGATTTCCCGCCAGCGGCGCTCGGAAAATGCATGCTACTCTGCTTGCCACAAAAGGACTTTGCAGTTCTCCTGAGATCCGACCCGTCGAACTTGCGGCCTGGCCACGACGACAACTATGCTGAATCGGTAATGCCCTACCCTCATTCTAGTGGCAGGCAGTCCCGTTGGAGAAGAAATGAGCAGTCTTTCCTTAGCCATCTTGTTGGCGCTGACGGCCGCCGGAACCGAAACGGGCCCAAAACGCTTCGAGTTCACGGGAATTGAGATGGCCGTTCCGGTACGGATCGTTCTCTATGCCGAGAATGATGCCGCGGCGAAATCCGCGTCGGCGGCGGCCCTGGCACGGATCCGGGAGTTGAACGCCGTGATGAGCGACTACGATCCGACCAGCGAAGTGCGGCGTCTCTTGGCCACTTCGGGGTCGGGCCAGTCTGTTAAGGTGGGTAAGGACCTTTGGCGGGTCCTGCTCCGGTCGAAGGAACTTTCCGAAGAGAGCGGCGGCGCCTTCGACGTCACCATCGGTCCGGTTGTTCGCCTCTGGCGCCGCGCCCGCCGCCAAGAGGAGATCCCCGCACCCGACCGGCTTGCCGAAGCCAGGGCGGCCGTGGGCTATCAGGCAATGGAACTCGACAAACCGGCGCAGACCGTGCGTCTGACTCGCCCGGGCATGTGGATCGACCTGGGAGGCATTGCAAAGGGCTATGCAATCGATGCGGCGTTGCAGATTCTGGCCACCCACGGAATTCGCAGCGCCCTGGTCGATGCGGGCGGTGATATCGGGCTCGGCGATCCCCCGCCGAATCGCCCGGGTTGGGTCATCGGAGTGGCAGCCTTGGAACGCGACGCGAAGCCCAGCCTGTTCCTGTCGCTCTCCAAC
>Ga0123327_1002733_pt1 | contig 13386 bp, 10 predicted proteins | sample BioC13SIPDNA_4_FD_89701 | JGI IMG/M metagenome (GOLD analysis project Ga0123327, IMG submission 89701) | Anaerobic biogas reactor microbial communites from Washington, USA - Biogas_R1_B C13 SIP DNA | ecosystem: Engineered > Bioreactor > Anaerobic > Unclassified | place: Washington, USA...
CCCATGTCCGACACGGACGGGACAATCACCTCGGTGAACGGCTCGATGTCGAGCGCGCGAAGGGCCACATACACCGCGGACGTGCCTGAATTCACCGCGTCGGCATGGCCTCCGCCCAGAAACGCAGCGAACTGCCTGCAGTACGCCTCCTCCTCGGGTCCGTTGTAGCTGAACGCCTCGCCCGTCTCGATGCTCTTATCAAAAAGCGCGATGACCGCCCGTTTTTCCTCTTCCCCGAACAGATGGCGCGGCGGCATCGGCTCCTTGCGCACGCGCGGCCCCCCCTTGATCGCCAGTTCCTCTCTCGGTCGCGTGGTCATGCCGTGTATACTCCCCGGGTTACGATTTCGCCGAATGATAGCAGCCTTACCAGGCCTGCTCAAACAGCCGGATGAAGTTGCCGCCAAGAATCTTCGTGATGTCCCGCTCGCTGTACCCGCGCTTGACCAGCTCCGCCGTGATGTTGGGATAGTCCCCCGCATCACGCAGACCCTCGGGCATCACGACGGGCCAGTCCAGGTCGACCGTCCACCACGGTTTTGCGCGTCCGCCCTGGAACTTCTGCAGTTCCGTCTTCGTCCGGTTCATGCAGAAATCACTCGCAATGGCCGCATAGTTGATGCCCACCAGGTCCACCACGTAATCGATCGTGTCGACATAGTCGGAAAGCGCTGATTTCGGGCCTTTCTTGAGGCACTGGGGCCAGAACGTGCACCCGAACACCCCGCCCTTCTGGGCCAGCAGCTTGATCTGTTCGTCGGTCTTGTTGCGCGGATAGTCGCACAGGGCCTCCGGACTCGAATGCGTAATCGCCACGGGCCCTTCCGAACGCTCGATGGCTTCGAGGGTGCTCCGGGGGCCGGCATGCGACAAATCAATCAGGATGCCGTGCTCGTTCAGGCGCTTGACCACCTCGAGCCCGAACCGCGACAGGCCCGCGTCCACGCGCTCAAAGCAGCCGTCCGCGACATAGTTGCGCTCGTTGCAGGTCAACTGCATGATGCGGACCCCCATCCCCTTCAACACGGGGATGAGTTCCAGGTCCTCTTCGATGGCCGCGGTATTCTGAAGCCCGAGAATGATCCCGAGTTTGCCGTATTCCTTGGCGGCCGCAAAGTCCTCCGTCCGGCGGATCGGCATGATCAGGGCATCGAACTGGGTGTACAGCCGCATCCACGCGCAGATCTTGAGCATGGTCTCTTTGAAATAGTCGAACACCGCGACGGTCGCGTTGACCGCCGTCACCCCGCCCACCAGCAGCCGGTGGAACATCGCCTCATCGAACTTGCTCGTGTTGGCCCCGTCGATGACCACGGCGTTCTGATGAATCGCCCGTGGATCCGCGTCTGCCATGGCGCTCCCTCCAATGCCATCCGGACCTGACGTTCGAGATGCTGGCGCCTCTGCCGCAGGCGCTCCCGCTGCCAAGGATACCACACGCACAAAGCACCTGAGAATCAACCGGGCTGGGGTCCAGGGCAATCGCACTAAGACCAGACGGAAACAATCAGTTCGCCGGAAGAACAGGTGCTCTCTACCTGCCCCAAGTCAGCGGATTCGCCAAAAGAAAATGCAGAAGTCCGCAGGAAACGGCGTTTTTCAGCGTCTTTCCGCGCAAGCAGGAATCCAGTAGCTTCTGGACCCCTGCTTGCGCAGGGGTGACGGAGGCTGGGGTCACACAGGAATCCTGCAGGCCTGTCGGCGCACGAGGGAACGGCATTTTTTAACGTCTTTCCTGCGTAAGCAGGAATCCAGTAGGACTCTGGACCCCTGCTTTCGCGGGAGACGGGGGCTGAGGTCACAAACGACCCGTCTCACGAAGACCCTTTGTGCGGGGCGCATTAAGTGCGATTGCCCTGGGCTGGGGGCCAGGCTTGCCGTTCCCGGGGGTTGCATGGTATCTCGAGATATGCACTCAGGGGCCTGACGCGATGAAGACAATGCACCGCCGCTCCGCTTCATGATTACCCCCCCTCCCCCGTCCTTGATATACTAACGGCGGTGTATCCGAATGCTGCAATTCTTTCTTCGCGGAGGAACCTATGGCCGCCATTCTGTTCGCGTTGGCGTTGACCACCGCCCAAATCCCGTTGACTCCGGTGCCGCAGCAGGTCACTTTTGACGGCAAGGACGTGTTCCGGCTTTCGCCAACAGACCCCATCGTGTTGCCGGATGCCCAGGCAGCGCAGCGCGATATGACGGTCGAGCTGATTCGGGGAGCGTCAGGATTTGACCTGCCGGTGGTGACGGCCGGCGCCCAGCGGCGGGGCGCACGAGGCATCTATGTGGGCGAATCGGGCACGCGCGAGCCGGCGACCCCTCGCAAACCCGGCAGCATCATGAATATCGCACGCAGTGAGCCTTCCGCTCCGCCCCGGGGCTATTCCCTGCGTGTCACGAAGGACATGGCCGTTGTGGCCGGCGCTGACCCGGAAAGCACGTTCCACGGCGTGCAGACGCTGTGTCAGTTGATCAACGAGCGGGGCGAGATCCCCTGCGTCACCATCGAAGATGCACCCCAACTGGCGTGGCGCGGCGCCTGCGTGCGCGGACCGCTCTCGGCGGCCCAGCTCGACGCGTTTGCCGCGTTGAAATGCAATCTCATCGCATTCGAAAGCGACGATTTCCTCAGCGGCTCTTCCGAACGCCTCTCCGCCTGGCGCGATGCCTTTGCCGAAGCGCGCCGGCGTTATATCGAACCCGTCCCCGTGATTCGTACCCTCAAGAATGCCGCGCCCCTGCTGCAGCGCCACCCCGAGGCGGCCATCGCCCGGACGGTGACGGAGAAAGTCCGGCTCGAGGAAGACGACTGGGCGCTCCTGTCGCACCCCAACGTGCTCGAGACGCCGGAAACGCCCATCACGGTCTCGCAGGTAACCACGACGTACCGGCCCGTCCGGGATTTTGCCATCGACCGGGGGGATTTCGTGTTTCCCTACAAGGCGACCAGCGCGCCCTGGCTGATTCGCCGCAACATTGGCGGGGCCATTCCCGACGGCAGCACGGTAACCGTGACCTATGCGTACGTATCCCCCGGAACCTCCGACTGCCTCCCGCTGTCGGAGGCCACCGAACAGGCCTGGCTCGAGATGCTGGAACCGGTCATGCGCGAATTGAAACCCCGTTTCATTCTTGCGGCCCACGATTGGCCGGGCGATGTTGGGCACGATCCCCGCGCCGCCGCTTATTCCGGCCGCGCGGGAGCCATGCTGGCCGACTCCGTGCGCAACCTCGACAAACTGGTCCGCCGGACGGAGCCGGATACGCGGCTGCTGGTCGCGTCCGGCGCGTTCCAGGGTTCGCCGGAAACGACACGCGAACTCGCGGCGGCCTTGCCCCGCACCGCCGCCTGTCTGATCACGCCTCCCGAGACCGCCGCGGATCTGGCCCCGCTCCTCGAACCGTGGCTGGCCGCCGGCCTCGATGTGATCGGCGTGCCCCGGCCGGGAATCCAGGGCGCCTACGCCTGGGGCGGCGTGTTGTCGGGCGGGGAACGCCGAATTCGCGGGCTGCTGGTCCCGCTTGAGGCAGAGACCGCGCCAACGGCCGCGTTCAAGGTGGCGATGCAGAATTCCTGGTCGGCCGGCGAATTGCATTCTCCCTGGCCCGATACCCTCAACGCTTTTTTTAACGCGGACCTCTGGGAACCGGACTACACCGAGGTGCTGGCCGCGGTGGCCGACCACATCGACCGCAACACCCTCGCCGGCCTTGCCCCCGAGGAGATCCACCGCGCGTTTCTTGCCTTTGGCAAAGCCATGGGGCCGCGACTTCCGGCCGACGAGCCGCAGGTCAAACTTGTTGCCAGCCTCATGACGAATATGACCGAGTACCTCGCGCTGGAACGCGACTTCACCCGGAATCCGAATGCGGGGAGCATCCGGAAACTCCTGCCGCTGGTCGAACGCCAAACCGCCCTCGATCCGCGCGCCGACGAGGCCCGCGCCCAGCGCATCCTCGACACGGTGCGGGGAAAAGGCCTGTTCGTGCCGTCGTCCATTCTGTTCGGCCTCTATCTGCTGCCTTGCCGCGAAATGGCGCTCCTGGCGGGACATCGCCCTCTCGAGATCGTGGCGCAACCGGAATTCAACGACACCGAACATACCGCGCAGGCCACGTACGACTTCCTGGCCGAGCCCGGTCCCGTCTGCCGCGTCGATTTCGACACGGTCGGCGCCGCCACGGTCATGGTCGAGCGCAGCCGCGACGGCAAGACCTTTGAACCGGCGCAGCAATGGTCCTCGCGCGAGCGGGGCGGGTTCCGTGCGCCAGCCATTCTCGACTCCCCGGTCCGCACCCGCTACCTGCGCATCACGGTCGAAGCCCCGGCCGAACAGGCCGTATTGCGCAATCCGCGCGTGTTCGCCCTCAAGGGTCCCGCCGTCGGGGTCTGCGGGCGTTCGGACCTCGTGCCGGTGCTCGACGGGGCGTTCAAGGAGAAATGCTGGCCGTCCGAGCCGCAAATCGACGGATTCCTGCTCGACAACGGGAAGATCTTCGCGGCCGCGCAGACGACCGTCTGGATGTCGGCCACGCGCGACACCCTCTACATCGCTGCCTATGCTCGCGAACCCCGCATGTCCACCCTGGCCGCCACCCAAACTGCGCGCGACGCTTCATTGAACGACGACGAACACCTGGCCATAACGCTTCAGGCGCCCGGGAAAACCTCCTTCACGTTTGCGGTGAATCCCCGGGGCGCCCAGTTCGACAGCCGCAACGGCGACCCTGCCTGGAACGGCGACTGGCAGGTGGCCACCGCCTCGTACGAAGAGGGCTGGGCCGCCGAATTCGCGATCCCATTCGCCACCCTCGGCGCGCAGCCCCGGCGAAGCGAGGCCTGGCCAACCAATGTCACCCGGTTCCGGAACAACGTCCATAAGGAACGCTCGGCGTGGGCCTACGACCCCAAAACCGGACGCATGCCGGAGTGGGGCAACATCATTTTCAATTGAGACCCTCGCGGAACGGCCATGCTTGACTGGCCGCACCCGCTGTTGTGGAATACGAACGCGGAACGTAACGACAGCACACCAGGAACACATCGCATGAACGCTTTGGTTTTTGACGGCGCACCCCGCATCGCAACCGTGCCCAGACCGGCGCCCCGGCCGGGCGAAGCCCTCATCCGGGTCCGCTGCGCGGGCATCTGCAACACGGACATCGAGATCATGCGGGGATACATGGGGTTTTCGGGCATTCCCGGGCACGAATTCGTCGGCGTTGTGGAGGAGGCCTCCAACAGCCACCTGCTGGGCAAGCGCGTGGTCGGCGAGATCAACTGTGTCTGCGGCGCGTGTCCTTACTGCGAGATGGAAATGCCCAATCACTGCAGCCGGCGCACGGTCCTCGGCATCCAGGGCCGCGACGGCGCGTTCGCGGAATACCTCGTCCTCCCCGAGGAAAACCTGCACCTGGTGCCGGACGAACTGCCCGACGAGGCGGCCGTGTTCACCGAACCGGCGGCTGCGGCGTTCCGTATCCTCGAACAGGTCGAGATCGACGCCGCCGACCGCATCATCGTGCTGGGCGACGGCAAGCTCGGCCTGCTCGTGGCCCAGGTGCTGTGGTTACAGGCCAAGAACCTCGTCTGTGTGGGAAAACACCCCTGGAAACTGGCCGTGCTGGAGCCGCTCCGCATCAAAACCGCCCTTGCCGGTGAGTTCATCGAGCCCGGCGCGGAAGTCGTGGTCGAAGCCACGGGGTCGGCGGCCGGATTGAAGCGCGCCTTGCACCTCGTGCGCCCCGAGGGCGTGGTCGTGCTCAAGACCACCGTCGCCGGCGCGTCCCAGATGGATCTGAGCCTGCCGGTCATCAACGAGGTCCAGATTGTCGGGTCGCGGTGCGGCCCGTTCCGGCCCGCGCTCGAGGCGCTGGCCCTCGGAACCCTCGTGGTGAGGCCCATGATAACGGCCACCTATCCCCTGGAAGAGGCAGACCGGGCGTTCGAACACGCCCAGTCCGGCGATGCGATTAAGATTGTGCTTCGAATGTCGGAGTGACCCGCGGCCGGAGCGCTGGCGGGAGGAGGAGGAAACGGCCATGAAAGTTGGCATGTTAACCGGCCCTTTAAACCACGAGTCCCTCAAATCCGTGTTCGATTTCGCCGAAGACGCCGGCATCCCGTGTCTCGAAGTGTGGGCCGGGCCCGGGAGCAACCACATCGATCCCGCCCGGTTGACGGCTGCCCGCGCGCGGCAGATCAAGGTCGAGCTGGCCGAGCGGGGCATCGAGATTACCTCGCTCGCGTATTACACCATGGACCTGACCGTCCCCAGGGCGACGAAAAGCGTGCAGGCCCATGCCAGGAAGTGCATCGACGCCGCGGCGCTGCTCGGGGTGCCCGTGGTCTGCCTGCTCGCGGGCGGACCGGCGCCGGGCATGACCAAACACGAGACCATTCGCGAGGTCCTGCCAAAGGTCTTCAAGCCGCTCCTCGCCCATGCCCGCAAGAAAGGCATCCGGCTCGCCCTCGAGAATTATTTCGAGACCTGTCTGCAGGGCCTGGACACGTTCGACGCCCTGTTTGACGCCATTCCCGATGACCATTTCGGGTTGAATTACGATCCGAGCCATCTCTATCACATGGAATGCGACCACCTTGCGCCCATCGCGATGTTTCCGGACCGCCTCTTCCACACCCACGCCAAAGACACGCTTGTTGACAAGGCCGCCCGCGCCTATGTCGGCGTCTACGGTTCGGGCTGGTGGCGCTATGTGATTCCCGGCTTCGGCAACATCAACTGGGGCGAATACATCAGCCACCTTCGCCATGCCGGGTATGACGGGGTGTTGAGCATCGAGCACGAAGACCAGACCCAGACCCCCGAAGAGGGGTTCATGCGCGGCGCGGCCTTCCTCGAGCAGTTCTGCTGAGGAGCTCCGTCCGCATGCGGGCCGGCAGACCACAGACGCCAGGGCGGGGCACGGGGCCGGAGCGGCCCAGGATCCTGGTCGTGCATACGGGCGGGATCGGGGATCTGCTGCTCTGCGGCCCGTCAATCGAGCGGCTTGCGCGCGATGCCGCGATTGAACTGCTCGGACGGCCCGGCCGCCTGGCGCTGGCGCTCGACGCCGGGCTCGTGGAGCGCGTCCACGACATGGACGCGGCCGGTTTTGATTCGCTTTTCGCCGTCCCTTCCGGACCCATCCGGGCGCTTCTCGCGCGATTCGACGCGGCAGTAGTCTGGATGCGCGACGACGACGGCGCGTTGAAACAGGCCATCCAGTCCTGCGGCCCGAACGACGTGCGCACGTTCGCGGGGCTTCCGCCCGCGGGCTGGGACCGCCACGCGTCCGAGTATTACCTTCAGTGCCTCGGCTTCGAGGCGTCCGCGCCGTTTCGCCTTTCGCTTCCCCCCGTCGATACGTCCCTGGACGTGATCATTCATCCCGGAAGCGGAGGCAAAGCGAAGAACTGGCCCCTCGACCGCTTCATGGCCCTTGCCGGGGAGCTTCGCGTGAGGGGCAGGGAGGTCCACTGGTGCGTGGGACCCGCCGAGGAAGGGGTCACCCTGCCCGCGGACGCGAAAGTCCTTTCTGAGCCTTCCCTGACCGCTCTGGCGCGTTGCCTGACGGCGGCGCGCGACTATGTGGGCAACGACAGCGGCGTCACCCATCTCGCGGCAGCATGCGGGACACGCACCACGGCGGTATTCGGACCGACGAAGCCCCATGTCTGGGCCCCGCGCGGCGCGCATGTGCGGGCCGTGCGCGGCGCGCCGTGGCCCCGGGTCGACGATGTCCTGTCCGCCCTGCTCGACGGCTGAGTCTATGCTATGATATGCGGCGATTGAAATCGCTGCTGCGGAAACGATCCGGGTATGGAGGATGCGTATATGCGTTATGTCTTTCCAGTGTTGATGCTCTGCGCGCTGGCCGGGGCTCCGGCAGCCTGGTGCGCCGCGGAAAACGCCGCGCCCGCGACCGCCGGGGAAGAATCCGCCGCCCAGACCGACGGCACGTCCGAAGCAACGCCCTATGTGCTGTTCAACGGCAAGGATTTCGAGGGGTGGAAGCTCTTCATCCCCAATGAGAACGTCGATCCCGCGACCGTCTGGACCGCCAAAGACGGGGTGGTCCGCTGCACCGGCAGTCCGGCGGGGTATATGCGCACCGTGAAGAAGTTCTCGAACTACAAACTCACCTTCGAGTGGCGCTGGCCCGAAAAGGGCGGCAACAGCGGCTGCCTCCTGCATATCAACGGGGAAGACAAGGTATGGCCCAGAAGCATCGAGTCGCAGTTGCACAGCGGCGATGCCGGCGATTTCTGGGTCATCGACGGCACGGAGTTCAACGAACACAAGCCCAACAAACCCGATGACCGCCGCGTTCCAAAGAAAACGGAGAGCAACGAGAAACCTCTGGGCGAATGGAACAAGAAAGAGGTGATCTGCTCGGGAAACACCATCAACGTCTTCGTGAACGGCCTGCTCCAGAATGTCGCCACGGGAACCACGGTGAACGAGGGCCATATCGGGCTTCAAAGTGAAGGCACGCCCATCGAATTTCGCAACATCCTGCTCTGGCCCGTGCCCGAGGAACACCTCGAGACGAAAGAAGATGCCGCTCCGGCCCGGGAAGGCTCCTGACCGGCGGTCCGCATCCGGCCCAGCAATCGTGCACGGCGGCGATGTTGTGAAACCGCGGCGTCAGCCGCTACCATGGCGTCCGGTCATGGGGGAAATCACACAAACGCCTGTTGAAGACGCCGCGGCCCTGCTGGCGCTGGCGTTGACGCCGGGCATCGGCCAGCATTCAGTCCGGCTGGCGCTTGAAACGGCCGGACGGCTGCATCTGCCGCCTTCCGCATTCCTCGTGCTTCCGCTGCGCCGTCTGGTCGCCGCGCTCCCGCCCCGGAGCGACGCCGTGGCCGCGCGGATAGCCGAACAAACCCCGGCCTGGCACGCAAGGGCCCTGCGGCTGCTCGAGCAGCTGCTCGAATCGGGCGGAGGCTATGTGTCGCTGAGCGACACGGCCTATCCGCGGAGGGTGCGCGCGCATCTTCGGAGGGCCGCGCCGCCGCTTTTGTTCTTCAGAGGCCCCCTCGAACTCCTTGCCCGTCCGGGAACGGCCGTCGTCGGCACGCGCACCCCGCTGCCCGGCGCGCGTGACGCGGCGTCGAGCATGGCACGGTTCGCGGCGATGGCGGGCGACATCCTGATCAGCGGCGCCGCCGAGGGCATCGACACAACGGCTCACAACGCCGCCCTCGCTGCCGGCGGCACGACCCTCGCCGTGTTGCCCCAGGGCGTGCTCACCTACACGCCGCCGCCGTACCTCGAACAGGCGCTCCGCGAGGGACGCGCCCTGCTGCTCAGCCCCTTTCCGCCGGATGCCCCCTGGAGGCGCTATGCCGCCGTGACGCGCAACGACCTGATCGCCGCCGCCGCCCGCCTCATCCTGGTCGTCGCTCCGCAAAAGACCGGCGGCAGCGTCCGGACCGGTCTGAGCGGTCGCGGGCAAGGCAAAACCGTCGCGGTATGGCAGCACCCTCCGGACGCATTGCCCCGGACCCTGCTCGGCGCGGGCTGCGCCGATCTGGGGGCCGCTCAGGGTCTCGAGCTGGCACAGCAGCTTCACGGCCTGTGGCGTCAGGCACAGGCCCTGGACGCCGGTTCGCCTGACCTGTGGGAGTGACTCGATCAACCCGCGGCTTCCTGATACACTGGACTCGAAACGAACACACGAGATGCATGAGGGGCCATGCCATGATTTTCATCAAAACATTCAAAGGATACGAGGACAAGACAGCGGCCCTCGACGCCGAAGTCAATGAGTGGATCGCCCGTAACGCGCCCGAAATCGTCGATATCAAGACCGTCCTCGGCCACGAAAACGGTTCGCGGACGGGCTCCGGCGACGTCCTCTACACCGTGTTGTATCGCGCTGACGCGCCGCTGGACTGATTGACGGCCCGGAAAACGTCCGCCGCTTATTCATACCGCCTGGGCCGGGAAGCCGCGAACGCGTCCAGTGGTGAAGCAAACTGGGCAAGGATGTCGGCGGCGGGCATGTCCCGTTCAAGCCAGGCACGCACCTTCTCGCCGCCGGCCAGCACATCGAAGAAGGCGCCCCACTCGAACTGCCGGGGATGCTGTTTCCGGATTGCGCGCAGGAGCGCCAACGCCAGTGCGAACGCCCGCACGTCCCGCGGCTTGTTCACATGGATGCGAATCCCGCGGCATTCTTCGTCCCGGTAGCGGGGAGATGACGCCTTGCCTGGAATCGCGCGCGGCGTGTAGCGGCACGCGGACAGGCTGCACCCGGGCATCTCTTCCGGCAGAATCCGGCCGATGACGGCTTCCGCATCGAGCCACGGCGCCCCCACGACATGAAACGGGGTCTCGGTGCCGCGCCCCTCGTTCAGGTTCGTCCCTTCGAACAGGCACGTGCCCACGTACACGAGCGCGGTCAGGGGCGTCGGGATATTCGGCGACGGCGCGACCCAGGGATAAGCACACTCGTCAAACAGCGCGTCCCGCCGCCAGCTGTCCAGCAACTGCACGGAGAGGTTCAGCTTCTGCTTGCTGAACTCTTCGCGGAGGAAGAACACGGCCAGTTCGCCCATCGTCATGCCGTGCCGAACCGGAATGGGCGCGCAGCATACGGGGGATCCCGTACGCTCCGCGATCGGGCCCTCGAGCACGGCGCCCCCCAGCGGATTGGGCCGATCCAGGATAAGCACGGGCTTCTTCGCCTGGGCGCATGCCGACAGACACTCCCGCATCGTCGCCATATACGTGTAATACCGCGACCCGATGTCCTGCAGGTCGATCAGAAAATACCCGATCTCGGAGAGTTCCGCCGCGGTAGGGCGCGTCCGCTTGCCGTACAGGCTGATCACGGGCACCGCGCCGCGTTCGGACGCCACCTCCGCGCCGGCCTCATGAGTTCCCCGGATGCCGTGCTCGGGACTGTAGAGCACATGCAGGGTGTGGGATGCGCCCAGACCAGGAACATCCAGAATGTGCCGGCCCATCTGGTCGACCGCGGCATGATTGGTCAGGAGCGCCACCCGCCGCGCGGCGCGTATCGTATAGAAATTCTCCCGCAAAAGCCGGTCCAGCCCCGCGTGGGTGTTGGTGCGGCGGGGATAGAGGGCGCGGGCCACGCCGCTGTAGAACGTATTGCGCAGCACCTTATTGTCGCGCACGTCCCGAACGGGATGGCACGTGTTGGCCAGCAGAATCGCAAACACCCCCGTATCGCGGTCCATCCACATGCTGGTACCGGTCCATCCCGTGTGCCCCAGGGCCCGCCGCGACGGGAGAAATCCGGTCGTCGAGGTGTCCCAGGGGTCAATCAGCCACCCCAGCCCCTGCCACGGATACGACGGGACCTGTCCCAGAGCGCTCACCTCGTCCAGGACCGCTTCAGACACCAGCGCCCCGCCCAGAAAGGCCCTGCAGAACCGGGCCAGATCCTCCGCGGTCGAAAACAGACCGGCATGCCCCGACACGCCGCCCACCGCGCAGCAATTTTCGTCGTGCACCTCGCCCTGCACAATCCGTTCGCGCCAGGCGCAGCGTTCCGTGGGGGCGCAGCGTGAACGCAAGCGCGCCGGAGGGTTGAAAAACGTATCCGCCATGTTCAGGGGCGTGAATATTCGTTCCGCGCAGAACCGATCCAGCGGTTTTCCGGCTGCGCGCTCCACAATGCGGCCCAGGAGCATAAACCCCGCATCGGAATAGCGCCAGGAAATCCCCGGAGCGTTCTGGATGCCCTCGCGTCCGTACTCCTCGAGCATGGCGTCCACGCTCGAATGGGTGCGGTACAGCGGCCGCCCCGCCACCAGGCCGCCCGTGTGCGTCAGCAGATGCCGTACCGTGATCCCCCGAAACGCAGCGATGGGCACGTAGTCGGACACGGACCGTTCAAACTCGACCGCGCCCTGGTCGCGCAGCAACAGCAGCGCGGTGGTGGTCGCTACGACTTTGGTGAGTGAGGCCAGGTCGTAGATGGTGCTGGTCTGCGCCGGAGCGGGAACGGGTTCCAGTTGGGCATGACCAAGCGCCTCAAAGAAGATGGGCGCATCCAGATTGCCCACATACGCCACCGCCCCCGGACTTCCCGATTCGCCCACGGCAGCAGCGAGAGCTTGACGAATCGTCTCTTCCAAGATACCTCTCCCTCGCGCCCGGCAGGCGCGGCGCCGCTCAAGAACGCCCGGGCCACCGGGACGCTGCAGTCTAGCGATTCAGGAGGAACGGCGCAAGAGACGCGGCCAAAACGCGCAGGCGGTGCGGGCAGGGCTTCGCATAAAAGAGACCGGAGGCCTCTGCCCTTAAAAACGGTGTGCCCGTTTCAAAGAGCAGACGCCTCCGGCCATGTGCCGAAGAGGTGACTACTTCTTCTTCTTCGCCGCTGCCTTTTTCTTGGCGGCCGGCTTCTTCTTGGCGACTGCCTTCTTCTTCGCAGCCGGCTTCTTCTTCGCAGCCGGCTTCTTCTTCGCGGCCGGCTTCTTCTTGGCGACCGCCTTCTTCTTCGCGGCCGGCTTCTTGGCGGCAGTCTTCTTCTTCGCTGCGGTCTTCTTCTTCGCTGGGGCCATGGTGTTCCTCCTTTCTCGCAACTAAACCCCGAAACATGTGTTGCCGGGAACCCGCCTTGCCTGCAAGGTCAGGGTCCTGATTCCGTCAACACGGCTCATGACGTGGTCATGTAGCCCTATGCCAACGAGCCGGAGGCTCGGTGTGGCCTTGCCGTCCTCGCACAACCCCGCCTGGGTTGCGGCCGGACGCCCGTGTGTTCCGCTCGTCGGAAAAGTGCAGAGAAAGACGGCCTTGCATGCACGCGGTACGCGGTCGTCCGTACCCGGGAACCCCTGTGCAACGGTGGCGTGTGCGTTCCCCAACTCAAGTGTCGTCGATTCCCTTCCCCTGAGGATCCGTCTGCGTCCTTGTCCCCCTGAGACGGATACGCGCTCGTGCACAAGCGAGACGTGCACGATATGCGTGTTCAAATCACTCGCTGGTGACCTCAGTTTCTCCACCTCGTTCGCAATGGGCTTCGCATGTTTTAGAAGCGGATCGTCCCCAATGTACCGTGACGAAAACGCATCGTACTCCGCGATGCGTGCCGCCTTGATCCCGTGTTCAACTGTCTTCTTTGCGAAGCTCACTCGTGCTATCCATATAAATGTGTAGCAGACAGTTCAAAAAATAGCAAGTGTTTTGATCACGCATCGGTCTTTTTTTTGGCGCCCTTTGATTTGCCCGGAGCCTGTGCTAGAGTAACGGACGTCCGTTGATCGATGCATTGGCGGGCCGAATCCGGCGCGCGAAGGCGATGGAGAACCCGATCACCGACAGCTATTTCAGCCTGTAATGACGGTATGAAACGCAACTTTGCACGATGAGGATCACAGACATGGCCGACACAGTCGCA
>Ga0123327_1002749_pt1 | contig 13322 bp, 9 predicted proteins | sample BioC13SIPDNA_4_FD_89701 | JGI IMG/M metagenome (GOLD analysis project Ga0123327, IMG submission 89701) | Anaerobic biogas reactor microbial communites from Washington, USA - Biogas_R1_B C13 SIP DNA | ecosystem: Engineered > Bioreactor > Anaerobic > Unclassified | place: Washington, USA...
GCGATATAGTCTTTAGCCATAATAAATGCTGCAAAAAATACTGCCACTAGTAATCCAAGACCAATTGCTCTTTTCATTAGTTCACCTCCTTTTTTACATTTTTCCGAACGATGCTGCGTAAAGATTCCGAATATTGCTGCGATTCAGGGGAAACCAAGGTTCATATTTAAACCATAAGGAGATCACATAATTATATCCTGTTTAAGTATATTTCCTGGAGATTGTTTTATGAGCAGCATCGGCTGTCATCCCTTTAGATGACAGCCGATATGTTATAGCCGATACAGTTCCTGTTCTTCAATGATCTGAATGCCTTTTTCTTTGAAAGCGGCCCGAGCCTTTTTATTATCTTCGATTTTAAAGATTACCAGCGCATCATTTTCTGAAGTACCTAGGAAAGCATACATATATTCAATATTTAAATTTGCATCTGACATCTGTTCAAGTACGGTTGCCAATCCGCCCGGTGTATCCTGAACCCGCACCGCAATAACTTCAGTTTCACTGACAGTAAAACCGGCATCTTTAAGAATGGTGTAAGCTGTCGGTGGATCGTTGACAATAATACGCAGGATGCCGAAATCGGAAGTATCGGCAATTGACAGAGCGCGAATATTAATGCCGGCTTCGCCCAGAATTCTGGTAACCTTGGCTAATCTTCCTGCCTTGTTTTCTAAAAAAACGGAAAGTTGTTTTGCCATACCGCTGCCTCCCTAAAAGTTTCTTCGGTCAATCACTCTTTTAGCCTTGCCTTCACTTCTTTCCAATGTCTTTGGTTCAACCAGGCGAACCTTGACGGAAACGCCCAGGGCACTCTCCAGTTCCTTGGTAATATGTTTGCCCAATTCTTCCAACTTCCTGACTTCATCGCTGAATATCTTTTCCGAAACTTCAACCTGAACTTCGAGTATATCCAGATTGCCGATGCGGTCAACAATCAAAAGATAAAACGGTTCGACCCCGGGAATATTCAGCAGCACACTTTCCACCATGGAGGGGAATACATTCACGCCCCTGATTATAACCATATCATCTGAACGGCCCAATACTTTATGCATCCTGACATGAGTTCTGCCACATGCGCACACTTCATGGTTCAAGGTGGTCAGGTCGCGGGTTCTATACCTCACAATCGGAAGGGCTTCCTTGGTAATGGTGGTCAGAACCAGTTCACCCTGAGCCCCTTCCGGTAAAATTTCCTGCGTCACCGGATTAATTATTTCAGGTATAAAATGATCTTCAGCAATATGCAGCCCTTTTTTGCGTTCACATTCTATAGCTACCCCAGGACCGATAATTTCGCTGAGTCCATATATATCAAAGGCGGTAATATGTAACTTGTGTTCCAGTTCACGGCGCATATTTTCGGACCAAGGCTCTGCTCCAAACACCCCGGCCTCCAATTTCAAATCTGCCGGATCCACGTCCATCTCTTGCATGATTTCAGCCAGAAACAGCGCATAAGAAGGGGTACAGGTCAATAAAGTTGTTCCGAAATCCTGCATCAGCATGATCTGGCGCTTACTGTTGCCGCCGGAACTGGGTATAACGGAGGCGCCTATTTTTTCAGCCCCATAGTGCATCCCCAAACCGCCGGTAAATAAACCGTAGCCATAAGCATTCTGAATGACTGATCTTTTACGGGCACCGGCACTATGTAAAGCTCTGGCCATCAATTCCGCCCAGGTATCCAGATCTTTTCTGGAATAGCCTACTACCGTAGGTTTTCCGGTGGTACCAGAGGAAGAATGGATCCTGACTACTTCTGACATGGGAAGAGCAAACAAGCCAAATGGATAATTATCACGCAGATCCTGTTTGGTGGTAAAAGGCAGATACTTTATGTCGTGCAGGGAATTAATATCATCGGGTTTAATCCCTGCCGTATCCATTTTGGCACGATATGCCGGAACAAATGCATAGACCCGGTAAACAGTTTCTTTGAGCCTTCTTAACTGCAATTCCTGAAGGCTTTCACGGGACATGCATTCTTTTTCCTGGTCCCAATATAACATTATTTCTACTCCTTTTCTTATAATTCCTGCAATACTTCATAATTTTATTAATAACCGTAATATATAAGTCGAATTTTGATTTGAAATAGAAGGATTAATTGGTTCATTTTTAATTGTGACTTATTCTTTTAAGGATGGTTAGCATATTTTTGATGATAAACTGTATATCCAGCGAGGAGCAGTTTTCATCATTCTAACATTTCATTTTGTTATAAACTACTCCCTTAATGATATTTTTTAATCGTAATGGTGATTTTATAGGCGAAATTGGTTTTGGCGGGAATTCCTATAGTTGGAATTATAATATGATGCTCGGATTTATTCCCGGGCTCGAGGATGACAATTGGGAAATAAAAACCCCACCGAGCCGTGGTGCCGCGAGTTTTAACCTGCAAAGCAGGTGGGTGTCCTCTCGCATCCTTTTTGTGTCCCAGTAATATGGGCATGCAATACGGAAACGAAGTACGGGCTCCCGAAGTTTCTGTGTTGGCAAAAACTATGCGGCTATTCACGTACACAGCAGGGCTGTTTTTCTTCATTTCAAACCTGTTTACATCGCCAGTATATCACAAATAGTAAGCTGCTTCAATGTATCGCTTATCCAATATTTACCTGGCTTTGTATCTTAAATCCAATAACATCATATGTTGCAATCTTTTTATTTATCTCTTATTTTAAGAGATAATTCCCGCAACTGGCGAGGGCTTACTTCAGAGGGAGCATCGGTCATCAGACAGGCAGCGCTCTGGGTTTTGGGGAAGGCAATTACATCACGTATACTATCCCGATGAGCCATCAGCATAATCATGCGATCAATCCCAAAAGCCACTCCGCCATGGGGCGGGGTTCCATATTCGAAGGCTTCCAGCATAAAACCGAATTTATCCCTGGCTTCTTCGGGAGTCATCCCCACCAATCCAAAAATCTTTTCCTGCCAGTCACGGCGGTGGATTCTTATACTGCCGCCGCCCAGTTCAATCCCATTCAATATGAGATCATAGGCGCGGGCTTTGACGGCCAGGGGGTCGCTGTCCAGCAGTGCAATATCTTCAGCCCGAGGCGAAGTAAACATATGATGAACGGCCACGTAGCGTTTTTCTTCCTGATCGTACTCAAAGAGCGGGAAGTCTATCACCCAGGCGAACGAAAGGTCGTTTTCATCATAGAGTTTCAATCTTTTGCCCAGTTCCAAACGCAGTACCCCCAGTACCCGGGCAACAATCTCCGCCTGGTCGGCGCCAAACAAGAGAAGGTCACCGGGTTGCGCATCCAGTGCATTTAGCACCGTTTGCATCTGCGCCTCGGTAAAGAATTTGGTGATGGGTGATCTTAATTCATTTTCAGTAACATTGATCCAGGCCAGTCCTTTGGCGCCGAAGTCTACCGCGGTTTTGCCCAGGTCATCAATTTCTTTGCGGGTAAAAGACCCGCAGCCTTTGGCATTGAGCGCACGTACTACTCCTCCGGCAGCAATTGCGCCGGAGAACACTTTAAATTCAACATCCTTCACCAATTCGGTTATATCCTGAATCTCCCAGCCAAAACGCAGTTCAGGCTGGTCGCTGCCATATTTGAGTATGGCTTCATCATAGGTAATGCGGGGAAAAGGTATGGACAGTTCAATATCATTGGAAACCTTGAATACCTTCTGCATTAAAGATTCAATCAGCGTAAATATATCTTCTTCATCGATGAAGGACATCTCCATATCCAGCTGGGTAAATTCCGGCTGGCGGTCGGCTCTTAGATCTTCATCACGGAAACAGCGCGCAATTTGAAAATATTTTTCCATTCCGGCTACCATCAGCATTTGCTTGTATTGCTGGGGAGATTGGGGCAGAGCAAAGAATTCACCGGGATGAATACGGCTAGGGACCAGATAATCACGGGCTCCTTCCGGGGTGCTGCGGCCTAAAACCGGAGTTTCAATTTCGATAAAACCTTCCTCATCGAGGAATTGTCTGATCGTACTGATGACCCGGTGGCGCAGTACAAGGTTGTCTTTCATTTCCGGCCGGCGCAGATCCAAATAGCGGTAACGCATGCGCAGGGTTTCGTCGACATCGATGCCGTTTTCAATATAAAAGGGCGGCGTTTTGGCGGTATTTAATACGTCCATGGCGGCGATATGTACTTCAATATGCCCGGTCATCAGGTTGGGGTTGATGGTCGCCTCAGAACGAGCCACCACTGTGCCCCGGCAGGCTACCACATATTCATTTCTGACTGTCTCGGCCAGATGGAAAGCTGGTTCGTTCAGTTCGGGATTGAATACGATCTGGATCAATCCGGAACGATCCCTGAGATCTATAAAAATGAGACCGCCGTGATCTCTGCGGCTGTTTACCCATCCGTTAAGAATGACTTCCTGGCCTGCATTTTCCAGCGTAAGTTCGGTTGCACTATGAGTCCTTTTCATTATGACTATATCCTCCCAATCTATTCAAGAATTGCTTTGATGGCGGCAATTAATGCTTCATTTGAAACTCCACTTTGCTGGCGGGTCTGCATGTCCCGGATGGTTACCACACCTTTTTGTATCTCATCCTCGCCCAACAGCAGAACCAATCGCGCTCCCATTTTATCAGCATATTTCATCTGTGCTTTGGCACTGCGGTGATTATAATCCCGATCTGCCCTGATGCCGGCACGGCGTAGTCCGCTTAAAATATGGGCGGCCCGGGTTTCGTTTTTTTCGTCCAACAGGGCCAGAAAAACATCCAGTTGTCCAGGATTGGTCCTGCTGTTTTCCTGACTGTTCATGGCCAGCAGCAGCCTTTCCAGCCCCATGGCAAAACCTATCCCCGGCATCTGCGGACCTCCGCATTCCTTGACCAGACCATTGTAGCGGCCGCCCCCGGCGACCGCACTCTGCGCTCCAATCAGCGGGATCATAATTTCAAAGGCGGTATTGGTATAGTAGTCCAAACCACGCACCAGCTGGTTATCATGTATATAAGCTATCCCAACATCAGTCAAAATGCTTTGTACCCGGCTGTAGTGCTTGCTGCAGCCCGGACAGAGATAGTCATACATATTGGGAAAACCAGCAATGGCCTCCTGGCAGGAAGCTACTTTGCAGTCCAGTACCCGCAGCGGGTTTTTCTCAAAACGGGTCTGACAGTCGGTACACAACTTGTCTTTTACCGGACGGATATGGGAAATCAGCTGTTGCCGGTACAATTCGCGGCACTCCGGACAGCCAACTGAATTCAGATGCAGCTCGTATTCTTGTAAGCCCAGGTTGGCCAGAATTTCCAGCACCAGGCTGATTACTTCGGCATCCAAGGCAGGATTGTCGCTGCCGAAAGCTTCCACCCCAAACTGATGGAACTGCCGGTACCTGCCCGCCTGCGGCCGATCATAACGAAACATGGGGCCCATATAATACCACTTCACCGGCAAAACGCCTCCGGCAACACTGTGCTCAATAAAAGCCCGCACACAGGAGGCAGTATTCTCCGGCCTCAAGGTCAGGCTGCGATTGGAACGATCCAGAAAAGTATACATTTCCTTGCTGACAATGTCGGTGGTATCCCCTACTCCCCGTTCAAACAGTTCCGTATGTTCAAATATGGGAGTCCTTATTTCCGCGTAACCAAATGTTTCGGCAGTTGTTCTGATAATCTGCTCCAGCTGATGCCATTTGTAAATTTCATCAGGCATGATATCGTATGTGCCCCGGGGGGCTTTAACCTGCATGCAACCTTCCTCCAACGCAACTATTCTTTGGATAATTCTAATTTAAGGCCTTTAGCTTGTCAACTTTACGTGCCAGCTGTTCAGGTAAATGCAGGGTGTAGGCCAGCGGATCCTTGGGAGAATGCAAATTGGTCAAGCTCCAGTCAGACGGGTTGACAAATTTGCTGCCGGCCCCTCCCCCCAGACCGATGATGGTCTGACGCTCTTCCATCATCTGAATGTTATAATTGCAGCAGCGACCCGGCAATGCGTAACCAATATTTTCTACATTGGCTTTCATATACTTCTGACGGTACAGATAGTATGGCTGATACTCTTTTTCCTGCAGCGTCCGGCCTATATAATGAATACCGGTCTGTACTTCTCCGGCCAATTCATGCATAAGCTTTTTACCCTGCGCGGCAGCAAGCCGGGATCCTTTTTTCACTGCCAGACTGTGTACCGTAATATTTTCCGGCCTAAGCTCCAGAATCTGTGCCAGAGTATTTTGGTATTCCGCCATGCCTTCCCCGGGCAGGCCAATGATTAGATCCATATTAATTATGGGAATGCCGACATCCCGCACCTTCTGTACCATATTTATAATATCCGTCCGGCTATGACCGCGGCCAATCAATTGCAAGGTGGTATCCTGCATGGTTTGGGGATTAATGCAGATGCGGTTTACGCCCAGCGCTTTTAAAAGTTCCAATTTGGATTTTGACAGGGTGTCGGGCCGGCCGGCTTCTACAGTTGTTTCCGTGACGGTGGAGGTGAGGCGGTACTGAGCGAGTAAATTGAACAAACTTTCCAAATCATCTTCTGCCAGGATGCTGGGGGTACCTCCGCCCCAATAAATATTTTCTGTTTTAAGCCCCAGTTCATTGATACATTCACCCATCACTTCGATTTCCTGGCGCAAAGAATTCAAGAAGGGCTTCATTTGAACGATATAATCGGTTAATATGGCTCCGGGAAACGAACAATAATAACAGCGGCTTGAGCAAAAGGGAATGCCGATGTAGATGCTTATTTTTTGTTTCGCTTCTCGGGCAGAATGTAAAAAAGGACGATTGTTGCCGGCAATCTGGGCGAGGCGCTCGGCCACATCAGGCTGCAGGCAAAAATCCTGCTCCAACCGAGCCAGGATCTGCTCCAGGCTATCACCCTGATCAAGCCAGCGGTGCAGCAGTTTAAGCGGACGTACGCCGGTTAAAATCCCGTAAGGATTTATATTCTTGCCCAGGTGTTGACAGAGCAGGCGGTAAACAAAAACGCGGGTCAGACGGCTGATTTCATGATCCTCCTGCAGACCGTTCATATCCAGGGGGTACTCGCAGCTTATCCGGCTTATGCGTAAACCTTCCTGCAACTGCGCATGTAAGTAGAGCTGCGGCCCTGATTTAATACGGCTGATCCGCAAATAGATATCAGCATCTGCAGCTATTTCCTGACAGATTTCATATTCGGGGAAACTCAAACGGACCAGCTCATGCACATGTTTATATAATTCCGGCGGCTGCAGCTCCAGAGCCAATATCATCATTTTACCTCCAAATAAAAAAGTGACAGGAGAACCGTCCCCCTGTCACCCTGACACGCGTATGCGAGGGCTTACAAAAAGGGATTGTTTTTTCTTTCAAAGCCTATCGTGGTGGCTGGTCCATGACCGGGGTAACAGATTACATCATCTTCATAACAGAGCAGTTTTTCTTTTATCATCTGAATCAGCTGCTTGTAGGATCCTCCCGGAAAATCAGTACGGCCGATTGACCCCTGAAAAAGGGTATCGCCGACAAATATTATATTGCCGGTTTTTAAACAAATCCCGCCGGGACTGTGGCCGGGCGTATGGATAACTTCCAGTTCAACGGTATTGCCAATTTTTATTATATCTCCTTCATTTAACAGTTGGTCAGCAGGAGGGCTTACCACTTTGTTGCCAAACAGATACGAGAAGTTGGAGGCCGGGTTTACCAGCATTTTGGCATCACCAGGATGAATTAGGATCTTTGCTCCGGTGGCATCCTGGACCCCTTTGTTGCCGCCGATGTGGTCGATGTGGCCATGGGTATTGATGATGTAAATGGCTTTAAAATCATTTTCCTTCAATAAATTTACGATCGCCCGCGGGTTTCCTCCCGGATCGATCACCGCTACTTCGCGGGTCTCTTCACAACCTACAATATAACAGTTTTCTCCCATGCTGCTGATTTCCAAACCTGTTAAGATCAATTGAGATCTCCTCCTAAAATGTTTTTTCACTATCCAATAGTATCGTACAAGGGCCGTCATTGCATATGTTGACCTGCATATGGGCGGCAAAAATACCGGTTTTTACCCGAATATTTCTGGCTCTGCCCAGTTCAGCACAGTATGCAAACAATTCTTTGGCAGCCTCAGGATCCTCTGCCTCGGAAAAACTTGGCCGCCGGCCCTTGCGGGCATCTCCGCAAAGGGTAAACTGGCTCACCAGCAATAGTTCTCCCGCCGTATCAAGCAAGGATAGATTCATTTTTCCTTGCTCATCCTCAAATATGCGCAGATTTATTATTTTATCCATTAAATATTCTGCATCCCTGAGTTCATCACCTTTTTTAACCGCCAGCAATACCATCAGGCCCGGCCCAATACGAGCAGTTTCAAGGTTATCAACCACTACGCTGCTATGCAGACATTTCTGTACTACGGCTCGCATTTATTCACCCCTTATCTCCCCCGGCAGTACCCGTCTTACTTCCAGTACATCCTTCACCTTCTGGATTCTCTGTTTGACTGCAGTTAGATGATCCATATCCACAACTTCCAGTTTTAAGTTTATTAATGCCAGTCCGTTTTTAGTAACTCTTGAAAATACTGAATTTATCTGTATTCTGGTGTCAGCAATTACATTCATTACATCTGTAGTAAGGCGGGGGCGATCTACGGCTTTTACCTCCAATTCCACCACATAAATTCCACTTTCACTGGCCCACTCCACTTCCATAACCCGGTCTTTTTCACTGCGCAGGTAGTTGATTAGATTGGGACAGTCCCGACGGTGTACGGATACGCCCCGTCCTCTGGTGATATAGCCCAGTACCTCGTCGCCGGGCAGCGGATTACAACAGTGGGCCAGCCTTATAACAACGTCATCAACACCTTTGATCTTCAGCGATGAAGTTTCCCGGTCTTTATGTACACCGGTGGGTTGGGGTACATTTAAAACATCATCCAGTTGAATATTTTCAAAGAACATTTCCTTTATCTTGTTGATGACCTGATTTATGGTGATGCTGTTATCGCCAATCGCTGCGTACAGATCATCCGCCTTGTTCAGGGAGAAACGTGCTCCTACTTCCAGCATTCTCGCTTCTTTCATCAATTCCCGCGGGTCAAGATGCTTTTTTTTCAGTTCCAGTTCCAGGGCGTCATATCCCTTGAGAATATTCTCCTCCCGTTTTTCCCGTTTAAACCAATGTTTGATGCGGCCCCGGGCGGAAGATGTCTTGACGAAATTCAGCCAGTCCGCAGTGGGACCATTTGCATGTTTGGAGGTCAATATCTCCACAATATCACCATTGGCCAGATGATAATCGAGCGGTACAATGCGTCCGTTTACTTTAGCACCGATACATTTATGCCCTACTTCCGTATGGACCCGATAGGCAAAATCAACCGGGCATGATCCTTTTGGCAGTTCAAATACCGCTCCTTTGGGGGTAAAAACAAAAACCGTATCTTCAAAAAGGTCTATTTTCAGTGACTCCATAAATTCGCCGGTATCTTTGATGTCCTGCTGCCATTCCATGATCTGGCGCAGCCAGGCTAATTTCTCATCGAATTTTTTATCCTTTTCACCGGTGATGCCTTCCTTATACTTCCAATGAGCGGCAATGCCGGATTCAGCTGTGCGATGCATTTCCCAAGTCTTGATCTGTACTTCGAACGGTTCCCCGCCCTGCCCGATTAAGGTTGTATGCAAAGATTGATACATATTGGGTTTGGGAGTAGCGATATAATCCTTGAAACGCCCCGGCAAAGGCTTCCACATGGTATGAATAATACCCAGCACGCCGTAGCAATCGCGTACATGATCAACAATGACCCGAATGGCAATCTTGTCGTAGATTTCATCTATACCTTTATTTTGTTTGATCATTTTTTTATAAATGCTGTATATATTTTTGGGTCTTCCCGCAATATCACCTTTGATTCCGATCTGATCGAGGCCTGCTTCGATGCGCTGGATCAATTCATGTACGTATGCTTCACGATCCTTGCGTTTGGTTTTAAGCCGGCGGGCAATTTCATAATACATGTCAGGATCCAGATACAGAAAAGACAAATCCTCTAGTTCCCATTTAAACTTGAATATCCCCAGGCGGTGGGCCAGAGGGGCAAATATATCCATGGTCTCCTGGGCAATTTCCTTTTGTTTGGCTTCAGACTGATACCCAAGGGTACGCATATTGTGCAGGCGATCGGCCAGTTTGATCATGATGACGCGAATATCCTTGGCCATAGCAATAAACATTTTGCGCAAATTTTCAGCCTGGGCTTCTTCGCGGGAACTGAACTCAATGCGGCTTAATTTAGTGACGCCTTCGACCAGCAAGGCAATTTCTTCACCAAACTCTTCCTGCAGATCCAGAAAGCTATATTCCGTATCCTCAATGACATCATGCAGCAGGGCAGCACAAAGTGAAGCCGTATCCATTTCAATATCGGTAAGTATCATGGCCACCTCAATCGGGTGAATGATATACGGCTCACCGGAAATCCTTTTTTGTCCCCCATGCGCAGCTTCAGCGTAGCTGTAAGCCTTGGTGATCAAGTCGAAATTGGCATTGGGGTCATATTGTTTGATTCGGTCCAAAATTGCCTGCGGTCCCAATTATATCACCATACCAGTATATTTTTCGGTAATCACACACCAGCGTTGCAACTGTTCTTTTTCTTTTTTGCCCTCCTGGAAATACGGAGAAAATTGTGGCTGTAAAGCGTCTTTTTGGGTCGAATGAAAGTATATTGCCATTATACTACCGCTTTTCTGAAACTGACACAAGTCCAGATCAGACATTATGCGCACGGCCGACATCAGCTCCAGACTGCTGATTTCAGTGTTCAACTCCTTGACCAGCCATGTCAGTATTTCTTTTTCGTCAAGGCGAAGTTTCTTGTGGCCATAACCCAATAATGACCTCCAGATGAGCTCCAATTTGGTGGGCTCAGGATAGACGCGCTGCAGGTAGCGGAAATTTCTGTCGATATCCTCAGTGGTAAATGCCAGCTGCAGCGGCAAATCCGGATTATCAACATAATCGGCCACCGCCGCCAATTCGTAATCAGCAAAAGGGCTATCCCGCAAAATGAGTTTATCTATTTCTCCCAATTGTCCCGGTCCGACGGGATGGGTACCGTCCACCAGTAAAAGTCCGACCCTGCTGTTGCGAAAGCGCTGACGGATGTTCCTGCGCAGCCTGGGATCGGTTACTCCGGCTTCCACTTCGGCTTGAGGATACTGCTTTATTATGTTTTTCACACTTGCCGGCCAATTGACATAGATAATACTGCGTCCTGAAGGAATTTCTGCGTCAGAGCTTTTTTGCAGGTGCAGTTGGGAACTGAGCCTTATATTAAATATGTTCAGATTCTGATCCTTTATAAAAGAGGTGCTTGCTTCAGCTGCGGGCCAAAAGCTGACCACCGCATTTAAATTGGGCGGTATTGACATCGGTGTACTTAAGCAATTCATGGGGCCGAGCAAATATTCCAGATAGGCTTGGGTGCTTAAATAGATTTTGGCTTCACCCTGACTGAATTTTCGCAGTACAATCTCCCGGGTTTTTTTATCCAAAAGGCCGTGCATTTCCTGCAGCAATTCAGATTTAACCATGGCCTGCAGCATTTCACGGTGCTTTTTCAGGCTGCGTTGGGCCGGATAAACAAATAGTACCGGATGTCCTTTGACCAATTCTTTTACGGTGGTCTTTAGAGCCTGTTTCATCTGCTCTGAAGATGAAGTTTTACTAACTTTCCGATCGTCTCTCCAGGCAGGTTTAATGTCTCTGACTTTTAATTGCAGACTGCTGCGGCCTTTGAAATGATTCTCGGCCAAATCAAAAAGCAGATCCTGTTTGCATACCTTCAGGCCGGGGTGCATCATTTCCGCACCGTTAAAGGCAATCGCCTCCAGGTAATTGTTTCCGGTTTTGAATTTTAAATGGGCACCGTTGGTTCCGACCAATAACATGTCATGCAGCGGGCTGCTGCGTAAAACCAGGTTGGGAACTGGATTGCCCTCACCAAAAGGCGCCAGCAGTTCGATCTCATTCCACAATTGCAAACTCAGCTCTGCTTCATCAATTTCCAAATCAGCCGTATAAATTTTCTTCCCGAGAGCTGGCAGTTCCTGGCCCATCATATAATCCTGCAACGCCTGGCGGAAATTATCCAGTTGATCCCTGCGCAAAGCCAGGCCAGCCGCCATACGATGGCCGCCGAATCTTTCCAGATGGCTGCGGCAATGCAACAAGGCGGCATAAAGGTCAAAATCTCCGCTGCTGCGTGCTGAGGCTTTACCATGTTCACCTTCCCAGGAAACTACAATCGCCGGCCGGTTAAACTTATTAACCAAACGAGAGGCAACGATGCCTATAACTCCTTCATGCCAGTTTTCACCACTGACCAGAATAAATTTATATTGTTCCAAATCCGATAGATCCAGCAGAGCCTGCTGATAAATACTTTCTTCTATCTCCCGGCGTTCATCATTTAACCGGCATAATTCCTCGGCCAGCAGTTGGGCTTCTTGATCATCCCTGCTCAACAGCAAGTCAATGCTTTTACGGGCAGAATCAAGCCGCCCGGCTGAGTTCAGACGTGGTGCGAGCACAAATCCGATTTGCCACGTATTTAATGGTTTGCCGCGCAAACCCGTTTTTTCCAGAAGAGCTATTAAACCAGGGCGAGTTGTATTTTCAAGTGCGGCCAGGCCGTATTTCACCAGAATACGGTTTTCCTCCAACAAAGGTACGATATCGGCTACCGTTGCTATCGCTGCCAGATCGAGCCAATCCTGCCCGGGATCTATTCCCCGGGATTGCAATAAAGCACAGGCCAGCTTGTAACTGACCCCGACTCCGGCCAGATGGGCAATCGCTGGTAGTTGATCGTTTTTAGGGTTAATAATCGCATGGGCCAGTGGAAGTTTTTCCGCTGGGGTATGGTGGTCAGTAATTATTAAATCCATGCCCAATTCCCGGGCCAGGTCTGCTTCAGTCAGGGAAGCAATGCCGCAATCTACCGTAATAACAAGTTTGCAGCCTTGCCCGCTGAGCATCTGTAAGGCTTCCACATTCAGACCATAACCTTCGTTAAAGCGGTTAGGTACATAGTAATCAACGGCGTAATCAAGACGTTTAAAACATTCCAGTAAAATTACGATGCTGCACACACCGTCGGCATCATAATCACCATAAATAACAATTTTCTCCTGCGCAGCGATGGCCTGACCGATACGTTTTACCGCCGCCTGCATCCCCTTCATTTTCAGCGGATCTTCCAACATACTCAGCTGAGGGTATAGAAATTTCCTGGCCTGCTCTGCATTTTGATTGCCTCTTTGCACTAACAGACGGGCAA
>Ga0123327_1002765_pt1 | contig 13282 bp, 9 predicted proteins | sample BioC13SIPDNA_4_FD_89701 | JGI IMG/M metagenome (GOLD analysis project Ga0123327, IMG submission 89701) | Anaerobic biogas reactor microbial communites from Washington, USA - Biogas_R1_B C13 SIP DNA | ecosystem: Engineered > Bioreactor > Anaerobic > Unclassified | place: Washington, USA...
AACCGGCCTTCGGTCGGGATGCCGGCTCGGACCAGCGCGGCGCACAGGCGGTTCCACCCGCATGATTCACCGCCGCTGAATAGTTCGCGCTCCAGCGCGACGCGTCCCTGCGTCGTGGTCAAGACCACGACGCGGTGCGGAATAACGGGCGGCGTCTCGCGGGCGAGCGCCCAGACGGTCTCGGTGAGGACTGCGGGCGACATGCCCAGAACCGCGAACAAGACACGCTCACTCTCGTCTGCCCGGTTATTCTGGTTCATGCCCAATCCTTTCGAGAAACGCCTTTTCATCAATAGCCGAACTGCTGCCAATAGGCCGTTTTGTAGGGGTTTTGAAGCGGGACATCGTGCGGCGCTTCGTTTTCCAGATGCGGACGGACCGACGCCCACCAGTCGTCATACGCGGCGCGCAGGCGGGCTACCTCGTCGGGATGTTCGGCCGCAATGTTGCGCGTCTGCTTGCGGTCTGCGGCCATGTCATACAACTCGGTGTGGTTCACGAACCGGTAGCGGGCGGTGCGGACCGCGCACGTCTTGTGTTGGGCCGCATCCGGGTCGCTGCCCGGTGCCCAGCGCCCCACATGCGTGAACAGCATTCGGTCCGGCCAGGCGGCGTCGGGCGCGTGCAGCAGCGGCACAAGGCTGCGTCCGTCGAGCGGCTGCCCTGCCGGCGGAACGACCCCCGCCAGCGCGCACAGCGTGGGATAGAGATCCACATGCGCGGTCAGCGCGTCGCAGGCGGTCCCGCCGGCCACGGTCCCCGGCCAGCGCGCGAGCAGGCCGACCCGCGTGCCGCCCTCGTGCGGACTGCCTTTGGCGCCGCGCAGCCCGGCGTCGAACAGCCGGCTGTGGCACGAGCCGTTGTCGCCGAGAAAGAGCACCAGCGTGTCACGCGAAAGATCCCAGGCATCGAGTGCCGCCAGCAGCTTGCCGACGTTGGCGTCTAGGTTTTCCACCATGCCGCAAAAGCCGGCGGCGGCGTCATCCAGACCGGCCGCGACATACCGCTTTTTCCATGCGTCCGGCGCGTGATACGGGCTGTGCGGCGCGTTGGGCGTGAGACAGCAGAAGAACGGCGCGCCGGAGGCGCGGCGCGTGTCGATCCAGCGCAGCGCCTCGTCAAAGAAGAGGTCGGTGCAAAAGCCTTTGGTGCGCACGAAACGGCCGTTGTGGCGCAGAACGGGATTCGCGTACTGGTTGTTCGGCACATCGCCGCATGAGCCGGGATAGGTCTGTCCGATGCCGCCGCCGCCGTGGATGTAGACCTCGTCAAACCCGCGTTGCCCGGGCTGATAGGCATCCTCGTCGCCGAGATGCCATTTGCCGAAAATGCCGGTGGCATAGCCGGCCGACTTGAGCGCCTGCGGCAACGTGCGGGCGTTGAGGCTCATGCGCTCCCGCTCGAAGATGGTGTGGGTGACGCCGGAAAAGAATTCGTGACGTCCGGTGAGGAGCGCGCAACGCGTCGGCGCGCAGGTCGGGCTGACCTGAAACGCGGAGAACCAGAGCGACTGCGCGCGCAAGGCATCGAGGTGCGGCGTCTTCAGATGCGGGTGGCCGGCCCACGCCATATCGCCGGGCCCTTGGTCGTCGGTCAGGATCAGGACGACATTAGGGCGGCGTCCCGACAGGCCGGCCGGATCACGGGCCGCGGCGCGGCCGACGGCCGTCGCGGCGGCCGTGCCCGCCATGCGCGTGAGGAAGCGTCTACGCGTCATGGGCGGCGCCCTCCCCGCCGGTGTCGACCGGGACCGGCGGCAGCGGGTCGTTCAGCTCGCGCTGGAGCGCGGCGAGGCGGCGCGTGAGGGCGGCGCGCGTGGCGCGGTGGGCGGGGTCGCCGGACAGGTCGTGACATTCATGCGGATCCTGCGCCAGATCGAAAAGCATGAACACGTTGGGCTGCGGATACCAGATGAGCTTCATATCCCCTACCCGGACCATGCGCTGGAGGGTCATATAGCCGCCGTAGATCGCGTCGTAATGCGGGGCGCGGCTGTCGCGCGCGAGCGGCAGCAGGCTGCGGAAGCGCACGTGCGCGGGACGCGCCGCGCCGGCCAATTCGAGCGACGTGGGCATGATGTCCTGCAGGTAGACCGGCGCGGCGATGCGCCGGCCGGCGGCAAAGCCGGGACCCGCGGCGATGAGCGGCACCTTCATGCTGTGCTCGAACATGTTCTGCTTGCCCATGAAGCCGTGCTGACCGACGGCAAGGCCGTTGTCGCTCGTAAAAAAGATGACGGTTTCGTTCGCGCGCCCGGCGGCGTCGACCGCGTCCAGCACACGCCCGATCTGGGCATCGAGCCAGGTGATGAGCGCGTAGTACTCGGCGCGGTGCACCCGGACGGCCTGCGGCGTGCGGGGGTCGGGCGCGAGCCGTTCGTCGCGCAGCGTATGCGGGCAGCCGATCACGTCCTTGTGGGGATGGGCCGGCATGAAATTCGGGGGCAGCGCAAGCTGGTCGGGCGGATAGGCCTGCACCATCTCGCGCGGGCTCTGGCGCGGGTCGTGCGGCGCGTTGAAGGCGGCATAGATAAAGAACGGGCGGGAATCGCGCGGCTGTTGCGGCGCCTGGAGGAAGGCGATGGCATCATCGGCGGTGACCTCGCTCCAGTGCTTGCCGCCGGCCCAGTGCCCGCCGCGCGCGGTGTCCCACGGCTGCCAGGGGTCGGTGCCGTCGGCGCGGGGCCGCTCATAGGCCTCTTCGCAGGTGGCGGGCATGCCGCCGCGCACGTGGCGCGCGTCTTCGAACACCTGTGCGGGCGTGATGCCCGAGACGTGCCATTTGCCGGTCATGCAGGTGCGGTAACCGGCCTGGCGCATGAGCTGGGGCCAGAGGCGCTGACGCTCGGCCTCATCCTTAAGCTGCTTCTCGATGGCGCAGGCCTCCCAGAGGAAGCGGCCGGTGTTGAGCATGGTGCGGCTGGCGACGCAGACCGCGCCGTGCCAAGCGCCCTGGTTGTAGCAGTTCGTGAAGACCGTGCCGGCCGCGGCGAGACGGTCGAGGTTCGGGGTGCGGATTTCGGAGTTGCCCAAGGCACGGATCGAGTCGAACGTCTGGTCGTCGGTATAAAGCAGCAGGATGTTGGGCGGCCGGCCCGAGGGGGCCGCCGCGTGTCCCGCAAGCCGGACTGCGCCGGCGCACGCCAGCGCGCTCAGAAACGCTCTGCGATTCATGCCGCACCTCTTTTTTGGAGGGCAGACCGCTAGACGTCCAGGTTGCGGACGTTCAGGGCGTTGTCCTCGATGAATTTGCGGCGCGGCTCGACCTCATCGCCCATGAGCAGTGTGAAGATCGCGTCGGCCTTGACAGCATCTTCCAGGCGCACGCGAAGCAGACGGCGCTTGCCTGGGTCCATCGTCGTGTCGTAAAGCTGGTCGGGGTTCATTTCGCCGAGGCCTTTGTAGCGCTGAATCGCCAGGCCTTTGCGGCCACGCTCGCGCACGGTGTCGAGCAGGTCGGGCAGCGCCTTAACCGGAATCTCGTCGCTGTCCTCAACGATGTAGGCCACCGGCGTGTCGCCGCCGATGCAGTCCACGGCCGAGAAGCCCATGCCGCAGAGGCTGTCGATCTGTTTCTTGAGCAGGCTGGCGCGGTAGAGTTCGAGCCAGCGGAACGGCATCTGCTGGACGGAATGGTAGGCCTGCACCTGGGTTTCAGCCAGGTCGATGGAGCTGCCCAGCCGAGCCTCGGCCTCGGCGCGCGCGTGCGCCAATTCGCTGTCGGAGTAGGCGTAGCCGAAGACCGCATCGTCGCCGGAGCCGACGACGGTCACGAATCGCGGAAACTCGCCGGTGTCGGGCTTGCGCAGGCCGAAGAGGGTTTGCGGGCTTAAGCCGCGGCGCTCCACGGCTTTGGCGGTCACCTCCAGTTCGGCGAGCAGTTCGAGCAGGGTGCGCAACTCGGCGCCGGCCAGCACGCGGCCGTCGGCCATGCGCACGCTCATGTCGTCCGCGCCGAGGAAGAGCAGCTTGCGGGTGAGCTGGTCGTCATTCTCGATATACTCTTCGCGCTGCTTGCGCGTGATCTTGTAGAGCGGCGGCTGGGCCAGGTAGACGTAGCCGTTCTCCAACAGCTTGGGCATCTGCCGGTAGAAGAAGGTCAGCAGCAGGGTGCGGATGTGCGCGCCGTCGACATCGGCATCGGTCATGATGATGATCTTGTGATAGCGCACCTTGGCGATGTCGAACTCGTCCGCGCCGAAGCCCGCGCCGATGGCGGTGATCAGGGTACGGATCTCATTGTTGTTGAGGATCTTGTCGATGCGCGCCTTTTCGACATTGAGCACCTTGCCGCGCAGCGGCAGGATCGCCTGCGTCTCGCGGTTGCGCCCCTGCTTGGCGGAGCCGCCGGCCGAGTCGCCCTCGACGAGATAAATTTCGCATTTGGCCGGATCGCGCTCGGAGCAGTCGGCCAGCTTGCCGGGCAGGGCCAGACCGTCCAGCACGCCCTTGCGGCGCGTGAGGTCACGCGCCTTGCGCGCCGCGATGCGGGCGCGTGCGGCGAGCACCGCCTTTTCGACCACCTTGCGCGCGACGGCGGGACTCTCGGCGAAGAAGGTGCCGAGCTGGTCATTGACGATCTGCGCGACAATGCCCTCGACCTCGCCGTTGCCGAGTTTGGTCTTGGTCTGTCCCTCGAACTGCGGCTGCGGCACTTTGACCGAGACGACCACCGTGATGCCCTCGCGGATGTCGTCGCCAGTCAGCGCCTCCTCGTTGCTCTTCTGGAGGTTGTTGTCGGAAATGTACTTGTTGACGGTGCGGGTTAACGCCGAGCGGAAACCGGAGAGGTGCGTGCCGCCTTCGATGGTGTTGATGTTGTTGCAGTAGCTGTACTCGGTCTCGTTGTACGCCTCGGTGTACTGCATCGCGATCTCGCACTCGACCATGTCGCGCGCGCCGGAGACGTAGATGACCTGCTCGTGGACCGGCGTCTTGTTCTTGTTCAGGTAGTGGATGTACTCCACGATGCCGCCGTTAAAGAGGAATGATTCATCGCGCTCCTGCTCGTGTTCAAGATCGCGGAAACGGATCGACACGCCGCGGTTCAGGAAGGCCAGCTCGCGCAGACGATTGGCGAGAATGTCCCACTTGAAAGCGTGGCAGGTGAAGATCGTGTGATCCGGGAAGAAGGTGACCTTGGTGCCGGTGCCGTGGGTGTCGCCGATGACCTCGAGCTGCGTCACGGGATGTCCGCGCTCGAAGCGCTGCCGGTAGATTTTGCTGTTGCGGCGGACCTCGACCTCCATCCACTCGCTCAGCGCGTTGACGCAGGAGACGCCGACGCCGTGCAGGCCGCCGGACACCTTGTAGTTCGAGCCGTCGAACTTGCCGCCCGCGTGTAGCGTGGTCAGCACCACCTCCACTGCGGGGCGGCCCTCCGTGGGATGGATGTCGACGGGAATGCCGCGGCCGTTGTCGATCACCGAGAGCGAGCCGTCCGGGTTGATCGTGACGTCAATGTGCGTGCAATAACCGCCCAGCGCCTCGTCGATCGAGTTGTCCACCACCTCATACACCAGGTGATGATACCCGCGTTCGCCCGTGTCGCCGATGTACATCGCCGGCCGTTTGCGAACCGCCTCCATGCCCTCGAGAACCGTGATGTTGGCCGCCGTGTAATTGCCTGCCGGCACCCCTGCCGACATAGGCTCGTTTGTATCGCTGCGCGTATCTTCTGACATACCTATTTCCGTGAATGGATTGAGTTCATAATCATAGCAGAGGAGAAGACGGGACACAAGCTTTTGGGGGGCTTTTTGCGGAGGAAGAAGGAGGAAGGAGAAAGGAGAGGTCGGAGGGCAGAGAGCAGAGGTCAGAGGGCTTGCGCGCCAGAAGTGCGAGGGTTGGACAGGCATTCCTGCCTGTCCTCGGCCCCCCCCGCACGCCCGGTACTGCCGGTACTCCCGACCGAGCGAGTCAAGAACTATGCGTCCGACGCGCGCCAGGCAGATGTCAGCGCCTGATTGCCGTCCCTGCGGAACAGGTACGGCAGGACCTGCCCACAGACACTGACCTCTGAAAATCGTGTCTTTATGGCACAATTTCAAAATCAATTATGCGCTATTTTGTCTCTATATTAAAAACCAGTACAAAAACGAAATGAACATTTAATCACTTATCAATAAATAACTTATGACAATCAATCACGCTGTCTTCTTCCCATTGGCATGTACCATGCAAATAAATAGACGGTTCCGGCAGAGTGGCCGGATGACATGAGCAACAACCTTTAAAGAAAGGAGAACCATCATGAGAGCCTATCTGAACACCATCAGCAATCCATGGCGTGTGTTCGACGAGTTGATGGGTGATTTTCCCTTTGACCTGTTCGACACCGCGATGCGCACGCGCACCGGACGTTTCCCGCGCGTCAATGTGTGGGAAAGCGAGGGCGGCTTGGCGGTCCAGGCAGAAGTCGCGGGCGTGGACCCCGAAAAGCTGGATGTGGCGGTCGATGCCAATGTCCTCACAATCAAAGGCGAGAAGGAGCAGGCGGACGGAAGCCGCGCCGAATTCCAGCGCAGCTTCAACCTGCCGTTCGAGTTGGCGGACGCGCAGATCAAGGCGGCCGTCAAGAATGGCCTGTTGACTGTGACGATCCCGCGCAAGGCTACGGAGAAGCGCAAGATCGCGATCGAGAAACTGTAACGGGAGCCTTTATCGAAAGGAGGAAGACCATGAGCTTGATGAAAAGAACCGAACAGGACGTCCAGAAGATGAACCGAGTGGAGCTGACGCCGGCCAGCCGTGTGCTGGAGGGCGAGGAGGCTTACACCCTGACGGTTGAACTGCCCGGCGTGTCCGAGAAAGAGATTGAACTGACCCTAGAGAACCGGGTGCTGTCGATCACCGCCGAGAACACGTTGGAGACGTTCAAAGACTACACGCTGGTCCTTCACGAGCTGCCCGAGGTGCGTTACCGCGCGGCGTTTGATCTGCCGGAGCACGTGGACACGGCCGGCATCAAGGCGGCCAACAAGAACGGCCTCTTGATCCTGACGCTGCCCAAGCGCGAGGAGGTCAAACCGCGCCGAATCGCCATCACGGCCGGTTAATGGCCGGTGCGTCACGGAAACAGCCACAAAAACACAGGGAGGTACGAGCTGACGCTCGTCCCTCCCCGTTTTGGCTAAACAAGAGTAATTCGAACGGGAGCGTAAAACTCTTTTTCGACTCTCTGACTCGGATACACTTACCCGACCGACTTAGTCTTCACCCGAAAACTGTGATCGTTTAAGTGTGTCGGGTAAGTGTAACCGATCAAGTGTGTCGGGTAAGTGTGTTGCCTACACGCCGGTCGAACCGAACCCGCCGCAGCCGCGCGGGGTTTCACCGAGGGTCTCCGACTCCGCGACCGCAACGCGCAACACCGGCGCGATCACCATCTGCGCGATGCGCATGCCGGGCGCGACCTCGAACGGCTCCTGGCCGAGGTTGACGAGGATCACGCCGAGTTCGCCCCGATACCCCTCGTCGATCGTGCCCGGCGCGTTGAGCAGCGTGATGCCGTGCTTGAGCGCCAAGCCGCTGCGCGGCCGCACCTGGGCCTCGGTGCCGGGCGGCAGCTCCATGACCAGGCCGGTCCTTACCAGCCGGCGCTCACCCGGCTGCAGCGTCGCCGCCTCGCACGCGCAAAGGTCCAGCCCCGCGTCGCCGGGATGGGCATAGGCCGGCAGCGCGGCCGCCGCGTGGACTTTCTTGAAACGGACGGTCATAGGCCCTGCCAGTCCCTATTTCAGCACCTTGATCTTGATGTTCCGGTAAGAGACACGATCCTGATGATCCTGCAGCAGGATGTGCCCCGCCTCCTGCTCGCCCCAGTTGGGCTGCTTGCTGAATTTGCTCAGGGAGACCGCCTTGCGGAACGCGTCCGAACCGCGCTCAAACGCGAGCACCTTCTCGCCGTTCAGCCAGTGCTCGACCTGACGGCCGTTGCTCACGATCATGGCGGTGTTCCACTCGCCGACCGGCTTCGGTTTCGCGCCGACCGCCGGCATCACGTCGTAGAGCGACGCCACCGTGCGGTTGCCGTCACGGCCCTTCGTGGCGTCGGGATGCTTGGCGTCCAGCACCTGGTACTCCAGCGTGGTGCCGCCGTTGCGTTTGGGATCGAAGAAATACTTGATGCCGCTGTTGGCCGCGTCCGTGAGCCGGAAGTCTACCTTGAGGATGAACGAGGAGTAGGTTTCGCGCGTGATGATGTCCCCCGCGCCGCCGCCCGCATTCTTGGGCAACACGGTCAGCTCGCCGTTGGCGATCTCCCATCCCTTGGCAGGAAAGCTCTCGTTCTTGATGCTGCGCCAGCCGTCACCGCTCTTGCCGTCCCACAGCAGCCGCCACCCGTCCTGACGCTCCTGCTCCGTCAGCGTGTTCACCGCCGCGCAGCAGGCTTCGTTGCCGAACAGCGCCGTCGCGCCCATCATGACCGCCACCATGCCCAACACCTGCTTCATGCCTCGCCTCCTTATTCCGTAATGTGCACCAGCGTAGGCAGACGCGCGCGCCGTGTCAACGCCAAAGCCAGAGCCGTTATCGTTATCGTTTTTCGAGCGTATGCCCGGCGAAGCGCACAAACACGCCGCGCCAATCGTCCAGATACTCCGTCAGGATCTGCCTTGCCAGCCCGTCCGAATCACCGCACCGGAAAAGCGCCGCGGCCGCGAACAGCTCGACCATCGCCCGCGAAAACTGCGCCGACTCCACGCTATTGGGCTGCGTGCCGATATCGCGGTGCCCCCTCACGCCGGGCTTGCATAAAAACTCGGCCAGCGCGGGTGCCGCCGCCGGGTCGCCGATGCGCCCGAGCGCCATCAGCACCGACCGCAGCGTGTTGAAACCGGTTTTTTCGCCGCACTGCTGCAGCTTGCGGACCAGTGCGGCGGTGGCCCGCCGGCCGCGCGGTATGGCAGCCACCCACATCGCGCCGTCCAGCTCAGGCACCGTGAGGAACCCCTCCCAATCATAGGCGGGGCCGTCCGCGACGGGCGTCTCGTCGATCCATGCGGTCAGCAGCGGAACGCCCGCGGGATCGCCCAGCAGGCAGAGCGCTTTTGCCGCTGCCACGGTCGGCTTGCGGGCCAGCGCATCGCGCAGCGGCGCGCGGGCGGCCTGCTCGCCGCGCGCCAGCGTCAGCAAGTTTGTGGGGTTCGCGGGATCCTGCGCCGCGCTCCGCAGCTCGGCGTCCGTGGGCGGCGGCAGCTCGCGCGTGAGCACGTCGAGCTGGTCCGCCGGCAGAACGTCGATCTCCGCCAGATGGCGCTGCAGCGCGCGAATATCCACCGTGCGCGGGGTGGTCCCGTTTTTGACGCAGAGCGCCGCCGCATGGCCGGCCGCATAGCCCAGATTCAGCACGTCGGGGTTCATACGCACGATGGCCTGCACGTCGTGCGTGGTGGAATAGTTGCGCCCGACCGCCATGATGTTCTCCAGACCGGCGGGCAGGATCGCGCGCAGCGGCACATACACCGTCAGGTCGCGGTCACGCACGTGCTTGGTCATCGGCATCAAGCCCGCGAACGAATAATCGCTGCTGTAGTAGCCGTGCGGATCGAAGGCCGACGCCGACACCGCGATGACATCCCGGTAGGTGCGCCCCGCGTTCACGTCGCGCTCATCGATCACCCAGTCGCCCTGGATGCGGCGCGTCTCGCGGATCTGCGCCATCGGAAAGTGCTGCGTGCCGCCGCCGCGCGCGGCCAGCACATGGTGCATGGTGAAGCCCGCGATGTCGATCGGATCGGCGGGCAGCGTGTTGGCGTAGAGGTCGCGCCGGTCGCGCGTATTCTTGCCGTCGCCACCGTTGCCGGCCCGTTTTTGACCGATGAAAGAGGCTTCTTCCAGGCAAAGATCGTCATCGTTGAGGTAGAAGAACGTGGCGCCGGCCGCCGCGCACACGTCGCCCTCGCCCGAAGCGTCGATCACCACCTTGCCGAGCGCCACGCCGCGCCCGAGCCAGGTCGCGACTTCGACACCCGCCACCGCTTTGTCGCGCATGACCGCGCCCATGGCCAGCGAATGGTACCAGACATCGACCTTGGCCTCGCGCAGCAGCCGCGCATATTGAGGCTCGCCCTTGCCGCGCCACTCTTGGTTGAAGCCGCGACGGTAGCCGCGCCAGAACCCTTTGATGCCCAGCGCCACGCTGCCGCCGATGAAGCCCGCCTGCTCGATCATCAGCGTGCGCGCGCCGCCGCGCGCCGCCGCAATCGCCGCGCCATGTCCGGCAGGTCCGCTGCCAATCACGACCACATCATACTCTGCCCAGACCGGAACCGCGTCGCGCGCCTGCGGCACCGTCTCGCGCTGCCGCGCGCGGTACGGGCGATCGGCCTCGTTCAGTTGGCGGATCGCCAGCCCCGGCACGACGCCGGCGGCCGGCACTGCGGTCTTGACCCGGACGGACCCCGACGCAGGCAACGCGGCCGCGCGCGCCTCCCGCAAAGCGGCCGCCCCAACGCGTTCTCCGATCTCCGCCAGCGTCACCGGGTGCATCAGCGCGCGCGCCGCCGCGCGGCTGACCGCCGCCGCCGAACTGAGCACGTAAAGCCGCTCTGTGCCTGCGGGCTTGAAGACGCCCAGGTTCAGCTTGGCGGTTTTCGGCAGTTCCGCACCCGTCCACGCGGACGAACCGGCCAACGGAGCGGGCAAGATGAAATCCATGGCATGCGCGAAGGGCGGGCTGGCATAGGTGTGCCACGTTTCGCGCAGCGCGTGCTCGGCACGGTTGATCGCCGGCCACGTCAGGGCCGTCATGGGCACGTCCTGTTCGACCACCTCGCGCGTCTTGCGGTCGGGCGAACGGCGCGGGCGCGACACGCGCAGCGTCTCCATGCCCCACGGCTCGCGGCGCGCGCCGGCGGCCTCGGCGACCGCCCCCGCGGGCGTGGCGTCGATCACCACCTTGGCGATCACCGCCTGCAGGCCGGCCTTGTTGGCGGTCACGACGCCGCACAAGCGCCCCTGCTCATCGACCAGCACGCCGCCGTGGCGCGTGTTGTAAAGGAACATGACGCCGGCCTCCAGCAGTAATTCGGCCGCAACCACCGGATAGCGCGATGCGTTGGTTTCACGCAAGAGCGCCTTGCTGAACTCGGTTACAGGTTTTGGCCCCTGCCGGAGCTCATCGAAACGGTCTTTTGTCATCACTTCGCCGCCCAGAAACGTGGTCTCGTTGAGCAGCATGACACGCGCACCCTGACGCGCGGCGCTCCAGGCCGCCGCCATGCCGCCCTCATTGCCGCCGACGACCACAACATCGACGCGGTCGATCACCGGCACCGTCCGAGCCGGCGCCTCCACATACCGCTCCTGCGCCCGGCACACCGCCGCCAACAGCACCACTGCGGCCGCAACCCCCACATCTCTGACTCGCATCCGCTCACCTCGCTTCTTTCAAATTCCAGCCGACATACCCAGTTCTTTTATGGATTGTGACATCATCGCATCTGCCCGACGCTATGGCAACACCGCAACAAAGCGGAAACCCATCGTGCCGCCGGTATTGATCGGCGTGCGCCCGGAAGCATACGTCGCAGCGCAGGTTATGAGCCCCGTATACCAACTTCCGTTGCGCCGGTGACGCTGCGTGTGTTCGGCATCGTGCCAATCGAGACAGAACTCTTCGATATTGCCGTGCATGTCGTAAAGCCCCCAGGCGTTAGGCTTCTTCAACCCCACCTCTTTCGTATTGCCGCCCGCATTGCCGTTGTACCATCCCAGTTCTTCCAGTGCGCTGTCCTCATTGCTGCCCGAATTGAATAGCGTCGTCGTGCCGGCACGGCAGGCATATTCCCACTGGATCTTATCCGGCAGATCAAACAGCAATCCGCTTTTCGCGCGCAACAGCGCGGCCAGGCTGTCTTCAGAGACGAGACTGCCGGTCGCCGGCCAATCGACAGAGGGCGTGTCACCCACATCGCCGCGCGCGAAGACATACGAGACTTTCTCTTCCGGGTGAAGCGCTCGGTCAGCACCCGAATAATATGAGCTGGCATTAAACGCGCCGGTCAGATTTTTCCTCTGCCCCTGGGTCAACTCAAAAACGCTGACGTAAAAGTCATTCGACACCACCGTTTCTTTTTTTCCCGCATAAAGAAAACGTCCGGCGGGCACGCGGCGCAACACCAGCGCGTCCGTCTTATAGGCGGTCCCATTGGTGACGCCCGTCCAGGCAATTGACTCGATCCCCTCGACGGGATTGGTCACGACGGTTCCCCAGAGACCCGCATGCAGGTCTTTTTCGAACACAGGCTCGACAACCGGGGTGCCCCCGGCCGGCGTGGTCAAGGACACAATGAGATAAAGCGGCACCCGCACGGGGGTCAGCCGGACATTGAAGCGCGCAATCTGCATGTCATTCGAATAGGCCGTCCGGCTGGGATCCCAGATGATGCGCCGCGCGCCGCGCCGCACACCGTACCGGTCGCCAAACATCGATTCGATGGGCAGCGGCAGCGGGGTTGTCCCGTCGAATGCTTCGAGGGTCACATCCACCGTATCATCCGCATCGCAGGTCAACACATAATCAATATCCACCAAGCGGCTCCAAGGCCAACGCTGGCGCACCGTCACATGGCTGATCACCGGCTCAACGGCAAAGATGTTTACGGCGAACAAAGCCAACCACACGCCGATCATTTTTTTCATGTCAACTCCCTCTTTTTCCGAATCATCCAGACTCTCCTCGTGCCGGCGGCCCTCACCGGACTCCCACCCACGTTCCGCCAGGCAGGCGCATCAGCGTGGCCTCCCAGCCGCCAACGCCACCCGGAAAGTCCAGAGCGAGCGTGAACGTGCCAAATCCCCACTTCTCGCTCTTGACTTTCCAAAGCGAGAAGAATGAACGGACACGCGGGCGATGACGGCATTCAGAACGTGAACCGCGAACTGACCTGCGACTGGCTGAGCACCTCCACGCGCACATCGGCACGACCGGCTTTCGCGAGCGCCTGACGCATGGTGTTGAGGGCCAGCGCCGGCGTGTTGCACGCCTCGCTCAGGTGCGCCAGCCAGAGCGTGTGCATCTGGCCGGGGATCGTGGTGCTCATCAAAGCGGCCGCGTCATCGTTGGAGAGATGCCCGCTGCGACCGGCAATGCGCGTCTTGAGCGACCACGGACGGTCAGACTGCATCAGCATATCATAATCGTGGTTGCTCTCGACAATCGCCACATGGCACCGCGCCAGCTTGGCGCGAACCAGCGGGGTGGCCTGTCCCAGATCGGTCACCACGCAGAGGCGCGAGGTCCCGTCGTCAAAGACAAACCCGACGGGATCGGCCGC
>Ga0123327_1002774_pt1 | contig 13260 bp, 10 predicted proteins | sample BioC13SIPDNA_4_FD_89701 | JGI IMG/M metagenome (GOLD analysis project Ga0123327, IMG submission 89701) | Anaerobic biogas reactor microbial communites from Washington, USA - Biogas_R1_B C13 SIP DNA | ecosystem: Engineered > Bioreactor > Anaerobic > Unclassified | place: Washington, USA...
CGAAAAGAGCGTGCGCAAGCGCCTGCTGAAGGAAGGGGCGCTGGACATCCTGCGCGAGGAGCAGGCGGTGCTGGAGGCGCTGGAGCCGTTCACGACGGAAAGCACGGATGCCGCACTGCATGCACTGGCGGAGACCACCGGGCGCGGCATGGGCGAGCTGGTGCATCCGCTGCGGGTGGCGGTCTCCGGCACCGGCGTCGGACCGGGCCTCTTCGACATGCTGGCGGTGATGGGCAAGGAGCGCGTGATGCGCCGCATCCGGCGGACGCTGGACGCCTACGGCGGATGAGGATGGACGCGGCGAACCAGGCGGACCGGACGCCACGGAGGTTGTCCCTCCCGGGACGGGCGCCATGCGCGCAGGGTTTTCCACGCCATGGAAAAATAATCCACGCGTTTTCCACGCCATGGAAAAAAAGTTTCCACGCCGTGGAAAAAACCACCCGGATTTTCCACGCCATGGAAAATAATTCCGGGGATTTTCCACGCCATGGAAAAAAAGTTTCCACACCGTGGAAAAAACCGTCCGGATTTTCCACGCCATGGAAAAATTTCGGCGTGATTTTCCACGCCATGGAAAACAGGTTTCCACGCCGTGGAAAGCGGGCGGCGGGGCTGGTGCTGGCGGCAGGGCTGGCGGCGGGCGCGGGGTGCGCGAGCGTCCGGACGTCGCGGCTGGGAGTGCCGGAGCCGTCGGCCTGGGAGATGTCGGCGTCGGCGTCGGCCGCGGAGCAGGGCCCGGAGCAGGCGCGGGACGGACAGACGAACACGTGGTGGCGCAGCGGGCCGGAGCTGCCCCAGTGGATCCAGGCGGATCTGGGGCGGGAGGCGATGGTGTGCGGGGTGTCGCTGCAATGGGGCCGTCCGCATGGAACGGCGTACGGGGTGCTGACGAGCCTGGACGGCGAGCAGTGGTCGGTGGGGTATGAGACGGCGGCGGGCGACGGCGGCTGGGATCAGATCCTGATGGATCCCGTCCGGGCGCGGTATGTGCGCCTGACGGTGAAGGCGGGCGCGGGCAGCGCCGGGGCGGCGCTGGAGGATCTGTCGGTGCTGGGGCTGGATCAGCGCCCCGAAGCGCGGGTGAACGGCCAGGCCGCGCCGGTGGCGGCGGCGCTGCTGGACGGACGTGCGGAGACGTTCTGGGCCTCCGCGGAAGCGCCGGCCCTGCTGGAACTGGATTTGCGGCGGACCTGGCCCGTCGGCAGCCTCCGGCTGGATTGGGGGACCGGCGGATTTGCCTCCAATGTCGTCGTGGAGGTCTCCACCAACCGTGCGGATTGGATTGCCGCCGGCCAGATCCAGTCGCATGGCGGCGACTTCGACGTGCTGATGCTGGAGGAGGTGATGCCGGCCCGGTACCTACGACTGGCATTCGGCGGGAGTTCCGGCGCGGAGGGCTTTGCCGTGGCCGGGCTGGCGCTGCGCGGGCCGGAAGGCACCGCCCGCCCGCGCTCCCTGCTGGAACTGGCGGCCTCGCAGGCGCCGGAGGGAATGTATCCGGACGTGCTGCAGCGCCGTCCGGTGCACTGGACGGCGGCGGGAGGGCTCCAGGCCGGGACGGCGGAAGGATTGCTGGACGAGTGGGGCGGTTTTGCGCCGGATGCGCGTCGCCCTGTGCTGACGCCGCTCATTGCGTCCGAGGGCGGCATCTGGACGGCGCACCAGGCGCAGTCGCTGGAGCATCGGCTGGCCGGCGACGGCGTGCCGCTGCCGGAAACCGTCTGGCGGCTGCCTTCGGGACTGGCGCTTCGCATCCGGGCCATGCCGTGGCCGGGCACGTCTCCGGCCCTCGCCGCCGTGGAATACGAACTGCGCAACGAGTCGTTGATGGTTCAGACCGGTCGCCTGGCGTGGGTGGTGCGTCCGCTGCGCCTGCCGCCGGTCCGCGCAGGCGGCGGACTGGCCCCGATCTTCCGCCTGCGGCGAACGGTCTCCCCTGACGGCTGGCAGGAGCTGTGGGCGGACGGGCGCCGGCTGTATGCCGTGCCGGATGCGGACCTGCCCTTCGGCTGCGCGGCGTTCGATGGGGGCGATGCATCGGAATTTTTCCGGCGCGGCGAGACGCCGTCCCGGACGTCGGTTCATGACGAGGAGGGGCTGGCATCGGCGGCCTGGTGGCGGGACTTCGATCTGTCGCCGGGTGAACGGGTGCGCATGGTGATTCTCGCGTCGGCTCCGGAAGGCGGCCGGCGTCGCCGGGGAGGGATGTGGCCGGACCCGGCGGGAGGGGCGGACCAGCTGGCGGCGGCTTTTGAGCGTCACTGGGACGAGGCGGTGTGGGCGTGGCGCAGCCGCACTGGCGCGTACGCGCCGGGCATCGCGCGGCCGGAGGCCATGGAATGCCTCCATGCGCAGGTGGGCTGGCTGCTGGGCCTGCGGGAATCGGTGAACGGCGGCGCCGGCGAGGATCTGGAGTCGACCGCCTGGAAGGTGGCCGCCCTGCTGCGGACCGGCCGGGAGGATGCGGCGCGCGAGTGGGTCGAGCGGACGGCCGGGGGCATGGCGACGGATGGCTGGGTGCCGGCGGTCCTGCTTCCGGACGGCACGCCGGCGCCGCGCATCGGCCTGGAAGGCCGTCACGGCTCCCAGGGCCAGCTGGCGTTCATGGTGATGGAAACGTACCGGTTCACCCGGGATATCGCGTTTCTGCAGCGGCATTATCCCGCGATGCGCCATGCCATGGGCTGGCTGCGGCGATTGCGCGGGGATACGGCGAAATCCGAAGCCCGTCTGCCGCTGGAAGAACGCGAACTGCTGGAAGGGCTGCTGCCGGCGTCGCCGGCGCGCCCCGGGCATCCTCGGCCCGGGCATTTCTATGCCGACCAGTACTGGGCGCTGCTGGGCTGGAAGGAGCTGCGGACCGCCGCTGTTTTGCTGGGGAAGGACGAGGATGCCGAATGGGCCGACCGCCAGTACGGCTTGCTGAGGGCTTCCGTGGAGCGGTCGCTGCGCGCTCACCTGGAGCGGCGGGAATCGGCCTGGCTTCCGGCGGTGGCCGAGGAAACGGAGGCCTTCGATCCGGCCGCGGTCGCCCTGCTGTTCTGGCCGTGCGCCGAAACGGATCTGGCGGAGCCCCATGAGCTGCAAAGCAGTCTGGATGCGTTTTTCGGGGCGTTTCTGGAAGACGGGACGGTTTCGCGGGATCCCGCCGCGGAAGCCCAGATGCTGGTGCCGCTGGCGGCCATGGGCCGGGGCGATTATGCCCGGGAAATTCTCTATGCCCTGCTGGACGGCCGCCGGCCGCCGGGGTGGCAGGCGTGGGCGGCGGGGGGGGCGGGGAGGCGGCCGCCGGGGGCCGGGCCGGGGCCGGGCATCGGCTTCATGCCGGATCTGCGGGCGGCGGCCGCATACGTGCTGGGCGTGCGCGGTCTGGCGGTGCGCGAAGCCGGTCGACGCCTGGATCTGTTCTGCGGCGCGCCGGCCGAGTGGCTCCAGCACGGCGACGGGTATCACGTGTATGGCGCGCCGACCGCCTTCGGGCCGCTGGATTTACGGGGCCGCTGGCACCGGGAGCGCTTCACGGCGACCATCGGCGGGGGGGCGCGCCCGCCGGAAGGCTACCGGCTCTGGTGGCCGCGGCACGGGCTGCCGGACCGGGTTCTGGCCAACGGCTCCCACCTGCGGGACTACGATGCGCAGGGCGTGGATCTGCCCCATGATTTCCAGGGGACCGTCGAGGCGGTCTTCCCCTTTGCCGCCCCTTGGCCGCGCGATCCGTAGGCCCCTTGTGAAAATGCAATTAACGGCCGGGTAGTTCTTGACGCAAGCATCCAAGGCGGCCTATGTTGTGACTATCAGCGGGAGGCAGATCCGTGCCCGTTGAGGAAGGTGGACAGTCCAATGCAAAACTTGACCAAACGCAATCTGGCGATTCGCATCGCCGAAGAGACCGGCCTGACCCAGCAGCAGGTCGTGGCCGTCATCCAGAAAACGCTGGATTCCATCGTGGAATCCCTGCGCCAGGGACAGACCATTGAATTCCGCAAGTTCGGCGTATTTGATGTGCGCGAACGGCGGCAGCGCATCGGCCGCAATCCGCACAAGCCGGACCAGGTCGTGGTGATTCCCAGCCGGAAGGTGGTTCGCTTCCGCCCGGGCAAAACCATGAAGGAAATGTTCAAGTAGTTCCGGGCGGCCGCCCGGTTTTTCTTCCCGCCGCGCACCGTCGCCGTGCGCCGTCGTTTCAGGGAGTTCCATGTCTTCAGCCAACCGGCCCGTACAGGGCATGTCCGACATCGCCGCGCCCGAAGTGCGCGTCTGGCAGGGTCTCGAACGGGTGGCCCGCGAGATTCTGTCGCGCTACGGGTTTGACGAGCTGCGGACGCCCGTGGTCGAGTTTGAATCCGTTTTCACGCGGTCCATCGGCGAAACGACCGACGTGGTGCAGAAGGAAATGTACGTGTTCGAGAAGGGCGGGCGGCGCCTGTGCCTGCGGCCGGAAGGCACGGCCGGGGTCATGCGCCATGCCGCCGGACTGGGGGCGCAGGAAACCGACGGAGCGCGGTGGTTCTACATCGGGCCGATGTTCCGCAGCGAGCGGCCGCAGGCCGGCCGGCGCCGCCAGTTTCATCAGTGCGGCGTCGAATGCCTCGAGCCGCCGTCGCCGCGGGTGGATGCCGAAATCCTCGCGCTGCAGGTGGAGTTGCTGAAGGCGTGGGGGCTGGACGGGTGCACGGTGAAGCTGGCCACGCGGGGCAGCGGCGGCGACGCCGCACGGGTGGCGGAAGGCCTTCGCGGGGCCCTGGAGCCTCACCGGGAATCGCTCTGCGAGGACTGCCGGCGCCGCCTTTCCGAAAATGTCCTGCGCGTGCTGGACTGCAAGAACGACGGCTGCCGGCGGATCGTGGAGACCCTGCCGCCGCCCACCGATTTCATGGGCGGGGAATCCCGGGACTATCTGGCGCAAGTGGCGGCGCATCTGGATGCGCTGGGGCTGGCCTATCGGCTGGATCCGCGGCTGGTGCGCGGTCTGGATTACTACGAACACACGGTGTGGGAAATCGAGGGGGCGCATCTCGGCGCCCAGAACGCCATTGCGGGGGGCGGGCGCTACCGCATGAATCTCGGCGGGCGCGAACTGACCGGCGTCGGTTTCGCCATTGGTCTGGAACGCGTGGTGGCCATGCTGCAGGCGATGGAGCGGGACGCGACGTTGATGGCGGCTCCGCCCAGGCTGGCCTGGCTGGTGGGGCTGGGCGAAGAGGCCATGAACCAGAACCTGGTCCTGATGCAATCCCTGCGCGCGGCGGGCATCGTTTGCCGGATGGCGGCCGGCGGCAGTCTGAAATCGCAGATGCGCGCCGCCAACAAGGCCGGGGCCGCCTGGGCAGTGATTCGCGGCGACGACGAACTGGCACAGGCGGTCGCCGCCGTCAAGGACATGGCCACGGGCGAGCAGCGGCGGCTGCCGCTGGATCAGCTCGCGGGGGCGCTGTCCGCCTGACGTGCCGGTTTGCGGCCCGCCTGCAGCAGGTCCAGCAAGGCCCGGGCCAGCGGATGCGAAGGGCTCGCGGCCTGCCACACCCCATTCCGGCGTTCGGCCATTCCGGCAGTTTCCAGAATGCGCAGATGCCGGTGAAGCGCGGCGTCGGCGACGCCCGACAAATCGGAGAGGGTTTCTTCATCCAGCGCGCCGATCTGCATCAGTCGCATCAGCACCAGCCGCCGGGCATGCGACAGACCCCGGGCGGCACGGATGATATCGTCATCCCGGTCTTCCGGGAACCGCCCGAACGTTTCCTGCATGGCGGCGAGCAGGGGCGGGGCGCTGGAGACCAGTGAATCCGCCACCGGGCGGTACACCACATTCCGGTTGCGGCGCGATGCCTGGACGAGGCCCCGGGACTGCAGACGCCGCAATTCCTGACTTGCCCGGGGGATGCTGATGTCCAACTGACCGGCCAGGCCCGTCACGGTTTGGCCGGGACGATCCACGATCCGGCGGAACAGCTTCAAGCGCGTGGGCCCGGCCAAGACCCGGCAGGTCCGCCACAGGGTGGGATGGAGTTTGGACATTGAACACCTCCTATTAAATTCCACATAGTTAATTAACAGTGTGGAATCATTATTTGGAAATTCCTGAACAATATAATCGAAAAATAGAAAATGATAAAAAAACAGTCAATGATAAAAAACGGTCGGTATTCGTTAATGAAAATGAAGCAACCTTGCTTCGCGTTGGAGAGTCAAGTGAGACACAGCTGGCGCACGCAGTGACATAATGGCGCATTTTGGGGCGAAGATTGAATGAAATCAACAAGCCAAAATCTATCGTAATAGATTATCCATATGCATGTTATAAACAAATCACTTCAATTGGCATGCATGTTGCATAAGAGTAAGCGGCTTGTTGCAATGTGACGACAATTTGAGGAAAGCGAGAACAGAGCATGTCAAAGGTACTGGGAATTGATTTGGGAACGACGAATTCGTGCATGGCGGTCATGGAAGGCGGGCAGCCGACGGTGATTCCGAACGCGGAGGGCGGCCGGACCACGCCGTCGATCGTGGCGTTCACCAAGAGCGGGGAACGGCTGGTGGGCAGCGCGGCCAAGCGCCAGGCGGTGACGAATCCGAAGCACACGGTGTTCTCCATCAAGCGCTTCATGGGGCGCAAATTCGACGAGATGTCGGCGGAAATCGCCCGCATGCCGTACGAAGTGGTGCGCGCGCCCAACGGGGATGCGCACGTGAAGATCGGCGACAAGACCTATTCGCCGCCGGAGATTTCTTCGATGATCTTGCAAAAGATGAAAGCCGATGCGGAGGCGTTTCTGGGCGAAACGATCACGCAGGCGGTCATCACGGTTCCGGCGTACTTCAACGACAGCCAGCGGCAGGCGACGAAAGACGCCGGCCGGATCGCGGGGCTGGAGGTGCTGCGGATCATCAACGAGCCGACGGCGTCCTCGCTGGCCTACGGGCTGGACAAGAAGAAAGAGGAAAAGGTGGCGGTGTACGACCTGGGCGGCGGCACGTTCGACATCTCCGTGCTGGACATCGGCGACGGGGTGTTCGAGGTGAAGGCCACGAACGGCGACACGCATCTGGGCGGCGACGATTTCGACCAGCGGGTCATGGACTGGCTGGTGGCGGAGTTCAAAAAGGACCAGGGCATTGACCTGTCCAAGGATCCCATGGCGCTGCAGCGGCTGAAGGAAGCCGCCGAAAAGGCCAAATGCGAACTGTCGAGTTCGCAGAGCACGGACATCAATCTGCCGTTCATCACGGCGGACGCCAGCGGACCGAAGCACCTGAACGTGACGCTGAGCCGGGCGAAGCTGGAGCAGCTGGTGGGCGATCTGATCGACCGCAGCATGGGGCCGGTGGAGAACTGCCTGAAGGACGGGGGCATCGCCAAGAGCCAGATTGACGAGGTGATCCTGGTGGGCGGCATGACCCGCATGCCGAAGGTTCAGCAGGAAGTGGAAAAGCAGCTGGGCAAGGAGCCGCACAAGGGCGTGAATCCCGACGAGGTGGTGGCGGTCGGCGCGGCGATCCAGGGCGGCGTGCTGAAGGGCGAAGTCAAGGATGTCCTGCTGCTGGACGTGACCCCGCTGACGCTGGGCATCGAAACGCTCGGCGGCGTGATGACGCCGCTGATCGAGCGCAATACGACGATTCCGACGAAGAAAAGTGAAATCTTCAGCACGGCGTCGGACAACCAGCCCACGGTGGAAATCCACGTGCTGCAGGGCGAGCGCAAAATGGCGGCGGACAACAAGACGATCGGCAAGTTCCATTTGGACGGGATTCCGCCGGCGCCGCGCGGCATGCCGCAGATCGAAGTGACGTTCGACCTGGATGCCAACGGCATCCTCAAGGTGAATGCCAAGGATCTGGGCACGGGCAAGGAACAGAAAATCACGATCACGGCCTCCAGCGGCCTGAGCAAGGACGAGGTCGAAAAGATGGTGAAGGATGCCGAGGCCCACGCCAGCGAAGATGCGAAGCGACGCGAAGCCGTGGATGCGAAGAACCGCGGCGAGGCCATGGTGTACGAGACCGAGAAATTCCTGAAGGACAACGCGGAGAAAATCCCGTCCGACAAGAAGATGAAGGTCGAGAACGCCGTCGAAGCGCTGAAGACGGCGCTGAAGGGCGGGGATGCCGAGGCCGTCAAGCAGGCGGTCGAGTCGCTGACGGCCGACATGCAGGCGGTCTCCGCCGATCTCTACGCGCAGGCCAAGCAGTCGCAGGGCGGCGCGGCGGGCGGCGCGGACGGAGGGGCCTCGGCCCCGCCGCCGCCGGACGCAGGCGGCAAGACCGACGGCGACGTGATGGACGCCGACTTCGAGATGGTCGACGACGACAAGAAAGATTCAAAATAAAAGAAAACAAGGGCGGGGACGCCGCGGGACGGTTCCGGCGGCGGCCCTGTCCGCGGTTCAACCCCGAACAAGGAGACAGGAAGAAAGATGAAGATCCAACCGTTGGGTGATCGCGTGCTCGTGGAGCCCGTGAAGGAAAAAGAAGTGGAAAAAGGCGGGATCATCATTCCCGACACCGCCAAGGAAAAGCCCCAGCAGGGCAAGGTCATCGCCGTCGGCACCGGCAAGCTCGACGACAGCGGAAAGAAAATCCCGTTCAACGTCAAGAAGGGCGACAAGATCCTGATGCCGAAGTACGGCGGGACCGAGATCAAGCTGGACGGCAGGGAATACCAGATCATGCGCGAGGAAGACATCCTCGGCATCCTGGCGGACTAATCGAAAAGGAGCAGAGGAATACACATGTCAGCCAAACAGATTGCATATGACGCCGAAGCCCGCCAGCACGTGCTGAAGGGCATCGAGAAACTGAGCAAGGCCGTGAAGAGCACGCTGGGGCCGCGCGGCCGCACCGTGGTGCTGGAGAAGAAGTTCGGCAGCCCGACGATCACCAAGGACGGCGTAACGGTCGCCAAGGAGATCGAACTGGAGAACCCGTTCGAGAACATGGGCGCGCAGATGGTGCGCGAGGTGGCCAGCAAGACGAGCGACATCGCCGGCGACGGAACGACGACGGCGACGGTGCTGGTCGAGGCGATTTACCGCGAAGGCCTGAAGAACGTGACGGCGGGCGCCAGCCCGATGAACGTGCGCAAGGGCATTGACCTGGCGACCCGGACGGTCGTGGCGGCCCTCGAGAAGCAGAGCAAGAAGGTGAAGGAAAGCGCGGAAATCGCGCAGGTCGGCACCATCTCGGCGAACGGCGAAGCCACCATCGGCAAGATCATCGCGGAAGCGATGGACAAGGTCGGCAAGGACGGGACGATCACCGTCGAGGAAGCCAAGGGCATCGAGACGACGCTGGACGTGGTCGAAGGCATGCAGTTCGACAAAGGCTATCTGAGCCCGTACTTCGTGACCAAGCCGGACACGATGGAAGTCGTGCTGGAAGACGCCTACATCCTGCTGTTCGAGAAGAAGATCTCGAACCTGCAGGACCTGCTGCCGGTGCTGCAGAACGTGGCCAAGAGCGGCAAGCCCCTGCTGATCATCGCCGAAGACATCGAAGGCGAAGCGCTGGCGACGCTGGTGGTGAACAAGCTGCGCGGCACCTTGCAGGTGTGCGCGGTCAAGAGCCCCGGTTTCGGCGACCGCCGCAAGGCCATGATGGAGGACATCGCGGTGCTGACGAGCGGCAAGTTCATCACCGAGGACCTCGGCATCAAGCTCGAGAGCCTGACGCTGGCGGACATGGGCAAGGCCAAGCGCGTGACGGTGGACAAGGACAACACCACGATCGTGGAAGGCGCGGGCAAGACCGCGGACATCCAGGGCCGGATCGCGCAGATCCGCCGCCAGATCGAGGAGACGACCTCGGACTACGACCGCGAGAAGCTCCAGGAGCGCCTGGCGAAGCTCGCGGGGGGCGTGGCCGTCATCAACGTGGGCGCCTCCACCGAATCGGAGATGAAGGAGAAGAAAGCCCGGGTTGAAGACGCGCTGCACGCGACGCGCGCGGCGGTCGAGGAAGGCATCGTGCCGGGCGGCGGCGTGGCGCTGATCCGCGCGCAGGCGGCGCTGGACGGCCTGAAAGCCGACGGCGACGAGAAGATCGGCGTGGACATTGTGCGCCGGGCGTGCGAAGCCCCGCTGCGCCAGCTGGTGGACAACGCCGGCCTGGATGCCTCGATCGTGGTGCAGGACGTGCGCAACGGCAAGGGCGCCTACGGCTACAACGTGGCCGATGGCGACTACTGCGACATGATCAAGGCGGGCATCATTGACCCGACCAAGGTCACGCGCAGCGCCCTGGAGAATGCCACGAGCATCGCCGGCCTGCTGCTGGTGACCGAGGCCATGGTGGCCGAGATTCCGAAGAAGGAGCCTGCGGCGCCCCCGATGCCGGGCGGCGGCATGGACGGCATGTACTAGGCCTGCCGGCCTGCGGGCGGGGTGCGCGAGCACCCCGCCTTTTTCGTGCCCGCAGGTTGTTCATTGCGCGCGGAGGGGATTTGTGCTAGAAAATGCCGAGAGTCGGAATTTGTTCCGGCCGGTGGTTGGAAGCGGAGGCGGCCGGATGCCGGCGGGTCTCCAGATGGTTTTTCGCGCGCGAAAAACCGCAAGGAAACGAGACGGATCATGGCAGACGAGGACAGCCCGGACAGCACCGCGCAGGACAAATTGGACTCCGCGCTGGACTTGAATTTCGTGCCGACCTGGGCGCGCAAGCCGCCGGAGAATCCCTATGCGGGGAGGGAAGATGCGGGGCATTGGGACGGCGGCCGGGGCCGGGGCGCGGGACGCCGCGACGACCGGCGCGGAGGAGGCCGGCGGGAGCCGGGCGACCGCCGCGGATTCCGCAGCGGACCGGGAGGGGCGCGTCCGCGCGGCGCCCCTGGATCCGGCGGATCGGGACGTCCCGGCGGGCGGCGGTTTCCGGATGGCGGCGGCGGAGCGCGTCCGCCGCGGCCGGGAGAGCATCGCGAGCCGCGGAGCGACCGGAATTTCCGCAGCGGGCCCCGCGACCGGCCGCCGCGCCGGGAGCCGCGTCCGCGCCTGGACGTGAAGGTGACATTCCTGCCGGACCGCGAGCGCCTGGCGCTGGTGGTGCGGGATATCCAGGCCGGCCGTCGCGCGTTTCCGCTGGTGGAGATTGCCAGCCGGTTTCTCAGCCGCGAGGACCTCTATCTGGTGAAGCTGGAGATGGCGCCGCCGTCCGCCGGCGCCGAGCGCCAGACGCTGGTGCAGTGCCTGGAATGCCGGCGAGTCTTTCGCTCCCGGGCGAACGCCGAGGCGCATGTCGTGCAGGATCACCTCGACACCTTTTTCCATGTCGAGGAAACCGAGGTGGAGGCGCCGGCGGGGAATTTCACCTGCGTGGCGCGCTGCGGCCTGAGCGGCGCGCTCCTGGGACCCCCGAATCACCATGGCTACAACGAAAAGATCCAGGAGCTGTGGTCGTCGCGCTTTGCCCACCTGTCCAAGGCGGACTACCTCGCGCACATTGAAACCATCCGCGACGATGCGCTGGTGGAGCAGTGGAAGGAGTCGGTGCGCAAGAAAACCGTATACCGTCTGAAGGAGGTCCCGGAAGGCGAAGAGGCGCCGCCGCAGACCCGGGCCGAGGCGCAGGAGTGGATGCGCGGCCGGGTGAAGGCGATGCTGCGGGAGTCCCCGCGCAGCATCGTGCCGGGGCCGCAGTCGCGAAAGTTCGATGACGGCGCGCTGCGCGCCGCGGTGTCGGCGGCCTGGCAGAAGGAAAGCCGGTTTCCCCTGACGCTGCTGCTGGCGCTGCGGCCGGCGTTCCGGCACATGCGTCTGCACCTGTTCAAGGTGAATGCCAAGGAGACCTATGTGACGGCGATTCCGCCTTCCCCGGTGGATCTGGCGTCGGCGCCGGAAATCGTCCGCGAAATCGTGGCGTTTCTGGAGGCGCATCCGGGGATTCCGCGCCAGCAGGTGCTCGACCAGCTGCGCCCCGGGGCCGATCCCGAGTCGTCCGGGGCGGCGGAACTCCTGCTGCATCTGGGCAACCTGGTGGCCAACGGGGGCGTGATTGAATTTTTCGACGGCACGCTGGCGCTGCCGCGCACCGGCGCCGTCCGGACGGCCGAGGAGGCCAAGGAACAACCGGCGCCGGAATCCGCGTGCGGGGAAGGCGCGCGGGAGGCGGCGGCGTCCGCCGCCGATACAGCCCGGCCGGAGACGCCCGCCCCGGAGTCCGCGGAGGCATCGTCCAAGGCGCCGGCTGACGATCCGGCCGCGATGCCGGTTGCGGAATCGCCGGACGACTCTGCGACGGCCGCCGGCGCGCCGTTGCCGGCAATCCCGGCGGAAGAAGCCCCGGAGGAGTCCGCCGGGGATCTGCCAGCGGGTCCGGCGAACGCGAAATCCAGCGAGGACACTGGTGAGCCGAACCCGCCTGGCGAGGCCGTGGGCGAAGAGGCGGAACCGACGCCGGAGCCGGAGAAAGCGGGGTAGCGCGTCATGGCCTTGAAATACGCAGTCCTGGGCGATATTCACGCGAATTGGGAAGCGTTGAGCGCGGTGCTGGCCGACGCCGACTCGCAAGGGGTCACGCGCTTCTGTTGCGTGGGCGACATTGTGGGCTACAATGCCGATCCGGAACTGTGCCTGGAAAAGGTGCACGAACTGTGCGGCGACGCCGTGGTGCGCGGCAACCACGATCACTACTGCTCGCGACAGGAGAATCTCAACGGATTCCATCCGCTGGCGGCGGATGTGGTGGACTGGACGCGCAAGCGGCTGAGCGACGACCAGCGCGCCTGGCTGGGCAACCTGCGTTATTCGCGAACGGTCGAAACGTTCATGCTGGTGCATGCAACTCTGGACAATCCCGAAATGTGGGGCTATGTCTTCGACAAGCTCGAAGCGGAGGCCAATTTCGCCTATCAGATGTGTTCGGTGTGCTTCTTCGGCCATACGCACGTCCCGCTGGCGTTCGAGAAGGCCGGCATCGTGCGGGGCGGTCTCTACACCAAGCTGCGGATCACGGCGGGCCGGAAATACTACATCAACGTGGGCAGCGTGGGACAGCCGCGCGACGGCGATCCGCGCGCGGCCTATGCCATTTACGACATGGCCCAGAACGTGGTGGAACTGCGCCGGGTGCCGTACGACATCGCGGCCACCCAGCGCAAGATTCACGAAGCCGGATTGCCGGCGCGCGCCGCGTCGCGGCTTGAAATCGGCCGGTAGGCATCGAGAGGATTCCGCATCGCATGCACCGCACTCTTCTATCCGCACTGATCCTGGCCGGCTTGGGCCTGTGCACGACCGCCCCGGCCCAGGTGGAAATGGAGTGGTC
>Ga0123327_1002784_pt1 | contig 13227 bp, 9 predicted proteins | sample BioC13SIPDNA_4_FD_89701 | JGI IMG/M metagenome (GOLD analysis project Ga0123327, IMG submission 89701) | Anaerobic biogas reactor microbial communites from Washington, USA - Biogas_R1_B C13 SIP DNA | ecosystem: Engineered > Bioreactor > Anaerobic > Unclassified | place: Washington, USA...
CCAGATAGGGGTGAGAGACCCCGATTTCAGAATCCATATCTCCATAGGGTTCGGATTATGATGTCAAGGCGCCATCTGTGGTACGCGATCCCCCTTCTGCTGGCGATACTCATCGTTTCCTGCGTGCTCTGGGTCCTCTACACCATAAGCGGCACCACCTTTCTTGTGAAGGGAATGCGCGGAGCCCTGTCGGGGACCGTCGAGGTCAAAGGGGTTACGGGCACGATCGGCCGCTCCCTCCACATCGAAGGGGTATCCATCCGTCTCGAGGGCCTCACCGTGGATGTCGACGCCGCCGATCTGAAGTGGCATCCGCTTTATCTTGCCACCGGAAAACTGGCGATCACCAGCCTCACGGTCTCGGGCGTGTCGGTGGTCGAAGGGGAAACCCCTGAAGAGCCTCTCGACCTCAGTTTACCCCGGCTGCCAAGGTGGATCACCCTTGTCGACGCCTGGATCAAGGAATTGAAGGTGAGCCGCTTCGCCTACCATGCCCCGGACAGCGAACCCGTAATGGTGAAGGACGTGTCGGCGACCCTCCTTTTGGACCGCGGCACCCTTTTCGTCAGCACTCTCGATCTCCGAAGCTCTTACGGTGGCGTGAAAGGCTCCGCGAGCATCAACCTCGTACGGCCCGCTCTTCGGGCACGGCTAACAGCCGCCCTCCCGGAAAAGATCGCCGGCATGGACGCCATATCCGTCGACGCGCGGCTTCCCTCATCCCGGGGAAAAGAACAGGTCGCCGGCTCGTTCATGGCAACGGTCTTTTCGGGAAAGCAGGAATCCTTGAGACTGAGCTCCACCGTCGGCATCTCGCCTCACACCATCCGCGTGAGTGAAGCGAAGCTCTCGCGAAAGGGTGCCGGAGGAACGATCGAGGCCGAAGGAACGCTCGACGTTTCGGGAAAGGAACCGGCATTCACTCTCTCGGCGAAGATCACCGGTCTCGACATTGGACCCGAGACAAAGGTGAAAACGGATATATCGGGACATCTCGATATCGCCGGGACCATGGAGGATTTCGCGGGAACGGTCTCTCTCGGGAACCGGGGAGCGTCCTGGAAAGAGATGGACCTGAAGGCAAAGCTCAAGGGCGACGCCAGGACCATCGAGCTTACTGACCTCCAGGCGAAGCTCCTCGCCGGCTCCATCTCCGGCAGTGTCAGCGCGTCCCGCGAGACGGACATGCGGCTCACGGCCCGTTTCACCGGGTCAAACCTCAACCCGGCCCGATTGAGACCCGACCTCGATGGTGATCTCAACATCGATGTGAAAGGGGAGCTCTTCGTCCCCGAAAAACGCCCGATGGAAGGGTCCTTCACGGCGTCCCTTAAGAACAGCACCTTCCGGAAGAAGAGCCTGACGGCGGACGTGGACGCGTCGTTCCGCGACGAGATCGTGAGGATAAAGGCCCTCTCGATAAAGGGAAACGGATTTGCCGCGACGGCTGCCGGCATTCTGCAGGAACGCCTCGCCTGCGAGATACGGATAGCTGATGCCGCGAAACTCCTTCCGCAGGCGGAGGGAAGCCTCTTCGCGAAAGGATGGGTCAGGTGGCGGGAGAACGAACCTGCCGGAACCCTCACCGCGCGGGGAAAGAACATGTCCTACGGCGACGCGAAGCTTTCGTCCTTGAGCGCGTCCATGGAGATGCCTGACGGATACAAGGGCGGCCTCACCGTTGATATGGCGGGCCGGGGTCTTTCCTATGGAGCCCTCAGGGCAAAACGGCTCGACCTCGGGGTCACGGGCAAGACGGAGGACCACAGGATGACTCTCACTCTCGCCCACGACGGGAACACGCTTAGCATGCAGGCAAAGGGTGGATATGCCGATGGGGCCTGGAAGGGTACGATCGTCAGCCTGTCAGGGACGCAGACACCTTTCGGCAGGCTCGACCTGTCAGGGCCCGCAACGGTCATTGCCTCGCAGAAACGGCTTTTCCTTTCCCCCTTTATTCTCAAAAGCCCGACGGGAGAGATACTCGATGCCGGCGCGGACATCTCCATGGAGCCGATGATCGGCTCCGCGGCGGTGAAATGGGAGCGGCTCAACCTGGCCCGGATGGGGGCACTCATCGACCCGGCAAAGGTTCAGGGCCTCTCATCGGGTGCGGCCGGCGTCAAATGGCTTAAGGGCAAGCGCCTCGCGCTCTCCGGCGAGATAAGCGCCTCCGCGGCGGTCTCTCACGGGGCGGTGACGGTGAAGGCCGACAGCGTAAGCGGCAACCTGAACTGGGACACCTCAGGGCTCCGCGCGTCCCTCAACGTTGAACTCGGCGCCAATGGGCGCGTGAACGCGAGCGCCGCCTCCAGGCGGCCCGCGGCCTTTTCCCTCCCTGACCAGGGGACGTTCCAGGCGGCCTGGAAGGGCCTCGATATGGGCATGCTCCAACCCCTGCTGCCCGGGACCGTGAATCTCAAGGGACGCCTGTCAGGTGAGGTGAAAGGCGGCCTTCTGCCCGGCAACCGCTTCGATCTCGCGGGACAGACCGGAATCTCCGATGGCTCCTTCACCTGGCGCGGCGATGAGGGCGAGATCACGGCACCCATCAGGGAGACCGCCGTTGACTGGACCTGGAAGGATACCTCGCTGACCGGAAAGGCGAACCTCAGGCTCGGGCAGTATGGCCGTGTCGAAACCGCGTTCCGGGTCCCTCTTCCCGCGAAGGTCCCCATCACCATCGATAGAAGCTCCGCGATGACGGTCTCGATGCGGGGCACGATGAGCGAGAGGGGTCTCGTTGCCGCGCTCCTGCCCGGACTAGCCCGGGAGACGAGGGGGCAGGTCGATTTCGACCTGACGGGGAGCGGTACCCTGGCCGATCCCCGGATCGCCGGCAGGCTGAACCTTAAAGGCGCGAGCGCCTATCTCCCACCCGCGGGTATCCAGCTCAAGGACATGAGCGCCGACGTTCTCTTCAACGACAACCGGGTAACTCTGTCCTCCTTTATCGTCCACTCCGGTGAGGGCTCGATAAAGACGAGCGGAACGATGACACACTCAAGGGGGAAGATCACGACCTTCGAAGGCACATTGAAGGGAGAGCGTTTTCAGGCCATGAACCTGCCGGAGCTCCAGGCCTCGATCAGTCCGGACCTTACGATCACCGGGGACCCGGGAAGGGTGTCGGTGAGGGGTTCCGTCCTCATACCACAGGCGCTCATCAGGGAAGAACAGAAGGAAACCCTCGTCAAGCCGAGTGGTGACGTTATTGTCAAAGGCAGGGAGAAAGAACCGGGACAGGCCCTTCCCTTCGCGATCGATGTCGCCGTGGCCGTCGCTCTCGGTGACGAGGTCCTGGTGAAGGCATACGGCATCGACACCCGTCTTACCGGCAAGGTCACCATCACCATGAAGGACTCCGCCGACATCAGGGCGAGCGGCAGCATCCGCACCGTGAGGGGAAAGTTCGATGCCTACGGCGTCAAGCTCGACATACGCAGGGGCAATGTGTCCTTCGGGGGAGGCCCCGTCGAGGCGGCGAACCTCGATATCCTGGCCCTGCGCACCGTTGGCGATGTATCGGCGGGCGTCCTCGTCACCGGGACGCCGGCAGCGCCTCTTGTCAACCTCTATTCGCAACCCGCGATGGCGGACAGGGACATCCTGAGTTACATCGTTCTCGGCAGGGCGTCGGGGGGGTCTGGCAAGAGTGACACCGCCCTTCTCGCCAGGGCGGCAAGCGGACTTCTCACAGGTGGAAAGGCTTCCACCGTCCAGAGACAACTCGGGCTAGACGTTCTCGATATCGAATCCTCCGAGGGCGACATCTCGAAGTCCATCGTCAAGGTCGGCAAGTACCTCTCGCCGCGCCTTTTTGTCAGCTATGGCCGGTCGATATACACGGGCGAGAACATCTTCGGGCTCCGTTACAGCCTCACGAGACGGGTGGACGTGGAAAGCACGATGGGCAACCAGAGCGGCGCCGCGATCTACTACCGGATAGAGTTCGATTGACACTGCCTGATCACACCTGTCCAAAATAGATCATCGGCACCAAACATGCCGACCAATTCCAACGACCAGACAGGGGACCGGGTGATAAGGCGACTTCAGCCCGTGGTTGCGGGCTCTTTCTTCTTTGCTGCCGTCTTTCTCGCGGGTTTTTTTGCGGCCATCGTCTCCACCTTCGCCGACAGCCCGGTGAGCTGCCTGGAGAGACGGTCGGCCACGATCACCTGCACATCGCTGGCGACCATGGATTTCAGTGCTTCAAGCTTCTGATTCGCCTCTTCGAGACGATCCTTCGAATCCTGAAGCGCCTTGTTCTTCACGGACAGGGTGATCTGTCCGGCGAGCGCTTCTATGCTCTCTCTCAATTGGATAAACTCTGCAACACTAGCCATTTTTATTACCTCTGTAGTGGATCGCTGATATATTGGAGAAGACCACGGTAATCCCGTTATCCGCTGGCTGGTCCCGCGATCTCGGTGGACGTTACGAACTGAAGACCAACCACGCCTATAGTATACAACTTTTCGAAAAACAATGAAAGATGCTAAAAAAGGGGGATTCTCCGGCAGTTGTCTACCGCTTGAAATCCCAGGTCAGATTGTCGATGGCGTCCACGACCATCCTTGTCCCCGTCGCAAGAAGCAGAATGTCCTGGGCTACGCGCACATACTTGTGGTTTGGGGGCGGCGGTCCCAGTTCGACTATGACCTTCCGGGGAAGCTCATAGTAAACAACACCCCCCGGCAGCGGCTTCCCGATGGCCCATTTCTTCGCCTGACCCGGAGGCATGCAGCCATTATGCTTCTTAGCGAGTCCAGGGGGGCATTTCTTCCCTTTCCGATACTGAGCGGCATAATAATCATGCACGATGTCCCGCTGACGGTCGGTGAAATAACGGTGCTTTTCGCCGGGCCCTCCCGCGGGGGGTGCCTTGCGTTCGCCCTGCCACCCGTCCTTGCCGGCCGGTTCCGTGTCGTACTTCCCGGGGGGTGGATTACCCTTTCCCCCGCCTGCCCAGGGCGGCTTCTCCGCGAATACGGAACCCGCCGCAACCATCGCGGCCAAAGCGAGACCCAGCACGAGACCCGTCTTCAAAGTGAAGTGTTTCATCATTCCCTCCCGACCCTCATACGAAGGCGTTCATGTAGTATAGGATTACCAGAGATCATCTCAGTCTGTCAAGGTAAGACAAGCGAATGCGGGACGGCCTTTTCCGTTGACATCTCCCGGGTTTGGACCTATAACTTGGACATCATACAGGTACCCCGCCCATGAAGGTCATTCTCAATTGCCTGCCGCCCGCCCGTTCCGACACTCCGTCCGCCGCCCTGTCCATCCTCAAGGCCCATTTGATGAAAAATGGCATCGAGACCCGCGTGGTCTACTGGAACATTCTCCTCGACGGGATCCTGCCCTCTTTCCAGAGAAGCACCGACACGATACACTTCGACCTTCTGCCATACCTCTACCTCATCGCCGAAGAACAGGGGGACGATATCGCCCGGAGCAAGGTCAATGCTCTCGTGAAAGCCGAGCTTCCCGAACGCGACATCCTCAACGACAGGAGCGACTACCTCGGGAAAACGAGAGGGATCCTCGACGACAGGATAGGAATGGAGCTCTCCCGCTACTCCCCGAAAGAGAGACTGCTTTTCGGGATATCCTGCAGGTACGAGCAGTGGATCCCCGGGATGGTGCTTGCCGGGTACGTAAAACGCCGCTTCGCCGATGTGAAGGTCGTGATCGGGGGTTTGGGTAACCGCGACCGGGCCACGGCCGTCATGAAGATGTGCGGTCTTTTCGATTTCGCCATCTGGGGCGAGGGCGAATACCCGCTCCTTGATCTCATCCACACCCTCGACGGCGGGAGCCCCGGGCTTGCGGCCGTTCCCCGGCTCCTCTTTCGCGCCGGTGGCACTATCAGGCATTCGGATACCGAAACCGGCGAGTTCTTCGACATGAACTCGGGAACCTTCGCCGACTATGGTGATTATTTCGACTGTCTCGCAGCGCTCGGAAAGGACGACAGGGCAGTCATCCTGCCCCTGGAATCGACACGGGGATGCACCTGGAACGCCTGCAGGTTCTGCGTCTATTCCGACGGCATAAGAACGCGGAAGAAAGAACCCTCGAGGGTGATCGAAGAGATCCGTCATCTCCTCGACAGGCACCGCACGCCCTACTTCGCGTTCATGGACAACGATATCGCGGCCAACGACCACGAAAGGCTCGAGAAGATGCTCGACGGCCTCATATCCCTGAGAGAGCACAGGGAGATCAACTTCATCGCCGAAGTGATCCACAAGGGTTTTACCAGAGAGATCATGGAGAAGCTCCCCCGGGCCGGTTTCGAACGGATACATTTCGGCTATGAATCGCTGTCCGACAACCTCCTTGCGAAGATGAAAAAAAGGACAAGTTTCTCGGACAGCATATTCTTTGTCAGGTTCGCCCGGAAATTCGGCATCAGGCTTCCCTCGGCGAACATCATTTGCGGTATCCCTTCGGAGGAGGACGTCGATATCCTTACGTGCATGGACAATCTTCACTTCCTCAGGTTCTATTACGACAGGGAATTCTTCCGCCACACCATCATCCCCTTACGGCTGGCCGGGCATTCCCGTTTCCACGACACGATCCCCGCCGATGAACTGGCACGATTCAACGAGAACGAGATCTTCGGTCTCCTTCCGAAAGGCATGACAGAGGGAATCGACCGTTTCTCCCTCTTCGACTTCTCCGCGCCGCAAAACACGCTCTGGGATGCCTTCGCGAAGATAAACGATTTCTACTACAACCACGCGTACACGTACACCATCCGCCACGAGAAGGGAAGGACCATCTACAAGGAGTTCTTCGACGGGGAACCCGTCCTGGAGCTCGTCCTGGGAAACATTGCTTCGGCGGTCCTTCGGGAGGTGAACGAGCGCATCCTCGACCTTCACACCCTTCTGTCAGCCATCAGGGAACGGCACCCGGAGACGGACGAGGCGTCCGTCCGCGCGGCCCTCGACAGCCTCAAGACAAGACACCTCGTCTACTTCGGCGAAGCCTACGCATCGATCATCTCAGTGGTCGACACCGGCATCTGAATCGAGGTAGAAATGCCTGATCGACCGGCTGAGCACGAAAACAACGGCCAGGACCGTGTACACCGCGAAGATGACGAAGAAGAGTATGAACAGGTTCTTGTTCAGAAGGTCGATGACAACCCCGCCGACGGCGAAGGAAAGGGGGGCAAGGGCCCCGTTGATGGAATCGAGCGTCCCGAAGACCCTGCCCCTTAGCTTGTCGGGTATCACCTTCTGCTTGAGCGAGGTGTTGATGAGCCGCGAGATGGCCATGCAGCCGGAGAGGATCGAGAAAAGCGCGAAGACGATCACGGTATTCCTGGCGAAAGAGATGAAGAGAAATATGGCGGCCTCGATGAAGAAGAGCACGCATATGACCGCGTAGTTCTGCCGGTTGCTTGTCTTCAGCGCGCCGAAGACGAAATAGGCGATGATCGAGCTCAAGGTAAGCATGCTCATGAGGTATCCGTAATACGAACCCTTCAGCCTCATCACGTCCTCCACGAGGAAGGGCAAAGCGAGCATCACCATGGGGAAGAACAGGTTCGACAGGGTATAGACTATGGTCTGGTCCCTCAGGCCCCTGTTCCCCCAGATAAAACGGAAGCCTTCCTTTGTCTCGGCCGCGAACTCCGCGCAGGAAAAAGATGTCTTCTTCCCTGGTCGTGCGTCCGTGAGCGACATGAACCCCGTCCACAGGGCGGCGCAAAGGTAGGAGACGCCGTTCACCAGAAAGGCCAGCGCCCCGCCCAGCACGGTAAAGAATATCCCGCCCAGCGCGTTGCCTGCCATGGCCAGCACCCCGCCCGCGCCCTGGAAGAGCGAGTTGCCCTTCTGGACCTTTTCCTTCGGGAGGACCACGGGGATTATCGAGTTCAGCGCGGCGTTGAAGACGGAATCGATGATGCCCATGCAGGCCGTCACGACAAAGACCGCGTAGACGGCCACGGGGAAAGGGCCGAGGGTGGTCAGGCCCGCCGCCCCGTTGACAGTGACGAAGAAGAGGGCCAGCATGAGCGCTGAACGAACGAAATAGCTCCAGAGGATGACCGATCTTCTGTTCGCCCTGTCGACAAAGGTCCCGGCAAGGGGCCCCATAACGACCCAGGGCAGGAAAGCGAGAAGCTCAACGATCCCGAGGACCGTCGCGGACCCTGTCATCTGCTTGAGGTAGAGGATGAGCACGACGGAATAGAGCGCGCTCCCAAGGAGCGCGACGCATTGACCGCCGATCATGACAGTGAAATTCCTGTTGAACAGTCTCTCGGAAGGCGGCGTCATACGCTCGTTCGACGCTCTTTACGTCGTTCGCGTGCCGCAGGACCTGGGAACATCCAGGGGGTAAGCCGTCTGGTGCTCGATGAACCTTTTGGCGATGAGCTCCGTCAACTCCCGGTTCTCATCCATCATGCGCCGCAGCGTGACCTGCGCGCTGCAGAAGGACTCCATGAAGTTCGTGTCCGTCACCGGCGAGAGGGCACAATACTCGCCGCAGATGGGCAGTGCCTCACATTCCGGGCACTTTCTGTCATAATACGGATTCGCCGCCTCGCAGAGGGCAACGGCACGCCCCGTCCCTTCGAGGGGCGAGAGGTCCTTCGCCGTCGCCATCGGTCCCGTTATCCCGGGAAAGAAACTGCAGGGATAGATGAAGCCGTCGGCCGCCACGTACGCGGACATCACCCCGGCCCTGCACTTTTGGGGGCGGGGAGTGGTCCTGTAGTCGCTCCCGCAGATGACGTTGTTGTGGTAGAAGAGAAACTTGTTGAGGACAACGTTGTCCCGCGTGCCGAAGTCAAGCTGGGAAGCCAGAAAGGCGGCCTGGAACTCGGCCTCGGCCCTCTGCGCCGGCGGTATCCGGGAGACCTGGTACCCTCTTCCCTCGCTGGAGACGTAATTGATGCGATAGAAGCGGATACCGTGCCTGTTGAAGAACCCGATGCTCGAAGGCAGCGCCTTCAGGGATTCCACCGTCCCCACGACAAGAACGGTCACCGCGAGGCCTTCCTCGGACAAAGTCACGATGTTGTCGCGGCGCCTCTTCGAGAGCAGTTTCGGGTCGTCGAGCTCACCGTCGTAATGGACGGAGAAGTGGACACCGTGGGCCTTGAAGAGATCGATGATCTCGGGTCTCAGGATGGAGATATTGGTCTGAACGGAGTACTCCAGCTTTTTGCCCGACCTCTCAACATACCTGTCCATGATGTCGAAGAAGGCACGGTACCAGTCGACGGGGACGAGCATCGGTTCACCGCCGGAGAACACCATGGCCAGCTCCGTCTCGCTCTTCTCCATAAGTCCCATCAGGGTCGCGGCGGTCTCGCGGGGATCCGCCACCCTGCCCGCATCGCCCTCAGAAGAGGAAACGTTGCAGGCATCCTGAAAACAATAGTCACAGGAAAGATTGCACGACGTGGTGAGCTGGAAGGTAACGCTGCTCAGGTTCTTGAAAAGGGAGTGATTTTGGGTCATGGCAGAACACCTGTCGGCCCATGCGCGCGACACAGCACCATCATCATGCTAACACCCCTGATGATACATGCCATGACCGGCGCCGGGCCGGTGCCGCCGCGGTGTCCCTGAAGGGACCATCACGGCGATTCAAGACTGTCCCCTACCTGTTGGGGCAGTAGTTGGAGTAAATGTTGCAGCATCCTTCCAGCTGGGACTCCGGGGATGCCGCGGCAGGCTTCCTGAGCGTGCTCAGCATGTCGCCCACGGCCTCTCTCGACGAACTGAGGTCTCTGGCAACGTACTGCTCTGCTATCTTTTCGGGAACATCGTAGATGCGGCCACTCTTGTTGATCAATAACATAATGTCCTCCTGTCGATTTCTGTGACAAGATTACGCCACGCGTCACGTTCTGTCAACAATATTGTACATTGTATTGCTATTCCTTCATGGTCAGCGATATCCGCCTGCGCCCGAGGTCGACGGAGAGGACCTTCACCATCACCTGCTGGTGTACCTTCACCACGTCGGAGGGGTTCTTCACGAACCGGTTCGCAAGCTGGCTCACGTGGACAAGACCGTCCTGATGAACGCCTATGTCCACAAAGGCACCGAAGGCCGTCACGTTGGTGACTATGCCGGGAAGCCTCATCCCCGGCCTTACGTCCTCCATCTTCTCTATGCCCTCGGCGAAGGCGAAGGCGTGGAACTCCTCCCTCGGGTCCCTGCCCGGCCGCGCAAGCTCCGCCATGATATCCGTGAGTGTCGGCAGGCCGGTTTTTTCCGCAACGTACCGGTGAAGGTCGATGCTCTTCCGGAGGCCCTCATCGCTCATGAGGTCCGCGACGGAGCATCCGGCATCGCGCGCCATGGCCTCGACGACGGGGTAGCTCTCGGGATGGACGGCGCTCCCGTCGAGCGGGTTCGACGCGCCCCGTATCCGCAGGAATCCCGCCGACTGTTCAAAGGCCTTCGGCCCCAGTCTCGGCACCTTCTTCAGGTCTTTTCTGGTGTGAAAGGGACCGTTCTCGTCCCGGTACGACACGATGGCCTTCGCGAGGGCGGGACCCAGACCGGACACGTACCCGAGAAGCTGCGCGCTTGCCGTGTTGACCTCCACCCCGACGGCATTCACACAGCTCATCACCACGTCATCGAGGGCCCTTTTGAGGGCCGGCTGGTCCACGTCGTGCTGATACTGGCCGACACCGATGGACTTGGGGTCGATCTTGACGAGTTCGGCCAGGGGATCCATGAGGCGTCTCCCTATGGACACGGCCCCCCTGACCGTTACGTCCTCCTCGGGGAATTCCTCCCGGGCAGCCTCGGATGCCGAGTAGATGGACGCCCCGCTCTCGTTGACGCTGATGATCTGTATCCGGTGCGGCAACTCAAGGGCCCCCAGGAAAGACTCCGTTTCCCTGCCCGCCGTGCCGTTTCCGACGGCTATGGCCTCGACCTCAAACCGTCCGCAGAGATCGACCACCGCGCGCCCGGCCTCGTCCGCCTGCCTCTGCGATGTGTGGGGATAGATCGTGTCCCGATGGAGGAGCTTGCCCTGCCTGTCGAGACAGACCACCTTGCATCCTGTCCTGAACCCCGGGTCGATGGCGAGAACGCTCTTCTGCCCCAGCGGCGCGGCAAGCAGGAGCTGGCGCAGGTTCTCCGAGAATACCCTGATCGCCTCCGCGTCGGCCCGCTCCTTCATGGCCACGCGCGCCTCCGTCTCCATGGATGGAAAGAGGAGTCTCGCCGCGCCGTCTTCCACCGCCGCCGCGACCTCATCGGGTGCCGGCGTCGCCGCGTTGATGAAGCGATGCTTCAGAAGCCTCAAGGCCTCCTCTTCACAGCCCGTGACGGACAGCATCAGGAAGCCTTCCCTCTCTCCCCGCCTCATCGCGAGCACCCGGTGCGACGGCGCGCTCCTGACGGGTTCCTCCCATTCGTAGTAATCCCTGTACCGGGCACCATCCTCTTGCTTTCCCGCTATGACCCTCGACGCGAGATGGGCCTTTGCCAGGAAGAGGTCCCTCACCGCGGCCCGCCCGGCGGCATCCTCGCTTATCCACTCGGCAATGATGTCACGGGCGCCGGCAAGCGCCTCCTCGACGGACCCCACGCCTTTGTCGGCGTCGACAAAGGCGGCCGCCTGTCCGGCGGCGTCGAACCCCGCCTCCCGGGTACCCTCGCCGGTGAAGAGCATGCGCGCCAGGGGCTCCAGTCCTTTCTCTCTCGCGATGGTGGCCCGGGTCCTGCGTTTAGGGCGAAAGGGCAGGTACAGGTCTTCGAGCACGGCGAGCGTCTCGGCCGCCTCGATCTCCTCCTTCAGGTCCTCCGTGAGCAGTTCCCTCTCTTCCAGGGACCGAAGGATCGCCGCCCTGCGTTTATCCAATTCCTCCAACTGTTCCAGCCGGTCCCGTATGGCGCCTATAGCCACCTCGTCGAGGGACCCCGTGGCCTCTTTCCGGTACCTGGCAATGAAGGGGACCGTGGCGCCATCCGCAAGAAGAGCGGCGGTCGCCCGTACCCTTCCTTCCGGAATGCCGAGTTCTTTTGCTATCTTTTCGTTGTGCTCCATCCTTGTCTTCACGTCTCCCTTATGATCGTTCGCGGCCTTCAAGAAACTAACTATAACCGAAGCGGCGGGGAAAGTGAAGCCCGATGGGCGGGCGGTATTCTGCTATACTGTATGTATACGTTTCGAGAGATGAGGAAGGAGGTGGATGGAATGCGACACCTGATCCCCTTCGTGGCGCTGGCGGCGATCCTGCTCGCCTTTTCGGCGGCAGCGGGAAAGGAGGTGACGAAAATGGACGCGATGACCATCGAAAGCCCGGCCTTCAAGGACAACGGCATGATCCCGAAACAGTACACCTGCGACGGGAAGGATATCAATCCCCCTATCCTCTTCCGGAACATCCCCCCGGGGACCCGATCACTGGCGCTCGTCGTCGACGACCCCGACGCACCTGCCGGGACATGGGTCCATTGGGTCCTGTGGAACATCGATCCCGGGACACGGGAGGTCAAGGAGCATTCCGTGCCGACAGGGGCGCTTGAGGGAAGGAACGACTTCAGGAGGACAAGCTATGGGGGACCATGTCCTCCATCCGGGACACACCGGTACTTCTTCAAGCTGTACGCTCTGGACACGGTGCTGAGCATCGGCAGGAACTCGACAAAGCAGGACCTCGAAAAGGCCATGAAGGGCCACATACTCGCCGAGGCCCGGACGGTGGGATTATACAAAAGGTGATGCCTGCTCCCGGGAGCCGGAGGATGGCCGGAAAAATAGTTGACAGTGTATACTCACCCTGATAACCTTGATTAAAAAAGGCACAAGGAGGCTTTTATGAGGTCTGAGGGCAGGGTCGCACGCGTTACGGAGGTCATCGCGGGATCTCCCAAGAGTTTTGAAGATGCCGTGGTTATCGGGTTCAGACGAGCTTCCAAAACGTTACGGGGCATTACCGGCCTGCGTGTGAAGGAACAGCGCGCAAGGGTCGAAGATGGAAAGATAATAGAATTCCGCGTCACCCTCGAGGTCATCTTTATCCTGGAAAGCTGATAGATATCGCAACACGTAAAGAGCAAGGCGTAAGGTGTCACATCTTACGCTTTCTTTTTTTCAGAATACGTTCAACGCTCAAGCTTAAGAAACCAGGGAAAATTCAACGAGGAGGAGCCGCGTCCTGCCCCAAACATCCTGGTGCAAAGGTTCCGATCTTCCCGGACATTGCAGGGGCC
>Ga0123327_1002787_pt1 | contig 13218 bp, 9 predicted proteins | sample BioC13SIPDNA_4_FD_89701 | JGI IMG/M metagenome (GOLD analysis project Ga0123327, IMG submission 89701) | Anaerobic biogas reactor microbial communites from Washington, USA - Biogas_R1_B C13 SIP DNA | ecosystem: Engineered > Bioreactor > Anaerobic > Unclassified | place: Washington, USA...
CATCTGATCAGTCCAACTTTCATATTAGCTCCTCCACTGTGACCAGTTAGTATTTTACTTAAGTCTATAGGGGTAATTAGCATATGTCAACAACTTTTTTCTTGATCCGGATGAGCCGGACTGTAGATGTCATACTCTGAGTTTCGCGGCGTTTCGTCGAAATTTTTAAGCGATATCAATGCTCTGCTGCTGATGTGTCTTCTAAAATGAATTATGGGGAAAAGGCGATTTTATACGCCCTTTCCCTTCAGTGCGTGGTCAGTAGGGCTTATTCGGAGCCTTTGCTGAGAGAGGAAAGCAGCTTTTTTACCTGCTTGAGCTGGTTTTCCAGAAACTCAGCCTGATTGCTCAAAAATGCTCTTTCGTCATATCTGGCTGCGTCTCCTTCCGTATGAGCGCGGACGCCATAGCGCACCCAGCCCGGCACCCCTGTAACGCGGAGCATGTTTCTGTATCCGCGTCCGAATCCGCACCCAAATCCTCCCGCAAAGCCGAGAGAATTTGCACTGTTCGGTGTTGTAGCGCCATTACAATAGCCTGCGCTGCGTCCTGTCATTGGGCCCATACCCATTGGGCCTGCTCCGTCTCCTCTGGGCATAAAATCACCTCAAATTAAATAGTCGAATGCTGTTCAGATAAATAAAAGCTTTTAGTTACTGGCATATGCCCATAAACATAGTAACTCCGTTTTGGTCATATGTCAATAACTTTTTTTAGAAATGGTTCTACCGGCTGGCGGTGATATTGGAGGAGCACATTTCCCGCAGCAGATCTGCTGCGGGCAATGTGCGAATAAGGTTATATCAGTAGTAGAGACACTATTTTGAAACAGCTCTACGGAAAAATCGGCAATAGCAGCGGATTCATCTCCTGTTAAGTCTGCATCGGTACTAACGGGGTTTGCTTTGAAGTCACCCATTAGGCCTGAAGACCGCATACATCCGGAAAGCGAGAACATGAGTGTAAAACACAGAACTCCCGCAATAATACTCTTTTTCATATTCCAACTTACTCCTTTTCAAAATTTACAATTGTCGGTTTGAATTATTAGACGCAAAACAAGATGCATTGTTCCAGGGTATGAAGACATTAAAAATAACCGCTTTTCTAATTATTGCTTTAGGAATTTATAGAATGTTGTCCTTTTGGTTCCGGTTAGTTCCATTGCCTCCTTAGCTGTTATCTTTCCTTGTTCTAAATCGTTTATAACACTATCCCAATTTTCGGGTTTTATAGCCTTTGGCCTTCCGAACTCAACGCCTTTCAGTTTAGCTGCTGCTATGCCCTCGGCCTGTCTCTGCTTAATGGTTAAACGTTCCTGCTCGGCTATGGTGCCGAGGACTTCAATAATAATGTTATTTACCATTTCGAAAACCCATTCCTGACCCTCCGGTAGTTCTATCATAGTCGTGGGTAAGTCTATAACCTTTAGCCGGATGTTGTTTTCTCTGAAGAATTCTAGTTCTTTCTTAATGTCAAATTTGTTTCTGCTTAACCTATCCAAAGATTTGATGATTAAAGTATCTCCTGGGCGCAAGAGGCTGTTTCTTAAACTCAAATATCCGCTACGCTCAAAATCTTTTCCGCTATCCTTGTCAACAATTATTTCTCTTTCTTCTACACCATGTTCTTTAAGCGCAATTATCTGCCTATCAAGATTCTGCTCTCGGGTACTAACCCTTGCATATCCAAACGTCTTATTGGTCATAAGTCTTACCCCTCTATCAGTTGTTAAAGATAGTATATTTCATGTGTTCATAAATGTCCACTGCAACTGGCGGACAACCGTAAAATCAAACGGCACGTTTACGAACATGAAATAAGCTATTTCTTAGGCTCATTCAGCATGTTCGTAAAAGTATACGATTACGTATTGACTTAAGTGTAAAAATATGGTATAATATATGTAATGAATTTTAGAGGCTTATAGCAAAGCAAATGCTTTGATTAATATAAACAATAAACACTTATAAGGAGAAAACATCATTACTTCCGATGTAATTACTTACGGTAAGTGCACTAAATGTGGCGAGAGGTTTCCGACAACAAAGTTAAAGTTTCTTCCAGATGCCGAAAAGTATTTCAGAACTAAGACTAAAGACCCGAGCAAAGAAATAGATACTGATACATGTCTTTGTCCGGAATGCATGGATAAGTGGCTAGCTGCGAACCCCCAGTAACTTAAAATTATAGAAGCTCTGAGAAATCCCCATCTAGGGACTTCCCAGAGCTTCTTATTATTAAGCTATTAATTTAGTATTTTCACTCATATACAGTGGAATTGAGTACTATAAGAGCCTGAAAAGCCGGTTTTTATCTAAAAATACGCAAAACCTATGTAATTTACTTAAATTGAGAGGCAAAGCTCGTTTTTCTAAGGAAAAACAGTGTTCTGTAAAAAACCATCCTAAACAAAGCAGTTCACTGAATTGCAGCTTTTTTTTAGAGTAGGTTTTGTGTAGTTGTTTTGATGTATTTAGGTCATTTTAAGGCCGATATGCTTTTAAGGAAGAAACGCAACTCCCTACTATAATTAAATCGACACTTATTGACCGGCTAACTTTCCATTACCGTATCTTAAATATGGATGGCAACTCCTAGTTCTAAGGCTTGTAGCGTATACGGAACCATAAATAAAGGCTTGTCATTTACAGACAGAGAGTGAACATGTAATTGAAAAACATCGAAAGGCAGAGGGCTCCAATCACCGCCACAAATGTGCTTAAATTTTACAGTTTCCCTTTTGTATCATCCGATTCTGTGATATGATATGAAACGTGTACAACACTTTGAAAAAGTGACAGACTTCTTGGCCTTTCCCTCTGAAAGTCCCCTATATGGGGCTGGGATGAGCGTAAAATTGATACGTATTTTAAAGTGCCACTATCTGGGTCTAGAAAATCATTTTTTAGTTTCGTATAATGAAGTGAGCGCAAGTCTTTTAAATGCTAGTCGTTATTTGTATATAAAGGTCGAACCGTATGATATATACCATAGTCGTTTTCTGAATGGGAGGTGGAACGATGCAGTCGGTCAATGGTATAGACGTGATTGAATAGGACATCGCTGACTACAGCTATCCGCTTCTGGATATTCTCCTGTTTGATAGAACGACGAACCAGAATATCATCTGGGCGTTCGAGGACTGACGGCAATGTGTTTTTTCGTCAAAGTCAGGTGCTTTCGATTATTGAAAAGGTACGTAAACACAGCGCTGATTATTACGATTCCCGTATTAGTTCACAAAAGCCATTCGGCTTGAAGACATATGTTGTTCCAACCGATGGGGGCGGCATTCAGCTAAGATATAACAAGGGTATCGGGCCTTTCCAACGCAACAATGTGACTACAGGGACTGAGTGGATTGAAAAATGGAAAGTAATAATGTAGTATCTGGCTCATGATTACGCTGGACGTACAGATAAAGATGGAAAACGTCGAATCTTTTCTACAGTAGAAATTTTGCCTCCGAAGGTTGTTTGTACGGAAACCTATATTGTGATTGACTGCTTTGAGAGCGAAGACGAAGCAAATAATCTACTATCGTATCTGAAAATTGTTCGTTTTCTCGTTGCAGATTACTATAACATAAACATAGCATATTTCAAAAGCCAATTTTGCACTCATTCCCACCAAGGACTTTTCCAACAGACACCGAACTTTATGCCAAGTACGGCTTGACCGGAAATCGGCTTTATCTAATCGATGATTAAACCGATGGAGTGAGATGTTTCCGCTGTTATTACTATAAACGATTGGTGGTTTAATCTTTATGGGCAAAAAGAATTATGCTTATATTAATCCCGCAATGCTCAAATGGGCCAGAAGCGAAACGCCATTCAGTTCCATTAGTGATGTTGTGATTCGCATTCCAAAATTATCATGCGAAGACATTACATCGTGGGAAAATGGCGAGTCTTTGCCCTCTGTAAACGAGGCAAAAAGTTTGGCGAAGCTCTATGATGTGCCGTTTGCCAGTTTGTACTACTCTGAGTTGCCAAAAAAGAAACCGCGTCCATATACCGACCGGCGAACTCGTACGGGAGTCTTCTTTGAAGACATGAGTTATGAGTTGTGGTGTGAAATCCGGCGTATCATATCCAACCGAGAAATGGCAATCGAGGTTACTCCTGATATTTCTTCTATTTATAAGGCACTTCCTACAATTAAAAAAGAAGAAAGTACAGCTTCAGTTGCATCAAAGATTCGCAAGTATCTTGATGTGCAGACTCCTTTTCAGTATAAGAGCAACTATAGTGATACCGCTTTCAATTATTTCCGCGACAAACTGGAAAGCCGTGGCATTATGGTTGCACAGTTATCAGGCGTTGAAACAAGCGAAATACGTGGGTTGTCAATATGTTTTGACAACATTCCGATTGTTGCGGTCAACAACAAAGATTGGGAACGCGCAAAGGTATTTACGCTTTTCCATGAGATGGCGCATCTTCTCCGTCGTTCGTCATCGCTATGCTTAATCAATTTTGATGAGCATGACGATGATGAAGAAAAAATCTGCGATAAAATTGCCGCTGAAACACTATTGCCTGAGGCTCCGTTTAGAGAGATATCAGGGAAAATACGCGAGCAGAATGATGAATGGGACGATTTCTGCCTTATGAAAATAGCTGACCGCTTTGCAGTAAGCACCATAGTCGTCTTACGAAGGCTCTATGACCTGAATATCATTGACTATCCGTATTACACAAGACGGTATGCTGAGTTGGCTGCCGGATTTGAGCGGAACAAAAGCAAGTACAAAGGAACGTACTTCATCGATTATCACTACCGCTTTCTTAATAAACAGGGATACTTATTCCCACGAATACTACTCTCCTCTTACTCTAATGGCAATATTTCTTATGGAGAGATGTGTAAATCGCTGAATGTTAATACGAGCCATATAAGCAGTATTGAACAGGTGGTGATGTTTAAATGACGCAGCAAAAATATGCTATTGACGCTTGCGCTCTGATTAACGCCAGCAAAGCCTACAATATCAAAAAGAAGTCCTTTGCACATATTTGGGACAAGTTTGATGAATTGTTCGAAAGCGGTGTCCTGGTATCAAGTATAGAAATTTTTGACGAACTCAAGGATAAAGAATTACAAGAATGGGCCAAGAATCACAAAGAGAGTTTTCTGCCTTTGGATGAAGGAACGCAGCGGGAAACGACAAAAATTCTTGCTGCGTATCCCACATTAGTTAAAATCCGTCCGAAGGGTGCAAGTTCTAACGGAGACCCATTTTTAATTGCAACGGCAATACAGAACGGCTGTACTGTTATCACCGATGAAAAAACAGGTGATGAAAGCACAGGCGATTACAAAATTCCAAATGTCTGCAAAAAGTACAATATTGGTTGCATTTCATTGAATCAGTTTTTAGATTCCATCCTTGAATAAAAACTTGTATTATTGAGCGTCCTTTGCGGGCAATCTTTGCGTCGATATTTTTTATCGTATACCTAGCAGATTGCCGTTCTCTGCCTTATCATCACAGTCGGCATCGGTGTGGCCGGTGGCATCGTGGCAAGCAAGCGAAACAGCCGAATGGAAAAAACTTGTTACCGGAAAAAGCGCGGAAGATATGCTTACGAAACTGTTGCAGCCACAACAAACAGTTCATCCGCCATGCTCATGCTTGCCAGCGGCACCATATCAAATCGCTATACACCAATGACATATAGAAATGCATTGAATTTGTATATCATAAGAGTTCAAATTGAATATTTAACATATTACTATATATTTGCATATCCCATTTATACATCCTCGCCACCCGTTGTATCTTAAAAAGGGAAAACCTAACACGTATTACATGTACGTTAAAGAATATGGATTGTGATATCTGATTCCATTTTTCCTTGCATCATTTGAAATACTGAGGTGTTAACTTGACTGATTTAGAAAAAGCAAACCTGACCGACGCCCAAAAAGCAATTGCGTTATTCAGTTTTGCCCGGGATATGAACCGGCTCAAATACAACATTGTTACAAATATTGAAAAGCAGCCTTGGACGCTCTTTTTGGAGGACATCCCTGCTGATGGTCAAAATATTGTCGTTTACTATCGAGACAAGTCTAGTACAGATGACGCAGACGAAGCTCTTAATGACGATGTCCTTATATCTGTACATAAAGCCGAATTGCAGGATTGTCCCAAACCTCCGCAATCCATTGTCAAATGGTTGTCCCCTGGCTGGGATGAATATACCCGAAATGTATCAATTGTTAACATCCAGTCGTCTGATTCCGTATCGCAGTCGTCTTTTCTTCAAGACGACACCGTGGTTGCTGAGGCATTTGATGATTCACCGCAAAGAGTGGCTGCGTTCAACGCATGGCATCAGGAGCGGTCTGAATGGACGGCGCAGCAGATTCAGATAGCCGCAGCTCGTCAACTGTTTTCTAAAATATATCAAGAGTACTTTTTCTTGCAATCTGAAGCAGGGAACATGGAATTTGTGGTTGGCGATGGAGTGATTCGGCAAGCCGGTAACAGTGACATCTGTCATCCACTGCTCTTAAAGCGCGTACGATTTGAGTTCGACGCAAGAAACAATACAATCACAATAAGAGATACAGATACGGAGCCGGAATTATATACCGGGCTTCTGCAAAACATGACTGATACCATTGACACCTCCGTTATTCGTCCTCTGCAGGACGAGCTTCATGACCGTTTTTATCACCCTCTTGACAGAATCGATACACCCGACTTTTTAAAAAGACTTACGCACAATCTCTGTGATGCCGCTACTTTTAATGATGAGATTCCGGGCCCAGACGATAAAGTATCCGTATCTTTGTCTCCTGTTTTCTTCGTGCGCAGAAAAATTGATGGAGCGCTAAAAGCCATCAACGATGTCATAAATGATATTAAGGAAAAAGATGCCGTTCCATCCCATCTAAACGTTTTTATTGGCAAGCATCAAAAGTCACAGCAGCCCGAAGAAGCCAGTTCGGATGAGGCTATAGAAAAGCACATTGCCAGACTGAGCGGCGAGAGTGCTGATATTTTACTGGCAAAAGAAGCGAACCGTGAACAGCTTGAAATAGCTGAACGGATTGAGCAGTATGATGCCGTACTGGTTCAGGGCCCTCCGGGAACTGGTAAAACGCATACCATCGCAAACCTCCTCGTCCATTTCCTTGCACAAGGCAAAAGTGTTCTTGTAACAAGCCAGACCAGAAAAGCGCTTACTGTGCTGAAAGAGCAAGTACCACTCTCCATGCAGAGCCTTTGCGTGACCGTCCTTGATGATACCAAACGTGATATGGAGCGTTCGGTAAATGGTATTTCGGAGCATCTTTCGAATGATACGCCCCAGGATTTAACGCGCAGAATAGACACTTTGACTTCCGAGCGACGCGCCATTATTGATAATCTCACAGAGGTCCGAAAACGTATCTTTTCAATACAGTATCAGGAATATAAGTCCATAGCATATAACGATGAAAGTTTTTCGCCGAGTGAAATGGCCAAATTCGTCCGCGCCAATGCGGAAAGGCTCTCTTACATTCCCGGCAAAGTAAAAACCTACAATCCGTTGCCATTAACGGCACAGGAGCTCTGCGTCCTCTACGCAAGCAATATTAAAATCACACAACTTGAAGAGACCGAACTGGATTATGAAATCCCTTCACCGAGCTCGCTCATTACGCCAGAAGAGTTTTCAGAAAACCTGAAGATTGAAAGCGAATGCTATACTCGGCTTAAAGAAATTGAGCAGCAGCTTGGTAGCATCATCCAATTAAATCCTCAAGGAGAAACCATCTCCTTCTTCTCTCAGCCTGCTGCCTCTGCAGTGACGATTGAACCGCACAGAGGTGCTGCTGCCGAACTCCGTGACTATATCGACTCTTTTGAGAATGTTGAAAAATGGATGATTTCTGCTGCAGTAGACGGGAACAAAGGCAGTGGCTACTTGCAGCAGTGGAAAATGCTAATCAGCTCCATCGAAGAAACTGATAATTTTGCTGGCTCAATTGTTATTTCAGCGCTCGGTAAAACAATAGTTGTTGCACCGGGTACGGATATTGACCAACTTAAGAAGTCATATGAGAAGCTGTATGACAAATTTGAAAACCGAGGAAAAGTATCGAAGCTGGAATTGCTGGTCGATAAGAAGCTGAGTACTGCGCTGGCTTCTGTTACCATCAATAGTAAAGCACCAGCAAGCGCTGACGACTGCTCGCTTATATTAAGATATCTACAGTTGTTTGAGCGACGAACGCATACTGCCGAGTTGTGGGATGCACTTATGGTTCCAAACGGCGCTCCAAGTTTCTTTTCACTCGATGCGGCTCCTGAAAGTATTTGCAAAAAGCGGATTCCGGGAATTCAAAGATACCTCAATTGGTATGAAAATGAATACGCCCACCTGCTGGAATTAATCGATAATTCGGGCCTGCGTAAAGATTTACTTTTTGACTTTTCTGATTTGGATTCTGATTTTGTAAGAACAGAAAAAATATTTAAGAGTGTACAGACAGTCCTGCCCTTACATATTGAAGTATCCCAGCTTTTTTTCAGGCTAAAAGACATTAAGCAACGTAATATTTATATGGAAAATGTTCTGAGCCGCGGGTCTCGCAGAGAATCATCCGCCTGTTCGGATACGGTAAACGCCATAAAAAGCGGAAATGCAGACGAATATAGCGAGTGTTATCGCAATCTTTCGCATCTTTATGCCAAGTATGATACTAAGCTGCAGCGGACCGAGCTTCTCGAAAAACTCAGTGTCGTCGCTCCTGACTGGGCAAACGCCATTAAAGACAGAGCAGGTATTCACGGTCAATGCACATTCCCAGACACAGTAGAAGATGCTTGGAAGTGGAAACAGTTTTCCGAAATCATTGAGGAAATTACTTCAGAACCATTTGATAAGATGCAGCATCAGGCCACAGAGCTTACACAAGCTCTGCGCGGAAAGACGGCAGAACTCGCGGCCACCAGTGCCTGGTATCATCTTATCTGTCGGTGCACCAGCGACTCTTGCTTGCAGCAATCTCTGATGGGCTGGAAAATAGCTGTCAAGAAGATTGGAAAAGGTACTGGGAAAAACGCACAGTTGTATCGCAAAACGGCGCAGCAACAGATGAATCTGTGCCAAAAGGCTGTTCCGGCATGGATTATGCCGGTCAGCACCGCTATGGAGAGTTTCAACACTGCTTCAAACAAGTTCGATATTCTGATTATCGATGAAGCAAGCCAATCGGATTTGTCCGCTCTGGCGCTTATGTATATGGCGAAGAAAGTTATCATTGTCGGCGACGACAAGCAGGTTAGCCCCTTGGCCGTTGGTGTTGATGAGAGTCAGATTAGCGCAATCCGAGATATGTATATCAAAGACGTAATTCCCCTTTGGCAGTTGTACGGAGCAAAAACCTCTCTATACGAACTTGCAAGCACTGGGTTTAAACCTCTCATGCTACAAGAACATTTTAGATGTGTACCCGATATAATCGGTTATTGCAACAAGCTTTCATACGATTATAAAATTAAACCTTTGCGTGACGCGAGTTCATGCAATATTAGGCCGTCTATCGTTCCGTATCGGGTGACCGGCGGTCAGCGTCAAGGGCGGCACAAAACGAATCCAAAAGAGGCCGAGTCAGTCGTGGCGCTGATGCAGGCTTGCATGGAGCAAGCGGAGTACGAAGGGAAGACATTTGGTGTTATTTCTCTGCTAGGAGATGAGCAGGCAAAGGCAATCCGTGAACTGATTTACAGAAAAATAGATATCTCTGATATCGAAAGCAGACGCATTCTTTGCGGTAATGCCGCCAACTTTCAGGGTGACGAGCGTAATGTAATCTTTCTTTCGATGGTTGACAGTAACGAAGGCGACGGGCCAATTCGAATGGCCGGTGAAGGCGTCGACCAGTCAACAAAGCAGCGATACAATGTTGCTGTCAGCCGTGCAAAAGACCAACTCTGGATTGTGCACTCTCTGGATTATACGAGAGACCTGAAAGCCGGAGATATACGCAGAGACTTACTCGAATATGCGGACAATCCAAAGGCGTTTGCGAGAATAGCCGAAGAAGTCGAGCAAAAATCGGAATCGCCATTTGAAAAAGCCGTTGCACAATCTCTCATCGCAAAAGGATATCATATTGTTCAACAATGGCAAATCGGCAGCGGCGGCTATCGTATTGACATTGTTGTCATGTTCCAGGGAAAAAAGATTGCCGTCGAGTGTGATGGAGAGCGCTGGCACAGCAGTGAAGAAGCCATAAGAAATGACATGGCAAGGCAGTCAGTCTTGGAGCGTATGGGCTGGCAGTTCATTCGTATCAGGGGAAGCCAGTATTATCGTGACTCGGAAGGTACAATGGCATATGTGTTCGCGGAACTGAGCAAGCATGGTATAAAGCCTGAAGCTGAAATGGAAACAGACCCGCAACATGACTCCACTGAACTCTCAAACCGCGTAAAAACAAGAGCTTTCGAAATCATTGAAACCTGGCACCTGAGCGAACAATCCTCTGATAAAAAAGATGCCGAAGCATCGATAGTAACCCCAATTGTATGCGCTGCTCCAAGGGATACTAACGTTAACCAAATCGCTTTTGCCCTTGATAAACTCACGAAACAGAGCAACGTAAGCCATGCTACAATTCCGGATAATCGTCCAGTTCAAAAGCCCAGGGACAACATTGTACCTTTGCTCAGAAAAGCGGGATTTGACTTTGTTGACCGGCGTGAACAATCTGGTATCATCTGGGTTCTCGCAAACCCAGAAAACGATGATGTCTTAAAAAGCATCATTGAAAGCACTTCTTATCCTTGTAAGTATGAGGCTAGAGGTACACAGGTTACAGGTAACAAACCGGCATGGCGAATCATGATTGGAAACTGAGGAGGTCTTATCATGGCCGATGACTTAAAGAACATCAAGTTTGAAATTATCAATGAAATCGGCGTAATATCAACCAGTAAAGCAGGTTGGAAGAAAGAATTGAATCGAATCAGTTGGAACTGTGCGGAACCGAAGTATGACATCCGCGATTGGTCCGAAGGCCACGAAAAGATGGGGAAAGGCATTACTCTAACAGAGGAGGAGCTTCGCACTTTGCAAGAAATCATAAATGCCGAAGTCACATTTCTGGATTCTTCCAAATGAGACGCAGATTCACTACGCAAGAAATAGCATCGGTATCTGTCGTATAGTGTTCAGGGCTCCAGAAACAACAGATACTACATAAGTTAGTTATCCATTAGCCAGTCAATCAAATTTATCTGCCTTATGCCGTCATAGTTAGAGCCAGCTCCTATTTCATCCAGAGTAAGCAAAAACTTTGGGTGATTGTCCTGAATTTTTTGCAGAGGTTCCAGTTCGCGTTCAAGGGTGGTTTCATCGAGAACCGTTGCCGACACCTGATAATAACTTATACCATTCATATTGCCAGCTACGAAATCTACCTCTTTCTCCGCCAGTTTACCAATGTTGACTCTATATCCCCGGCGCAGCAACTCGAAAAATACGATATTTTCAATTAGGTGCCCTATATCTGAAGAAGACCCTGAAAGCAGAAGATTTCTGATACCTGTATCAACAATGTAGTATTTTCCCAGCGTCTTAAGGTGTTGCCGACCCTTTATATCATAACGGTCTGCTTTGTAAAAAATATAGCTGTCAGTCAATGCCCGCAGGTAATTGTCAACTGTGTTTACAGATATCTTTCTACCGCTGGATTGTATTGTATCGCAAATCTTCTTTGTTGATATAGGGCTGCCTATGCTGCTTGCCACAAATTTTACAATACTCTCCAAAAGGCCAATATCAGTAATGCCCTCTCGTTTGGCCACATCCTTTACTAATATGGTGCTATATATGCCCTCGATATAAGGCATTACGCTGCCTTCGTCACGGCTTTGCAGTGCAACGTATGGGAATGAGCCAAAGCGCAGGTAGTCATTAAACTTTTCTTTCAGGCTTTTTTTTGAATCTGATTGAGCAACGCAATACTCTTTAAAGGAAAGCGGAAGCATGTCAATTGTTATGTATCTACCGGACAGCACGGTTGCAAGCTCTCCCGAAAGCATATACGCATTGGAGCCAGTGATATACACATCTACATTTTCCTTTATGAAAAGACTGTCTACTGCCTTTTCAAAATGAGGACAATTTTGAACCTCGTCAATAAAAACATAGGTATACTTATCCTTGCACAGCCGCTCCTTAATGTAAGAATAAAGGGCATTGTAATTCAACATGCCTTCATAATCTACATCCTCAAGATTAATTGAAATAATCTGCTCCTCATCAACACCAGTTGATTTGAGATAATCAATATACAGAGCAAACAGAGTAGATTTACCACAGCGCCTAACGCCAGTAACCACCTTGATTATTTGCTTTTCCCGACCGGCTATCAGCTTCTGTAGATATTCTTTGCGTTCTATCATGTAACACACCACCTTTATCGTCAGTATATCAATGATACCCCAAAATGTCAAAGTTATTTCACTACACAGAAAATAGTATAAAATACTACATATTTTTTCCGTTGTTACAAGGACTGCTATATGTAATTGTCGTTAGCGGTTGCGCTTGTTATTCTTTTGATAGTTGCCTTTTCGTGGCAATAAATATAGGCCAATGCGTGGGCAGGCGTTGAAAAAGTTTGTTTTTGTTGGTGATACGGTTTTCGAGGAGGCGTATATTCTTCAAAATCTATAGAGTTACTCATATGATGCAGATTGATAGGCCTGTTGTTATAATCAAAATACCATTCTCCGACAATTGTAGTAACGTATAATGTGCTACCTATAAAACGAAGGTGCATTCCCAAACTCCCGCCTAAAAGAAGTAGCTGCTCCTTCATTATCTGCGATTTCGAACGGTATTTAACTCTCACAAGATAATTTTGCTGCTGTTTAAATTGAATCGGGTAGATATAATCATTATCAGACGCGACCATATCTAGGCAAACAGGACAAGGGATAAGCCCGGATTTCCGTGGTTTTTTTCCGCAGCCCCGCGCAAACTCTATAGGTATTTCCGAAAGCACAGGACATTTTAAAGTATGGTAAAACCCGGTCCGGAGGTCCCCTACATATGAGTAAGACTGACAGCTTTTGAGGTATCCCAGAAAATTCTGTGTAAATAGATTTCCAATCAGCAAGAAATTGATACTATAACGATGGCCTTGACCGTCAAGGCGGAGAGAGTTAAACCCTTGATGACCGTCCTCCCGGCGGGG
>Ga0123327_1002801_pt1 | contig 13167 bp, 9 predicted proteins | sample BioC13SIPDNA_4_FD_89701 | JGI IMG/M metagenome (GOLD analysis project Ga0123327, IMG submission 89701) | Anaerobic biogas reactor microbial communites from Washington, USA - Biogas_R1_B C13 SIP DNA | ecosystem: Engineered > Bioreactor > Anaerobic > Unclassified | place: Washington, USA...
GAACTCGCGGATATTATCGCAAAGAAACGCCAGAACGCCGACTATCAGCATCGCCCACAACTCTACGATGCCAGTCTGATTCCTACTGGGCGAATCACGGGCATCGATAGCAACGGCAAAGCGATCGTTGAGCTGGAGCGAAAGAAGGCCAGATAACCCGGGTACAGCCATTCCCGTCGCGTGATCGCAGCCGCTGCATACCCCACCGCCATGCCCGATCCCAAAGACCTCAAACTCGGCGACAAGGTCAGATTCATTTCCCGGCCGGATGAATGGTCGCAGCCGGATTACTGTATCGATTCTGACGACATCGTGTTCATGGATCGGCTCATCGTCCGCGGCTATCCGGCTCGTGTCTGTCGGATTGACGAACACGGCAATCCGTGGATCCAGGTTCGGCTCAAGTCAGACTTTGAATATGAGCACGATACTTGGTCGATCATGGAATCTTCTGGCTGGATCAAGGTTGTGCCCAGGAAGGCGTCGAAGTAGATGGCCGTGCAGAATCCCGGCCTGGATGAGTGCGGATTTCGTCCGCTCGAACTGTCGGAGGACGGACAGGCAATCATCGACGTGTCGGCCTCCGGGCGTTGCGGCGCGTGGGGGACTGCCCGCACCTGCGATCATCCCAAGTTCCTGGTGGTTGAATATCGACTTCAAACCCTGGGCCGATGTTGATACAATCTCCAATAGCGCCCAGATGGCACTGCGATGTTTCTGACGTCCCGCGGTTTAGTTTGGCGACGTTTCCTTCCCCATTGCTCCGCGAGGAAGAAATGAAACGCTGTTCGTTGTGGCTGCCACCTGGAAACGATTGATACGAGGAGAATCCCATGTCCTCTGAAATACCGCTTGACACCATGTCGGTTGCCGAAAAGGTCCGCTTGCTGGAGACCGTGTGGGATAGCCTTTGTGCCAACTCAGGTGACGTGCGGTCGCCCGAGTGGCACCGCGAAGTGCTTGAGATGCGAAAACGACGTCTGGAAGAGGGCCGCGCGACGGTGTCTCCGTGGGTCGAAGCAAAGGCTCGACTGTTGGACCTGGGACGATGATCGTCGATATTTCATCCGATGCTGAGGAAGACCAACGTAAAGAGGCAACCCGCGAAGTCGCGCAACCAACACGACGGCGTGGATATTGCGCCTGTTCTTTGGAAACTCGCCCGCTTCAACCGTGGAAACTCCACGCGACTCGTAGAGAATTCCCCTCTTCTGCCCCAAAAGGGTTCAACGAAATACCGGCAAAGTTGGGAATGTTGGGAAAGTTCACTCCGGAGTGGCTGCACCAGAGGGCCATGGCACGGAGTGTGCATGGACTGGTGGACTTCTTCATCCGCCGGCCTCACGGGCCGGTCAACCCCGCGCACGTTGCCAGGCGCCGCTCGATCTCGGCGATCATTGCCTGGTAGCGCTCGCCGCCCGCGCCGCCGTATTCGGATTGCAGCTCGGCGTCGGGGATGCCTTCGGGCAGATCGGCCGCCTCGGGGAAGATCAGGGCCAGGTCGAAGCCGCCGGCAAGACGGTCCTGCATCTTCAGAGCCGCCTGGCGGTCGCGAGTGGCGGCCAGGGCGAAAGTGGTTCCGACCCGGTCGGCCAGCAGATCGGAGAAAGAGAATCCGCTGCCCCCCTCGGCGGAATCGGACTCTTCCTTGAACAGTCCGGCCTGATCGGTGAGCTTCTCGTTGGAGACGAGGGCCAGGGCGGCACTGACGAAGTAATGGCGGCACCAATCGTTGCGACCCCGCAAGGTGACGTTGCGCAGATAGCGCCGGGCTAACCGCCGCGAATCGGGATCGGTGACCGGACCGACCAGATTTTCCACGCGGTGGTGCCCGAGCAGAATCGCCAGGGCCAGCACGGCCGCCCGGTTCTCCAGGGCCGGGTCGTTCTGGCTGGAACGTTCCTTCGCCAGTTGGAACGCGGTCGCTATGAGCCGTTCGAACCGCTCGTCCTTCGGCATCTCCTCCGACTGGCGAACCAGGTGCTGATAGTAGCCTCGGGTCCTGGCCGTGACCTTGGAGTCGCGACCCAGCCGCGCCATGAGCGACGGCACAATGTCGCTTACCACCCCGCGCGACACAAGGACGGCCTCAGCCGAGCCGGGCTTGACACGAAGCGAACCGACGGCGTTCAGGAGCCGGTTCAAATCGGCATCCTGGAACGCGATCGCCCGGGCCTGGCGCACCCCGGCACCGAGAACGAAGGAAGGGATCGCCGTTCTTCCCACGCGGCAACTCTGCCAGCGGATATCCAACTCGCCGCCTTCGATAGCCACGTGCCACTCGACGTGGGCGTTCACATAGCGGCTGGGAGGATCGGCCTTGCTGACGGGGATCGAGAGATCGGCGAGCACGAGGTTCTCTTGCAGCCGCACTCGCCCCTTGGCCTCGGGCAGCACCTGGGCAATCGCCATGGTGAGCATGGCGTTGGCGTCGTCTTCCGAAAGTCGGAGAAGTCGCGATCCGTCGCTCAGAACAGGCAGTTCCTTGAGAATCTCGGTGAGCCGACGTTTCTCAGCCGGCGTCACGCGAGCAGGTTGGAAGGCAAACGGCTCCGTCTCGATCATCAGAAAGGCGACGGCCGCCACGGCCGTCACCGGCAGAAGGGCCAGCAGAGCGAAGGTGGGCAGCAATCGCAGCAGCGCCCAGGGGCCTCGCCAGGCGGTCCGCCCGATCCAGATCCCGATCAGGTAGGCGCCGAGAGAGAGCGTGGCGGAAATCGAGCCGGGAAGCCGTCCGGTCTCGGTCAGGGCAAGCAGAACCGTTAGCCCGACCCCCGGCAGCAACCACAGGAAGGCTCGTCCCAGCCAAGCGGCCCAGCGGCGAGGCCGGTCGTCGCCGGCCAGGGCCACCGCCACGAGAAAGCCGAGCAGGCCGAAGCAGAGGCCCGTCTTGACGGTCATCGAGGCCAGATCGAGCGCCCACTCCCGAATTCGCACCAGGTCGGCAAGCTGCATTCCCGGTTCGCCGGCCGACAGTTGATGGCGAATCTGGGCTCGCTGGAGCAAGAGCACGCCATACCCGACCAGCGCGATCCAGGCCGACGCGTGGATCAACCGGATCCACCGTCTGCCGGGCCGGGAAGGAGCGGGCGTGGTTTCAGGATCACCGGTCGGCTGCGTTTCGACGTCCGTCATAGTATGAATTCAGGCATGGGCTGCTACCGACTGGCGTAAGTCCGCCCCAGATGTTCGACGATCGCTTTCTTCAGTTCCAGCGGATCGATCTGGTCGACCTTGCGGTAGATCACCTTTCCACCCGGTGCCACGAGGATCGTGTACGGCACCGGCCCGGGCCATTCGGGGTCGAGGGCCTCCGCGAGTTTGTCCTTGTTGTCGCCGGTGAAGAGATAGTTCGTCGACGAGACGTGGCACTCCTTGAGCGTCTTCAGCGCCAGGTCGCGCCGATCCGGCCCGTCCAGGCTGATCGTGATCATCTCGAACCGCCGCTTGCGATACATGCGGTTCATGGTGACCAGTTCTTCCAGTTCGCCGACGCACGGCCCGCACCAGGTGGCCCAGACGTTGATCAGCCGGAGCTTGTCGGTCTTGTTCTCGGCCAGGGCCTTGACGCCGGCCTCGTCGATCGTTTCGATCGAGACGGGTTCGGCGTCCCACTTCTTGAGCGAGTCGACGGCGCTTTGACGTTTGTCGGACCACTTGGTCGAGCAGCCGAAGACGCGGGTCTTCTCCACGGGAACCGGTTTGCCGGCCAGCAGGGCGTCGATGGCATTGCGTGCGTCGTGCGACTGGACCTCGCGGATGTCGGAGTCGTCGACTCGCCCCACGTAGCGGAGTTTTCGATCGGCGTCGAAGATGAACACGTGCGGGGTGGCCATTACGCCGTAGGCCGCCGATACCTTCTGGTTCTCGCCGTCGTACAGGTAGGGGAAGGGAAACTTCTTGTCCTTCGCCCGGAACTTCATGTCCTCCAGCGAGTCGCCCACGTCGGTATAGCCCAATTCATCGAGGCGGACCGCCTTGGCGTCGTTGGGCGAAATGGCCACCAGGGCCACGCCGCGATCCTGGTAGTCGTCATGGATCTTGATGATGCGATCTTCGTAGGCCTGGGCCGTCGGGCAGTGATTGCAGGTGAACACGACGACCAGCACTTTGGCGTCGGCAAAGTCCTTCAGCGAGCGGGTCTTGCCGTCGACCCCGGGGAGGGTGAAATCGGGCGCCGCCTGGCCGATCTCCAGAGTCTTCATCCCTTCGGGAGCGGCCCACGAATCGCCGCACGCGCAGAGCAGAGCGAGACAAGTGATCGCGATTGCCAGCCTCGACATAAGAATTACTCCTTTTAGTATCCATTCAGCCATCTGAAGTAGCAGGACTGGCGGTCGGAAGGCGGACAACGTGGGTTGAATTGGGAGAGCGATTCCAGGAATCTGGGCGTGTTCGTAATCGACCGAGGGTCCGCCGCCTACCGACCTTTCCAGCTACTTCACTCGGCTGAAATGTTACCCTTTTGTACCTGGGCGCTGCCACCTTTGACCGACTGCACGTTGATTGTATACGGTCCGGGGCCCTCGACAAGCCAACGCACGTAGACCGCCCCCATGCCGGGGATGCCGGCAACGCGGACCTCCGCCGGGCGTTTCTCCTGCTCTTCGGCGTTCTGGAAGAACGGTTCGCGGCTTTGCAGCGCCGCCACGATCTTGAATCCCCGGCCGGTGATCGAGACTACGTCGGGCGGCGTGATTTTGTTCTTCAAGTCGGCGTCGGCGTGAGTCGGAATCAGCTTTTCGTTGACGACCGCGGCCGTCACCTCGACCAGTTTTCCGGCCAAGGGCTTCACGTCGACCGACTGGATCGCCACCTGGGGCATCTGGTCGGCGTGATAGAGGGTGAAAGCCATGTTGCGATGGCATTCCTCTTCCAGCAGGAATGACGGCGGCTGGCGTCCCCACTCCTTGCGTTTCCCTCCGACCTCGATCTGGCCGTACTGGGGATGATCGACCTCGTGCCAGGGGACGGTTCCCTGGCCGAGAAGCAGCAGGTTGTCGAACTGCTGTTCGCCTTCCTGCCGGTCGGTCAGCTCGCGGCGGAAGTAGTTCTCGCGCGTGAACAGTTCGTTGGTGAACGAAAAGATGCCGCGCATGCCGAAGAACCAGTCGAACTCCCCGCCGTAGACTTCGTAGAGCCCCGTTGAACAGACGAGGTAATCGTAAAACGGCAGCATCTGGGTGCCCTTGGCGGCGATGGCGTCGTAGACGGCCACGTCGCTTGCCGAATACGCGTCGTCACTGTTACCCGGTCCGCGGAGGATCATTCCGCCCGAGTTATGGTAGGACTGGGCGCCGGCGATATTGGGGTGATCGAGCACGAAGTCGGCCACCAGCCGGTTCTCGCCGAGGGAGAACGGATAGCGATAGGCGCCCCCCTGGACGTAGCCGGGCTGCCACATCCGCGGCCAGTCGCGATTGGGGTCGTAGAAGCCGACGCCGTCTTCATTCACGCGCCCGTCGCCGTCGTTGTCGATGCCCTCAACACCAAGGAGTTCGTACTCCCCGCGTTCGTCTTTTTCGGCCTGGATCATCAGGTTGGGATACTTGGGGTGGATCTTCCAGCGGCCGTTGGGATCGCGACGGCGCATCTGGGTGATGTGGCCGTCACCGTCCAGGTCGTCGTGGCCGTCTTCGTCGACCAGGCCGTCGCGGTCGTCGTCGACGGGCCGCTGGCCGGCCCGGGGCGAGCTGGTGGTATTGGGCCGGTGCATGTGGTCGTCGCGCGAGTCGGGGCTCATCATCGGCAGCAGGTAGAAGGTACGCTCGTCGACCAGTCGGGTAACGGCCTCGTGGCGCCCGTACATCTCGAGCAGGTACCAGGCCGTGTAGAGTGCCACCTGAGGCCCCTGGATCTCGTTGGCGTGGATGCCTCCGTCGATCCAGAAGGCCGGCTTGCTGCGGTCGTCGCCGGTCTTGCGGTTGGTGACGGTGAACAGCCACATCTCGCGGCCGTCATAGGACTTGCCCAGGCTGGCGAGTTGCGCCCGGTCGGGGTGGGCCGCCGCCATCTTCTTCAGAAGCGACGTGGCTTCCGAGTAGTCGTGATAGCGATTCCACTGGGCCGGCACCTTCGGGTCGGACGGCGCTCCCATCGGCTGATAGGGTTTTTGTTTCGGCGCCGCGAAAACGCTTGTCGTCAGGCATATCGCGAGCAGCAGCCCGGTTAGTCCAAGTCGATTCATGATGCACCTGCTTATATTCGGAAACTCACCGTGGCCGCCGATTCATGGAAGCTTTTCGCCGAGCTTGATTTGCCGCGTCACGCTCCCGACCATGGGGCTCCAGACGCGGACATTCAGGGTCGGCGTCTCGCCCGGGGCGACGCGAACGAGCCATTTCTGTTCGGCCCGCCCGCCTTCGCCCGCCAGGGAGGCGATCGACCGGCGGGCGTGGCCGGTGACCAGGAAGACTCCGGCGGGGAGCTTCAACTCGATCTGGAGCAGCTGCGGTTCGCGCGTGAGCCGGCCCAGTTCGGAGACGGTGGGCAGAACGCCTTCATTGACCACGGCCGCGGTCACGCGCCAGACATCCGCCCCCAAGGCTTCCGTCGCCAGTTCGCTGATCTTCAAGCGAGGCAGCATGCCGGCCAGTTTCAGGAGGAATTCATACTGGCGGCCGGCCAGGTCGTCGAGCATCGAAGCCGGCGGATTGTCTTTCAGGAACGGCTTGAAACCGCCGATCTCGACCTTCTTCCCTTCCAGATCGGGATGCTCGAGGGCTTGCCAGTCGACGAACCCTTCGGTTCCCTGCTTCTCGAACCAGGCCAGGGCCTGCAGGTCTTCGGCGCCACGCTCGTCTTTCTTCGATTCCTCTTTCTTATCTTTGTCCTCGTCGTCAGGATTGCCGTCTTTGGGTTCCACCGATTCCTTTTCATCTTTCGGAATCCACCACGGCCTGGTCGCCACGGACCAACGTCCGTAATGAAAGTAGACCCACGCGACGAAGGAGCCGCCGCTCTCCGGCGACTTCGGCGGTTTGGCTTTGCCGCGGATTTCTTCGTAGGCCTTGGCGATCTTGTCGAGGTAGGGTGCGTCGGCAGCCAGCAGGGTCGTCTTGATTCGTTTCTCTTCGGCCGTCGTGTCGGGTTTCCACTTGTCGAGGAGGTTGTCGCGATCGGAGAGCGTCCAGACAAGGACGATGTTCCGGTGCTCGAAGGCGAAGTCGGCGATTGCGCGGGTTTCGATTTCGGAGACCTGGTGGGGACCGGCGCCGGGCTTGAAGTAGGGGTAGTTGAAAGTGAAGTTGCGGTCGAAGGCGACGCCGCCCGGCGGGTCTTCGTTCAACCGGCCGTCGCCGTCGTTATCGCGGCCTTCCACGTAGAGAGTGTAACGGCCATGCTCGCCCTTCTTCGGGTCGGCCTCGATCATCAGGCGATCGTCGCCGGGATGGATGACGTACTTGCCGGCGGCATCCTCCACGCGCATGACGGTGATCAGTCCGTCGCCGTTCAGATCGTCGGGCCCGTCCTCGTCGGTTTGGCCGTCGATGTCGTCGTCGATCGGGCGGAGGTTGACTTCACGTTGCTCAAGCGGTTTGGAGAAGAAGGCTTCCGCGGCGTCGGGCGCAGCCTGGGCGATGACGTAGAAGGTGACGCGATCGAGCAGCCCGCGGACTTCGGCGTCGGTTTCGGCGGCCTTGACGAGTTGCCGGGCGACGCGGAGCAGGACTTCGCTGTCGACGGGCCGGGTCGGGTTGACGCCGGCGACCAGGAGGACGGCCGGCTTTGTGTCGACCTTGCCGGTGCCGACGGTGAGCAGGGCCACGTCGTTGCCGCCGAGCGTGCGGGCGAGGGCCGAGTAGGAAACGAGTTTCGACTTGGCGAGCGACTGGAGCTTTCCGCGGAACGCACCGGGATCGCTGTAACCTTCGACGGCCGGCGGTCCTGCGAGCGTTGTTATGGCCAGCAACAGGAGAAGTGCAAGGGTAGAACACGAGATGAGTGATTTCACGGGCTCGGATTCCAGGTGCCAGGTATGAGGTGCCGAATCGCCGTTCACGGAAGAGACGGGCTTCGATGGGCTGGAGAAAGCGACGACTCCATCCTATCCTGGGGAGATACCGAGTTCCAGCAGGAAGAGGGGGCGGTCTGGCGGCATCGCGAAGGGCGGCTGCACCACGGCGGCAGCCGCCCGCTTGGAATCGTTGAACGACCTCGCCTGCGGCAGCGGGCTAGACGATATCCGCGTGATATTCTTGGAGGCTTTTGGCGTGTCCTCGTCCCTTGCGGCAGGCGTCGATGCCTTTGGCGGCGGCGACGGCGGCGGCGAGGGTGGTGACGTAGGGGACTTTGCAGCGGATGGCCATCTGGCGGATGTAGGCGTCGTCGGCCTTGCTGGCTTTGCCGCGAGGGGTGTTGATGACCAGGTGGATCTGCTTGTCGATCAGGGCGTCGACGATATTGGGCCGGCCTTCGCGCATCTTGGCGATCGGTTCGGCCGGAATTCCCTGTTCGGTGAGGAAGGCCTGCGTGCCGGCCGTGGCCACGATCTTGAATCCCAGTTCGTGGAACCGCCGGGCCACGTCCTGCACGGCCGCCTTGTCGCGGTCGGCGACCGTGATCAGCACGGTGCCTTCCAGCGGGAGCGGCGTGCCTGTCGCTTCCTCGGCCTTGAAGAAGGCCAGGCCGAAGGAATTGGCCATTCCCAGCACCTCGCCCGTGCTGCGCATCTCGGGACCGAGCACCGGATCGACTTCGTGGTACATATTGAAGGGGAAGACGGCCTCCTTGACGCCGAAGTGGGGAATTGCCTTTCGCCCCAGTCCCAGTTCCGAGAGCTTCTTGCCCAGCATGACCTGGGCGGCGATGCGGGCCATGGGGATGTTGCAGACCTTGGAGACGAGCGGCACCGTGCGGCTGGCCCGGGGGTTCGCCTCGAGGATGTAGACCGTATCCTGGTAGATGGCGTACTGGATGTTCATCAAGCCGACGACGCCCAGTTCGATGGCGATCTTGCGATTGTACTGGTAGATTGTGTCGATGTGCTTGGGGGCGATGCTGATGGGCGGGATCACGCATGCCGAGTCGCCCGAGTGGATGCCGGCCAGCTCGATGTGCTCCATGATCGCCGGCACGAAGGCGTCTTCGCCGTCGGCGATGGCGTCGGCCTCGACTTCGATGGCGTTTTCGAGGAACTTGTCGATGAGGATGGGGCGTTCGGGCGTGACGTCGACGGCCACCGTCACGTAGCGGCGCAGCATCTCCTCGTCGTGGATCACTTCCATGGCCCGTCCGCCGAGGACGAAGGAGGGCCGGACCATCAGCGGGTAGCCGATCTGCCCCGCGATCTCCAGGGCTTCATCGAGATTGGCGGCCATGCCCGACTCGGGCTGGGGGATGCCCAGCTTGCGCATGATCTGACGGAAACGATCGCGATCCTCCGCCAGTTCGATAGCATCGGGCGACGTGCCGAGGATCTTGACGCCGGCTTCGGCCAGCTCGGCCGCGATGTTCAAGGGAGTCTGCCCGCCGAACTGGACGATCACGCCTTCGGGCTGTTCCTTTTCATAGATGCTGAGCACGTCTTCGACGGTGAGCGGTTCGAAGTAGAGCTTGTTCGAGGTGTCGTAGTCGGTCGAGACGGTCTCGGGGTTGCAGTTGACCATGATCGACTCGATGCCGGCGTCGCGGAGGGCGAAGGCGGCATGAACGCAGCAGTAGTCGAACTCGATGCCCTGCCCGATGCGATTGGGCCCGCCGCCGAGCACCATGACCTTGCGATTCGGTGAGACCTCGGTGGCATCGGGGGCGTTGTAGGTCGAGTAGTAGTAGGCTGCGTTTTCCACACCGCTTACCGGGACGGCGTGCCAGCCTTCGACGGCACCCAGTGCCGTGCGCCGCCGGCGAATCTCCTTTTCTTTCACGCCCAGCAGTTTGGCGAGATACCGGTCGGCGAAGCCGTCTTTCTTGGCCCTGATGAGCAGTTCGTCGGACAGGTCCTCCTTGTGGGCCAGGATCTCCTCTTCCAGTTCCACCAGCTCCTTCATTTGCTGGATGAACCACGGCTTGATGTAGGTCTTTTCGTGGAGTTCCTGAACGCCGGCGCCTTTGCGGAGGGCTTCGTACATGATGAACTGCCGTTCCGACGACGGTTCGGCCAGCATGTCCATCAGTTCGCTCAGCGATTTTTTGTTGAAGTTCTTGGCGAACCCCAGGCCGTAGCGACCGCTTTCGAGCGACCGGATGGCTTTCTGCAGGGCCTCTTTGTAGTTCTTGCCGAGGCTCATCACTTCGCCCACCGCCCGCATCTGGGTGCCGAGCTTGTCCTGCAAGCCCTCGAATTTCTCGAAGGCCCAGCGGGCGAACTTGACGACCACGTAGTCGCCGGAAGGCGTGTATTTTTCCAGGGTGCCGTCGCGCCAGTAGGGAATTTCGTCCATCGTCAGACCGCCCGCCAGCAGCGACGAAACGTAGGCGATGGGGAATCCGGTGGCCTTGGAGGCCAAGGCCGAGGAGCGCGAGGTTCGCGGGTTGATTTCGATGACGACGACCCGGCCGGTCTTGGGATCGTGGGCAAACTGGATATTCGTTCCGCCGATCACCTGGATGGCTTCGACGATGTCGTAGGAGTACTTCTGCAGCTTCTGTTGCAGTTCCTGGTCGATGGTCAGCATGGGGGCCGTGCAGTAGGAGTCGCCCGTGTGGACGCCCATGGCGTCGACATTCTCGATGAAGCAGACGGTGATCATCTGATTCTTGGCGTCGCGGACGACTTCGAGTTCGAGTTCTTCCCAGCCGAGCACGGATTCTTCGACGAGGACCTGGGTGACGAGGCTGGCGGCAAGTCCGCGTTCGACGACGGTGCGGAATTCTTCCATGTTGTAGACCAGGCCGCCGCCGGTGCCGCCCATGGTATAGGCGGGGCGAATGATGCAGGGGAGGCCAATTTGTTCGACGATCGCTTCGGCTTCTTCGAGGGTGTGGGCGATCTCGCTACGGGGCATTTCGACGCCCAGGCTGTTCATGGTGTCTTTGAACGCCTGGCGATCTTCGCCGCGGTGGATAGCGTCGACCTGCACGCCGATCACCTTCACGCCGTGCTCGTCGAGCACACCGGCCCGGTGCAACTCGGAGGAGAGGTTGAGCCCGGACTGGCCGCCCAGGTTCGGCAGCAGGGCGTCGGGCTTTTCGCGGGCGACGATGTCGGAGAGCGACGAGAGATTGAGCGGCTCCACATAGGTGATATCGGCCATGCCGGGGTCGGTCATGATCGTGGCCGGGTTCGAGTTGACCAGCACGATCTTGTATCCCAGGCTGCGGAGGGCCTTGCAGGCCTGGGTGCCCGAGTAGTCGAACTCGCAGGCCTGGCCGATCACGATCGGGCCGGAACCGATGATCATGACCTTGTGGATATCGTCGCGTTTGGGCACGTTGGTTGCTCCTTGGCACGTGGATGGGGCGGGGTCGCCGCGCGGCTGATACGGGAAGGTTGGAGGACTGGAATGGTGGAATATTGGAATGACGGGGAAGCTGGAACGTTTGATCGGCTTTCTCGTGCTGCTATTAGCACCCCATCATTCCACCATTCCAGTATTCCATCATTCCTTCATTTCATTCCCGGCTTGTGTTCGATTGGCCTGACTTGGACGAAAGGCTTCCCGGCTATTCGGATCTCAAATGTACTCAATCGTTGCGGGCGGCTTGGGGGTCAGGTCGTAGAGGCAGCGATTCACGCCCTTGATGGCAACGATCCGCTCGCAGATGCGGTGCAGCGTTTCCCAGGGCAATTCAACGGCGGTCGCCTCCCGAGCGTCGACGCTGTGGATGCAGCGAACCACGATGATGTGGCCGAACTCCCGCTTTCCGTCGCGGATCCCGGTGGCTTTGTCTTCAAGGAGGACCGCGAAGTACTGAAAGGCCTTGGTGGGAGCGAGTTCCTCTTCGACGATGACGGTGGCTGCCCGAACCAGGTCAAGTCGCTCTTCCGTGACCTCCCCCACTACCCGAGTGGCAAGGGCCGGACCCGGGAAGGGGATCCGCTCGGCGATCTTGGGCGGCAGGCCCAGCACCTTAGCCACCTCGCGGACGCCGTCCTTGCGGAGTTCGGCCAGCGGTTCGAGGACGTGATAGCCGTACTCCTGCTTGGGATCGATTCCCAACTGGGTCAGGATGTTGTGTTGCCGCTTGATGCCCGCCACGGTCTCCTCGATATCGGTGAGGATCGTACCGTGAAACAGAAAGGTGGCCCCACTTTCGCGGACCAGGTTTCCGAAGACTTTGCGGTAGAACGTGTTGGTGACCGCGCTGCGTTTCTCTTCGGGGTCCGTCAGGCCTGCGAGCGCTCCGAGGAAGTCGGCCCTGGCGTCGACAATTTCGACGGGGATGCACATGTCGGCAAAGACCTCGCGAACCTCCTCCGGCTCGCCCTGCCGCATCAGGGCGCTGTCGATGAAGACCGTCTTGAGCCGGTCGCCCAGGGCCCGGTGTCCGAGCACGGTGACCACCGAACTATCGACCCCGCCGCTGAGGGCGTTGATGGCAATCCCGTCGCCGACGGCCTTGCGAATCTCCGAGATCTTTTCCTCAACAAATGCTCGATAGTCCACGAGGAACCTCCCTGGATCAGACTTCGTTTTATCGAAAAGCAGACGCAAGCAGAATGACGTAAACGGCTTCTACGAAATGGTTTACGTCGTTTGATTGGCTCTTGGGATCAACGCGGAAGCGGCAGGCTAGTCCGCTTCCATGAGCGAACTCGAACAGCGTATTAGCAAAGCTAGCAGAGGCAGCAATCCGTGGGAAGAAGCGCGGGGATCAATCGCACGGTATTTTGATCGTGTTGTGGATGACCGCGGCCACTGTGCGTTCGTGTTGTTAGAATTGCCGCTCGTTCTTGTTTGGAGTCTGCGCCTGAAGTACGCTCAGATTCTGCGCCAACTTCGTGGGGTGGACCGCTTGGCCGTGGAACGCCGGTAAACGAGAGAGTCAAAGCCTATTTGGAGAATCTGGATGATGTTGCCTATCAGTCGGCGGAGAATGATACAGTCGGGCGTTCTCGGAACCGGTTTCCTGCTCAGTGGCGGCCTGTCCTGTCTCGCGGCGGGTTCCCAGGCGGCGTCTCCCTCCGAATCGGGCCCGCCTTACGGGCTGGAAGGCTTTCCCAGCTACAAGGAGCACAAAGCTGCCAAGAAGGCGGCACGGGAGGAACTCCATCCCCGTCGCGTC
>Ga0123327_1002802_pt1 | contig 13160 bp, 9 predicted proteins | sample BioC13SIPDNA_4_FD_89701 | JGI IMG/M metagenome (GOLD analysis project Ga0123327, IMG submission 89701) | Anaerobic biogas reactor microbial communites from Washington, USA - Biogas_R1_B C13 SIP DNA | ecosystem: Engineered > Bioreactor > Anaerobic > Unclassified | place: Washington, USA...
AGTTCAGTTAATCCCTTTTTCATTTTGGTAGCCTCCTAAGATTTATTGTAATCTTAGAATACTACTTTACTTGAGACCGGCGGTCGCTTCAGAAGCGACAAATTACCTTTGAGATGCAAAACCCTCATATCTGGGTTCATATTTATAATGCATTATCCCCTCAATCAATTCCAAAGCAAAAACACCTAAGTCTGCATCGATAATTATGTCGATTCGTCGGCAATTCGTTTTAATCCAATTTTTTATATTTGAAGAAGTAATGTTTAAGCTGCGCATCTCACTATCCGAAAGCAGTGATTTTGCAAGTGTTGATGGTGCATTCAAACCATAATGTTGACTGCAGAATCTTGCATTACTTCTATAATTAGCTTTTCCGATTTTTAGAAATTCGTCACCGAGCAAAAACATGTAGATTGCCATCTTCCCATCAGGCAATCGAGTAGGTGGAATATGCGGTAAACCTCTATCAACGATTTCATACTTGTCCTTAAAAATTGGTTTACCAATTGCTAATGTAGCTTTTTGAATTAGTGAATCTATTTCATAAACATAATCCATAATCAGCACCCTCCCAACAGCGGCTGGTCGTATTCAAACAGCACTTCATTGATCGCAAAAACATCGTACTTACCGTTTGCGATGAAGTACTCCACAATAACATCGAATTTGACGGCGTGAGATAGTGCATAGCCCGCTCGTTCCAAGAGGTCGTCGGTTTCGTCGAGAGATAATTTCAGCGCTACAGCAAGAGCAATTGCTGTGCGCTTGCTTGGCGTATATCCTTTGTTGCTTCTAATCTTAGAGAATAATTTACGGTCAAGGTTGGCACGTTTGTATACTTCAACATCCGTCATTCCTTTGGCATCAATCAAACGCAGGAGCATCTGAGAGAATGGCTCATCAAGGTTGCCAACTAAATCATCAAGTGGGGCAGGAGCGCCAATAGGAGCGAGCATTTCTTCAAGAAGAGGCTCATTGAATATATTAGCACGCTCATCTGCTTCGAATATGGCTTGGCGTTCTACATCAAGCAGCTTCCGTCGCTTTATTTGGTGTGTGTCAACGTAATGCTCATCTATGTAACTTTCGACTGCACCGAGCAGCTCGCGGCTTACAGTAAATGCCGATTTATCAAACACTACAAGTGTTATATCAATATCGTTGTTGATGAGAAAATCTTGAATTGCAGCAGTAGCCACTTGAAGGGCTTCGTCTTTTGGGTATCCGTAAATCCCGCTTGAAATCAATGGGAACGCAATACTTTCACAGTTGTTTTCGATGGCAAGCCGGAGCGACTCCATGTATGCGGAACGTAGTAGTTTTTCACTCTGTTCGGCATTCTGATATCTATAAACGGGGCCTGCCGCGTGAATAACAAACTTAGCGGGCAGGTCGAATCCTGATGTAATAACCGCCTCACCCGTTTTAATCGGGGCGAGTTTATCACAGGCAGCTTGAAGCTGTGCCGCTCCCGCCGCTTTAAAGATAGCTCCGCAAACCCCACCGCCCATTTGCAGGTCGGTGTTGGCGGCGTTGACTATAGCGTCAACTTTCATTTTTGTTATGTCCTGACGGACTATGGTAAATGGCATCGTTAATCCTCCAATTCAATTGCTTTATTACATTTCAGCACACCTTCGCTATCAAATTGGTGATAGATTTATCTGCATCTCTTAGATCTATAAAAACAACCTCAACGTTAACCTTATCTTCTGACGAATACTTAAATTCACTTCTGCTTATTCTATCGGAATGTGGATAAAGTAATAGAATTTTGTCCGCATCATATTTTTTACTGTAAGCATACATTTGGTACATATCAGATTGAGAGATACCAAAGTTGCGGGAATTATCAGAGAGAAGTTTCCACTTTGTATCCATAACGATTGTACGATCGCTAAACTCTGTAACGATGTCAGGCCGGAGAGCAAAAGCACGGGTAGGGCTATCAAACAGGCTGTATCTGGTATCTTGTGTCCGAAGGTTAGCACGGTCACCGATGTGCCGACGAAACTTTGATGCTACAAAACTCTCAAAAACTTTCTCCATTGGAAACAAGAGCGCTAATGCGACCTCGCTTCCGGCAAAAGCGGTGAAGCTGTTGCCACGTAGGAAAACGCGGCACCAGGAAAGTGCCTTGACATAGTGGCTCATGCTGCGGTCGTTTATGCATTTTGAAAAATCTGATTCGTAGCTTGCGGAATAATCAACACCTTCAAAAAACATAAGCAAACGGATGGCATCACGACGATTGCGGCTATCAGTTGTCTGTTTCAAAAGAAAACGCAGTGTAGATTTAATTAACCGATTCTCAGGCCGATTGATACTAAAGTCGTCAAAGCAAACAAAGAATCGGTCTTGATTAATCAGGTTGTACTTGATGTTCTGGGAAGCCAGTAGTTTGCCTTTATAGAACCGCTCATTAGCCTCGACAGACGTATATGCTGCTTTTAATCCTTGTTTAGTCAGTATGGAAACCTCGTCAAGAAACATCTTGATAAATATTTCGAGAAGACTCATCCGATCTGTGTGCAGGTTCGAGATGTTAAAATCCTTAAATGTCACATCTTTGAGTGTTTTTAACATCTCAAGAAAAATCCGTTTTGTATCACCATCAGAAATATCACCGCCTGCTATCTTTGGTAAAATTTCTATGACCGTCCCATCTGTCATTGTTATTAATCCTACATAGTTACGAGCGGTGATAATTTTACCTATACCACGGCGAGCAGACAAGGAGAGCAGTTCGACCGCCTCTGTTTCTGCGTTAGAGGTATTAGCGAGAATAAAAGATTCAAGGGCATCAAAGGTTTTTTCCGGTAAACTCTGATAACCACTAAGTGATACGCCTCGTGTAAACCCTCCGTATTCAGTTATAGTGTAGGACTTATTAGAGAAACGCATAGGCGTCGACCTCCCTTAACGCCGCACTGTTTATCTCGTAGTATTCTGGAAAGTCAATGTCGGCATTCCCGAAAAGCTTTATGGCATCTGCTTTTTTTACAATGAATCGCGTACTATCATCCGGCTTCTGGTTATCACCCAACACAAGTTGGATCTTCTCATAATCATCATAGAAGTATTCCTGTAAGAGCGGAATTATCTCATTCTCAAAGATCGCTGCAAGGCGTTCGATGCTCGGGTCAGTTTTTAGTGATAGGAAATATGAGTGACCAATGGTATGTTCGCGATCGAGCAAAACGGTGATCCGCTTGTTAAGCGTATCAAGCATTTCAGCAATATCGATCCCATCGACAAGAATATCCTTGAGTATAGCCGATTCTGGAAGCATCTCAACAAAGCTGAATCGGCGGCGTAGTGCTGCATCAATTCGAGCAATGGAACGATCAGCGGTATTCATCGTACCTATAATATATACATTATCAGGTACACCGAACTTCTGACCTGAGTAAGGCAAAGAAGCTCTCAGTTGCTCGCTTGCCCCAATGCGTTTCGTCGGCTCGATGAGAGTTATTAGTTCACCGAATATTTTTGATATATTTCCTCGGTTAATCTCGTCAATAATAAAGACACGATTGGGAACTTTCATTGTTTGAGTGAACAGGCTAGGTTTTATTTTTTTCAATAACTGAAGCGTATCAGAAACGGATATTGACAACTTATACACTGACGGTTGCATCATTAGCTTTTCAGAGTTCAGTTCGTAGATATCTTCGTTGATGCCAGTAACAAGCCATTTTACCTTGCGCAGCCTTTTATAATGGGCATATTCATCGTGCCATTCGGGTTCACCTGTGATAACGCCAATAGCATCTATCGTTTTGTTCGAGTAACACGAAAGAACGATGTCACCGATTTGCATTTTATAATAAAAGGCATTTAATATGTTTCTCCCGTTATCACCCTTTTCATAGGAGTCTGGCGGCGTTTCACCGTAGCTATCATATCCGATGCGAATATGGTTATTTGCGAAACACTCGGTACGGGTTGGGTTATCTCCCGTTCCTTCAAGAGAGACCTTCCACACGGTTGGATTCTTACCAATTCCCAAGTCGACATCTGCCCCGCTCCCAACAGGCGCTCCTGCTTTGTCACAGAACGCCTTAAAGATCCCGTCATGAACCTCATATTCGATTTCACGACCAGATTCGGCTTTATCTTCTGACGAAACAACAGGGCGAATGCCCTCAATGAACTCCTCATATCCGAACGATTGATGAAATGTCGTAAATGCAATGAGCCCATTTTCTTTGTACTTTAGATAGCGGGCAAACACTGCATCATAATTCTCTGCTTTCACGTCAACGAAGGGTTTTTCCTCAATGATCGCAACAGCATACAGTATGGAACTATATGTCTTGCCGGTGCCTGGTGTTCCATAAAGAATAAGGTTTTTAGGCGTTCTATAGATGCCGGATTGACCAACAGGCGTATTATCCGTAGTAATGGCTCCAACTGACACGACTGGTGCACCCTTGCTTTGGAGGAAACCGAGGTAGTGTTTTATGCCACTTTTTAAATCATCTCTTTGGACAGACGATTCAATATCAAAAACAGCTTCCATCTTTGTGTAATCGCCGCCACTGGTTTGGAAATACCCATCGAGGCCTCCGTTCTCAATTGCGGCATTAAGTTCGTCGTAAACGGCAACAGCAAATACTGCTCGTCCGTTCTTTAGCTTGGTTTTGCCAATAGCGGATGCATAGGAGTTTGCAGAATTAGGTGAGCCACCATTGTTTATATACCATTGTCTAAAGGCTGCTCGCTGCTTTTGCTCATCAGCATCTGAAGTTCCGCTTGAACCAGCCGACGTTTTATCATCTTTCTGTGTCCACGCAGTATAAGATAACTCGGGAAATGTAAGGTTGGGAGACTGTTCACCAATTTTCGCCTTGAGCGTATCAAGAAAAGCCACATACTCATCTCCAGTGCAGTTGCTGCTGGGGGCGATTACCCCATATTTTGCAGAAACGTACGCTCGAGAATTACCATCAAGCGGCATAAAGATATTAGGTCTAATCCAGTATAGACCCATAGTGATATAAGCTAGACCATTGCCACTAACGGCAATAGCCTTTTCGAAGGCATTTTTAAACTCGTCAGTAAAGCTATTTGTCTCAGCAACCTTTACTGCAAGAATAAATAACTCCCATATCTCATCAACGCCTGCAAAGAATGACTTCCTGTTATCGAGAGTGGGTATACCAGCAAACTGCGTCGGAGCAGAAAGTTTAATATCAAACGTTTTGGCGAGAACTTTTGCTAGTACAGTGCGATTCGCATCTGTTGTGCCACGATTCATAACGCCAACCACTGAGAATGGGTCAATCTGGTAATGCCGGGGGCCCCACCAGTCCTCACGCTCGAAATGTAGATATTTCATTAATGGCTGTTCCGACGAGACATTCTTCATCAGGGCAAAGAGTTGATCCCGCTTATCACTGTATACAAGCAATTTATCGGCGACTGCCTCATAAAACGGCACCCATTGATATGCATTATCCATGATTGTCACCCTCCTTAGTTATCAAACTTCGACCTATATTTTTGAGAGCCGCGCATGAACAAGCGGCAGCAATATTTTATCTATTTCTGTTCTGAATTCTTCGTCTTCTAGATACCGTTCGCAGAATTTAGTGTTCTCTGCCATACGGGAAAGTACAACATCCATAATATTGTTGTCATAGATTATTTTAAAGAGATCGAGCGGATTTTTGGCTCGAAGAACCATTTCCTCGTTGCTTGCCATGTCCTGCACAAACTGCTCTAGCACCTTATCCATCTCGGTAAAGTTGGTGCCAAGCCTCTCATTTAGTTTCTGGATAATCTCTGATAGCTTTTCTTTCTCGTCCTCAAGAGGTAGCCCTGTGCCGGAGGTCTTACCGTATAATACTCCGTCCTCTTTTACAAGCTCAATAGTACCTTCATATGACTTTTGGAGGCGATAGTATTGCAATAATACTTCGTTATCGAGGTTCGGTGTTCGCTCACCAGCATCCCTCGGTAGCTTACGAATCAATGCCTTAGCGTAGGCATAGAACTTATGAAGTTTCTCGTCCCCAAGCTTGATAATATGTGTAAGAAATGAATACAGGCGGATAAACTTTGCAAGTGCACCCTTGAAATCCATCTTGTCCTGTTCCTCTGTAAGAGCATTGTAGCGGTCAACGGCTGGATCTATGAAAGAGTTTAGCTTCGCTAAGTCGATATTTCCCTGATTTTTCGTTTCCTTAAAGAACACCTTTGCAAAAGCCTCAATTTCGCTATCCAGATAGAGCATAAAGCTGTCAAGGACATTCTTGATATCGTAAATGGTATTCGGATCGGTCGTTTCAGAAACGCCGGTCTCCTGATAATAGTCTTGAAACGCCTTTTCAATGTCCTCACGGGAATTTACGAAATCCAGAATAAAGGTTTCCGTCTTGCCTGGATAAGTGCGATTAACGCGGGAGAGTGTCTGCACAGCCTTTACGCCGGACAGTTTCTTGTCTACATACATCGTATGTAGGAGTGGTTGGTCAAAGCCAGTTTGGTATTTTTCAGCTACAAGCAAAAGTTGATATTCAACCGAATCGAACTTCTCCACCGTTTCAGAATCGGGAAAATTATTCAGATTGGATTCTGTATATTCCTTCATCTCTCCGGTTACGTTGTCTTTAACCATGCCGGAAAATGCGACCAATACACCAAGATCCGTGTAACCCATCTTTTTGATGTATTTCTGAAACTCAAAATAATAACGCACTGCATGTAGCCGTGAGCCTGTCACAAGCATCGCTTTTGCCTTGCCACCAATGCGATGCTGAACCTGACTACGAAAATGTTCAATAATGACCTCAGTCTTTTGAGCAAGGTTGTGTGGGTGAAGCCCCATATATTTGCCAAGAGCTTTATTTGCCTGACCTTTCGAATAAACTGGATCATCAGCAACTTTCTTACCGATCTGAAAATAAGTTTCATAAGTTGTGTAATTTTCGAGAACATTGAAAATGAAGCCTTCCTCGATAGCCTGCCGCATACTGTAAACATGGAATGGCTCCGGTTTTCCGTTAACTGATTTTGTACCGAAGATCTCAAGCGTCTTTTGCTTCGGTGTAGCGGTAAATGCAAAGAATGAAAGATTCTGCTGCTGACCATGTGTAGCCATTTCGGCTGCGATCTCCTCGTCGGTGTCCTTTTCCTCGGCTTCGGCTTTCGCTTCTTCAACGGCATATTCGTGCAGTTTTTTTTCGATAGCGTCTTCGCCTTGTGCAGAAATATCAGCCAAAACTTCTTTCAAGCGTTCGCTTGCTTTGCCTGTTTGAGAGGAATGTGCTTCGTCTACGATGATGGCAAATCGCCTACCTTCTGTTGCTACTCTCTGTACGTCGACAAACGGAAACTTCTGTAAAGTGCAGACAATGATTTTATCACCCTTTTCGAGTGAAGTAGTTAGTTGTTTTGCATTCTTGTCGACACGCACGACCACCCCCGGCTTGTGTTCCATATTGTAAATATCACGCTGAAGTTGTTTGTCGAGAACACGGCGATCGGTAATAACTACAATGCTATGGAATATTGATTCGTCGTTTGCATCGTGCAGATTCGTCAAGTGGTGGGCAAGCCATGCGATGGAGTTCGATTTGCCCGAGCCAGCCGAATGTTGAATCAGATAGTTCTTGCCCGCCCCGTTCTTGTAAACGTCGGCAACGAGTTTTCGCACAACATCTAGCTGATGATAGCGAGGGAATATCAGTTTCTCTTTACCTGTTTTCTCATCTCTCGTAAGTTGTACGAAACGGTGAAGTATGTCTAGGATACTATCCCTTTGAAGAACTTCTTTCCAAAGATATGACGTACGATAGTCACCCGAAACAGGTGGGTTACCCGCGCCTTTGTTATAACCCTTATTAAACGGAAGAAAAACTGTGTCCAGTTTTCTTAACCATGTCGTCATCCAAACTTCTTCAGTATCCACGGCAAAATGCACAATAGCCCGCTTCTTAAAAGCGAGCAACAGTTCACGCGGATTACGGTCATTTTGATACTGTGCGATAGCGTTCTTGTAGGTCTGTCCCGTGAGCGGGTTCTTCAGTTCCATAGTGATGATCGGGAGCCCGTTCAGGAAGATAACTGTGTCAATTGAGTTTTCGTTTGCGAGGCTGTATTTAACTTGCCGTGTTATCTGTAATACATTCTTTTCATACAAAGCCGTTGCGCTCTTGTTCATCCCGCTACCTGGCTTGAAATATGCCATGCGGACGTTTACTCCAAGGTCTGTGATTCCGTGACGAAGCACATCAATCATGCCCCGGTTGTTCAGCTCGGCATTTAGGCGTTTAAGAAATCCGTCTTCAACATCTGCTCCGTGGCGTTTTTCGAGAGCCGCCCACTCGTTCGGCTGCGTATCCTTCACGAAAGCAATAACTGCCTTTGTATCCATCGCAAATTCACGACTGAACGAGGAGGGGGTTCCCTTGATATATCGGTCGGTCTTTTTTGCTCCTCGCGTCAGCCAGTATTCTATTTCCTGTTCAAAGGTTCGTTCCTTTGTATCGATTGCCATTTCTTATCCCTCCGTTACCTTGATTTTTCCAGTTACAGCATCATGAATCACGATTTGGCGGTATTGCTTCAGTTTTTCTATCTGAGCTGTGATATCAGCTATTAAGCTTTCAATCCTAGTAGTTTTTTCATCGAGGTATGCCGCTATTTTCTTTTGTTCGCTTACAGGTGGTTGGGGCAGTCGCATATTCAAGAACTGGTCAGCCTGAAGCCTCCACCGTCCAAAATTTGAAACACCTTGTCCTAGACGATAGAAAATACGGTTCTTATAACACATCTGGAATAGGTATTTATAGTAGTTGTGACACTGCTCCTTACCTGGCAGGAAACGAAACACCCTATAATCCGGACTTGTCACACCCTCAAATGGACTGCAATCTACCCAACCAGTCAGCAAGTCCATAGAATTCATAGCGAAGTCATTTACATTGACCACCTGATAATTAGCGTAGGACTCCGCCATCTGCCCATCGTTTGATTCAATGTCTCTAACCTTTAAGCCGCGTTGTGTTATAGAAAGCACGTCGCGGTCTTCTTTGCCGTAAATACGTTTAACGATTTCGAACATCCACTTAATCTTCGTGGTTTCCCAGTGAGCAGGTGTGTCACCAATCCAGTCCACACCACTGTCTTTCATTGCCACTGACTTATTAAGTCCTTTAGTTACTGCCTCAGCTATAAGTTCCTGTTTGTAACGGTCAAGCATCTCCACTTGCAATTGGAGGTCGGCAAGCAGGGAGTCGATTTGGGGGGTGCGGCAGTCAAGGTAGGCGGCGATGAGCGCTTGTTGCTTTTCATTCGGATATGGAATAACCAGGTTAGCGACATCAGAAACCGAAACGGCATCATATGTCGTTCCAGTTGAAAAAGAAAGTAATTGCTCCGTTACAGCCTGTAAAAGATACCAGCAAAACCTCTGATTTATTTTTTCTGCACGAATACCACACAGCCCTCTGCCTATAGCGTAATTTTGGTCACATATATTTACTGCACCAACAGGAGCTCTAACAGATAGCAAGATATCTCCTTGCTCGGCGATTTTTTTAGGGGCAGAACACCAGACTGTTGGTTGTGGGTTAATAGCTCCAAAGTCTGCTTTCCCTTGCAAGAAAGGAATACCCTCTTCTTCAAAGTTCACCATGTCGCTGCTCGGTGACTGTCCCATATTTAATGATGTTACATACTTGAGACGAATAGTGTTCATTGCTCACACCTCCCCGAATAGCTCAGCAATCGCTGACTGAATCTTCACACCCAGTGATTGGATGTCACGGAGGGTATCCTCAGCATTTCCGAGTTCCGTATATTTATAGAAGTGACGAGTGAACGGAATTTCGTAGCCTTTTTTTGTCTTACTTTCATCCACCCACGCATCTGGAGCATAAGGTAGAACCTCACGCTTAATGTATTCTGCGATATCCTCTTTAAAAGGTATCTGCTCCGTATCGCGCAGATCAACATCCGGCTCGGGATTGCCTTTGGCATCGGTACAGATATCTGCTGTTTCATCCTTTTCGGACAATCCGGTAAGGATAGCCTTCAAGAGCGGAGTTTTCACATTGATTCCCGCTTTTTTGAATGTCTTCTGAAGCAACTTTGTGAATTCATGGCGATTCTTATAAAGCTTTGTGCCGTCAAGCGTACTGATTGCGTCAATAATAGCTTCTTGCATTTTTTGCCCCTCAGCTACCTCGCGGGCGATTTCCTCAGGTTTTCGCTTGCGACTCGTGGCAAGGTTGACAAACGCTTTCTGCTCACGAATGCGCTCAATACGTTCCGGTGATGCTTGAAAATTAAGACGGAGTGGACGCTCGACCGTCACTTTCCAGTAGGCGAAGTCATCCTCGTCGAATATTTTACAGTACTCGCCCTCCACGAAGTTGCCGTAGATACGAGTCAGCTCAGCAATATGTTCTTCGCTCAACATCTTGCGCTTCTCACCAAGAGGTTTACGCATGCGTTCAAAGAAAGATGTGCCATCTATCAATTGTATTTTTCCTTTACGGATACCTTTCTTACGGTTGGTAACAATCCAAATGTAGGTCAGGATACCCGTGTTATAGAAAAGCTGGTCAGGCAATGCGATAATGGTTTCTAGCCAACCATTTTCAATAATCCACTTGCGGATTTCGCTTTCACCGCTGCCTGCATCACCCGTGAATAGTGGCGAACCATTAAATACAATACCGATACGGCAACCACCATCCTCGACAGGCATCATTTTGCTTATCATGTGCTGAAGGAACAACAAAGATCCGTCCGATACACGCGGTAGTCCTGCGCCGAAGCGTCCGGCATAACCTTTGTTTTCGCTTTCGTCGCGGATGAATTTTTCATACTTTTTCCATTCTACTCCAAAAGGAGGATTGCAGAGCATATAGTGGAATTTCTCGTTTGGCAAAGCGTCTTCGGTAAAACTATTACCAAGGTGGATATTTTCGTAGCCCTTGCCCTTAATCATCGTATCAGACTTGCAAATGGCATAGGTTTTTTCATTTAGTTCCTGTCCGTAAACTTCAATTATAGCACGGTCGTTCAGTTCCGCGGCATACTCTATACCTGCGGAAAGCATCCCCCCAGTGCCTGCCGCTGGGTCGTACAACTTTGCCATATAACCAGAGTCCTTTATTTTCTCCATATCAGGGCAGAAAAGGATGCTGACCATCAGACGAATAACTTCACGTGGAGTAAAGTGTTCACCAGCAGTCTCATTGGACATCTCAGAAAACTTACGAATAAGTTCTTCGAATATATAGCCCATCTCGTTGTTGGATACTACATCCGGATGGAGATCGATATCGTCCACAAATTTGCATACAATAAGCCAAAGCAAATTAGCTCTATCAAGCCGCGCTATCTGAGAATAAATATCAAAAGACTCTAGAATTGTACGGGCGTTTTCTGAGAAGCCTTTTATGTAGTCACGAAGGTTGTCCGCAATATTGTCAGGGTCACCTTTCAGCTTGGCGAAAGTAAATTCGCTGGTGTTCCAGAAATTATATCCGTTGGGTGTGCTTGGTGTTTGGGTTGCGCGTTTCAAGAATGGAGCCTTGTTTTTGTATTTGCAGGTTCGATCAACCTCTAGCACCGCATCTTTCGTAGGAGCCAAAACACTATCCAACCGGCACAGAACGGTAAAGGGTAAGATGACATCTCCGTACTCGCTCTGCTTATAATCACCGCGTAGTATGTCGGCAATTTTCCATATAAAATTCGATTTCTCGGAAATGTTAATATTCATTTATATCGACTCCTTTCTCGCATAGGCGCAGATAGCGTTCATATGACATCACTATCGCTATTGGCTTGCCGTTCTTTTGGATGTACGCTGTCTTATCCGCTGCAACTAGTTCTCTTAACAACCGCGAGGATTGACCTCTATTGAATTCAGCAATATTAAAGTGATCCATAATCGGCACCTTGGGTGTCGTTTTTTTATCCGACATTCGAGTTCCTCCTCTGGACATAAAATCCCTATATTACCCATTATTTTAACACAAACAGATTGTAATTACAATCTGTTTTAGAAATTTAATATAGAATCTATTTCGTGTTGTAAAAGTAATTACTTTTTATAGTTTAATCCGAGTATATCTTATCTTAAAAAACACAAGTAGGAGATTAAAAAAATGTACGCTAATTCGCTTACACCTATTGACAAACATATATCACGTGGTGTATAATGTAATCATGTTAGCGAACATGCTGCGTTTGTGAACGTGAGTACACTTTGAAAGGAGAGCCATAATGAACGAAAATGAACAGGTTTTTGGAAAATTTATAGAAGAAAGGCGTAAAGCTCTTGGTATCACTCTTCGAGGATTTGCCGCCGAATTAGACATTGCTCCCGCCTACATGAGCGACATTGAAAAAGGGCGTCGCTATCCGCCTGATAAAAAACTGGACGACATCGCCCGCATTCTAAAGTTGGAGGGAACTGAAAAAGATAAACTATTGGACTTGGCTGCCCTTACCCGCGTCAATACTGTATCGCCTGACTTGCCTGAATACATCATGGATAAAGACCTCGCACGCGTCGCTCTTCGCAGGGCTAAAGCTGGAAATCTTTCTGATGAAGGCTGGCAAGAAGTAATTGACCTGATCAACAAAAAGATTGGTGAAGAATAATGCGCCGAAGGGAGGAAAGTCATTTGTATCACTATTATTCATCTGAACGGATCGAAAAGAAAGCCGAAGAAATTCTGATGAAGTATAATGACGGCGTTTTACTGATGAAGCCTCAGGCAATGGATGTTGATCATTTCGCTGAGTTTTACTGCAAAGCTACAATTGATTTTGCCAATCTGTCCGAGGACGGTCTCACCTTGGGTTTAACGTGCTTCAATGACGGAAAACTTTTGGTTTGGGATGACGAACATACAAAAGAATACCCAATTGATGTTAAGAAAGGATTTATATTTATAGATAAATCAATCCTTGAATGCGAAGTCGAAGGTCGAGTACGCTTCACAATCATTCACGAATGCTCACATTATATTCTCCACCCACGCTTCTATTACAAAAGACCGGGTTTTGATACACCACAAATCAAATGTACGGTTTATCATATCGAAGAATGGACGCAACGACCGCCAATGACAGATGATGAAATTCGAGAATGGCAAGCCAATCGTCTTGGGGCGGCTCTAATTATG
>Ga0123327_1002841_pt1 | contig 13079 bp, 10 predicted proteins | sample BioC13SIPDNA_4_FD_89701 | JGI IMG/M metagenome (GOLD analysis project Ga0123327, IMG submission 89701) | Anaerobic biogas reactor microbial communites from Washington, USA - Biogas_R1_B C13 SIP DNA | ecosystem: Engineered > Bioreactor > Anaerobic > Unclassified | place: Washington, USA...
TCGCCAGGAGCGTCTGACGAGCATCACGGCCAAGATGGTCGAAGAGGATGAGCGCCTCCAGCGTTTGGAAGAGCGTACCGGCGGAACGATGGCCCCCGGTGCGACCATGGCTCCGGGGACGACTCGCGGCCGAGGCGGTCGCGCCACCACCGGCCAGGAGGAAACCACCACGCAGCGTCGGGGCCGGCGCTACCGATGAACCATTCGGAGGGACGCTGCCCGCCTTCTGTGTGCGCACGCTATTGCAGGTCTACTATTTCTGTCTTTATCCAGTGACGCCAGCTCGGTCGCTGGGACCGGTTCGCTGTAACCTGTGCAACGGCCAATAGATACGCAGCCAGACCATGGTGCCGGTCGGGCCGTGGCGTGTGTGTGTGAATATCCCGGTCCGCCTGTGGCGGATGGCAGCGGCAAGCGCAGGCTTGCCGATGGTGATATGCGTGGTGTCGAAGCCATCGGCAAACTCCGCCTTGCTCGCCGCCTGCGGCGGACCGCTGCCACGCCCGGCTCTGTGCGCCCTGGAGGGAGTGCTGCCCGAAAGCCTTGACAGACGCGAGGGGGCATCAACGGGCGATTCTGTTTGACTTCCTGGCGTGACTCGATTCAATTGTACCCCTTCGGCAGGGTTCCGAGCGTTGTGCGGATGCCTCTCTCGACGGAGCCAGGGTAGATTCTTGGGTGACTTATGCTGACGGACAACATACTGGACTTGATCGGCAACACGCCGTTGCTGCAATTGCGTGGCGAGCGCGTTTTTGCGAAGGCGGAATTTCTCAACCCCGGCGGCAGCATCAAGGATCGCGTCGCGGTGGCCATGCTCGAAGCAGCAAGACGCGACGGCAAGCTCGGTCCCGACGCGATCATCACCGAGCCCACCAGCGGCAATACCGGCATCGGCCTTGCCCTGGTCGGTCGTCTCATGGGCTACCGCGTGCGGATCGTCATGCCGGAGGGAATGAGCGAAGAGCGAAAGAAGCTGATCCGCGGTCTCGGGGCGGATCTGGTGCTGGTCCCGGACGAAGAGGGCATCGGCGGGGCGGTTCGCCACGTCGAGCAGATGGCGGCCGAAGACCCCCGGGTGTTCGTCCCGCAACAGTTCAAGAATCCTGCCAATCCTCGCGTCCATTACGAGCAAACCGCCCGCGAGTTGTGGCGTCAGATGAGCGCTGACATCCAGTGCTTCGTCGCCGGCGTCGGCAGCGGCGGCACCCTCCAGGGCGTCGGCAGCTTCCTGAAGGAGCAGAACAGCAATATCAAGATCGTCGCCGTCGAGCCGGAGAACCGCTCGGCCCTGCTCGGCCACGAACCGGGTCTGCACCAGATTCAGGGCATTGGCGACGGGTTCATACCGGACATCCTCGACGTCTCGATGATCGACGCGGTCATCGAGGTTTCCGACGAGGCCGCCATCGAAACGACGCGCCAGCTCGGCCGCGACTTCGGCCTGCTCGTCGGCATCAGCTCCGGCGCCAACGTCTGGGCGGCCCGCAAGCTCATGGAGAGCCAACCCGGGAATATCGCCACCGTGCTTCCGGACCGCGCTGAACGCTACTTCAGTACGGCTCTGCTTTAGCTGTCCGGCGTCCTATAACCCTTATCCTTCGCTCCATATCACGACCTATCTTCCCAATCTGCCATATCTTGTCCCTGCTTTTCCGTTGACAGTGCAAGGCGCCGTCTGTATCAGTCCAGTTCTAAATTTTGGTGCCCAAATGGCCGATAGGGAACTGACGTGCCCGCCGCGGAGCGAACTCCTTCGCACCGAGGCCAGTACAAGGGCTTCAGCAGGGGAAACCTCGGGAGCCCGGAACCGGCCGGTCAGCACGATCGTTTGTACGTGATCCAAGTGGGACTTTGAGCAAGACGTGAGAAATGGCGAAATCAAACGCGCGAAAATCGCTGGTCATCGTCGAGTCGCCGGCAAAGGCCAAGACGATCAATCGTTATCTCGGTCCCGATTTCGAGGTCAAGGCCTCCATGGGGCACGTTCGCGACCTGCCCTCCAAAGGTCTCAACGTGGACATCGAGAACAACTTCGAGCCCACGTACGATATCATGCCGGGCAAGAAGCGTGTGGTCACCGCTCTCAAGGCCGCGGCCAAAAACTGCGACAAGCTCTATCTGGCAACCGACCTTGACCGAGAGGGGGAGGCCATCGCCTGGCATCTGGGCGAGATCCTCGGTTTTCCCGAAGACCGGACCTACCGGGTCATATTCAACGCGATCACGAAATCGGCCATCAAAGAGGCCTTCGCCGAGCCGGGCCGGATCGACGCCGACAAGGTGATGGCCCAGCAGGCCCGCCGCATCCTCGACCGTATCGTGGGCTATCAGATCAGCCCGCTGCTGTGGAAGAAAGTCACGCGGGGCCTCTCGGCCGGACGTGTCCAGTCCGTCGCCGTCAAGATGATCGTCGAGAAGGAGCGCGAGATCCGCGCGTTCAAGGCCGAGGAATACTGGCTGATCCCGGCTGTCTTCACCACCGACCTGGCCAGCCGCTATCAGCAGCCGTGGCTTGACTTTATCGCCCCGAACGCCAAAGACGGCAAAGGGCCGAGCCTTGAGCAGCAGGGCGAATGGCTCGCGCAGCACAACGCCTTCAAGGCCGAACTGCACAAGATCGGCGATCAGAAGTTCAAGGCGGGCAACGAGGAAGAGGCCCGCAGGGTCTTCGAGGACCTCCAGCGCGCCGAGTTCCGGATCGCGGACATTGAAACCAAGGAATCCGCGTCCAGGCCCTCGCCGCCATTCATCACCTCGACGCTCCAGCAGGCGGCGGCCAATCGCCTCGGATTCAGCGCCAAGCGAACGATGTCGATCGCCCAACAGCTCTACGAAGGCATCGATCTCGGTTCCATGGGCTCCCTCGGTCTGATCACCTACATGCGAACCGACAGCACCCACCTTTCGGGCGAGGCGATGGGCGAGGTGCGCAATTTCATTCAGGGACGCTTCGGGGACGCGTATCTACCGGAGGAACCCAACTTCTACGCGTCAAAGAAGACGGCCCAACAGGCCCACGAAGCCGTCCGGCCAACGGACGTCGATTTGACCCCGGACCAGATCAGAGAGTTTCTCAACAACGAGCAATACCGGCTTTACGATCTGATCTGGCGCCGCTTCGTCGCCTGCCAGATGCAGGCGGCGCGGTGGAACGTCACGACGGTCAACATCACGGCGCCGACCTCCGCCGGCGCTGCTGTATACAAGGCCAGCGGCCGCATGCTCGTCTTCGACGGCTTCACGAAGGTCTGGCCGACCAATTCGAGCGAGCAGCAGTTGCCCGCGGTCCAGACGGGCCAGACGCTGGCGGTGGTGGACATCCGGCCGGAGCAGCACTTCACCAAGCCGCCGGCACGATACACCGAGGCCTCGCTCATCAAAGCGCTCGAGAAGGAAGGGATTGGCCGACCGAGCACCTACGCGCCGATCATCAGCACGATTCAGGAGCGCGGCTACGTCGAGCAGAAAGACAAGAAATTTCACGCCACCGATCTGGGCGAGGTCGTCACCGGAAAGCTCGACGAGTACTTTCCCAGAATCATGGACATCGCCTTCACCCGCCACATGGAAGAGCAGCTCGACAAGATCGAAGAGCAGCACCTCAACTGGCAGGGCGTCCTCGGGGATTTTTATGGGCCTTTCAAACAGAATCTCGAAACCGCCCAGGAACGGATGACGCATGCCAAGGCCGAGTCGACGCCCAGCGAGTACACCTGTCCCGATTGCGGCAAGCCCATGGTCTACCGCTTCGGCAAGAACGGTCGGTTCCTGAGCTGTTCGACGTACCCCGAGTGCAGGTTCGCCTGTCCCTGCGACAAAGACGGCAAGATGCTCCGCGAAGAAGTCACCGAGCACAAGTGCCCCAAGTGCGGCAAACCGATGATCCGCAAGAACGGCCGCTACGGGGCCTTCCTCGGATGCAGCGACTACCCCGAGTGCAAGACGACGCTGCGACTGGACAAGGAAGGCAACGCGATGCCGCCGAAACCTCAGGCGGAGCCCTCCGGCGTCAAGTGCCACAAGTGCAAGCAGGGGGAGCTGGTCATCCGCCAAAGCAAGCGAGGCCCCTTCCTCGGCTGCAACCGCTTCCCGCGATGCCGGACGATCGTCGGCATCAAGCAGCTCGATCATCTCAAGGAGCTCCAGGCGGCAGGGCAGTGGCCGCCGGACAGCCTCGAAAAGGCCGACGAGATCCTTGGCAGAGCCAAAGACAAGAAGACGGCCGTGGCCAAGTGAGCCCGGCATGCGCCCCTGTCGCTGCGCTTGTACCTCGCCATAGAAACAGAAAGGGAGCCCTGAGGGCCTCTGTGGGAGTCAGCCACAGAGCAGAGCCTCAGGACTCCCGTTTCCGTCATCTTCGAATGATTGAGCGGCTTGGCGCGGTGATCGCCCCTACTGCTGTACCTGCTCAACCCTTTGCACTTGCGCGGTGCCGGCCTGCATGGCCGTGATGACCGAGCCCACCGAACCAGGGCCGCCGCCGAGCGATGAGTTCTGCATAACGGCCAGACAGGAATCCTCCGCCACGGCTCCCATCACGTTGCTTGCCCCCTGGCCCTGATTCAGCAGTACCGAGTTACTGGCGCCCGCTCCCCCCGGACCCAGTTCTTTGGCCAGCGACTGGGTGCCAATGACGGCCACGCCCTGACCCTGTGCAACCTGCCCGAGGCAACCTGTGATACTCTGGACCTGCCCTGCTGCGCTGGTGCCACCGAAGGGGACCGCCGCATCGATACTGCCGGCCATGAGCACCTGATCCACGGTCAGGCCGGCGCACATTCCGTCAGCGAACCCGACCTGATTGAGCATGCCGTGAATGCCTTGGCCGGCAGCCGTCCCGACGCCTGTCGCGGACTGATCGTTGCCCACCAGCAGATTCTGCGCCAAAGATCCCGTGCCCGGCCCGGCCGGCAGACTGATTGAGCCGATGAGATTGGCGTCGAAATTGAAACCCTGAAAGATGTCCCCCAGCGCAAAAGCACTGGAGCCGATGAAGAGGACGACAATCGTCGAAACTGCAATCGCCTTTACCATGATTCGAATCCTTTCTACTGTTGTTGCCTTGGCTTACTATCGGACCGCCAATCCCGAATTGGCGATCGAAAAACCAGTCAAACGCTCCTTCGCATCACCTGCCGCGACAACCTCCTTCCTCCCCCTTGCTCCCGTGGAAACCATTCATCCATTCCTTCACCCCGGCGCGACCTCCTTTCTCCCCGCTCACGGTCGTTTCATCTTCCGGTTTCTTCTTACGCACCACCGCACCGATTGAGGCACGTCAATTCCACCAAGTTCCCCGCCCCACCGTTGTCCAGGGGATGCTTGTGCTGTTGTGAACCTCGGCGCGTACACACCCCGCTGGCCATCCTGCCTGCTCCGTTGAATGTGACGACCTCCACGGTACGTACCGGGCAAGAACCCAAGCCCTTTACGGCGAAACCTCTGCGTTTACAGACTGCGGCCTCCGTAGTATCCAGTGTCCTTGAGGCCGGCTCGATGGGTGGACCTGAGCCAAGGTAGACGAGCTGCCCGACACCGATGAGCACGGCCTCGATTTCCTTATCGAGTACTGTCTCATCACCCTCCCGAAGGACCGCAACCAGGCAGGTGTGCGCATTACCAGCCCGCCCTCGTTGTGCCACGGACGATCACCGTTGGCACCGCGAGTGGCGCGCGAGCGTGAATACCCTCAACCGCACAACCGACTCGGCCCGTCCTTCATCCTGTCGACAACACCGTCATCGCAGAAATGAAAACAGGCGATGGTAACCTCCGATTCCCCTTCTTCTCCGTAATCCGCCGGGGTCACGATCCTCCGTTCACCCAGCATCTCCAAAGGCGGATCTCGATGGTATCCGATAGTGTACGACTGAAGATCCGTTTGTCAAGTCTAAAGTTGGGAAAATCGGCTCTTGCAGCATGTGACATTCGCTCGCCGATGACCCATGGCGGCTCCGCGGTGAACGGCCTGCTCCGACGCAAGCAACGTGGACTCGCCGGGTCCGGTTATGAAGCGTACGACCTCCCCGCGCGCCGCAGGCAACGATCGCATGGCCCCCTCCGTCCCGGCCGTGCAACTCGCTTGGCAAACCGGCGTACCGCGTTATAATGGCGGCGCGTATTGCGGCGTCGCGTTGCAGTGAGGTGGAACGGAAGATGGCCAAGAACGAAGTCCCGGAACCGCAGCCCTTCGAGACCGTCGAGCCGATCGGCAAGCGGATCCTCATCCGCAAAGACGAGGACAAGAAGGAAACCAAAGGCGGCATCCGGCTGCCCGACAATATCGAAATCCCGACGATCACGGGACGCATCGTCGCCGTCTCGGCCGAGGTCGAGAGCATGCCCGAGATCCCGCTGGCCCGATACGACAAGGTCCTGTTCAATCCCAAGGGGGCGATCCCCGTCGACTTCGAGGGCGACAACCGCCTGTTCGTGGTGGAAGTCGAGAACGTCGTCGCGGTCTTTCGGAAAGCCTGAGCTCATATCCGTGGCATCGGTGGTCCTGAAGCTCTCAGATATATGCATGAGTACCGTCCGGAGGCGTTAGGCCATGCCTCTCGTGACGACAGTTGGCCAAGTGTCGGCGTCATGATGTCGTCGCGATGGCATCATCATAGGTGAGGAGTTCGCTAAGCAGCGAAGTTCATGGATGATGTGTGATTTGGAGCACGCCAGTTGATTGTTGCGGAGTGAGTGCCACTCATATATGATGAGGCATGCGGGCACGAATATTGCTGGAGTTGAGCAGACCGAAGCGTCTTCGGCGACAGTATCGGAGCGAAAGATATCTGAGGGGAGCATGTATGGACTCGGAAGAGAAGATCAAGGCGTATTTGGAGGACCAGGATCTGCTGATGAGAGAATGGTACCGAAAGCAGGTCGCCTACGCCACGGGTATCGATCCTGGTGAACCGGTCAGTACTGTGGAAGACATCAAGAAAGGATTTGACAATTGGGTGAGCAAGCACGCGGCAAGCCTCCGCAAAGTCGTCTGTCCGAACATGGATGAGATCCGAGCGGCTGACGGCGCCTTTGCCGCTGTAGGTATCATCTCGCGAGCGCTGCGTTACGAGGAGTACATCGGGCCCCTCCTCGAAACCGCCTGCTTCTTGTTTGTGTACGGGGCCGAAAGACTCTGTCAAACCAATGTGCCCTGAGGAACTGGATGATAGTCTATTGCTCCTCTTCAGCCGGGAAACGCAGGAGCCGCTGGGAACTGGCTTCTTTGTTACCGAGGATGGTGATTTTGTCACTACCTATCATGTCCTGTCCCTTAACCTGGACAATGCGACGCGAATCTCTTGCCAATGGAATGGTCATCGCTTGGCAGTCCAGTTGATCAGAGGGCTACAGACGTTCTACGAGAAGCTAGACCGCGGAGCCGCCCAAACCGATCTCATTCTGCTTAAGGCGCGCATCCCCAACAAGAACCTCCGATCCAAACCTCTGCCTGTCAACCTATTCGATGCCAACGCTCAAATTCCCGCCTTGCTAAGGGTCTGGGGGAAAGGTTTTCGCACAGAAGGGAGGAAGCACTGGGGCGATGCGGAACTCTGTCCGTTCAAAGTAAACTTGGAGACATACCACAAGGAGAATGGAACGTGGTCATGTACATCTGAGCGACCGATCTTCAAAGGGTTCAGCGGTTCTCCGGCAATTATCGAAGGAGCCCAGGAAGCCATGGGTGTTGTTGTCAGACGTGCGGAAGAGGAGCGGCCTCTTGCCATCGTCCAGTCCCTTCACATGCTTGGTACCCAACTCGAAGCTTGCGGATATGACTGCAGCCGACTGCGTCTGACTCCTCGGTCGCTATATGGCCAGTACCGTCGAATTCAGTCCACACTGTTCGAAAGGGACGACTGGCCTTACGCAATTGACAAGGAGGTCTTCGTCAACGCGTTCGATTACGAGACGGCGCGCTTTCCTCTGGACAAAGTCGTGTCTGCCACGCGATACGGGCGTTGCATTCGTTTTGCCGCTGAACAGTTGAGCCACCTCCCCGTCTTTTGTATCGGAAACTACGGCATGGGGAAGACAACCATATCCAAGTTCCTCTTCGCAGAATACACGTCGTATTCTCCAGCCGGCAGCCCGATCTTCATTCCTTTGTCGGGAAAGCGGCTCCCGGAACCGCATGGGCAGAATGCCCATGATTTCGCTATAGAGCAGTTGTACCAGACCTTTCGTCAGGAGCAGCGTCGTGCCGGATGGAAGCTTGACATCAGTGATGAGTTGCTGCGCGGATACCTACGCGCATTTGTTCGCGACAACCAAGTCGTTCTGATCCTCGACGGGATCGATGAAGCCATTATCCCCAGTCGGGCTTCGCTGACGCTCTTCGCACACTGGCTCAAGTCGCTCGATTGGACATATTTCTTGACCAGCCGGAAAGAATTCCACGCCTTTTTTGAACTAGTCGGCCGTGAGATGGTTTCGTGCGACCACGTTGTCATCGAGCTCAAATCATGGGGGCCGAAACAGTGGGATACATATGCGTCCGCCCTATCCACCAAGTACCGACACAAGGTGACGCAGGTCGACAGGTTGAGACAGAGCCTGAACAGCAGGGCGTATGGTGATTTGCCCGAGAGGCCTTTGTTTCTGAAGATGATTTCCGATCTTGAACTGAATGACGAAACGTACCTGGGGGAGATCCCTCCTGAGCTAAGGGACAACAAGGCTGAGATCTACTGCTTCTATCTGAAGTGGAAGATTCAAGATGACTATGAGAGGAAACAGGGGAAATTCCATGTCTCGGATCGCCGGCGTTTTACCGCCCAGTGTTTTGAACTCTTCAGAAGACTGGCTGCGGTGGAATACGCACGAAGCAGTCCGCGCGAAAGCGTTACCCGGCCAGATGGGTCGCGTGTCGATACAACCGATGCCCTGGGATACTCGGGATTTACTGAGGATGATGTGGCCCAGGCGTGCGATGGGCTGTGGATGCTGAGGGCAGAGTTCGTTCTCAAGCACCTGTCAGGTTCTCCGTTCTTCTCTATGATACAGGCGCGCATCGGAAACGGCGAGGAGGAGTTGTACAGGTTCTCTCACAAGTCATTCTGTGAATACCTATTTGCATATGATCTGGCGGAGACGATATTCCGAGGACCACCGGAACGAGCCGAATGCGGACGCGAATGGGATCTGTATCAGACCTTCGAAGTCAGTGCGTTCTTCAAGGATGAGATAGAACGGAGACGTATTCGCCAGAAGCTTCTCTCTCTCGAACAGATTTCCGGGTATTTGCAGAGCGCCTTCGAGAAAGAATTTCTTGCTCGAACGGAGTTCTCGACCTACTCCGAACGCCTGGAAGAGGTCCTCTACTATACAGGTAGGTTCGCCGTCCGGTCGCCGAAGATCCTGTCGGTCCTCAAGCAGATCGTCGCAGACCCGATCGGTGTCCATGCTGTCTATTACCGCACCGCTCACATTGCCCTGGCCTTCTCCGAGTCGATCGATTATTGCATCAAGTATGTGGCCTATCTTATCCACAGCTACCACAGCGACCGAAAGGCCTTCCAGTTGGATTCTGAGATCCAAGCAAATTATTACGGCAAAGGCAATCTACACAAGGCCCTGAAGATGGACATCGACGCATTCATCCAGACAGGGGAGTCCGATGCCATTTTGCCGTTGCGCCTCTTCTCGTACTTCACCTGTCTCCCTTTCGGCACGGACGAGATTGACCAAGCTAGGCAGTACTTGGCCGATGTGAAAGACGCCTGCAACCGAAAGAAGTGTCACCGAATGAGCCGAATCCTTGGCAAGGTGGGTGCTATTATGGAGGAGATCAGCAGGGTGGCAGCGCAATGAGTCGTAAGAGATACTATCTCTGGGCAGGCCCAGTGGAACACATCCTCAAAGCCATGGGAGAAGGTCAGAATCAGGTAACTGTTTCGACGGACCTGAACAGAAGCGTGTCCACTGTCGCCATCCACCATGGCGTGGCGATTTTTGACGCCCACACCACGTTGGATAAGCAACAACTGCTTGGCATCGCCAAGAAGAAGTGGCGAGTGTTCATCCTCGAAGGCAATGCAGTTAGAATAGCGGAGTCCCGAGACACACACTACCGGAAACTGGTCCCGACAGAGGGAGCACCTACACTCGAGATTGACGGTGTCAAAATGCATCGATCGAAGGGGATTGACCCATTTGATGACGCTAGAGAGAAAGTGGATCAGGTCGTCAAGACCGGACATCGCGTCTTGGATACGTGCGGAGGCCTGGGTTACACAGCCATCTGGTCGCTTCGGCTCGGCGCACGCGAAGTTCTATCCGTGGAGTATGACAATAGTATCGAGTTGCTCAGGCGCGACAATCCATGGTCACAGGAGTTATACGATCAGCGAACAACGCTTGTTTCTGCTGATATCTTCGGTTTCATCCAGACTCTGCCAACAGGTACTTTCGACAGTATCCTGCATGACCCTCCAAGGTTCTCGCTCGCGGGACATCTCTATGGCGAGGACTTCTACGAACAGCTCCATAGAGTTCTTGGCAAAGGAGGCGCTCTGTTCCATTATACTGGTATGCCGTACATAGTCCGGCGAGGTGACGGCTTTCTCGCCAGTACAGCGAAGAGGCTGAGGTCGGTAGGCTTCGGTATCGTCATACCGAAGCAAGGCATTCTTGGGGTGAAAGCAGTCAAGTGAACGTCGTCCTGCGGGCCAGGTCGTGTCAGATTTCTGCCTCGACGAAACGATCGCCCGGCTGGACGTGCCAGCCGTTGATGAAGTCTTTGAACTCCATAAGTCCCGAGCCGGCCGGCTTGATCTTGCGGATGCCGAGTTTGCCGTCTCCGCAGGCCACGTTCAGGTCCTCGTCAAACGTCCCGGGGACGGCCGAGGCCGGAGTCGGGCCCCAGATGACATCAGCCAGAGCCAACGTCACACGTACGGTCTTTCCCGTCCTTGTGCTGAGGTAGTGCGACGAGGCCCCCGGCCAAGGCCAGAACCCTCGCACCTTGTCGGCGACCACGTAGGCGGGAAGGCGGAAGTCGACCTCGCCGTCGGCCTTCTTGAGCTTCGGTGCTTTCGACGCGAGGAACTCGTCCTGCTTCGTGTACGTTGCGGTGCCCTCCTCGATCCGGTCGAGCGTCTCCAGCAGCAGCGGCGGCGCCACCCGGGCCAGCCGGTCGTGCAGTTCGCCCGCCGTCTCGTGGACGCCGATTTGCGTGCCGCGCTGGGCCAGAATGTCGCCGGCGTCCATCCGGTCGGCCACGGTGATGATGCTCACCCCTGTTTCTTTCTCGCCTCGGATGATCGCCCAGTTGATCGGCGCCGCGCCGCGATACTTCGGCAGCAGAGATGCATGTACGTTGATGGCGCCGTGGGGTGGGAGAGCCAGCAGTTCCGGCCCGATCTTCTGGCCGAATGCGATCACCACGAGAATGTCGGGCCGGACCGCCGCGATGCGTTTACTGACATCGGCGGCGTTGACGTTATCGGTCTCGATGGATGGCTTCGCATGGCTCTCGGCCCAGTGGCCCACGGGCATCGGACAGCACTTGCGCCCGCGACCGGCCGGCTGCGGTGGCTGCGTCACCACGAGGGCAATCTCGTGATGCGATGCCTTCAGCGCATCCAGGCACGGGACGCCGAATTCGCCACTGCCGAGATAGACGATGTTCATATCGATGGCCCGTTCCGAATCGGGCGTCTCGAAGCAGGCGGGCGACCGCCCATCCGCGACCCCCGTTCTCCTGTGCTATTTGCCCTCGTGCTTGTCGATGAGCTTCTTGATCTGTCGCCGATTCGCGATCTTTGCAGCCGCACCCATACGATTAACGATCGTCATCCCATCGAGGTGGTCGCTCTCGTGCTGCAAGCAGCGGGCGTACAACCCGTCGGCCTCCTCGGTGAACTCATGGCCGTCGAGGTCGGTGGCGGTGACCGTGGCCCTCTTGTAGCGCCGGATCTTCGGGTAGATTCCCGGCACCGAAAGGCAGCCTTCGCCGTTCTCGTCCAGGTCGCCGGCCGGCGTGACGGTGGGGTTGACGTACGCTCGGACCTGCTCGCGCGAACCATCCATGGAGATGATGAACAGCCGCAGGCCGACGCCCGCCTGCGGAGCCGCCAGGCCCATCCCCTTGTTCTCGATCATGATGTCGGTCATCTTCTCGACCAGCCGCCGGATCGTCTCGTCGATCTTCTCCACCGGCGCCGCCGGCTGGCCCAGCACCGCCGCCGGATACCGCGTGATTCTGCACTTGTCAACATCGATCATGATACGGACCTCGTACTCCAGGCTCTCGTAACCTCACTGCACCCGGTGGTCATTTGTCATCGAACTCGTGGCCGGCGAAAGTGTTGCCGAGGTAACTCTTCTTGACCAGCTCGTTGCGGATGATCTCGGCGGGCGGACCGGCCGCAATGACCTGGCCGTGGTCGATAATATAGGCCTTGTCCGCCACTTCGAGCGTCCGTTCGACGTTGTGGTCGGTGATCAGCACGCTAACGCCCGAGCTGACCAGATGGCGGATCTCCCCCTGCAAGTCCTGCACCGCGATCGGGTCGACCCCGCTGAACGGCTCGTCCAGCAGGATCAGCGATGGGTCGGTCACCATGGCCCGCGCGATCTCGAGCTTGCGGCGCTCGCCCCCCGAGAGGAACCGTCCATGGCTCTTGGCCACCTCTTTGAGGTCGAACCGCTCGATGAGCATGTCCGCCTTCTCGCGCCGTTCCGCTCGGGTCAAAGACATCGTCTCGAGGATCGCCAGCAGGTTGTCCCGAACGCTGAGGCGTTGGAAGATGCTCGGTTCCTGCGAGAGATAGCCGAGCCCGAGGCGAGCCCGCTTGTACATGGGCAGCTTGGTGATCTCGCGGCCCTCGAAGACGACCTTGCCGGCATCGGGGGTGACCATGCCCATGACCATCCGGAAGGTGGTGGTCTTGCCGGCGCCGTTGCGGCCCAGAAGGCCCACGATGCTCCGCTGATCGATGGTCACCGAGACCTCGTTGACGACGGCCCGACCCGAATACCGCTTGACCAGTTTGTGCGTTTCCAGAAGGGTGATGCCAACCAATAGAGCACCTCGCGTACACACAGTTGCGGACAAAGCCGCATTATACCAA
>Ga0123327_1002876_pt1 | contig 12984 bp, 10 predicted proteins | sample BioC13SIPDNA_4_FD_89701 | JGI IMG/M metagenome (GOLD analysis project Ga0123327, IMG submission 89701) | Anaerobic biogas reactor microbial communites from Washington, USA - Biogas_R1_B C13 SIP DNA | ecosystem: Engineered > Bioreactor > Anaerobic > Unclassified | place: Washington, USA...
GCACATCGAGGCGCAGGTTCCGGTCGTCACCGCGCTGCTCGACCGGTGGCTCGAGAGCGACGACACCGGGATCGGGGTGTCGCACGAACTCAACGAAGTCCTCGACCGCCTGATCGTCGCCACCCAGGTGCGTTTCCCGGTGATCGGTGACGCGGCCCGCAACCTGCGCTACCGGTTCTTCGAGGAACCGGTGATCCGCAAGGCCCGCGAGCAGGTGTACGACGGGGTGCGCGGTTCGCTGGCGCACCTGGCGGAGCACCCACAGGCCGCCGACTACGCGCAGCGCGTCGACGCGCTCGTCGCCACCCCGGAGCCGCTCATCGACCTGCTCGCCCAGCAGATCACCCGCCCGGAGACCGTGCCCGGGCCGCTGCTCGAGGTGATCACCCGCCGCGCCTACAAGATCCGCACCCTCGAGGACGTGCAGGCCCGGATCGTGGGCGGCCGACAGTTCGTCACCGGCAACTTCGATCTGCGCGGCGACCGCCTGTACCTGATCACGACCGAAGCCCCGCACGCCGACCTCGCGTCCGCCCTCGACGACGTCGAGAACTCCGCGAAGACGCTGCCGAGCACCGAGAACCTCGTCGTCGACCTCTACCTCGCGTGGGACGACGCGCCCACCGACGCCGACGCGCAGGCCGACGCGTTGCGGTCGGTGCTCGCCGCCCGCGAGATCCTGGCGACCGCCCGGCGCGTCACGGTCACGGTGTGCCACACGGACAATGCCGAGGAGCACGTCTTCACGTTCCGCCCCTACGAGTCGGGGTACGCGGAGGAGAGCAACATCCGCGACATCCATCCGCTCACCGGGCAGCGTCTCGACCTGTGGCGCCTGAAGAACTTCGACGGCACCCGGCTGCCCGCGAACCCGGACACGTACCTGTACCACATCGTGGCGCGGGACAACCCGTCCGACGAGCGGTTCGTCGCCCTCGCCGAGGTCCGCGACCTCAACCCGCAGCGTGACGAGAGCGGTGCGATCGTGAGCCTGCCGGCGTTCGAACGTGCTCTCGCCGGCTCCCTCGACGGCCTCCGACGCGCCCAGGCGGCGCGCGGTGGACGACGCCTCGACGCCAACCGTGTGGTGCTGTTCGTCTGGCCCGTCGTCGATTTCGCGTACTCGGACCTCGAGCGGCTCGCCCGCAACGCGGCACCGCTGACCGTCGGCGCCGGCCTCGAGGAGATCACCGTCATCGGGTGGCTCAGCGAGAGTCACGACCGGCCGCCGCGGGAGGTCGCGCTGCGCTTCTCGTACCGCTCCGGGGCCGGCGTCGTCGTGCGGTTGACGGACCCGCCGAAGGAGCCGCTCAAGCCGCTCGACGAGTACACCCAGAAGGTGCAGCGTTCCCGCGCGCGCGGCACCGTCTACCCGTACGAGCTCGTTCCGATCCTCACCGGTGAGAACGGCAGCTTCGTCGAGTACGACCTCGACGAGCGCGGGCAGCTCGTCGCCGTCGACCGCCCGTACGGTCGCAACACCGCGGGCCTGATCGTCGGTGTCGTCACCACCCCCACCGCCCTGCATCCCGAGGGCATGACCCGCGTCGCGATGTTCGGCGATCCCACGAAGGCCCTGGGCACCGTCGCGGAAGCGGAGTGCTCCCGCGTCGTCGCCGCGATCGACCTCGCCGAGAAGCTCGGTGCGCCCGTCGAATGGTTCGCGCTGTCGTCCGGTGCGACGATCTCCATGGCGTCGGGCACCGAGAACATGGACTGGGTGTCGCGGGCACTGCGTCGCATCATCACGTTCACGCAGGACGGCGGCGAGATCAACGTGATCGTCACCGGCATCAACGTCGGTGCCCAGCCGTACTGGAACGCCGAGGCGACGATGCTCATGCACACCAAGGGCATCCTGGTCATGACCCCGGACAGCGCGATGGTGCTCACCGGCAAGCAGTCGCTGGACTACTCCGGCGGTGTGTCGGCGGAGGACAACTTCGGTATCGGCGGGTACGACCGCGTCATGGGCCCCAACGGCCAGGCACAGTACTGGGCACCGAACCTCACGACGGCCGTCGAGGTGCTCTTCGGTCACTACGCCCACGCGTACGTCGCGCCGGGTGAACGGTTCCCCCGTCAGGCCCCGACCACCGACCCCGTCGATCGTGACGTGCAGGTGTATCCGCACGTGCATCCGTCGAGCGACTTCACGACGGTCGGCGACATCTTCTCGTCCGAGACCAACCCGGACCGCAAGAAGCCGTTCGACATCCGCACCGTGATGCGCGCCGTCGTCGACCAGGACCACGGCGTGCTCGAGCGGTGGGCCGACATGGCGGAGGCCGACACCTCCGTCGTCTTCGACGCACACCTCGGTGGGCATGCCGCCACCGTGATCGGCATCGAGTCGCGGGCCATCCCCCGCAAGGGCTGGTTCCCGACGGACGGCCCCGACCAGTGGACGTCGGGCACACTGTTCCCGAAGTCGTCGAAGAAGACGGCCCGCGCCATCAATGCGGCGAGCGGAAACCGCCCGCTCGTGGTCCTCGCGAACCTGTCGGGCTTCGACGGCTCCCCCGAGTCGCTGCGCAACATGCAGCTCGAATACGGGGCCGAGATCGGCCGCGCCATCGTCAATTTCGACGGTCCCATCGTGTTCGTGGTGGTCTCCCGCTACCACGGCGGTGCGTTCGTGGTGTTCTCCGGAGCACTGAACGAGAACATGGAGGTACTCGCCGTCGAGGGGTCGTTCGCCTCGGTGCTCGGTGGCGCTCCCGCCGCAGCCGTGGTGTTCACCCGCGACGTGAACAAGCGCACCGCAGGTGATTCGCGCATCGTCGAACTCGAAGCCCAGATCGCCGCCGCGGACGACGGCGAGAAGGCCCGTCTCGGAGTGGAACTCGCCGCGATGCGCACAGCGGTACGGTCGGAGAAGCTCGGCGAGGTCGCCGCCGAGTTCGAAGCCATCCACAACATCCAGCGCGCCCAGGAGGTCGGTTCGGTGCACCGGATCGTCCCGGCCGCCGAACTGCGTCCGCAGATCATCGCAGCGCTCGAGCGGGGTATCGCAAAGACCCTCGCCTGACCGCCCGTACACCCGAGCCCCGCATCTCCCCGAGGTGCGGGGCTCGGGTGCGTCCGTAGGCGTATGCGTCCGCCTGCCGTGTGCGTGGCACGGGTCAGTCGAGAGTGCGGATCCAGGTGATCAAGGCGTTCGCGACCTCGTGGGGCACCTCGGGTATCAGGGCATGACCGCTACCGGGGATCAGCACCGTCGTCACCAACTCCGCGCCGAATTCGTCGACGAGCTCGGTGCGGCTCTCCGGGGGCCGGAAGACGTCGTCGGCCGCCTGCAGGTCGAGCAGCGGTGCATGCGCGACCGGCCACCACGATTCCTTGTCGGTGGCCGCCATCGCGGCCCGCTGCAGTTCGATCGCGTCCGGCCACCAGCCGTCGAGCCACACCGACGGATCGTGTCCGTCGGCGAAGAACACGGCGGCGAGGTGCTCCAGTCGCTCACCGTCGGGCAGGGACGTGTCGGAGCACTTCGCGACCCGCTCGGTGAGCGACGCGGGGAACCGGCGGGCACCGGCGGCGAGCACCGCCACACCGCGCACCGACTCGGGGTGGTCGGCGTCGAGAACGCGAGCGACGTAGTGCCCGAACGCATGTCCGGCGAGCACTGCGGGAGCCGCGTCGAAGTGGGTGAGGACGTCGGCGACGTCGGTTGCGAGGTCGTGCAGGTCTGCGCCGGCCGTATGCCCGCGACTCCGCCCGACACCGCGCAGCTGGGGGCGCAGAGCCCGGTATCCGGCGGCGGCGAGGTCGTGCGCGACGGGGTCGAACTCGTACGAATCACGGCCCAACGACGGCAGCAGCACGACGACGGGACCGTCGCCGTCGATCTGCACTTCGAGCTCTGCCGTCCGCGTGGCCACCATCTGCGTCTGCGTCACGTCTCGCATCCTGTCAGGTGCACGTCACACACGCCGAACATCGACGGAACCGTCGCTACGCACAACCTCTGTGCGCAACATCACACCCGCCCAGAGAGGGACCTTCGTCGGTGCGGAGCAAGCCCAACGGCGGTCGCTCGCGGAGATCGGCGTGGCACGGAGTGCGCCCGATTGATGCATCGAATGCCACTAATCCCGGCGGATCGTCCGGAGTTCCAAACATACTGTCGGCCAATAGTTTATCCATGGAACAACCGCACCAACAAGATCGATCGGGCGCGCGCACGCAACATACTGACCGCACAGTAATACTCTGGGCCACCACGACTTCCGGCCGATTCACGCAAAACACCCACGGATACCCGAGCGAACAGACAGCATGTCCGTACCCATCGGTAACCAACATCAACATCTCTGAATACTTTATCCCCCAACGCATTACCCGTGGTTCATGCGTGCGTCACCGCTCCGCTACCCCGGTACAGAGCACATGACAACGACGGCCCGGTGCTGCATCATGGTTGGCGCAGGGAATTGCCGGAGCAGCGCAGCACGGCAACACATCAAGCGGGGGAACAGTTCTCGCACTCGCACATCACCGGGATCGAGCACGCGCAGGGCGTGTTCGATACGTCGTGACGATCGCCAGCCAGAGGAGACCACAATGACCAGCACCGTCGAGCCCACCACCCAGTTGACCCAGGGCAGCAAGCTGCGCGGCCGCGTCGCCTTCGTGACCGGCGGAACCCGGGGTATCGGCAGCGCCATCAGCCGCAGCCTCGCCGGCCAGGGCGCCACCGTCGCAGCGGGATACGGGCGCAACACCGCCCAGGCCGACCAGTTCCTCGCCGAACTGAAGGCCACCGGCCAGGACGGCGCGCGCTACTCGGTGCACAAGGGCGATGTCGCCGATGCCGACGACTGCCGACGCACCATCGACGAGGTCATCGCCGAGCACGGCCGCATCGACATCCTCGTCAACAACGCCGGTATCACCATCGACCGCACGGTGCTGAAGATGGAGGACTCCGACTGGGACACCGTGCTGAACGTCAACCTCTCCGGTGCGTTCTACCTCGCGCAGGCCGCCCTGCGACACATGCTCGAGCGCGGCACGGGTCGCATCGTCAACGTGTCGTCGGTCATCGGCGAGACCGGCAACATCGGTCAGGCCAACTACGCGGCCTCCAAGGCCGGACTGTTCGGTCTGACCAAGACCCTGGCCAAGGAAGCCGCCTTCCACCTGGGCAAGTCGGGAAAGCTCGCCGGCAACGACATCGGCGTCACCGTCAACACCATCACCCCCGGCTTCGTCGCGACCGAGATGGTCGAGACCATTCCCGAGCGTGTGCTCAGCCGCATCACCGACTCGATCCCCGTCAAGCGTCTCGCAGATCCGCAGGAGATCGCCCGCGTCGTCCACTTCCTCGCCGCGGATGCGTCGGGTTACATCACCGGTCAGGTGTGGGGCGTCAACGGCGGACTCGACATGTGATCGCCTACACACAGACTCACCCGAACGAACGGTCCCACGCCTCATGCAGCCTTTCGAACTCAACCGGCACGGACGGATCGTGTTCCCGTCCAATTTCTTTCCCGAACTCGACTTCTCGACCATCACCAGCGTCGACCACCTCGACGCGGTGATCCGGCGGGACTTCGACACCAAGGCTCCGACGGTGTCGGAGATCCTCTCCCGGCACGCCCAGGGCGTCTACCGCTCCAAGTTCGAGTTGATGCGCGACGTCGCCCTGAACATCTTCTGGGCAAACCGATTCGCGCTCACGATGTTCGAGAAGCGCGCAACCCGCTGGGCGGATGTCCCGCGCGGTCGCGACGATCTGTTCATGCCGATCGTCACCCCGTGGCCGGAGTCGACCCAGCGGATGACGGAGGTCGAATCCGCGTACCGGGGACTCCCTGCCGCGTGGGACGACAGCGCCGAGGATGCCATCTTCTCACGCCTGTTCGATGTCTTCGCCGCACGCAAGCACATCGCGGGCGACCTTCCGACCGTCAAACCCACTGTCGGACAGCTTCTCTCCGATCCCGAGAACGTGACGATCCGGCTCGGCGCCTACGATCCGAACTTCCCGCTGTTCGGCTACGACGAGATCCTCGACTACGACGCGGATGTCGCCGAACTCGAGGCGCTCGGCCGGTGGTCGATGGTGCTGCACAACCAGCAGCCGTGGGATCGCAAGCAGATCGAGCTCGTCTCGGTCGACGAGCTGCGCGACGACGACTACGTGGTGGTGTTCCATCCCCGCGACCGCGAGGTCCAGCGATTCATCACCCGCGCGATGTCCGGTCGCGCAGGCACGGCCGTCGGGTTCACCTCACCCGAGCCCGTCGAACCGGCGGCGCCCTACCCCGCCGTCGACGTGCGCAGCGAGTTCGCGGTCCGCCCCCGCATCGACGCGATCGCCGTCGCGCACGGCGACCAGGTGTGCACCAACGAGGACCTGATCCGCAACTCCGCGTACAACTGGTCGCCGATGACGGCCGACGAGATCGTCGCGAAGACCGGAATCGAACAGCGCCGCTACACCTCCGGCACGTTCGAGGATCTGGCGCTGTCTGCGGCACGGCAGGCGGTCGAACACGCGAACGTCGGCCCCGAGAACATCGGCGCCGTGATCGTGTGCACGTGCACGAGCGGGAGGCTCATCCCGTCACTCGCCACGTGGATCTCCGGTGAGCTGGGAATCGCGCAGAGTCACGCGTCGTTCGACCTGATCGCCGCGTGCGCCGGCATGCCGTACGGTCTCGCCGAGGCCACACGGATCCTGCAGCAGGTCCGTCGCCCGGTGTTGGTGGTGTGCGTCGAGAAGTTCTCCGACAAGATCGGCAGCGTCCGGCCGTCGCGGATGATCTTCGGCGACGGCGCCGCCGCCATCGTGGTGTCGCCGGCCTCCGAAGGCGCCGAGCCCGACATCGAGTACTTCAACAGCTACGCGAGCGGACCGACCAGCCAGGTCAACTCGATCATCTGGCCGAACCCGGACTTCGACAATGCGATCACCGTGTACGGACCGGAGGTGAAGTCGCTCGCGGGGCGGTACCTGCAGCAGATGCTCGACGAGATCGCGGCCCTGCCCGCGCCCGCGGGCACCGAGGGTTCGCTGCTCGAGAGCATCGATCTGATCGTGCCGCATCAGGCGAACAAGACGATGATCATCGAGCTCGCGGCAGCGGCCGGCCTGAGCGCCGACCGGTTGTACTTCAACATCGAGACCGTCGGGAACGCATCGTCGGCGAGTATCCCGCTGGCCATTCACGACGCGGTCCGCGACGGTGTGATCGACCGGCCCGTCCGTATCTTCGCGCCCGGTTTCGGGGCGGGTGCGGTCGCCGGATACACGGTGATGCGGGTAGATCCATCGGTCGTCGTGCCGTTCCGTCACGCGGACGAGCACGCAGAGATCGATCCGGCGCACGGAACGCCGTCACCCGACGACGTCGAGCTCGCGTTCCACTGACCCCACCCTGCCCGTCGGCCCGTCCGTAACGTTTGTTGCGGACGGGCCGACACGTGGTCGAGTGCGGCGCCCCCACGGCACCGCCCCTCCCGAAAGGCACAACTACATGAAGATCCGTCGCTTCGCCGCGGCCGCCGTCGGCTGCCTCGCGCTGACCGTCGTCGCGCCTGCGAGCGCCACTGCATTCCCGCTGGTGAACCTGCTTCCGACGGGCATCGCCGATCTGATCGGCTCGGGCTCGGCGAATCCGTTCGCTCCCCCGCCACCGGCGCCCGCACCCGCACCCGCGCCGCCCGTTGCTCCGGCACCACCCGTCGCCCCTGCGCCCGCACCGCAGCAATCCACACCGGCACCCGCACCGCAGCGGTCTGCCCCGAGCGGCGGCTACAAGAACTGCACCGAGGCGTGGAACGCCGGTGTCGCTCCGCTGTACCGCGACGAACCCGGTTACGCTCCGCGTCTCGACCGCGACGACGACGGCAAGGCCTGCGAGGTCGACCCCCGCTGATCCACCCGTGGGGCCCGGGTCATCCCGATCGGGTGTGCACACACCGATGGTCACGTTCCTCGGAGCCATCGGAAGCGGCACTCCCGATCGGGATTTCCCTGCTCGATGCAGTCGGTGGGGTCTCGACCGAGCCGTGCGGCCGCAGATCGACACGCCGCGCTTCGCACTCGCTGCACCGAACGTAGAGCACCCACCCCGCCGAGGTGGAGTGCCGCGATTCCACCGTCCAACCGTGTTCGTGGGCAGGGGGAAGCACAGGGTCGGGCTCGCCGTGACTCGTCCGCGTGGTCATGTGCACCACCATGATGTAATGCCCTTATGCATCTCAACCCTTACGGCGAGTACGCGGTGCTGCTGGCGGCATCACTGGCCAACGCCTGGCCCGCCACGCGCGGCGACATCGTCGCGCGCACCCGAGATGTCGGGATGACGATGGAGTTCGCCGAAGCGCCCGACGATCACCTCCGCACGCGCGAGGTCGTCGACGACTGGCTGACGGTCGTGGACGCGGCAGACCCGAACGAACGCGCGCGTCTGCTCAACGCCCAGATGGCCACGGCCACCGCGTATCCCCGGTTGACCGACCACGACGACGAGGGCTGGCACCTCCACTACCGCGCCGAGGAGACATCACTGCCGGACGTGCTCCGTTCCGTCATCAGTGTGGGTACCGCGCTGCACCTGACCACCCGCGGTATGCACCGCCTCGGACGCTGCGCCGCGGGACGCACCCCCGGGGATCCGTGCACGGCCGTGGTCGTCGACGTCACACGAAACGGACGTCAGCGCTACTGCTCCGTGCGCTGCGCGAATCGCGCGGCCGTCCGCCGACACCGGGCCGCGGGCCGATGACCCCGCGTCGTCGACGGAAGGCGGCACCGACGATCTCGTCGACCGAGATGAGAGCTCTCTCATCTCGGTCTCATCGGTACATCACACGACTCGACGACCCTCGAGGGCGTGAAGATCGTCTGGACAGTGCTCGGAGCAGCCGTGGCCGCCGCAGCGGTGATCGTGTGGTTCGCCGTGCGTCCGGCCGAACCCGGCGAACCGATGCCCCACGCGCCGATCGTCGCCCCCGCCGTGACGACTTCCCCCGATGCGGACGTCCGGCAGCAGGCACCGACGTCCGACCCCGGCGGAATCGTCCCACCGCCCCCCGCCTACGACGATCGGGACGACGATGATGACGGGGACGACGATGACCCGGATGGCGACGACGAGGACGACGATCGAGGCGATGATGACGACGATGATGATGATCCGGACGAGCGCTGACCCCGGCCGGTGATGTCGACGATCCCGCGTCGATGGCCCCGACTCCGCAGCGCCCGGGCCCGGATCGCGGGGTGGGTGCTGCTCCTAGTGTTGTCCGCGCTCGCCGTCATCAGCCTGCTCACCTGGTTCCTGACCATCAGATCCGTCGATCAGCGGATGCGCGATTCGCTGCGCACGGAGATCGCCGAGTTCACCACACTCACCGAATCCGGCGTCGACCCCGCCACCGGTGCACCGTTCGCGACCGTCGACGACGTCCTCCGCGTGGTGATCACCTACAACCTGGCGCGACCCAACGAGAAGTTCCTCGGATACGTCGACGGGCAGTTCCGGTTCCAGAGCCGCGAGCAGGCACCGATCCGCCTCGCCGACGACACGGGCTTCACCGATCTCGTCGCCTCGAGCACCCACCCCGTGGAGGGCTCGTACGAGAGCGGTGCCGGCGAGGTCCTGTACCTCGCGGTACCCGTGTCCCTCGACAACGATCCCGCCCACGGGGTGGTCGTCGCCGCGTACTTCGCCGACCAGGAACGCGAGAGCGCGAACGACACCGGGCGGATCATGGCGGTGGGAGGTGCCGTCACCGCCATCGCCGCGGCCGCGGGATCGTGGGTGCTCGCGGGCCGGATCCTCGCCCCCGTCCGCAACATCACCACCACCGCCCACTCGATCACCGAAACCGACCTCTCGGGTCGGATACCACCGTCGTCGCCGGATCCGGGGGACGAATTCGGTGTCCTCACCGCAACTCTCAACGACATGCTCGACCGTGTCGAATCCGCGGTGGCGGGCCGACGTCGGTTTCTGGACGACGCCGGACACGAGCTTCGCACACCCATCACGATCGTCCGCGGGCACCTCGACGTCATGACCGCGACGGATCCGCAGGACGTGCGGCAGACGGTCGCACTCGTCGACGACGAACTCGAACGCATGAACCGCATCGTCTCCGATCTGCTGTTGCTCGCCCGAGCCGAGCAACCGGAGTTCATCCGGCGCACCGTCGTCGACGTCGCGGCACTCACCGACGAGATCTTCGGGAAGGCGAGCCGACTCGCCGACCGAAACTGGGTGCTCGAGGCGTCGTCGCCCGCACACGCGCCCCTGGACGCCCAGCGCATCACCCAGGCGGTCCTCGCTCTCGCCGACAACGCCGTCCACCACACCGATGCCGGCGACCGGATCGGCATCGGGAGTCAGCTCGCCGACGGGCGGATCCGGATCTGGGTGAGCGACACCGGATCAGGTATCGACGAGGACGAGCAGAAGATCATCTTCGACCGCTTCTCGCGTGGTCGTTCGGCGACGACCCGCACCGACGGTGCCGGGCTGGGACTGTCGATCGTTCGAGCCATCGCCCAGGCACACGGCGGTGCCGTGTCCGTCGGTAGCGTGCCCGGCCGCGGCTCCACCTTCACCGTCACCGTTCCCGTCGATCCTCCGAGCGGAAGCGAGTCCCGATGAGTCGAATCCTGATCGCCGAGGACGAACCCCGGATCTCGTCGTTCATCGAGAAGGGCCTCCGTGCCAACGGATTCAGCACGGAGATCGTCGAGGACGGCGTGACGGCCTACGGCCGGGCACGCAGCGGCGACCACGACCTCATGGTGCTCGACATCGGGCTTCCGCAGATGGACGGATTCGCCGTACTCACACTGCTGCGCCGCGACGGATCGTCACTGCCCGTGATCGTCCTGACCGCACGCGACAGCGTGCACGACGTGGTCGCCGGCCTCGAAGGTGGAGCCGACGACTACATGCCGAAACCGTTCAAGTTCGAGGAGCTCGTCGCTCGGATCCGTCTGCGGCTCGGAGGTGGGCGACCATCGGCGGTCACCACCCTCGACAACGGGGATCTGACCCTCGATCTGCGGACCCGACAGGCGCGGACGGGTAGCACGGTCGTCGATCTGTCCGCCCGCGAGTTCGCCCTGGCGGAAGCGTTCATGAGGCATCCGGGGCAAGTACTCAGCCGCGAGCAACTGTTGTCGAACGTATGGGGTTTCGACTACGACCCGGGTTCGAACGTCGTGGACGTCTACGTCCGCTATCTCCGCGCGAAGATCGGTGCCGACCGCATCGAGACGGTGCGCGGGATGGGGTATCGACTCGTCGATCGTGCGTGATCGCACCGACGACTCCCACCCCGCGGATCGACGCGGGATCCGCGGCGGCGGGAGGTGCCGGACGGGCGGGGTTCGATACCCTCTCAGTCGTCCCAGAAGTCGTCGTCCCAGAAGTCGTCGTCCCAGAAGTCGTCGTCCCGATCGTCATCGTCATCGTCATGGAGATCGTCGCACCGATCGTCCCAGTCGTCGTAGAACTCCTCGACGTGGTCCGGATACCGGTCGTCCCAGTCGTCGTACCATCCGTCGCACGTGCTGACGTCGATGACCGGGAACTCCCCACCGGGCTGCGACGCCGGCGACGGGGCTCGCTGCACGGAAATCGGTGCCGGAGCGTTCGACTCACGCCGTTCGTCCGGATCGTCGGCGGATGCGACGCCCACCGCACCCACCGTGACCGCTGCTGCCAGAGCACCGACTGCCAACCACTTCCTACCGAACTCCATCTCGTTTCTCCTGTGGGACGGTGCGCCCTGTTGCGCACGACCCAATCTGGTGGACCGAGGTGAGAGACCGGGGAGACCCGCATGAGGATGCTCTCATCTTCGGCGGGTCCGAGCGTTCGTGCGGCCCCGGACACGCGTGGTCGATGCCCTCGACGTCAGATGAGGTTCTTGTCGGCCTTGATGCGGCGACGCAGGTCCGCGAGCACCGCGTGGCTCCCGCCGTGCCGGATGAAACGCGGAATGAACCGGTTGACGAACGCGACGAACACGAACAGGTGCTCGAAACGCCGGCGGTCGTCGTCGCTCCAGGCCAGCCCGAGCTTCTCGCGCATCAACGGGGGCAGGGTTCCGATGGTGAGGAATTCGAGGAGATTCCGGAACATCACCCGCAGCGGCCAGTTGATCATCTTCAGGCCGACGAGGTCGAGCAGGTACTGCCGGGTGGTCTCGTCGTAGGTGACGCGTTCGCACGCGAGGTTCCAGTAGCGGTCGAAGTCGGCGCGGGTCGCCGGCCACATGTCGTCGGTGACCTGCAGCGTCGTCGCCAGCGGTGACGCGGTCGAGTAGAAGTCCTCGAGTTGGGCGTCGTCGAGGCGGCCGTGCAGCAGCTGGTAGGTGTCCTCGAACCCGATGTACAGGCAGGCCGCCACCCACATCTGGAGCTCGCGGTTGAACGCGTTGTACTTGACGGGGCTGGTCTCGTCCGAGCGCACCTGGCGGTGCGCGACGTTGATGGCGTCTCGGAAGGCATCGCGTTCCTCCTGTGTTCCGAGGATCGCCACGGCCAGGTACTGCGTGGTGGTGCGGGCCCGTTTCCACGGGTGGTGGACGAGAGACCCCGACTTCACCTTCGATTCCATGACACCGTAGGCCACCTCGGGCCAGCCGAGCTGCATCACGACGTTGGCCGCGGCCCCGGCGAACGACCAGAAGTCGATCGCGTCGGGCAATGCATGTTTCCTGCTGCTCCACCGGTTGGGTCCGCTGGTGATCTCGATCCGGGTCTGCGCGGACGTCAGGGCCGGTTCGACGGAAGCGTCCCCGAGGTAGCGGGCGGGCATGGTGAACTCCTTCGACGAGGGATGACAACGGTGCGGTACACGGCAGCCGTCAGCGGGCGCCGTCGTTGACCCCCTCCCACAGCATGCGCCAGAACGCCTGCAGCTCGGCGCCACTCGGAACGAGGATCGGATCGGCGACAACGGGCGGACCGATCACGGTGCCCGGGGTGGTCGAGCCGGC
>Ga0123327_1002884_pt1 | contig 12960 bp, 10 predicted proteins | sample BioC13SIPDNA_4_FD_89701 | JGI IMG/M metagenome (GOLD analysis project Ga0123327, IMG submission 89701) | Anaerobic biogas reactor microbial communites from Washington, USA - Biogas_R1_B C13 SIP DNA | ecosystem: Engineered > Bioreactor > Anaerobic > Unclassified | place: Washington, USA...
GGGTCATCGGGGTGTGGGGCTGGAAAGTGTTGCTGCCAACGCCCTTCATCAGTCCTTTTTCATAGACATACAGCAAGTAATCAAAATACCATGCCGACTTGTCTGTATCCGTAAACAGCGAATAGGCTCGCTCGACGTCCATACTCAACGTATCTATGAACAGACTTGCATACTGGTGGTTGGCGCTGAATTTCACCTGGCCGGCGGACTTGTCATAGATACAGGGTATCTTGTGCAGTTTGCCGATCCGGTCCCGACCATACAGGTTCAAGGAATATATCCATTGACCTGCGGGAGGGGTATAGGGCATGCTGATGGTCATGGCATTATTGAAATGGTTTATGGTAGCATCACCGATCTGCACATTGATATCAAATCTTATTTCATTGGTTCTGAAAAAGGGGGCCGTGTAATTGGTTAGATTTATGTTGCCGATAATACCGCACTCTCCGCCCAATCCTTTTAAATATCTGCAGTCCGTCAGGTTGTTGAGGATATCATTGACGGTAACATTATAATCATAAGTTTTCAGAATGTACTCCAGGCCTTTATAAGCTTCTTTCACCTGAGCCTGGTTTTTATAGAAATTGCTGGCGGGCCATCCTTTTCCGGTAATGTATTCATTAAACAGCGTCTGTCCGCCGCCGCGCAGATAGCTGATATCTTTTTCATAAGCAAAAATCAAGCCTTTTAAGAAAGCTATATCGGCGGTATCGCTGCTGCTGCTTCTGCTGTGCAGATACAGATAACGTGAAATGCCGTTGCCCAGGGCCAGTCCGATGGCATTGCCGACCGTTCCCCAACTGCTGTAGGAAAGCAGCATGCTCATTTCGCATTCCCGTACCATCCGGTATTCCAGGTTGCTGCTGTAGGCATTGGGGGCTGCGTTGATCACGATGGAAGGAATCCCCTGAGCGACATTATTGTTGATGCGGTCGATCATGGCGCTGATATATTTGGAATTTAAAACTGATTTGGCCGGTAACGTCAGCACCAATATTTCCAGATCTGCTTTTTCCGGCTCCGTCAGCTTGACGCCAATACTTTTCAGGTGTTCTTCCATATTTTCCTTGACAGTTTCCATATCATATATCGATCCCGCGGAAGCGTCCTCGGTATTGCCGAAATAGATCGCGGCGGCACTGACATTTGATCCATAATGATCGATCATCAGGCGCAATACCGCCATCATGCCCAGTTCGTCTGTACCTGAATAGATGAATCCCCGCCCGCCCATATTTTTTTTGATATAGTTAACCTCGTTGGTCTGGACGGTATTTTGGGAGTTGGAATCATCGATGCCGATAAAGTATTTTATTCCCCCGCTATCATCCTTAGCTAAAAGGTAATCGATCAGGTGCAGCTTCCGTTCGCGTGCACGCTGCGAGTCCTTGACTAAATTGGTATAAGACGATTTGGTGGTGATCAAGGAGCCGTTCTCATTATATCTATAGCCATCGACAATGTTTTTTACGGTCAGGCGTTCCTCGGGCAGTAGTTTTCTGGGGGTGGCATTGTATTGGCGCAGATAATTATAGGTATCCAAAGATGCGCCTTTATAACCTACCGTACAGGTCGCCAGGCGAGCCACGGTGTCAATGATGTAGACATGGTTGTTCCTGGCCAGTTCGATAATCTGCTCGATCATTTTATATTCATCGGTATAGTCGGAGCTATTAATGACCCGGGAATTTACCAGCCCGCCGGAGAGCAGCTGATCAAGAGAAATCACAAAATAATCGGTACTCTCGTCCATGGCCAGGATCCAATCCAATAATTTCTGGCTATCTCCGTATGGGGTTTCATTGGCGTTGAGCGGTTGTCCGTCCAGACGGGTGGCATATAAATCTTCCTCCGGTATGACCACTTTAAAACCCGCCGCCTCGGCTTCATAAATCACTCGGTCGACATTGACCGGCCGATTATCCAGCGGCACATAGGCCAGCACCGGTTCTGCTGCATTGGGCAAATTGGTCTCAGCTGGTGATGCTTCATCAGCCGTATTGCTTGTCACGGGATCCCCGGGGTTGGCCGAATCAGGCTCATTATTTACGGTTGAGGTATCTGTTGTGGTTTCTATGGTAGTTTGGTTTTCCACCGTGTCAGCCAGCACAACGGCAGCGGAAAACGGCATCATGGTCAGCAACAGGGCCAGGCAAAGTAAAAGGCTCAGAGTTTTTCTTTTCATTTTCATATCCTTTCTATTAAATAAATGCTTTATTTAGATGGCAATAATCTTATTTCAGCCAGAAAGGCAGAATGGTTTGGATGTAAATATTTACGCTCCTATTTTAAATTGCTATTTTCCATTTACATTATCCTTCTGTCTAGCTCTATTAATTATTATAGTCTTCCTTGCACCTGATGCTTACACTGGTTAGCATCCCAAGCTATAGATTTCGAACCATTGTAACCATATATTATTTTTGCAGGAATATTTTGTTAAATGTCGTATTTATTAATGTAGAAAGAATAAACAACTTTAGCGGTGATTATTATTGACTTACTTACATATTGATAAAGTATATGGCAATTACCCGAATTTCTCAACCAAGCCTTTACATGCCGTTTTAAACAACGGTAATCGGGTTTACATAAAAGTATTTCAAAATATTCAAGGTAACCGCGCTTTGGCAAATGAATATATATGTTATAAGTTATGTAAAATTTTAGATTTACCAATTCCCGAAGCAGGTATTGCTTTTCTTGATGAAAAAACAGAGAATCTCTGCAATGAAACTGTTTATAACGAAGAAAATTATGGTTTTTGTTTCTTTTCAAAGAGAATCGATAAAGCAACCGTAGTTAATCAAGCCATCGTTCCTAAAATTGTCAACAAGGAAATAATTTATAGAATTATATTGTTTGATCATCTGGTCTATAATAAAGACAGGAATAAAGGTAATCTATTGGTAACCTCTGGGAAAAAGCCGACTTTATATCTTATTGATCATACCCATGTTTTTAAAAATGAATGTATTTGGGATAATAATTGCTTTTTGCAAGGAATGAATAATCAAGATTATCTTGATAAGGATATAAATGAAGCCAATAAATGGATTTACAACTGTTTTTGGGATCATTTAGCAAAAGATGAGAATGTTTTATTAAGAAATTCTCAAAATTTTAAATCCAAAATTAACGGTGCAGTTTTTGATGAAATACTTAATGAATTACCCACCAGCTGGGAAGTCTCAGAAAAAGACGCCGCTTCCCTGAAAGAATATCTCCTATATCGATTGGAACATCTCGATCAAATGTGTAAGATAATTGTTGGAAGGTGAAACGATATGCCAACATTACAATTCTCCGTATTAAGTTATTATCCTTCATTTGTTACGCAGGAAAATATAAATATTGGCCTTTTGTTTTATATTATTGACACAAATGAAGCAAGTTTTTATTCCATTAGAAAGTGGGATAGAGTACGTGCCTTTGATGATGAACTCGATGTTGATTTTATGAAGGATTATTTAAAAGGTTTGTCATATGAGGTTAATAGCGGTTTATTTAGCCATAATATCAAGTTTGATATGGATCAATTTGTGAAACATTATATTAATGAATATAAGTTTTCCAGAATTCAAACAGTCGATTGTCAGGATGTTGATGAATTTATTGAGACAACAAAAAAAGTATACCTTAAGTATGACTATGAAAAACACGAGAGGTTAAAGAAAAATCAAGAAAGCCGTTATATTTATCAATTACTGAGATCTTCGAATGTTCCATATACAAGAGAAAAAATAAAGGGAAATTTTAACGAAGACATTAAATATGACTATATTATCGGAGAGCATGCCGTAAAAATATTCAATTTCGAAGGCAAACAACTAAACTATATCATCAACAATATAAAAGCCTGGGCTTTTAACGCCAATGAAATGCAAAATGTTTATAAAACTATTTTTATTTATGATGTTGAATTAAAAGACGTGCCTCTCTTTGATGCTGTCATAGAAATTTTAAGCAAAAGTTCATATAAAACCTTGCCTCTGTCAACCGGCATTGAATACTTGCTTACCCTCAAAGATTCCAATAGTCAAAACTATCCCCTTCACAATTAAAACCGGCCTGATCAGGTCGGTTTTAATCTCTATATTTGATGAATCCTCATTCCTCCAGATACCTGTCCATAATAAAACTGTTCAACTCATCCCTTATCACTCGCCAATTAGGCAGGAATTTATCCATATAGCCGATAAAAGCCGGGGTATGAGATGAGTTTTTAATTCGTCTTTTAGGAATAATGTGTATTATCTAAAAAATCATGGATTTAGGTGTTCCCCATTTGAATTCAAAAAATGATACTCAATGTTTTTTTTAGCATCACCCCAGAAATATGCAAATGGAATATCTTCAACTTCTACCATGAATTCATTTCCATCTTGTAAAATTTGTATATTGCTACAATTCTCGTTGTTAACAACAAACAAATATGCGTTTTTATACGGCGCACTTCTTAAATCCATGCCACGCTCATACATGGGATATGTTCTCAAGAACCTACATTTATCACCTTTCTCATCAAATTCTGCATAGCCATATTCGTGGGCTTGATATTCATTGCCAGTCATATAAATAACCAGCAATTTGCCTTCCAGATGAATAGTATCAATTATTTTTACGTCAACATCCTTATCTAATTCTTTTGTAATAACATCATAGATTACTTTATCTGTATTGGCAGTTTCTCCCGTACAGCCTACAATGGTTATGGACAATATTATCGCCATAATCAGAAATAACGATTTTCTTACCATAAGTATGTTACCCCCACATAAGTAATACAGTTCACTTCACTTTACTTTACCGCCATTTTTCATTAACTCCTTCAAAACCTATCTCTAATTCATAATTATACACAATTGGCCTGGATTTTGTTAATTAAACTTAACAGCAGGGGCTGGATATATTATGTTATTGGGCGATTATTTAGTTCATTATGAAGACAAATATAGCCCCTGACCTGGCTCCGGATTATGCGAAGCGACGATGCCATGTGGCATCCAGTACCGAAGCGATCGGAAGGCAAGCGCAGCCTGAGCGTCAGCGGATTTAGACTCTTCGCTATCGCTCAGAGTGACAGTATTGCATAATTTTTGAATTATCTATTTTAATCCCCTCCCTTTTTATTATTTTAACATGTCATAAAATAATATATTAAATTAATTTACATAATTTGCTATAATTGTATCAGATAACAGTTCAGTATGACGGATTGAATTTTTATCGTTTTTAGTAGAAGTTTAAGGTTGATTTCCTATATGTTATATTATAAATACTCAATCACGAAAGTGATCCAAAGACTTGACTCAGTAGGAACCTTGCTGCAAAGCAGGGTTCCTGCTTTTTTATTCATTTCGATTGTATTTCCCATCCACTGTTGCCAAAAAGTATAACACCCCACCATAAGTTAACCCCTACCCTTACACAAAAATGCAACCCTGCTGTTCACTCTGGCGTAACAAAGCTATGTGAACCAACCCACAGGCAGGAATAGAATCAACCTGTGTTTGCAAGATTTTGTCGGCGGGTTTTTGCGAAACGCTGCCTGTATTTTTGCTTTTTTCGGAACAGGAATCGCATTATTCAGGCATTTCTTTTTCAGAAATGTTTCACGTGAAACATTTGTTTCATCAGCGGAATAGATTTTATTGATTCCTGCTATAAAACCAGCGAAACCGACAAGAAAATACCGAAGGCTTGAACCTTCGGTATTTTCTTGGCTTGATATTGGGCCCCGGAGCCAATAATCTTTATTTAATATACTCGTTACTGACCAGGATCTTGGCGCTGGTCGGGGTGTTTGGCTACTTGACAATGCTTTCTAAACAATCGGTTATAGGTTCTTCGCCGGTATACTTTTTATAAAAACCGTTATTGCAAATACGCAGGATAAAGTCCTTATCAAAAATTTAGCCGCATTTTGAGAAACCGCATTGGGCACATACTACACAGCCGCTCTCATGATTAACCGGGCTGCCGCAGTCTGGACAGGCATTTTCCGCGGCAAGTCTTGGCTGGGTGTTGCTTGGTAAACTCCGCGCCCCTAAATTTTTTCCCGGTATGGGGTTGGATGTCGCCTGACTTCTAACCATAATGCCATCGTCCCGGTACTTTTTTATAACCTTGGCGATAGCATCCGGACAGGAGGTAACATTGACCCCTTCCCGACGTATACAGGCAGGACAGCGAATGCCCTGAATCTGATCGATAATCGTATCGGTAGATACACCTGATCTCAAAGCCAGGGATACCAAGCGCGCGGTGGCTTCTGACTGGGAAGCACAGCCTCCCACCTTGCCGGTGTTGGTAAATACTTCGCATATCCCCTGATCATCAGCATTCACATTGACATACAGATTGCCGCAACCCGTTTTTATTTTTTCGTTTACTCCCAAGGTCACCGATGGCCGGGGCCGGGGCAGAATCGTATTGGCCGCCGGAATAAATGGAGTCCTGGGTACAGGTGTTACCGCCGGCTCAGCATCTGCAATCAGTTTAGTCTCGTTATCGGTCTTGGTGCTTGTCCCCACCGTCAGTACCTGTTCCTCCCGGCTGCCGTCGCGATAGATGGTGATCCCCTTGCAGCCATGCTCATAAGCAAAGATATAGGCTTCATATACATCTTCCCGGGTGGCGGAATTAGCAAAATTGATGGTTTTGGAAACTGCATTATCGGTATATTTTTGGAAGGCTGCCTGGATGCGGACATGCCAAACCGGATCGATTTCCTGAGCCGTTACAAAAATATCCTGTACCCACTCCGGCACCTTTTCCATCCCCTGGATGCTTCCGGTTTCTGCAATTCGTCGCATCAATTCCGGGGAATGAAAGCCATGTTTCAGGGCTAATTGTTCAAACAAAGGGTTAACCTCGATCAAGGCTGTTCCATCCATGACCGTTTTCGTAAAGGCAATGGCAAAATGCGGTTCGATTCCGCTTGAAGCCCCGCATAGCATGGAAATCGTGCCGGTAGGAGCGATAGTTGTCAGGGTAGCGTTGCGCAGCTCTATTACTCCGTCATAAATGGACCCCTTGTAATTGGGGAACAAGCCCCGTTCCAAGGCCAAACGTTGAGATTCTGTCCGGGCTTCAGCCAGAATAAATTGCATGACCTTTTCCGCACACTCTACCGCTTGCTCAGATGCATAAGATATACCCAGCTGAATGAGCATGTCCGCAAAGCCCATTATGCCCAGGCCGACTTTACGGTTGCCTTTCACGGTTTTATCTATAATATCCAGGGGATAGATGTTTGCATCGATTACATTATCCAGGAAGTGAATTGACAAACGGGTCAGTTTGCCCAGATAATCCCAATCAATTACCGGTTGGCCTTCTTTTTGAGTAATCACAGCGTTGAGATTGATTGAGCCGAGATTACAAGCTTCATTGGCAAGCAGCGGCTGCTCTCCGCATGGATTGGTTGCCTCGATCATGCCGATGGCAGGAGTCGGATTGGCAGCATTCATCCGATCGATAAACACCACGCCAGGTTCCCCGTTTCTCCAGGCGTGGTCGATGATCTCAGCAAACACCTTGCGGGCTGACAGGCTTTGCACTACCAGTCCGGTATTGGGATCGAGCAGATCATAGTTTCTGTCCTCCCTGACTGCATCCATATATTGATCGGTTACGGCAACCGAAATATTAAAATTGGTTATTTCCTGGTTGTCTTCTTTACAGTTGATAAACTCTAAAATATCCGGGTGATCCACCCGCAGGATGCCCATATTGGCACCGCGCCTGGTTCCACCTTGCTTTACCGCCTCGGTGGCCGCATTGAAAACTTTCATAAAGGATACCGGGCCGGAGGCTACTCCACCGGTGGTACGCACGGTGCTGTTTTTGGGACGCAAACGGGAAAAGCTAAAGCCGGTTCCCCCTCCGGATTTATGTATAATGGCAGCGTTCTTGATCGCATCAAATATATCTTCCATACTATCTTCCACCGGCAGCACAAAACAGGCACTCAATTGCCCCAGGTCACGTCCGGCGTTCATCAGGGTTGGTGAGTTAGGCATAAATTCAAGGTTGGCCATGATATTATAAAATTCTCTGGTCAGCGCTGCTATTTCTTGCTCATTTCCGCCGAATCTTTCTTCTATCCCAGCCACCACACCGGCTACGCGATAGAACATGTCCTCCGGGGTTTCACAAGCTACCCCGTTCTCCTGTTTCAGGTATCTTTTCTCCAGGACAACCATAGCATTGGATGTAAGCTTTGCCTTGGGCCAATCTGCTGGAACAATTGCGGTCATTTTTTAAAAACTCCTTCATTACCGTTTTTGTAAGCCCATTTCTTGACAATGGTCTACATATTGTGTTTTTTAATTATATCGATACAACATATAGTAGTCAATTGTTTTTTGTCCAGGCAACCGTGGGGGTTTTTTTAAGGATGCGGGGGCCGATTATCCGGCGGTCGTATCCTTGGTGACTTTGAGTTTGAGGGGGACAAAAGTAAGATGAAATGAGATTAATAAACAGGATAGCATCGGGATTATGGATTGGGTTATTAATATATTATACAGCTATAAAAACCAGAACCACCAAAGAGCACTGAAAAAGTACATGTTTTATCATCCTGAGGATCCGAAGACGACAAAACGACGATGCCATCTGGCATCTAGTGACGTAAGCGATCAGAAGGCAAGCATAGCGCTGCCTGAGCGTCGGTGGATCTCAATTTAAGTGATTTTTTCGGCGGCCTGGAACCGTCGAGAATACTGAACTATTATATAGCTATAGAATTCAAGTTAGCCGTTTACCCTTAGTTTAAACCAATAATCAATAGAATTATCACCGTTACCCCAATCTGCCCGAAGTATAAAAACGTATTCCCCGTCTTCTTTAGGAGCCAGCATGGTATTTTTATTTAAGGGGTAGATTGCGGGCGAATTATTTTCATCCAGCAGGTACAATTCATACTCGGGATTGTTTAAGCCGGGTATGGCTGCTGCTGCGAAGACCAATTCGGATTCCGGTTTGACTATGTTTGGCTCCAGTAAATCAGTGTGTTCCTCATTCATCCCAAACATGGTATTACCGATAATACCCCCCGGTTCCCCGGTAAAATTTGAGTCTCCCTTGACCCAGGATAATTCTCGGTGGTCAGATCGTATCTCCAACTTGGGGTAGTCTGGCGGATATTCAAAATCATCAATACTTATTGCATGCAAATTCTGGGTTGGCTGGTTAGGGTCAGCAGCAACATCACTTGTTCCCGTTCCCATGTTTTGTTCATCGCTATTTTTGTGTTCACCGCTATTAATTTTTTCGTTTAAACTATGGTACAGGAACCTGGTTTCAGCTGCGTCTTTACAATTAATCATAATTATTTCCGGTTTTGATTGCCGCTTAATAATAAGAACCGGTTCGTTGGCGGAGCGCAGAAACAGTAAAGCCTTGTTTTTATCTTCCAGTTTAAAATGGCCTTTTAAAATCGGGCCCAAACCAAGGCCATTGGTTCTCAAGGACAAGGGTGGAATTTTATCGGCTAAATTGATCTCTTTAATATCCTGGTAGTGAATGCTGACCCCGTAAGCTCCGCTTACCGTAAACTGCTCATTTCCCAGTTCAAAAGCAGGCGGCAGGGCCGTCCAGGTTATACCAACAGCAACCGAGATAACAATGGCCAGGGCAATCAAGATACTCTTTTTAGAAGAACTATACGCAGAAAGTTGAGGGGTAATTTTCCGGGCTTTAATTACGGTATTATAGATGATAATAAGAAACAAGACGATACCAACTTCTGTCCCCCAGACCAACCCGGCCTGTTTCAGTCCGTAACCCAAAAGCGGAGTAAAAGCTGCAATCATCAACTGCCGACCGATAAAATCGCCCAGAGCTTTGGCATCTATTTGTTCTTTTACTTCACGCGGTGCAGTATTATATCCGGCGATTAAATTATAGGCTTTGAAGTATTTTATAGATACACCGATAAAGAAAATCAGCGCACATACTATAAGATTAATGACTAACTCCGCCATATTCTCTCTCCCCTTTTCATATTGATTTGACATACGTAAATGAGATTTTATATTTGCAAAAACTCTTTCCTACCCACTTTTATATATTGACTGTATATGGGTAAATGAAACCTAGTTACTTATCTAATTATATGCACACTTCCGCCAAGTACTTACACCATCTTATTTATCGTTTACCATCATCAATTTTAGATACAATGACTCAAAAGTAAAATGAAATGAAAAAAGCTGAGATATTATCTCAGCGAATGTTTAAAATATGGTGCCCGAGGCCGGGGTCGAACCGGCACGAGGGGTAAACCTCGCGGGATTTTAAGTCCCGTGGTGGCAAATTACGTTAACTAACGTAAATATCCCATTTATTTATGTTTATGCCTGTTCCATTTTTTAGCCATTTATGATTTCTGCCCTCATTTTGTTCGTTTCTGAACGTCAACAATTTTTTAAAAAAAATCTGCCGTGGGTTAAAATGTGGGTCAAATTAATTGGCCCAACCAACCGATTTTATTATTACGCGAGGTTCATCAGCCACCTGTAAGCAGTTCGTAATTAGCAAATCGGCATACAATAATAATGGCAGTTGACTACACTTAGTAGCCAACTGCCTTTGCCGCCCTATATCTTAAATTTCCTTTTGAATGAATTCCCCGTCCGCCAGTTCATCTTTCAGCAATTCGTACAGATAGGCTGAGCTTTCCCGGTAAAGACCGGTATCTTTGTTTAGTAGCTTTTCACACAATACCGACTTGTAAAAAATGCTCATGGCTTCTTCAATTTCAATCGCTCTGTCTTCCACCAGATAGCCAATGATGTCCTGGGTCACACCCTCAATCAAAGCATTGACGACATCCATCTTAGCAGCCCTCCTACGTTATTGGTTTGAGATAGCGCAGTGCTTTCTCGGTATGAAAGGAAATCTGCTCTGAAAGGCGTTTATACTTCATTCCTTTTACTAAAGCATCCATATCTATAAACCCATTTGTAAAAGTCCGAAATAATAGTGCTAAATCATCATTAGCAACCGGTCCTGTAACAATGTCATATTTATTGTCATGATTGCATTCAGCACTGTCGTACTCAGTAAAATCCCTGTTTCGATTATTAAGTACAAACATCGCCCATTCTTTTGACGATTCCGCAAATGCCTTTATGTTAAGTTCGGATGAAACGAAAGCGTCATCACTCAGTTCCCACATCGTCACATAAGGGTGGCCCCCATAAATATAAGCAACCCGTTTTGCCATCAACTCAGCCTGCTCTTTTAACTCGGTACAATAAAAACCTCTGCCGAAATCCTTGAACGGTCTGCATTTCCGGAGGTCAATTTCTTCAACAAACACATTGGAACCATGATATAAAATCATGTTAAAAGCCCTCCATGGTTCTTGCACACCACAACAAGATCGTCAATGGTATCCTCCAGACTAAGGCAATGCTGGACTTCATAATGATCCTTGATAAACGCTATTCCTTTGTATTTATGCAAATAGTCGAAGGCTTCTTTCTCGCTTAACCCGAATTTATTAGCAAATTCGTTAACGCAGGCTACCATAAAATTTATGACATTCCTTCTTTGTTTTGTAAGCATTAGCCTCCTCCTTCCACACGATATAATTATCATTGTATTCTTGATTAACTTCTTAGTCTAATAAGCACACAGCGATGTCCTCTATAATTTTATTATACCAATACAAGCTGTATGAGGTAGGAGAACATTGTCGGCCAACAGTATTGATCATCCTTCATAGCGGAACTGCCTCCTTCTTTACCTTGGCGGAAATCAAACGATGCATAGCTTTTTCGGTTACTAGATCAACTTTATGGCCCAGTAATTCTTCAAGTTCCAGCTTAAGCCCCACCAGATCAAAAAGACTTCGATCCTCTTCAAAATCAACCAGAAAATCAATATCACTGTCCGGTCCTTCTTCTCCGCGGGAAAGAGATCCGAAGACTCGTATATTTCCGGCGCCATGCTTCCGGGCAATTTTATATATATGCTCGCGCTCTTTTCTTAAATCATTTAAGGTCATACTCATGTTTTAGCGCCTCACTCTTCATGGCCGTTTACTCCGAATACTCATACTCAACACTGATTGGGGGGGAATTGTATTTCGAGTTCATCATAATTTTATCTAGCTCTATCTTACCCTCATTATACTTTTTACCGCCCTTAGCAGTATATGCAATTTCTGCCCGTAAAACTTAACCAAGTTTGAACTATCCGGAACTCCCGGATAGTTCAAACTTTTCTAATCAATAGCCATCATATATCTATTTATAATACCCGCTCCATAGTTATTATCTTCATTTCGCCTTACTCCTTCAATACGCTGCACACTACTCCACCGATTAGTACAGGTACACTAAAATCCCATAACCATGGCTTGTCTTAGCCTACCCTATAAAAATCATCACCCAGGCAATGTAAATAATAATCGCTAATTGCAGTATCATCCATATTTGGATAGGTCTCTTTTAGACCATCCGCCATTGCTCGCAAATATTGCTTAGTGGGTATATTAGCCGGACGTATCTCAGCATTGGTAAATGTCAAAATCTTATAGCCATCTGCTTCACCTAGCTCGAGTTCTCCGATATTCCGGCCATTTTGGCGAGTTTTTCCTGAGTAATCTTTTTTTCAACCAGGATTCCTTTCAGCCGATTGCATTCAGCTCTTGAATTCACGTTTTAGCTCAAAGCAGAATGGGTCACTCCAATATAAGCATGACAATTCATTATCAGCACATAAGACCAAAAACAGATTCCGTAGTGATAAATAAAATAGCTGAATTTTTATGTGGTTCAAAATGTGGGTCAAAAGTAAAATGAAATAAAAAAAGCCGAGATATTATCTCAGCGAATGTTTAAAATATGGTGCCCGAGGCCGGGGTCGAACCGGCACGAGGGGTAAACCTCGCGGGATTTTAAGTCCCGTGCGTCTGCCTATTCCGCCACCCGGGCA
>Ga0123327_1002893_pt1 | contig 12934 bp, 13 predicted proteins | sample BioC13SIPDNA_4_FD_89701 | JGI IMG/M metagenome (GOLD analysis project Ga0123327, IMG submission 89701) | Anaerobic biogas reactor microbial communites from Washington, USA - Biogas_R1_B C13 SIP DNA | ecosystem: Engineered > Bioreactor > Anaerobic > Unclassified | place: Washington, USA...
CCAGGCCTTCACGCCGAAGTTCGTGAAGGTGTACGCCAACGTGGCGGGGGTCATCACCAATGCCTTCAAGGAGTACGTGGATGACGTGCGGACGGGCAAGTTCCCCGGAGACGAGCACTGCTACCACGTGAGGAAAGGCATGGAGGAGGAATACGCCGCCATGCTGAAGGAATACGAGTAGGATTACGATATAATAACACAGAGGAGGGCTAAAGCGCTCCTCTGTGTGTTTTTGCAGAATATAAAGAAGAATTTGTGACAATACTCTGGACTCTTTTCGGACTCATTTGAAACAAAACAGAAGGATTTCTCCACTCGCAGCAAAACGGACACACCATCAGCCCCTGCCGTACCCCATGTCGCGGAGCAGGTCCGCCAGCAGGTGCAGCCGCTCCGAAAGCAGCTCGTCGTCCCGGCTGAGGGCCTGGGAGAAGAGCTGGATATCCTCGTCGATCCTGGGGTTTTCCGTGCAAATTTCCACTGTCATGGCGTCCCCCTGGAGGCCCACCCGGTCGATGCGGGGATTCTTTTCATCGTAGAGTTTCGGGTGGCGGTATGCCTCCTGGAAATGCTGCTTCCCCTTGCACACCAGGATGGCCAGGTCGAGCACCCGGTGGAGGGGCATCTCCTCCGACTGCCGTGACCATTTTTCCCCCGTGTAGCGCCACACCTTCGCGGAAATCTCCACCTTCCCCCTGTCGTTCCACTGGGCAAGCCCGAGGGAAAGTCCCTTGGCGTCGGAATTGTAGGCCTGCCGCCCGTCCACGTTCCCGTAGTTCTCCACGGTGATGACTGGCTTGTGTTTCAGCGTCGTCGGTATGTTCATTTTTTCCCTCCTGGAAATCCTGTGATAATTACTAAATTACTTACTTACAAAATAAGTACGCAGACAAGGATACTCCGATATTTTTTCCTGTCAAGCTGTTCCATGGAAAAAACGCCAGTGAAACTCGTTTTTCGGGGATGCGGTTTTCGGCCCTTTCTTCGCCAAAATATGTCCCGAATTGGCAGGCAACATGAGATAATTGTTCCCAGAATGCCTGGACTGCAGGCAGGAAGGCAAGGTGGAGTCATGGAAGCGGTTCTTCGCACGTCATCCCTCGTCTTTCTGGACAGGATCAGCTATCCTGACATGGAAGTGCGCCCAGGGGAGATCATTTTTCTCCGGGGGCCCAGCGGGAGCGGGAAAAGCTCCTTTCTGCGGCTTCTGAACGGTACCGTATCCCCTTCGGGCGGCACGGTGTCGTACCGGGGCAGGGATATCCTCGAGATCGATCCCCTCCTTCTCCGAAGAGAGGTCATCCTCGCCGGGCAGTCGGCCTATCTCTTCCCCGGCACGGTGAGAGAAAACTTTCTTCAGTACCACCAGTACAGGGATTCCGTCCCTCCGGACAGCGAATCCATGCAGGCCTGCCTTGAAGCCTGCCGGCTTCCCTTTCCTCTTGACGCGCCCTGCGACACCCTCTCCGGCGGCGAGAAGCAGCGGGTGTTCCTGGCAATAGCACTGAGCTTCCGCCCGGCGGTGTTTTTGCTGGACGAGCCCACATCGGCCCTCGACGGTGCCACGGCGGAGGCATTGATGGCCAACCTGACGGAGTACTGCAGGAACCACGGCGTCGCCGCCCTGGTCGTGAGCCATGACAGGCACCTGACGGAGCAATTCGCCGAACGGACCGTCGACCTGGGAGGTGCGGCATCATGAGCGGCGCGGCAGCCATAGGCATCCAGCGGTTCCTGGTCATCTACCTTCTACTGCTGGTGGTGCTGGCGATCATGAAGAGGAGCAGGATCAGCCAGACAAAGCTCCTGCTGGTCGCAAGCCTCCGGATGACGGTGCAGCTCATTCTCGCCGGATTCGTGCTGACCTATATTTTCAAGAATCCCCACCCGCTGTTCACGACCGGGTACCTGGCCGCCATGATGGCCTTCGCCATCCACAGGGTGCTGTCAAAAAACCGGGACCTCAACCGGAGCTTCAAGCTTTCCATCGGTTTTTCCCTGGCCTTTTCCGGCTTCGCGGTGCTGGTGTACTTCATTCTTGCGGTGGTGAATCAGAGCCTCTTCAATCCCCAGTACGTGATCCCCCTGAGCGGCATGATCTTCGGGAATGCCATGACCGGCGTGAACCTGGGGGTGAAGACCTTCCGGGAGAGCCTCGCCGCAGGGAGGGAGCGCATGGAGGCCCTCCTCAACTTCGGGACCAGCCCGAAGAGCATCCTGCTGCCCTTTGTGAACCAGGCCCTGGAGACGGCCATTCTTCCCACGCTGAACTCCATGGTGGGCATGGGCATCGTCTCCCTCCCCGGGATGATGACGGGCCAGATCCTCTCCGGAACTCTTCCGACAACGGCCATTCTTTACCAGATCTCCATCATGGTGGCCATCTGCACCGTGGTCTGCCTGTCCGTCTTCGGCTCCCTCCATTTCGGGTACCGGACGCTCTACAACAGGCGGAGCCAGTTCTGCCGGGAGGGCGGAATCCTCAACGGGGCGGGGTGCGATGAGGAAAAACCTGAACCCGGAACGGGGGAGGGAAAGAAGTGACCCCGGGAATTCTCGCGGCCAAAAAGGCGGGGGTGCCGTTCACGGTCCATGAATATGACCACGACCCTTCGGCACCGTCCTTCGGGCTGGAGGCTGCGGAGAAGCTCGGCGTGCCGCCGGAAAGGGTCTTCAAGACGCTGGTTGTGCGCCTTGACGGAAGGGAGCTGGCCGTGGGCGTGGTCCCGGTGAATTCCATGCTCAGCATGAAGGCCGCTGCGAAGGCCGCCGGGGCGAAGAAGGCGGAAATGGCCCCCCAGGCTGACGTGGAGCGGTCCACCGGCTACGTTCTCGGCGGTGTGAGTCCTCTCGGGCAGAAGAAGCGCCTCCGGACGTTCATCGACGTTTCGGCGGAAGCGTTTGAGACGATTTTCGTCAGCGCGGGGAAAAGGGGGCTGGATATGGAAATCGCCCCCGGTGATCTGAGGGCGGTGTGCGGAGGAACTTTTGCCTCCCTGCAGGACAGGAGCGGCGGGTAAGGTCGAGCGACGTTCCCGGCGATGGAATAGCCATTGAATGAATTCCTTTCGGCAGCTGCCGCTGTTTTCCCGGACTTGGGCTATTCCTCCGGATAAATCTCCCCGACGGAGTACAGGACGGCTTTTCCCGCCAGCTTGACCCTTTCGCCGCAGTCCCGGCAGAAGAGCGTTCCTCCCCGGCTGGAAGCCTGCCGGGCGACCAGGTCCTGTTTTCCCAGCTTCCGGCTCCAGAGAGGGACAACATGACAGTGTCCGGATCCGCAGACAGGGTCCTCCTGCACGTTCAGTTTCGGGGCAAAGCTGCGGGTCACGCAGTCGAAGTCCTTTCCCCGGGCGGTCAGGTGGAGGAGAAGACCGTCCAGTTCCATTACCCCAGCCATTTCCGGCGCCGCTGCCCTGACCTGCTCTTCGTCCTCCAGCACGCAGACAAGGTCCCTGGCTATCCAGGCCTCCGTGGGGCGGAAGCCGATGGCTTCCTCCATGGCCCCGGTGACCGGTACCGGGGTCAGGTTATAGGCGGGAAAATCCAGTTCGAACAGGTCTTCCCTGCGGGTCACCTTCAGCCTGCCGCTCAGCGTTTCAAAGGAGAACTCCCCGGTATCCGGTTCCTTGAACATGGAGAGCACGTAGGCCGTGGCCAGGGTGGCGTGGCCGCACAGGTCGATTTCCCCTCCGGGGGTGAACCACCGCAGCCTGTAAGCTTCCCCTTCTTTCACGGAAAAGGCGGTTTCTGACAGGTTGTTTTCCATGGCGATCTTCCGCATCAGCCCGTCAGGCGGCCAGCTGTCCAGAACGCAGATCCCGGCCGGGTTTCCCTCGAACACCTTCTCAGCAAATGCATCGACCACGTAATATTTCATTTTTCCTCCCTTTTCCAGTAAGTATCCGCTGGAGTACGAAATGAGCGCAAAGTATCAAATTTGCTGTCCCCTGTCAATTTTGAAGGTTGACATTGTGGAGGCTGCCCGCCGGAACTGGTGTAAAATGATCAGAAAATGAAGATCCCCATCTCCTGAAGAAAAAACGCCTCTGGAATAAACCGCCATTTGCGGCTATCCTTCAGGAGGGTGCCCGCAAGTGAATGAATACATGCGCGTTTCCCGATTGACGACGCCCCCGGCACGATCCCCTGCCCGGGGCGTTTTCTGCAGGGAGTGCCGGTCCCGGCACACCATGAGAGGAGGAGCAGGACGTGGAATACGGAAGCCTTCTGCTGCTGTTTGATGAAGAAAATCCATGCTGGACGGAGAAGCTCGCGGAATTGGCGGGAGAAAATCCCGTGCTGCTGGCGGACATGGTCCGGGACGGACTGGCCGAGAGGAAGGGAGAAGTCTGCGTTCTGACCGGCGAGGGGAGGACGGCATTCCGGAAGGAGGCCGCCGAAAGCTACCTTTCGGCCCAACCGGGAATCCCAGGCCCGGACCTCGGGAAACACCTCTTCAGGACACGGCTGCGGCTGCTGCTCGACAGGAAGCATATCCAGCGGTGGGGGCTGAAAGAGTACGTGCAGGGAGCCCGTTTTCCCGTTCCTGACCTTGAGGATGCCCTGCTCTTCTCCCATGACGGAGGGATCGAATGGAAATGGCCGTCCTCGCCGGCGGTGGAAAGGATGCGGAGCGACTGGCCAGTCACAGGCCTGGCCGCAAGGAGGATGGCGCCTCCTCCCGCCGATGCGGCAGCCCGATGGTTTGAAACCCCGGGGGAGACGCCCGCCGTCTTCGAGACGGATCTGCTCTACCTCAGCCGGTACGACTTCCAGGCCTATACGTCCTTCGCCCCTCTGCCCGGAGACCGGTGGGGGCTGCTGAACACCGACCGCTTTTTCTGCATGGATTCCCCTGCTCCAGAAAAGGTCAATCTTGCGTGGTTCCTGGGAATCGTCGGAAGATTCCAGCTTGCCCTGGAGGTCCTTCGCCGGATGGTCCTGCCAGGATACATGGACCTGGACAGCCATGACCAGGACGGCATCAACTGGCTGGTCTTCCTCTTCGAAACGGAGGAACAGGCCGGGCGGTGCGTTTCCCTGCTGGCCCCCTTCGGGCAGGATCTCATCCGGCCGGCCATCCCCATGGACGTGTGGGCCCTGAGCTTCGAGGCCCTCGAGGCCTTTCCCGAAAAGGCGGAGACCATCCACGATCTTCTTCCGGTGATCGGGAAAGCGGTGGTGCGGACTCCGTGAAACGGCATCTCCCGCGGGCCTGAATCTGACAGGGGAAGCGCCGCTGCCCTGTGTTTTTCAAAATAAAGGAGGGGTACCCATGAAGGAAACACCGTCGTCCAGAGAAGGCTTTATTCCGTTCCGGGGGTGGAATGTCTGGTACCGCATCGTCGGAGACGGGGAGGAGCCCGGAAAACTCCCCCTCCTCTGCCTGCACGGCGGTCCCGGCGCTCCCCACGACTATCTCGAACCGCTGGAGGCCCTTGCCGCCGGCGGACGGAGGCTCATCTTCTACGACCAGCTGGGATGCGGTAATTCTGACCGGCCCGATGACCCTTCCCTGTGGTCGGTCGGTCTCTTCCTTGAGGAGCTCGGCGTCGTCCGGAAGGCCCTTGCCCTCGATTCCGTCCATATTCTCGGCCAGTCCTGGGGCGGAATGCTTGCCCTGGAATATGCACTCACCCGGCCGTTGGGAGTGGAGAGCCTGGTCCTCGCCGATTCTCCCGCCAGCATGATCCAGTGGGTGTCCGAAGCCAACCGTCTGCGGGAAGAACTTCCCCCGGCCGTGCAGGGCACCCTTCTTGAGCACGAGGCTGCCGGAACGGTGGACTCCCCCGAATACCAGGAGGCGATGATGGTCTTTTACCGCCGCCATCTCTGCCGCCTCGACCCGTGGTCGGAATGCATCAACCGGACCTTCGAAAAGATGGGCCACGAGGTGTACCGCATCATGAACGGGGCCAGCGAATTCCATGTCACCGGGAAGCTCAGGGAGTGGGACATCACGAAGCGCCTTCCCGAGATCGAAATCCCGGCCCTCGTCCTCGGCGGCCGGTATGACGAGGCAACGCCCGTAATAACGGAGGCCCTCCACCGGGGCCTTCGGAACTCCGAACGGGTCATTTTCGAGGAGAGCGCCCACATGCCCCACGTGGAGGAGACGAAGCGCTTTCTCCGGATTGTAGGGGATTTCCTGGGCAGGGTCGAGGGTGCGCTTTAGGTCCTGGCGTGGCCTGGCCTGATCCGGGGCCGGAATAATGCCCCGGGGGCCCGGAAGCTGAAGAAAATCAGGAAGTGCCGTGAATACGAAGCGTCCATAGGATACTGCCGGTTGAGTGTAATGCATTCTGTTCGGACGAGGACACAATGAAAGGAAGGAATGGCTTTGAAAGAACCGGACAAGAAACTTGCTGCCGTTTGCGGTTTGTATTGCGAGGCGTGCTCCCTCTACATCGCCACGACGGAAGACCCGGCACGGCTGACGGCGCTGGCGAAGCTTTTCCGGGTCCCGGAGGAGGAGGTGCGCTGCTGCGGATGCCGTTCGGAGAAGAGGGGACCCTATTGCCGGACCTGTGAAATGGCCCCGTGCGCCGCTGAACGGGGGATCGACTTTTGCGGGGAATGCGGGGAATATCCCTGCGAAACCCTGAAAGCGTTCCAGGCGGAGCGTCCCCATCGGGCCGAACTCTGGGAGGACCTTGAGCGAATCCGTGAAGTGGGGTACAGGGAGTGGATGGCAGAAAAAAAGGAACATTACTCCTGCCCGCAGTGCGGCACACTCAACTCCGCCTACGACCTGAAATGCCGGAAGTGCGGGAAAGAGCCGAGCTGCGGCTTCACTGCCAGGAACAGGAAGAAAGTGGAAGAAGCACTTCAGATCTCCCAGGGAGGGCGGAAAGGCGGCAGCGGAAATTCAATGAAAAGCTGAAGAAAATCAGGAAAAGCCGTGAAAAAAAAGCTTCCCCAAGATACTATCGATTTAGTATAATACATTCTGTTTGGACTGATGCAGAATGAGAGGTGACAGAATGACCGACAGGAGAAGCGTCTTTTTTGCGGGGCGTCTCGCCCGGCTGCAGGAAGAGCTGGGGAGAATAGGAGCCGATGGGCTGCTTGTTTTCAGCAGCGAGTCGGATAACCGGCCGGGCATCCAGTACTTTTCGGGCTTCACCGGTTCCTTCGCCGTGCTTGTGCTCGGCCGGAACGGCGGCAGGCTCGTCACCGACTCCCGGTATTTCCTCCAGGCGGAGGAAGAGTCCTTCTTTCCCCTGGTGGAGATGGAGGACCGGGATCCCTGGCCCGCCGTGGGGCAGGCCCTCCGGGAGCTCGATGTCAAAAGCCTCGCCGTGGAGGACGACAGGCTGACCCTGGAGCGGGGACGGGCCCTGGGAAAGATCGCCTCTTCCGTGGTGGGCACGTCCGGGCTGGTCCGGAGGATCAGGGCTGTGAAGGACGAGGAGGAACTGGGCATAATGCGCCGGTCCGCCCGCATTGCCGCCGAAGCCTTCGAGGCGTTCCTACCGGCCATCCGTCCCGGGCGTACCGAGGCGGAGATCGCCGCCGACCTGGTGCACGAAATACGCACCCGGGGAGCCCAGCAGATGGCCAAGGGGCATTTTGTGACGGCCTCGGGTCCCCGGGGAGCCAGGCCCCACGGGGTGTTTTCGGAGCGGGTGCTCGAACGGGGCGACTTCATTACCATGGATTTCGGAGCCGTTCTCGACGGCTATGTCTCCGACCTGACCCGCACGGTGGGTCTCGGGGAACCGGACCCGAAACTGGCGGAGATCTACCACATCGTCGAGGAGGCCCGGAAGCGGGCCGTGGCGGCGGTATCGTCCTCAGCGACGGGCCGGGACGTGGACCGTGCGGCACGGGATTTCATCGCCTCGAAGGGCTGGGGAGCCCATTTCACCCACTCCACGGGGCACGGAATCGGCCTGGAGCTTCATGAGCTGCCCGTGGTGAACCGGCTGAACGAGGAGAGGCTTCCCGCCGGGTCGGTGGTGACCATCGAGCCCGGCATCTACGTTGAAGGTCTCGGCGGCGTCCGGATCGAAGACGACGTGATCGTCCTCCCCGGCGGATGCGAAGTGATCACCTCCGCGTCCCCCACGGAGCTCAGGCTGCTCTCACCGGCGTAGAATGATCGAAATTTCCCGGCCGGAAGGGTCCGGTCGGTGGCGATAGACAAATCCAACGGAGGAAAAGAAAGGAAGTGGAAGAAATGAACAAGTTCAGAACAGCAGCAGTCGCCCTTGTTCTTGCCCTTGCGTTCTGCCTGCCCGCCATGGCGGCGGAGCTGCGGCTCGCCCAGGTGGCCGACGTGTCGAGCCTCGATCCCCACAAGGTAAGCGACATCTATTCGGCGAACGTCATCCGCCAGATCTACAGCAACCTGGTGCAGGTGAACGAGAACATGGAGATCGTCCCCGACCTCGCGGAAAAGTGGGAAAATCCTGATGACCTCACGTGGATCTTCCACCTCCGCAAGGGCGTGAAGTTCCACAACGGCGAGCCTTTCACCGCCGCGGACGTGAAGTACACCGTCGAGAGGATCAAGGATCCCAAGACCGCTTCCCCCGGAGCCACCCACCTGAAGGAAGTGGCCTCCGTGGAAACGGTGGACGACCATACGGTGAAGATCGTCACGAAGCGCCCCTTCGCCCCCATGCTCATGAGCCTGACCCGGTACGAGACGTCCATTCTCTGCGAGAAGGCGGTAACGGCTGCGGGTGCCGACTACGGCAGCAAGGCCGCCGTGGGAACGGGCCCCTTCATGTTCCAGAGCTGGTCCCGGGGCGACAAGGTCGTCCTGGTGAAGAACCCCGACTACTTCCGCGGGCCCGCCGTCATCGACACGGTGATCTACCGGGGTATCCCCGAGGATGCCACCCGGCTGGTGGAGCTCGAGTCCGGCGGCATCGACCTGATCCCCGGGAACTTCCCCTACCAGGAGTTCGCCAATATCGAGAAGAACGACAAGTATCTCACCTACAAGGTCCCCGCCATGTCCACCCTGTACATGGGGCTGAACACCGAAGTGAAGCCCCTGGGCGACAAGCTCGTGCGCCAGGCCATGAACTATGCGGTGGACAAGCAGGCCATCGTTGACGCCGTGTACTTCGGCTTCGCCGCTCCCTCGAGAGGGCCCCTTTCCCCGGTGATCTGGGGATTCGATCCCGCCCGGAAGGACGCCTACCCCTACAACCCCGACAAGGCCCGTGAGCTCCTGAAGCAGGCCGGCTACGCCGACGGCTTCGACATGACCATCTTCTCCGACAACCGGACCGAGCGGCGCAGCGCCGCCGAGCTCATCCAGGCCTACCTTGCCGAAGTGGGCATCCGGGCCCAGATCGAGCTCATGGAGTGGAGCGCCCTTCTCTCCACCTCCGCCAAGGGCATCGGCGGAGCCTTCATGCTCGGCTGGACGGGCACCGGTGACGCCGACGGCGGGTTGACCCCCGTCTACCACTCGGCCAACATCGGTTCTTCCAACCGGTTCCGCCGCAAGAACGAGGCCCTTGACGCCCTTCTCGAGAAGGGTACCGCCACCCTCGACCAGGAAGCCCGGAAGAAAGTCTACGCCGAGGCCCAGGAACTCATCGTCGAGGATTGCCCCCTGGTCTTCATGATCAGCCAGGAGTTGCTGGGAGCGTCCACGTCCAAGGTGAAGGGGTTCAAGCTCTACCCCAACATGATCAGCCCCCTGTATTCCGTCACCCTCGCCGAGTAAACCCAATCGACAGAACGCCGGCGGGCCGCCCCACATCGCGGCCCGTCGGACTTCATTTTTCGGAGGACAGGATCCATGCTTCGTTATTTTCTCAAGAGGCTCATGTTCCTTATCCCGGTGCTGCTGGGCGTTTCGGTGGTGATTTTTTCCATCGTGCACCTGGCTCCGGGAGACCCCGCCGAGGTCATGCTCGGCCCAAGCGCCACCCAGGAGGAAATTTCCAGCCTGAGAGAGCAGCTCGGACTCACCAAGCCTTTATACGTGCAGTACGGCATTTTTCTCACCAACGCTCTCAAGGGCGATCTCGGGCGGTCCATCAAGAGCAACGCCCCGGTGGTGGACGAGATAATGGAACGGTTTCCCGCCACCCTGACCCTCGCGGTGCTCGGCATGATCTTCGCCATCGTCATCGGCCTGCCGCTGGGAATCCTGGCGGCATTGAAACAAAACACCTGGGTGGACGCCTTATGCAGCTTCTTCGCCCTCGTGGGTTTTTCCATACCGAACTTCTGGGTCGGACTGATGCTCATGCTGCTGCTCTCGATCTACATTCCCATCCTCCCGTCGTCGGGCTTCGACTCATGGAAAAATTTCATCATGCCCACCATCGTCCTCGGAATCCAGACCATGGCGGTTATCGCCAGGATGACCCGGTCAAGCATGCTCGAGGTCATCCGGCAGGACTACGTGCGCACCGCCAGGGCCAAGGGCATCTCCGACCGGCTGGTGCTCACCAGGCACATTCTCGGCAACGTGCTGATCCCGGTAGTCACCATCGCGGGGATCTATTTCGGCCACCAGCTCGGCGGCGTGGTCATCACCGAGACCATTTTTTCCATTCCGGGCCTCGGGCGGCTCATCGTTGACGCCATCCGCGCCCAGGATTACCCCGTGGTGCAGGGGGGCGTGCTGTTCTTCGCCCTCTGCGTGGGGATCGTGAACCTTCTGGTCGACCTGCTCTACGCCGTCCTGGACCCGCGGATCAAGGCCCAGTACCGGGCGGCGAAATGACGGAGAGGGGGATAATGTCATGAACAATGAAAACGGAACCCTGTTCGCTCCCTCTTCCTGTCAGACGAAGGAAAGGGAAAAACGCCGGAGCCCCTGGTGGGAAGTCTGGCGGCGCCTCCGGCGCAACAAGGCCGCCGTCGTGGGAATGTCGGTGGTCATCCTGCTGGTGGTGGTGGCGGTTCTCTCCCCCGTCCTGGCACCCTACGACCCAAACCAGACCAACATTAAAATGCGCCTCCAGGGACCGTCGTCGGAACACCCCCTGGGAACGGACAACTTCGGCCGGGATATGCTGAGCCGGATTATCTACGGCAGCAGAATCTCTCTTTATGTGGGCTTCGTGGCCGTGGGCATCGGCGCCGTCTTCGGCGGCATCCTCGGGGCCATAGGCGGCTACTACGGCGGAAGGCTCGACAACTTCATCATGCGGTGCATGGACGTGCTACTGGCCATACCCCAGATCATCCTGGCCATCGCCATCGTCGGCGCCCTGGGAACGAGCCTGCTGAACCTCATGATCGCCGTGGGCATCAGCCAGCTTCCCCGGTATGCCCGGGTGGTCAGGGCATCGGCCCTCACCGTCCGGGGGCAGGAGTACGTGGAGGCGGCCCGGGCGGTGGGAGCGAGCGACGCCAGGATCATCCTGGAGAACATCCTCCCCAACTGCATGGCACCCATCATCGTCCAGAGCACCCTGGGAGTGGCCCAGGCCATCCTTTCGGCGGCGGCCCTCTCTTTCCTGGGCCTCGGCATCCAGCCCCCCACGGCGGAGTGGGGCTCCATGCTCAGCTCGGGGCGGCAGTTCCTGCGGAACGCACCGTACCTCACCTTTTTTCCTGGGCTGGCCATCTCCGTGGTGGTGCTCGCCCTGAACATTTTCGGCGACGGGCTTCGGGATTCCCTTGATCCCAAGCTCCGCCAGTAGTCCGCCGGGAGGTTTTTTCATGAATGGTCCCTTGCTGGAAGTAGCAGATCTGAACGTCATTTACAAAACCTACGAAGGAACGGTGGCCGCCGTCAACGGCGTGGAGTTTTCCCTCGAAGCGGGCAGGACCCTCGGCCTTGTGGGGGAGAGCGGCGCGGGGAAAACCACCACCGCCCTGTCGATCATGGGCCTCGTCCCGTCCCCTCCGGGAATCATCACCAGCGGCAGCGTCAATTTTGCCGGAAAGAACCTCCTCTCCTTTTCGGAGAAGGAGATGAAAAAAATCCGGGGCAACCATATCTCCATGATTTTTCAGGATCCCATGACGTCCCTGAACCCTGTGGTGACCGTGGGAGTCCAGATTTCCGAAGCCCTGGTGGCCCACCAGAACCTCTCGGAGGCGGAGGCCGAGAAAAAGGCCATGGAGATGCTGGAAAAGGTGCAGATCCCGGGCCAGCGGTACAGGGAATATCCCCATGAATTCAGCGGCGGCATGCGCCAGCGGGTGGTCATCGCCATGGCGCTGGCCTGCAACCCGGGGCTCATCATCGCCGACGAGCCCACCACGGCCCTGGACGTGACCATCCAGGCCCAGGTGCTGGAGCTTATGCGGAGCCTCAAGGAGGAATTTTCCACCGCCATGATCATGATCACCCACGACCTCGGCGTGGTGGGGGAGGTCTGCGACCACGTGGCGGTCATGTACGCCGGGCGCATCGTGGAGACGGGATCCCTGGAGCAGATCTTCGGCAACGCCAGGCATCCCTATACCCTCGGCCTGTTCAGGTGCATCCCGGACATCGAAGAGGAAACATCGAAAATACGGCCCATTGAAGGCCTCATGCCCGATCCCCTGGACCTGCCGTCGGGGTGCCCCTTCCATCCCCGGTGCCCCCAGTGCATGGACCTCTGCCGGACCGTTGTACCCGGCGTGCTGGACGACGGCGGGCACAGGGTGATGTGCCATCTCTACGGGAAGGGGGGCGCCGTTCATGGCTGATCTCATCAAGGTCGAAAACCTGGTCAAGTATTTTCCCGTGGCGGCGGGAAACGTCCACGCCGTGGACGACGTATCCTTCGCCATAAAGGAAGGGGAGACCCTCGGTCTCGTGGGCGAGTCGGGCTGCGGCAAGTCCACCACGGGAAGGCTCCTCATACGGCTCATCGAGGCCACGTCCGGACGGATCCTCTACCGCGGCCGTGACATCGCCTCTGCGGACAAAAAGACCCTCCACGACATGCGGAAGGAAATGCAGATCATCTTCCAGGACCCCTTCTCCTCCCTCGACCCGAGAAAGAGCATC
>Ga0123327_1002913_pt1 | contig 12898 bp, 9 predicted proteins | sample BioC13SIPDNA_4_FD_89701 | JGI IMG/M metagenome (GOLD analysis project Ga0123327, IMG submission 89701) | Anaerobic biogas reactor microbial communites from Washington, USA - Biogas_R1_B C13 SIP DNA | ecosystem: Engineered > Bioreactor > Anaerobic > Unclassified | place: Washington, USA...
AATATCCAATATCCAACAGAACAATATCCAATGTCCAAGTAGGGGACAGACCAGCAATCAACGACTAACGAGCAACAACCACCAGGGAAGAGACAACTACGAATTGAGCGAATGACACGAATGGAGGGGGAAGGGAGCGGGGGGAGGGGGGGAGGAATATCCAATATCCAATATCCAACAGAACAATATCCAATATCCAAGTAGGGGACAGAGGTTCGGCCACCAACCACCGGCCACCACAGGCGTCAGGCGGGGGATTTCTGGGCGACAACGAGCCAGTCCCAGGGGTAGGGGGACTGCATCCAGCGGGGCGGGTCGGTGAATTCGGAGGACCAGGGGTATTGGATTTTGCGGACGGAACGGGTGCGGAGTCCGCGGTTCCGGAGGAGCACCCGGACTTCTTCTTTCAGGTAGTGCTTGGTTTCGACGCCGTCGATTCGGATGACGCCTTCATGGAGGCGGGGGCGGCGGACGGGCCGGAGGGAGCGGAAGCCGTCGCCGGCGGCGCGCTCGGGCGGCTGGCCGTCGCGTCGGTTCCATTGGATGAGCCGGAAGTCGGTCAGGAGGACGGATTCGAGGGAGGGGACGACGAGGACGAGGTGGGCGCCGGGGCGGAGATGGCGGCCGACGACATCGAACAGGCGGCCGCGGACGGCGGCGGAGGGGGAGATGGCGGCATTGACGCAGAGGGCGAAGTCGGCCTTGGGCAGGGTGGCGCCCGGCGCGGCGAGGTCCTGGGTGCGGAAGTCGATGTTGGGGAGCGCGGCGTGGCGGCGGTGGGCGCGGGCGATGCAGCGGGAGGAGAAATCGACGGCGAGGATGCGGCGGAAGCGCGCGGACAGGAGGGGCAGGAAGTGGCCGATGCCGCAGCCGACGTCGGTGGCGTTCCGGGCGGGGCCGGCGTAGCGGCGGATCTGTCGGGCGATCAGCGCGGAGCGGTCGTGCTCCAGCACGCTGAAGATCTCGGACTCGTAGCGCCCGGCCATTCGGTTCCAGTAGGCTCGGTTCATCGTCATGGCATCGTCCGCCGCGGCGTACGGCTTCGTCGCAACGCCTTTGGAACTAGCAGGCCGGGGGCGCGGAGTCAAGGGCGGGGCCGGGGGGGGCAGGAGGAGAGGGGGCGTGTTTATTGTTACGGCCTGACCCCGATCGCATCAGGCGGGTCCAGGCGAGCCAGAAGCAGGCGCAGATGGGGCCGAAGGGGAGATAGCCGGTGTAGCCGACGGCGGGCATGGCGAAGAGGTGGAAGCGGTCCACATACGGGACGGCGTAGGCCCAGCGGGGGGAGCTGAAGGCGTTCCACAGCTCCCAGAAGAAGCCGCAGACGAGGGCGGCGTAGGCCAGAAGCAGCACGGGCGTCCAGTCGCCGCGCTTGACGGGATCGAAGGGCGACTGGATGCGGGCGAGGCCGAGGGCGCCGGCGAGGAGCAGGAGGGGGGCGACCCAGGTGGCGAAGAAGAGCGGGTCGGGGTGGCGGGCGACCAGCGGCAGCAGCAGCGCGCCCAGGAGGAAGGCCGCGGGGGCGGCATGGGGCATCCGCCAGCGGGGGCCGTCGGACCAGCGGCGGCGCAGGGCGGGGAAGGTGGCCAGCAGGTCGCGGATTTCGAAGATGGCGGGCAGGACGGTGGAAAAGCAGAGGGAGGAATAAATCAGATAATGGACGGGGCCGAAGTCCATGCGGTCGGGATACCACCAGTTGCGGACGGAGCGGTTGAGAAATTCGAAGTACCACCAGGAGACGGCGGAGACGGGGAACATCCACAGGAAGTCGCGGCGGGCGGTGGTGGCGAGGGAGGTGCCGGAGCGGCGGACCACGAGGCCGTCGAGGAAGAGGATGAATCCGAGCCACAGGGGGAAGAAGGTGTGCTGTTCGGCGGGGCCGGGCAGGTCGAGGCGGGACCAGGCGAGGACCCAGGAGACGGCGAGGAGGGCGAGGCCGATCCGGCCGTGAAGGGGGAAGGGGGGGGAGGATGACGGTTGCGGGATGGGGGATGACGGTGTCGAAGGAACTGATTCACCCACGGGACAAGCCCGTGGGGGTCTAAAACCGGAAACTGATTCACCCACGGGACAAGCCCGTGGGGGTCTAAAACCGGAAACTGATTCACCCACGGGACAAGCCCGTGGGGGTCTAAAACCGGGAACTGATTCACCCACGGGACAAGCCCGTGGGGGTCTAAAACCGGGAACTGATTCACCCACGGGACAAGCCCGTGGGGGTCTTGAATCCGGAAGACAAGGGCGCGGGGGGCTTGGAGGGCGGAAGCCGAACCAGCGGGGGCGGAGGAGGAGAAGGGCGGCGAAGAGGCCGACGGCGGCAAAAATCACCCACACGGGCCAGAGAAACGGGGCGTGTTCGGGAGCGGTGACGACGAGGGGCGGGAATGTAAAATAATCAGGCGGGAATCCCCGAAGGGCCTGGCCGGCGAGGGGCAGTCCGGCCAGCAGGGCCAGGGCAGCAACAATGGGGGCGCGGCTTTTCACAGGGAAACGATACCACAAGCCCGGGCAGAAGACAGGTCCCCGTCGGCAGGTCAACCGTTTTTCACGGGGGAATGTTCTTTAATCCGGGATTGACGGGGCCGGGGGGCGGGCGTAGAGTACCGCGCAAATCCGCCGTTTTGCGGGCACACCGGCCCGGCGGCGCAGTATTTGGAACAAACCACAACGGAGAATATGGAAATGGCAATCAAAGTAGGCATCAATGGGTTCGGGCGCATCGGGCGCATGGTCTTTCGCGCGGCGATCAAGAATTTCGAGGACATCGAGGTGGTCGGGATCAACGACCTGCTGGATCCCGACTATCTGGCGTACATGCTGAAGTACGACAGCGTGCACGGGCGCTTCAACGGCACGGTGGACGTGGACGGCAGCACGCTGATCGTCAACGGCAAGAAGATCCGGCTGACGGCGGAGAAGGATCCGGCGGCGCTGAAGTGGGACGAGGTCGGGGCGGAAGTCGTGGTGGAATCCACGGGCCTGTTCCTGACGAAGGAGACGGCGGAAGGCCACCTGAAGGCCGGGGCCAAGAAGGTGCTGCTGAGCGCGCCGTCGAAGGATGACACGCCGATGTTCGTGTTCGGCGTGAACGACAAGAGCTACGCGGGCGAGGCGATCATTTCGAACGCGAGCTGCACGACCAACTGCCTGGCGCCGGTGGCGAAGGTGCTGAACGACACGTTCGGGATCGAGAAGGGCCTGATGACGACGATTCATGCGGCGACGGCGACGCAGAAGACCGTGGACGGCCCCTCGAAGAAGGACTGGCGCGGCGGCCGCGGCATCCTGGAGAACATCATTCCGAGCAGCACGGGCGCGGCGAAGGCCGTGGGCAAGGTGATTCCCGAGCTGAACAAGAAGCTGACGGGCATGGCGTTCCGCGTGCCGACGAGCGACGTGTCGGTGGTGGACCTGACGGTGGTGCTGAAGAAGGCCTGCACCTACGACGAGATCAAGGCGGCGATGAAGGCCGCCAGCGAAGGCGAGATGAAGGGCGTGCTGGGCTACACCGAAGAGAAGGTGGTGAGCACCGACTTCGTGGGCGAGAAGCTGACGAGCGTGTTCGACGCGGGCGCCGGCATCCAGCTCGACGACACCTTCGTGAAGGTCGTGGCGTGGTACGACAACGAGTGGGGCTATTCCAACAAGATGCTGGACATGGTCCGCGTGATGGCGGCCAAGTAGACGCCGGAACGGACAAGGCATTCCGCCGGGGCGCGCCCCGGCGGAATGTTTCGCACTCAACGGCAGACGCAGGAGAACCGGGCATGGACAAGAAGACCTTGAAGGATGTGGAACTGGGCGGGAAGCGCGTGGTGATGCGCGTGGATTTCAACGTGCCGATCAAGGGCGGCGTGATCGGCGACGACACGCGGGTGCGGGCGGCGCTGCCGTCGATCCGGTACGTGCTGGAGCAGGGGGCGAGCCTGGTGCTGATGAGCCACCTGGGGCGGCCGAAGGGGAAGGGCTACGAAGCGGACTTCAGCCTGAAGCCGGTGGCGGAGCACCTCGCGAAGCTGCTGGAGAAGCCGGTGGCGTTTGCGGCGGACTGCCTGGCGGCGGACGCCGAGGCGGCGGCGCTGAAGCCGGGCGAGATCCTGGTGCTGGAAAACACGCGCTTCTACAAGGAAGAGGAAGCGAAGGTCAAGAAGACCGACGACATGACCGACGAGGAGCTGAAGGCGAAGAAAGCCGAGCTGAAGGAAAAGCAGCAGGCGATGGCGCAGAAGCTGGCGTCGTACGGGGAGATTTTCGTGAACGACGCGTTCGGGACGGCGCACCGGGCGCACGCCTCGACGGCGGTGATCTGCCGGTACATCGGCACGAGCGTGGCGGGGTTCCTGATGGAGAAGGAAATCCGGTATCTCGGCAACGCGGTGAACAATCCGGAGCGGCCGTTCGTGGCGATCCTGGGCGGGGCGAAGGTCAGCGACAAGCTGGCGGTGGTGAAGAACCTGCTGGACAAGGTGGACACGCTGATCATCGGCGGGGGGATGGCCTACACGTTTTTGAAGGCGCAGGGGCACGACGTGGGCAAGAGCCTGTGCGAGGAAGACCAGCTGGATTACGCGCGCGAGATGATCGCGAAGGCGAAGGCGGGCGGGAAGCAGTTCCTCCTGCCGGTGGACAACGTGGCGGCGGACCGGTTCGACGCGGCGGCGGCCGTGCAGACGGTCGGCAATGACATCCCCGCGGGCTGGATGGCGCTGGACATCGGGCCGAAGACCACGGAACTCTATGCGGAAGCGATCCGCGGTTCGAAGACGGTGGTCTGGAACGGGCCGATGGGGTGCTTCGAGATGGCGCCGTTCGCGGCGGGCACGCTGGGCGTGTGCCGGGCGGTGGCCGACAGCGGGGCGACCAGCATCATCGGCGGCGGCGACAGCGTGGCCGCGGTGAACCAGAGCGGGCTGGCGGAGAAGATGACCCACATCAGCACCGGCGGCGGCGCGAGCCTCGAATTTCTCGAGGGCAAAAAGCTGCCCGGGGTGGCGGCGCTGAACGACAAGTGATGGAACGAACCGAGTAAGAAGCAGCGGAAGACCAGAGAGGGATTGAACATGCGCAAGAAGATCGTGGCCGGCAACTGGAAGATGAACATGACGACCGCCGAGGCGGCCAGTCTGGTGACCGCGCTGAAGGCGGATCTGGCGAATTTCCGCGAGGCGGAAGTGGTGGTGTGTCCGCCGTTCACGGCGCTGGCGACGGTGAGCGAACTGGTGCAGGGCACGCACCTGGATCTGGGCGCGCAGAACATGCACTGGGAAAAGGGCGGGGCCTACACGGGCGAGATCAGCGCGGGCATGCTGCGCGAGCTGTACTGCCACTACGTGATTCTGGGGCACAGCGAGCGGCGGCAGTACTTCGGCGAGACGGACGAGATCGTCAACCGCAAGGCGAAGGCGGCGCTGGCGTCGAGCCTGCATCCGATCGTGTGCGTGGGCGAAACGCTGGAGCAGCGCGAAGCCGGGCAGGTGGAGAGCGTGATCACGACGCAGGTGCAGGGCAGTCTGGCGGGGCTGTCGGCCAAGGAGCTGCTGGACTCCGTGATCGCCTACGAACCGGTCTGGGCCATCGGCACGGGCAAGACGGCGTCCAGCGAGCAGGCGCAGGAAGTGCATGCGCTGATCCGCAAGGTGATGGCGGGGATGCACGACGAGACGGTGGCGCAGAGCGTGCGCATCCAGTACGGCGGCAGCGTGAAGCCCGGCAACGCCAGGGAGCTGTTCGGGATGCCGGACATCGACGGCGGGCTGATCGGCGGGGCGGCGCTGGATGCCAAGTCGTTCATTGACATTGTGCGCGCGGCAGTCTAGAAGGTAGGGCTTTTCGAGTCCGAATCAGGAGCCAACCGCCATGTCCATATTGATCAGTGTCTTATTGATTGTCGAAGTCCTCGCCGCGTTTCTGCTGATCGTGGTGATTCTGGCCCAGAAGTCGAAAGACCAGGGGCTGGGCATGGCGTTCGGCGGCGGGATGGGCGAGAGCCTGTTCGGCAGCCGGGCGGGCAACGTCCTGACGCGCATGACCGTCACGCTGGCGGTGGTGTTCATGGTGACGACCATTTTGCTGGGCATCCTGTTCGCGCGCGGTTCGACCGGCGGAGGCTCTGTCATGGACCGCGCGGACCGGCAGCTGCCGGCGGCGCCGGCCCTGCCGGCCCAGGCGGCCCCGCAGATGCCGGCGGACCTGCCGGAAGCGGGAGAGCTGCCGATGGCGGTTTCCACGGAGGCGCCGAGCGCGCCGGTGGTCATGCAGATGGGCGAAGGCGGCGAGCTGGCGCCGGTGGCGGCGGAAGCCGCCCCCGAGCCGGCGGTTGAGGAAACGGCGCCGGCGGCCGAAGAAGCGGAATAAACGTTCGCGGTGCAGGACGGATGAAGCCTGCAAGCCGGCACACGGCCCTGCGCATGCGATGCGCAGGGCTTTTTCTTCTGGCGGCGGCGGCGTTCATCGCCGGCTGCCGGGGAGGGGACGGGCCGGACAGGGACGGTCCGCCGGCGGTGCGGCAGACGACGGCGCGCATCCGGGGATTTGATCCGGCGCATGCGGCCGACATGGCCTCGGTGACGGCGGTGGGGAAAGTGTATGAAGGGCTGCTGCAGTACGCCTACTGGGCGCGCCCGTACCGGGTGGAGCCCCTGCTGGCGGACGGCATGCCCGAGGTGTCGGAGGACGGCCGGGTCTGGCGGTTCCGGATCCGGGAGGGCATCCGGTTCGCGGACGATCCGTGCTTTGCGGCGACCGGCGGAAAAGGGAGGGAACTGACGGCGCGGGACTTCGTGTATTCCTTTCTGCGGATTGCCGACGTCAAGGTGGGGTCGGGGGGGTATTGGGCGTTCCGGGGGCGGATCGAGGGCCTGGACGCGTTTCGTGAAGCCAGCCGGGGCGGGGAACCCACGGAGTACGACCAATGCATTGAGGGCTTGCGCGCCGTCGGGAGGCACGAACTGGAGATCCGGCTGACGGCGCCCTATCCGCAGCTGCCGTGGGTGCTGGCGATGCCGTATGCGTTCGCGGTGCCGCGCGAGGCGGTGGAGTACTACGGGCGGGAGTTTGTGAACCATCCGGTGGGCACCGGCCCCTACGTGCTGGCGTCGGCCCGGCAGAATTACCGCTATGAATACCGGGAAAACCCGCAGTGGGCGGCGACCGGCCGGGCCGATGCCGTGCCGTCCGGCGCGCCGTCGCCGGACGCCGGCCATGCCCTGCCGCTGACGCCGCGGATGGTGGACGTGGTGGTGGGGGATCCTTCGACGGCCTGGCTGTTGTTTTTGTCGGGACAGCTCGACTGGGTGGATGTGAGCCGGGACCAGTGGGACAGCATTCTGACGCCCGAGCGGACACTGCGCCCGGAACTGGCGGCGCAGGGACTGGTGCTGGAGCAGGCGCCCCAGCTGTCGGTGAGCTACACGGCCTTCAACATGGACGATCCGGTGGTGGGTGCGAACCGGAAGCTGCGGCAGGCGTTGTCGTGCGCGTTTGATTCGGAGGCCTGGCGGCGCTTTCAGAACGGGCGGATCCAGATTCCGACCGGGCCGGTGCCCCCGGGCGTGGCCGGGCATGTCCCGGATCCCTTGCCGTACGGATTCGATCTGGAACGGGCCCGGCGCCTGCTGGCCGAGGCGGGCTATCCGGAGGGCAGGGACCCGGCGACGGGGCGACGGCTGCAGCTGACGCTGGAACTGGGGTCGGCGGACAATCCGGAGACGCGGCAGGCGGCGGAACTGATGGCGAGTTTCATGGAGCGCATCGGGGTGGTGCTGGAACCGGGCTACAACAACTGGCCGGCGTTTCTGGAAAAGATCGAACGGCGGCAGGCGCAGCTGTTCAGCCTGACATGGGTGGGGGATTATCCGGATGCCCAGAATTTCCTGCAGCTGTTCGCGAGCGAAAACGTGTCGCCGGGGCCGAACCGGGCCAATTACGTTAATCCGCGGTTTGATGAATTGTACCGGCGGCTGGGGGCGCTGCCCGAATCGCCGGAACGCGAAGCGCTGTGCCGCGAAGCGGCGGCGGTGGTGCTGGAGGACTGTCCGTGGATTCTGACGGGGTATCCGGTGGCCGTCAGCGTGCGGCACGCGCGCCTGGGCAACCGCGTCCGGCATGATTTCCCGTGGGGCGTTGAAAAATACTGGCGGGCAGGAGAGTAGGGGACGACGGCGACGGGGGGAGTGGCGGACGCTCTTTTGTCGGCTGGCGCAGCAGCCCGAACTGATTCACCCACGCCGCAAGGGCGTGGGGGTCTCGATCCTGGCCAAACTGATTCACCCACGCCGCAAGGGCGTGGGGGTCTCGATCCTGGCCAAACTGATTCACCCACGGCGCAAGGGCGTGGGGGTCTCGATCCTGGCCAAACTGATTCACCCACGCCGCAAGGGCGTGGGGGTCGTCATCCGACGGGCCTCAGTTCAAGGGCACGCGATTGACCGGCCGCCCCTCGATCCAAGCGCGGAGATTGCCGGCGGCGATGTCAATGAGCCGCCTGCGGGCGGCGGCGCTGGCCCAGGCGAGATGCGGAGTGATGAGGCAGTTGGGGGCGGTGAGCAGGGGATTGTCCGGCGGCGGCGGCTCGGTGGACAGGACATCCACGGCGGCGCCGGCGAGGCGATGGCCGTGCAGGGCTTCGGCGAGATCCTCTTCGACGATCAGGGGTCCGCGGGAGGTATTGATCAGGAAGGCGGTGGGTTTCATCCGGGCGAGGCGTTCGGCGTTGACCAGGCCCTGGGTTTCCGGCGTGAGGGGGCAATGGAGGCTGACGGCATCGCTCTCGGCAAACAGCTGGTCGAGGGGGGCGTATTCGACTCCCTCGGGCGGTGTGCCGGACATGTCGCGGCGGTGGGCGAGGAGGCGCATGCCGAAGGCCTGGCCGATGCGGGCGACGGCCCGGCCGATCTGGCCCAGGCCGACCAGCCCCAGGGTTCGTCCGGCCAGTTCCACCTGCGGGGAAAGCCAGTAGCAGTAGTCGGGGTTGCGGCTCCAGCCGCCGTGGCGGACATCGGCGGAGTGGAGGCCCGCCTGGTTGGTCAGCTCCAGCAGAAGGGCGAAGGCGTGCTGGGCGACGGTCGGGGTGCTGTAGCCGGGCACGTTGGAAACGACCAGTCCCCGCTCCCGGGCGGCGGTCAGATCGATGGTATTGCAACCGGTGGCGAGGATGCCGACATATCGCAGCCGGGGGGCGGCGGCGATGGAGCGGGCATCCAGAACGGCCTTGTTCAGCAGGACGGCGTCGGCCTCGCGGATGCGTTCCGGGACTTCCGCGGGAGGCGTGCGGTCATGGATCACGCAGTCGGCGAGGGCTTCCAGGGGGGTCCAGGAGAGGTCGCCGGGGTTGGCGGTATGGGCATCCAGAATCACGAGTTTCGGGCGTTTCATGCGGGCGAGTATAGACAGGCCGGCCGTTCAATTCAAGGGAGGCGGACATCGGCCGGCCGAAGCCAGGGGGGGGGCAGGATCAGGTTCGACAGGTTAGACTTGCGTTTCTTCAAGACATGTTCGATACTTCTATCATGAAGCAGGGTCATGTCATGGCGGTGGTATGCACCGTTGCCGGGTTGTTGGCGGGGCTGGTGCCGGGCGGGACGGCAAGAGCCCAGGGGGGCTATCTGATGGCCTGGGGAATGAACGGCAGCGGCCAGGCGGCGCCGGTGCCGACGGACCTCTTGCAGGAAGCGGACTCGTTTGATGCGGGATGGTATCATACGGTGGTGGCCAAGGACGGCCGCGTCTGGGCCTGGGGGGACAATTCATATGGCCAGAGCACGATTCCCATAGCGGCCTTCAATGACGTGATTGAAGTGGCGGCCGGCTTTTCGTTTACGCTGGCGCGAAAATCGGATGGCACGGTGCTGGCGTGGGGCGGCGGCAATCTGATGACCAACATTCCGGCGGCGGCCACGGGCAACGTCGCGCAGGTGGCGGCGGGCACCTGGCATGCGTTGGCGCTGACGACCAACGGAGAGGTCGTGGCATGGGGTTCCAACACCTATGGACAATGCAATGTGCCGGTCGAACTGACCGCCGGGGTGGATGCCGTGTCGGCCGGTGAAACCTACAGCCTGGCCCTGAAAGACGGCGCCGTGCATGTGTTCGGCATTTCGCCGTCGAATTCGATGTCGTACGGCATTCGGAACGTGCCGGCGGAGGCCTCCAACGATGTCGCGGCGATTTCGGCGGGGGCCTGGCATGCGCTGGCGTTGAAGACCGACGGATCGGTCATCGCCTGGGGGGGGACGAATTACTTTGATCCGACCAATTATCTCCCCGCCGAGGCGGCCGGCGGCATGGCGGCGATATCCGCCGGATATCTGTTCAGCATGGGGGTGAAGAGCAACGGGGATCTGGTGGTGTGGGGGGAGACGATCAACGGGCAGACGCCGGTGCCGGGCTATGCCAGCAACGGGATTGCCCGGATAGCCGCCGGCTACGGGCATTGCGTGGCGGACTGCGCCGTGCTGCCGCCGCGGTTCACCTCCGCCAGCCTCCCGTTCGGCTATGTCAGCAACGCCTACAGCGGATCGGTGACGGCGCTGGCGGATCCGGCGGCGACCTATTCTCCCCAAGGCAACTGGTACTGGCTGAATTTGTCTGCGGATGGGCAGATCACGGGCACGCCGACGGCGCAGGGCAGCTACCAGGTGACGGTGTGGGCGAGCAATGCCTACGGGCTGGTGAGCAGCAACTTGACCGTCACGGTGTTCGAAGCCCCGCAGGATCCGCCGGTATTCGTGACGACGAATCCGCTGCCCGGCGGCACGGTGGGGGCGCCGTACGAAATGCAGATCGTGGCCAGCAACGAACCGTCCTTCGCCTGGCAGAATGCCGGCGGCGGATTCCCGCCGGGGCTGACACTTTCGACCAACGGGTGGCTGAGCGGCACGCCGTCCGGGACATACAACGCCTTCTTCCGGGTGCTGGCCTCCAACGAGGCCGGCGTGGTCACCAACAACTACAACCTGACGATCACCAATCCGCCGGCGCCGGTTTTCGTGACGGAAACCCTGCCCTATGGCATCGTGGGCCAGGCCTACTCCAACCAGATCGGGATCAGCCATTATCCGACCTCGGTGGTGGTGTTCTCCGGTTCGCTGCCGTCGGGGCTGGGGCTGACGTTGACCGGCTGGATCACGGGGATGCCGGTACAGGTGGAATCGCCGGAGGTCACGGTGCGGGCGGCGAACGCGTCGGGCGAGACCGACCGGACCTACACGCTCGAGGTCTTCAGTGCGCCGGTCTTCGAGACCGGGAGCCCGCTGCCGCCGGGGGCGGTCGGGGACCCCTATTCCGTGCAGATCACGGCGGAGTATGCAGACCACTACAGCCAGGCGGGGGGCACGCTGCCGCCGGGGCTGGAGTTGGGCACCAACGGGCTGGTCAGCGGCACGCCGACAACGGCCGGGCCGTACAGTTTCACGGTGCAGGCGACAAACGATTACGGCTGGAGCAACCGGGTGTATGACCTGGACGTCGGCACCCTGCCGGCCTTCACCACGCCCAGTCCGCTGCCGCCGGGGACCAACGATGAGCCGTATGCCGTTTGGATCGAGGCCACGGATGCCGATTCGTTTAGCGTGACGGACGGCACATTGCCGCCGGGGCTGACTCTGGCCACCAACGGGCTGTTGAGCGGCACGCCGGGCGTGGCCGGGCCGTATTCCTTCACGGTGCAGGCGACCAACGTCTACGGCTTCAGCGAACAGGGATACGACCTGTCGATTGCCGGACTGATCCCGCCGCGCATTCTGTCGTTCCGGGCCACCAACGGCTCCATCCGCCTGGAATGGACCAATTACAATCCCAGCGGAAGCATTGACGTGCTGCGGTCCACCAATCTGACCGGCGAGCCCGTGGTCTGGACCAATCTGGGAACGGTGACGGTTTCGCCCTGGACCAACGAGGCGCCGGTGCCTGTCCCCGCGTACTACAAGCTGCATTTGCAGACGGGTTCTCCCTGATCCGTTCTTCCTTCGATCTCCCCGTGTCCGGCGGGATTGTGCGGGGGAGGGCATCGGGGCAAAGGGGCCTGCCCAGCCGGCCGGTCCTGGCGGGATTGGCCGGTTCTGGCGTCGAATTCGAAGCTTGCCTTGAACAACCCCGGAAAGGTAGATTCGGGCTCAACATGCCGGGCAACTGTCCGTGCCGCAGGCGGCGCCGGCGGGAATGCCTTTTTTGCGAAGGAGCAGCTCCTTGACTTCGAACGACGACTATATCCTGGAAATCCTGGAAAACATGGGGCTGATCACGCGGGAGCAGGCGGTTTCCGCCCGCAACGCGGCGCAGGAAGAGGACGAGGGGGTCATGGACATCCTGGCCCGGGAGGGCGTGGTGTCCAAGTCGGACATGCTCAAGGCCCTGGCGGCGCAGTTCGGCATGGAGACCATCACCCTGCAGGGGCTGGACATTCCGCGCGAAGTGCTCGACATGGTGCCGGGGGACGTGGCGCAGCGCTACAAGGTGGTGCCGGTTTTCAAGAACGAGAACGTGCTGACGGTGGCGCTGGGGGATCCGCTGGACGTGGACACGCTCGACGGGCTGCGCTACGTGCTGAAATGCAACGTGGAAGGCGTGGTGGCGCCGCCGGAGGAGATCGAGAAGGCGATCGCCAACTACTACGGGCGGGCGACGGGGGCGGTCGAGGGCATGCTGCAGGAAATCACCGAAGGCACGCTGGCGCTGCCGGACGAGGTGCAGCAGCAGCTCGTGGCGGATCAGGACGTGTCCGAATCCGACGCGCCGATCATCAAGCTGGTCAGCCTGATCATCATGGAGGCGTTCCGCAGCCGCGCATCGGACATCCATCTGGAGCCGATGCCGAAAAAGTTCCGCGTGCGCTACCGGATTGACGGCGTGCTGCACGAGGTGGACAGTCCGCCCAAGCGCCTGCAGTCGGCGATCATCAGCC
>Ga0123327_1002914_pt1 | contig 12897 bp, 10 predicted proteins | sample BioC13SIPDNA_4_FD_89701 | JGI IMG/M metagenome (GOLD analysis project Ga0123327, IMG submission 89701) | Anaerobic biogas reactor microbial communites from Washington, USA - Biogas_R1_B C13 SIP DNA | ecosystem: Engineered > Bioreactor > Anaerobic > Unclassified | place: Washington, USA...
ACGGTGCGCACGGCCAGGTGGTTGACGGCCTTGTTCCGGCCACCCACGCAGACGGCGACGTAGTCGGCGCCGAGGCCGCCGGTGTGCTCGGCCACCACCGCTGCCAGGTCCTCGCTGTTGCCGTCCACCACCACCTCGGCCCCGTGGACTAGGGCCGTCTGGCGGCGCAAGGGGTAGAGGTCGGTGCCGATAGCGCGGCCGCCGCTGGAGTAGATGAGTTGGGTGAGGATCTGGCCGAGCACGCCCAGCCCGATCACGGCCATGGTCTCGCCCGCCTGCAGACCGGCGCGGCGGAGGCAGTGCAGGGCGGTGAGGCCGACGTTGCAGGTGGCGGCCTCAGCGGCGGTCACGCCCTCGGGCACGCGGGCCATGCCGTTCTTGCCCACGAAGCCGTACTCGGCGTGGTGCCCGAAGCCGCCTCCGGCGCAGGCTACCACGTCGCCGATGGCGTAAGTGCCCTTGAGGTCGTCGGACAGCTCGACGATGCGCCCGGCGGACTGGTAGGACATGGCTCGCTCGCTGAGCGGCTCGGCGGGAGGATGCCCTTCAGCCAGGGCCTGCCGCGCCCGGCGCACGCCGCCCAGCTCCGAGCCCTCTCCGAAGATGGAACAGATGGTCTCGACGATGGCGCCGCTCCCCTGCAGGGTGGGCATGGGCGCGTCCTTGAGGTAGACCTGGCCGCGGTTGTTGACGAACACTGCCTTCACTTTGCTCTCCTAGTCGGTGCTGTCTCCGCGGGTCGCCCCGAGGCGCAGACAGGGGCCAGCGCGGGGGCCGGCCCCACGGAGCCAACGTGCTGAGCCTAGCTCAGGCGGGCTACGTAGGCGGGATAGCGGCGGGCCCCGCCCGCGAGCCCAAGAATGCCCCATAGCGCTGGTAGTCGTCCAGCGCCGGGGGGCTATTGGTGAGTGAGTGCCAACCTCGCCCCGGTGACCTGGATGGTGGAGCCCGCCGGCATGTCGCAGTAGATCCGCAGGGCGAACTGACCCTCGTCGGCTGCCAGGTGCCGGCTGATGGACGCGCTGATCAGGCCCCACTCCGACTCCGGAGTCGTCCAGGGGCCAGTGTAGATGCTGTAGGTGTAGCTCCCGTCCAGCTTCGTGATGTAGAACTCCACCTTGGCGATCGAGGCGGCACCGGTGCAGCTGTACCCCGAAGCATAGCCGCCAACGGTCACCGGCTGGCCGTACAGCACCCCCGGCAGCGAGATCGGCAAGACCAGCTGCTTCTGCCCCTCGACGGAAGCCTGAATGGTGGCGTTGCCCTGGCCCCAGTACTTGAGCGTGGCGCCCGTGGTAGCGCCGTGAAGCTGCGCCAGAGCGGCGGGCGCGAAAACGTAGGAGGTGGCGCTGCTCTGGATGATGCCGGTGCCCCCCGCGTTGAGGGCCGTCCCGGTGCCGGACCAGGCTCTCACGCCCGTTCCCGACTGGGACGTTCCGAGCACTCCGATGCCCGTACCCGGACCGGCAGGCCCGGTGGATGCCTCACCGCTCACGCCGACGCCGGCCGCGGTCCCACCATACACGCCGGTGCCATTCGGGACGGCCATTCCCTGCAGGGCGGTGTATTCCGAATGCGCGATGATCGCCGGGGACCCCATGGAGCCCCGATTGGAGACCGACAGCCCGGTGCCGCTCCCGATCATGCTCGCTCCCCACCGGAGCGCACTGGCGTACGGAGCGGCCGCCAGTCGGGTACGAGGCGATAGAGCCTGGAAAGGACCGCTGCTGGAGCCGGGCCGCACGCTCACCTCTAGCCACAACTCCTCGCCGTGGAAGACGTCGCCTACCGTGACGAGAGTCGTGAAGCGGCCGTCGTCTACGGCAATGTCCTCGATGGTGCTCACTACGCCCCGGAGCATGCCGGCGGCACCCTCGGCCGTGAAGACCCGAAACTGGAAGTCGTAGGCGCCGTTAGCGGGGGCGCCGCCGTCGGTCAGCTGGCCCTGGTAGGTGAAGCCCAGGCCCACGACCGCCTGCTCCGTCAGCGCCGGCTCGTCGGCCAGGACCGGAGCGGCGGCGATCAGCGCCACGAGCGTGAGGAGCAATAGCGCGCGCAGAAGAGCTCGGCCGTCCATAACTGACCTCCTGAGAGTTGCTCAGTGTGAGGCCATGGCCCCGCGGCCGCGGAGCAGTCTGCGATGGCTTCGCCATAGCCGGCGGCGTAGCTGCAGTGGACAGACACTTTGGTAGGACTCTAGGGGGCGCAGTGGTGGAAGTCAATCGGGGCAACAGGGAGGCCGGGCGGCACACCTCCCACGCGTGTGCCGCCGCCTCCAGGTGCTACACCCTCGCCAGCCTCTCCAGCCGGTACCCCGCCGCGAACGCGGCCCCATCGTAGCCCGGATCGTCCAACCGCAGGTCGGATAGGGGAACGTACTGCCCGCCGGTGCGCAGCGACTGCCGGGCTGCCATGGCGGCCAGCTCAGGCTCGATGAGGTCGCGCACTGAAAACGGGGCGGGCGCCTCGCCGGCGTAGTAGGGCAGCAGCGCTTCGAGTAGGTGGCGGTAGCCATCGCCGCCGCCGACGGGAAACTGAGCCAGCGAGCGGCCACTCACCACCAGGGCGCCGCAGGGCAACCACTTCTCCGTGCCGCCGATGGAGAGGACGCCGCGCCGGCCGTCGGCCCAGAGGAGCTCCACTTGCCACTGCCCGCCGGCCGTTCCCAGGGCGCGCACGCCGTGGACGCCGGTGCCCATGATGGCGAGCAGTCCGGCGTAGGCGTGGATGGCGTAGTTGAACTCGTCCACCCCGTTGGCGAGGAAGGCGACGTGCGGCTCACCGCGCGTCTCCACGTCCTGGGCCAGGTAGTCGCGGATCTGGGAGGCGAACCGGGCCGACGATCCGCCGCTAATGCGGGCGCCGCGATGCTCCCACTCCAGCAGGGTGTGGGCATCGCGCAGGTTGCCGACGATGGGCTTGTCTATCAGAACAGCCTTGCCCGCCTGAAGGAAGGGCTCAGCCCGCGGGATGTGCAGGTCCCAGTTGGTGGCGTGCAGGATGGCCAGGTCCACCGTGTCGGCCGCTTCCTCGAGGGTGTGGAAGACGCGGGGCACGGCGAAGCGCTCGGCGAACTGGGCGGCGTAGCCCTCGGGCCAGACGGTACCGCCGTCGAAGACGCCGACCACGTCCTGGCCCAGGTCGCGCAGGATGGGAAGCCAGGCGGCCGGATGGGAGGTATCCAGGTCCACGAGTCCGATCTTGAGTGCTTTCATGCGACTGCTGCCTCCTCGCGCTCACATGCGTGGCCGATCCGGGGCAAAGACCGTGGCCCGGTCGGTTGGCCGGGCCACGGCAAGTTGCGAGTATGGACCGAACCTACGACTGTTTGGCGTTGTAGTCGTCGAGCTCGGCCTGGAACTCCGCCTGGGCCCCGGCCAGAGCTTCCTCAACCGAAGATAGGCCGAGGGCAGCGGCCTGGCGGTAAGGCGCACAGATCACCTTTCCTTCCTGCCAGAAGTGAGTCGCGTCTCCGTTCAGCTCGCCATAGGGCAGATGCAGCTCGCCGAAGGCGCGAATAGTCTCATCAGCCTCCCAGTAGGACATGGCCGCGAGCCGGCCCGGGATGTTGTTAGTAACCGAGCCGTAGAAGCCTTGCGGCTCCGGCCCGATGAGCCACAGCAGCCACTTCGCCACCGGATCGATGGCGGGCCTGTCCTTGAACACGCCCCAGCAGGCGCCGGTCGTCAGGACTACCTGCCGCTTGTGCTGGAGGGTAGGACTAAGGCCGAAGTCGATCTCGGGCGCCTGGGTCTTGGTGTTGGTGGTGATCAGCGCCGTGTCGGCATGGCTCAGCAGTTGCTTGCCGGTGATCCAGTAGTCGGTCGCTGTGGCGCCGCCCGCCTCAGCTTCCGATCCGACGGCTCCCTCCCGGGGTACCCAGTTGTTCTTGAACATGTCGGCTTCGAACGACCATGAGTCGAATGCCGCCTCGGTGTCGAGCTGCACCTTGGTGAAGTCCTCGTTGAACAGACGTCCACCAGCCTGCCAAAGGCTGGAGATCATCTCCGTGTCCCAGGCAATGGTGCTCAGGTTGGTGAGGAAGTACTCCTTGGCGGCGGCAGCGGCGCCATAGGTCCGCATGTCGTCCCAGGTGGCCGGCGGCGCGTCCACATCCAGGCCGCACTCCGCGAAGAGGCCCTTGTTGTAGAGGCGACCATAGAAGTAGATGAAGGCGGGGTACATCAGGCGGTCCCCTTCCCAGGTGAGGCCGTCGGTGAGATTGCCGGACATGTCGTCCCAGACTTCCTGCGGGATCATGTCCTGGAGCGGCATGAGAACGCCGTTGGTGCCGAAGAGGGACATGGTGTCAATGTTGACGTAAGCGATGTCGGGCGCTTCCCCGCCGGCATAGGCGGTGAGCATCGCCTCGCGGCGCCCGCCCCAGGGCAGTATCTCGACGTTGACCGTGATGTCCGGGTTGTCGGCGTTGAACTTCTCCAAGAGCGGAGTCCAGATCTGGGCCATGTCGTCTTCGGTATGGGGGAATTCCCACATGCGGACCTGACCCGTGACCGCTGCGGCAGCGGGCGCCTCGGCGGCGGGGGCGGTGGTGGCTTCCGATTGCGCGGCAGGGGCGGGGGAGGTGGCCCCGGCGCAGGCGGCCAGGGCGGCAGCACCGGCAGTCATGACACCGGCCTGTAACAGTGAGCGGCGGGTCCACAAGATGCGGTTTCGCATCGTCTACCTCCTTGGAATGGTGACGATCGGCCCAGTCGCGGACAAACCCGTTACAGCACCAGTTTACTCAGGGAGGAGCCGGTGTCAATGGGTAGTGGAAGGCGGAGCCGGACAGAGGACGGAGAGGCTCGCGGCGAATCCGAGTCGCCCGACCGGCTCCCGCCGCCGCCTGGGCGCCCCCTATGCGGTCGCTTGCGGGCCGGCAGTCGCTCCTGGGCGGCCACGAGCGAAGAACAGGGCAAAGAGGGCCGCGCCCAGCAGCACTAGGCCGCAGCCGACTAAGAAGAGCGTCCGGTAGCCGGAGGAGACGATGATGCGGCCGCCGAGGAAGGCCATCGCCGCCGAGCCCAGCGTCAGGGCGATGGTGACCACGGCGGACATCGTCGTCCGCCACGGAACCGGGATCACCTCCATCTGCAGGATGTTGATGCCGGGACGGGCCAGCGCCACCAGCGCCTGCGTCGCCAAGTAGGCAGAGGCGGCGACGCCTGAGCGGGCCACCAGGGCCAGAAGCGCTGACGCAGCCGCTATGCCCAGGGAGTCGACCACGTAGGTGCGCGCGCCGCCTAGACGCGCCAGCGCCAAAGGGGCAAGGAGCGAGGCGGGGACAGCGAGGAGGCTGCCCGCCGCCATGATGATGCCTATGGTCGCCGTGGATACCCGCAGGGCGTCATCGAGGTAGACGTTGTAGAAGGTGGTGACGCTGCTGGTGCCCGCCCACATCACCAGCATCACCAGTGCCATCGCCGCGAACCCCCGCATTGGAGGCTTGGCTCTTTGCCCGGCGCCACTCCGCCCGACCACCGCGTTCCCGACGCGACCGCTGGTGCGCGCGAGCAGGACGGTGGCCAGCAGGAAGGCCAGGGGCGCGCCCACCAGTGACAGGGCGAAGGGTGCCGGATCGGTGAGGGGCCGGTGCAGGATCCGGCCGGCAAGCGAGGGCAGGACCCCGCCGGCCGAGGCACCGAGGAAGCTCAGAGCCGCGGTCATGGCGCTGAGCAGCGAGAAGGCGTGGTCCCGCTCCCTGACGGAGGTGGCGTCCATGGTGAAGGGAAGGATGTTGACACCGTACAGCCCCCAGCCGCTGAGGTTGAGGAGGCACATACCGGCCACAAGCCACACCGATTGCCACCCGCCCCGTAGCCAGAAGGAGAGCAGGAGCAGGCACCAGAGGATGGTGTTGGAGGATAAGCCGATCAGGGCGGCGCGACGAGTACCCCAGCGGCGCCCGATCTCGGCGCCGGGGAGCGAGGCCAGCGTGCCGGCGATGAACCCGGCGCCGTTGACGAGTCCGACGAAGTCGGGTCCGTAGCCGAGGCGCAGCAGGTAGAGGTTGAAGAGGACGGCCACGAGCCCGAAGGGGGCAAAGTAGACCATGGCGGAGGAGGCGATGATCAGCCAGGTGTCGCGGTTGAGGAGGCGCACTCTACCGAAGTAGTCGCGGAGCATCGGGGCACCTCGGGCAGGAGCCGGTTGAGGTGATCCTGAGGCACATGCGGGCGGCGCTGTCCGTAGTGGGAGTGTAGGGGCCGGAAGGAGGCTGTCAAGCCGCGGCGGCTGCTGCGAAGGCCAATGCGCCTTGGTCAGAGCGGCGACGGTCCGGGCTCCTGACGCTCCCCAGAAGCGGCATCATGGCCTTCCAGCGCCATCCTGCGGCCCGTCAAGCGACGGGAGCCGCCGCTGGGGCCGAGAAATCCACTGGCTCGCAATGACAGGGGGCGGCCCGGCGACGAACGCCGGGTCCGATGCTCTTTCGGGCTCACTCCATGCTGCGCACCTGCTCTGCTTGACACTGATCGGCTAGCTGCTGTCGTTCTGGTCTGCTGCGCTCGTGCCAGTACCGCGCCCAGGCGCCTGCTGTGACATCGATCCTCAAGATGGGCGCATCTGTGCCTTGACGGCAGCCCGGACGGGCGCTATGATAGGCCCACCATAGAAAAGAGTTTAGGTATGCCAGTACACAGCCCAAGTCTACTGCCGACCGGTATCGGCGAATACCTGGAGGCGATCTACAAGCTGGGAGAGCAGGAGGCCCCGGTGCCGGTGCCGGCCCTGGCCGACCGGCTTGAGGTCACGCCCACCTCCGCCAACGAGATGGTACGCCGGCTGGCGGACCGCGGCCTGGCGACCTACGAGCCCTACAAGGGCGTCTCGCTCACCGAGGAGGGTCGGCATCAGGCGCTGGTGGTTATTCGCCGCCACCGGCTCTGGGAGCGCCTCCTCACCGACATACTCCACGTGCCCTGGGACCAGGTGCACGAGGAGGCCTGCCGGCTGGAGCACGCCACCTCTCCCCAACTGGAGGAGCACCTGTCCCGCGCGCTGGAGGGGGCATCCTCCTGCCCGCACGGCAGCCCCATGCCCGACGCCGACGGCACCATCCTAGAGCCGGTCTCGGTGCCGCTGGTGGAGGTCGTGGCGGGCCAGCGGGTTACTGTGCTGCGGGTTCCGGAAGAGGATGCGGCTCTGCTGCGGCATCTGGACGACGTGGAGTTGCGTCCCGGGGCGGAGGTCACCGTTGTGTCTGTGGCTCCCTATCAGGGGCCAATTACCTATATGGCCGAGCGCGGGTCCCACATACTGGGGCACGAGCTGGCTGGGAGGATCATGGTGCGAGTTGGAGATGGCGAAGATGAGTGAGGTCGGGCCGCTTTCGGGGTTGGCCCCGGGACAGAGTGGGACGGTGGCCGGCTGCCGGGCCGGGCACGGGCTCCTGGGCCGCTTGGCTTCCATGGGCTTCACGCCGGGGTCTCGCGTCCTGATGGTCAACAACTACGGCCATGGGCCTTTGCTGGTCATGGTCCACGGCGCCCGCATTGCGCTCGGGCGCGGAGAGGCAGCCCGTATTCTGGTCCGGCGGGTCGAGGATGTCAGCCATGGTTGAGCTCAAGGCGCCGGCCCGCCCGCGGAAGGCAGCTTCGCGCCCGCTGACTTGCTGCGACACGACGCTGAGACAGTTCGGCCTTCCTGAAGGCGGAAACGCCGTGACGGTGGCTCTAGTGGGGCAGCCCAACGTGGGCAAGTCCACCGTGTTCAATCTCCTCACGGGCCTGCATCAGCACGTCGGCAACTGGCCCGGCAAGACGATCGAGCAGAAGGTCGGCCTCTGCCAGGAAGAGGGCGTACCCCTGGTGCTGGTGGATCTGCCGGGCACCTATAGCCTCACCGCCGGCTCCGAGGAAGAGCGCGTCACCCGCGACTTCATCATCCAGCAACAGCCCGATGTTGTTGTTCTGGTGGCGGACGCGTCGAACCTGGAGCGGAACCTGTACCTCCTCTCCGAGTTGGTGCTTCTGCCCCCACCCATTGTGCTCGCCCTGAACATGGTGGACGTGGCGGAGCAGAACGGCATCGCTGTGGACGCCGAGGCCCTTTCGCGTGCCTTGGGGCTGTCGGTGGTGGCCATGGTGGCGGCTAAGAATGTCGGCGTGCGCGACCTCCTGGACGTGGTGGAACAGATAGCCTGCGACCAGGAGGTCTACTCACCGGCGCGGCCCGAGCTCCGGCCCGACCACCGCCAGGTGCTTGACACGCTGTTGCAGGTGATCGAGGGCCACGTGCCGCCACCGTACCAGCCCTACTGGGTGGGCGTGAAGCTCCTCGAGGGCGACCGCGAGGTGACCGAGCTGGCGCGGGGATGGTTGCCCGCCGAGCGGTGGGAGAAGGTGCATAACATCCTCTTCCGGCACGAGGACGCCATACTCGACATCGCCGGCGGCCGCTACGAGTGGGTGGCCGCGGTGTTGGAGGGGGCGCAGATTCAGCACGGCCTGGGTCAGGTTACCCTCACCGAGCGGCTCGACCGCTGGACCACCCACCCGATCTGGGGGCTAGGCATCCTCGGGGCGGCGGCAGCGCTGATGTTTTTCTTGGTGTACGCCGTGGGGGCGCCGCTGCAGGGGCTGATGGAGGACTACCTGGTCACGGCGCCAGCGGCCTGGGTGACCGAGGCGCTCCAGGGCGCTCCTGGCTGGGTGGTGAGCCTGCTCACCGACGGGATCATCGGCGGTGCGGGCACCATGCTCACCTTCATCCCGATTCTGGCCATCTTCTTCGCTGCTCTGGGCTTCTTCGAGGACACCGGGTACATGGCGCGAGCCGCCTTCGTCATGGACCGCTTCATGCACCTGATCGGGCTGCACGGGCGCTCATTCCTGCCGCTGTTCCTCGGTTTCGGCTGCAACGTTCCCGCAGTGATGGGAGCGCGCATCGTTGATGCCCCGCGCGCCCGGCTGCTCAGCATTCTCCTGGCACCGCTGGTGCCCTGTACCGCCCGTCTCGGGGTCCTGGCCACCCTGGCGGCGGCCTTCTTCGGGCCCCAGGCCTTCGTTGTCACCCTGACGCTGATCGTCGTCAACCTGGTGGTGCTGGCGCTTCTGGGCGTCCTGCTGCACCGGGTGGTGCTGCGGGGTGAGCAGGTGGCGTTCATAATGGAGCTACCGCTTTATCACCGGCCCAATCTGCAGTCCATCGGGCTGTTCGTTTGGCATCACCTGAAGGCGTTCATCGTTCGCGCCGCCACCATCATCGTAGGTGCCTCCCTGGTGGTATGGGCTCTCTCCAACTTGCCCACCGGCGACATCGGCACCTCTTACCTGGCCGCCTTTGGGCGGGCTCTCGAACCCGTCGGTCGCCTGGCCGGGCTGAACTGGGAACTGATGGTCGCGCTCCTGGCTAGCTTCGTGGCCAAGGAGAACTCGCTGGCGGTGATGGGCGTGCTCTTCGGTGCCGGGCAGTCGGGCCTCGGCCTAACCGACCTGCTGCCCACCTTGATCACGCCGGCATCGGCGCTGGGCTTCCTCGCCATGCAGATGCTGTTCATCCCCTGCGTCGCCACCGTGGCCGCCATCAAGAAGGAGACCGGCTCCTGGGCCTGGACGCTGCTCGACTTGGGTCTGCTGCTGGTGGTGTCCTTCGCCGGTGGCATCATCGCCTACCAGGTCGGCCTGCTGCTGGGATGGGGGTAAGCAGACATGCTCCGTGAGGCGCTGATACTGATCGGCGCAGGCCAAGTGACCGGCGTCGACGACCTGGCCACTCGTCTGGGGCTATCGTCCTCTCTGGCGGGCCAGTTGGTGGACGACCTGGTGCGGCTGGGGTACCTGCAAGGCGCCTCCACCTGCACCTCCACCTGCCGATCGTGCCCTCTGTCCGATGGCTGCGCCGGGATGTCCCAGGTGTTCGCCCTGACGGAGCGTGGGCGCCGGGCCGTCACCTCCCCCTGACCAGGGTGGCGGCCCGCCTGTGAATCCGGGTACACGGCCATGCCTCCCGCAGTCTAGTCCCCTCTGGGCGACCCCGGACGCCGAGCGATCACAAGCGCTGGGACAGTTCCCGCGTGCTCGCTGCCGCACGCCTTCGCCTGCCTCCTAGTGATCTCCACACGCCTGTCGGCTCATGCAGCCGGAGGCGGTTGACCGCCTACCAGGAGTAGTGTGCAGTAACGCTAAGGTGTTATGGCGTACGGTAATCCGATCGCTTGGCTGCTTCCTGGCCTTCACCCTATGCCGCCTGGGCGGCACAGGGATCGAGCTAGGAACCACGTGCCCGCGAGTACGCTGAACCGCCGTACGTTTCTCTCCGTGAGCGCCCTGGCCGCCTCGGCGGCTGCGCTCGCCGCCTGCGGTGCGGCCGAGCCCGAGCCCACCGCCACTCCCGTGGCTCCGGCAACTGCCGCACCTGAGCCCACGGCCACGCCAGTTCCTCCAGCAACCGCCGCCCCGGCCGCCACCACCCCACCGGAGGCGACGGCGGCCCCGGAGCCCACTGCCGCTCCGGCCGAGCCCGTCTCCCGGTATAACGAGGCGCCCATGTTGGCGGAGAAGGTGGCCGCGGGCGAGTTGCCGCCGGTGGAGGAGCGACTACCCAAGGAGCCCCTCATCCAGGATGTTGTCGACGAGATCGGCGAGTACGGGGGAACGTGGCATCGCGCTGCGCTCAATGTCGGCGATACCATCCTGTTCGGTCGCCTCAATCCCGATGTCCTGGTTTTCTTCGATATCGAGGGCAACATCGCTCCCGCCGTAGCCAAAGGCTGGGACATCAGCGATGACGGCACCGAGTACACTCTCTATCTGCGCGAGGGTATGAAGTGGTCCGACGGACACCCCTATACCGCCGATGCGGTGATGTGGTGGTACGACCACGTGTACAACAACGCTGAGCTTACGCCCACCAAGCCGTCCTGGATGCGGACCGGAGTGGGCACCGAGTACGGTGTGGTCGAGAAGGTGGACGACTACACCCTGCGCTTCCGGTTTGCCGAGCCTTACGGCACCTTCTTGGAGTATGTCGCTCAGAGCTGGCTCATAGGCGTGCCCGGCCACTACGTGGAGCAGTTCCACATCGACTTCGTCGACCAGTCGGAGTTGGAGGCCATGGCGGCGGAGCGGGGCTTCGAGCAGTGGTACCAGCTCTTCAATGACCGGAACAACCCCAGTCAGAACGGCGAATGCCCGGTGTTGAGTGCCTGGCACTTCATCACCGAGCCCGACGAGACCACCCTCGTCGCCGAGCGTAACCCCTACTACCATCGGGTGGACCCGGAAGGCAACCAGCTTCCCTACATCGACCGCATCCAGTTCGACATCGTTACCGACGTGGAGGTGCTGAACTTCGCCGCCATCGCCGGCGATCTGGACTGTCAGGAGCGGCACATAAACCTGATGAACTACCCTCTCTTCGCGGAGGGACAGGAGCGAGGCGGGTACCGCATGCTGGAGTGGCCCGGAGACGGCGGCGCCGATGCCGGCCTGATGTTCAACCAGAACGCCGGCCAGCAGGAAGGGGCCACCGACCATCAGATGGTCGTAGGTGAAATGCTCCGCTCGGTGGAGTTCCGCCGGGCCCTGTCCAGCGCCATAGACCGGGACGAGATCTGGAACTCGGCCTTCCTCGGCTTCGGCGAGCCGCGACAGATGGCCCCCATGCCGTGGTCCAAGTACTACGAGGAGGGGATGGAGACCCCCTTCATCGAGTACGACGTTGACTTGGCCAACCAGATGCTCGACGACCTCGGCCTCGATCAGCGCGACGGCGACGGCTACCGCCTGGGCCCCGATGGCCAGCCACTCGACTTCATCATCACGGCCGTGGATCAGTTCGGTCCCTGGCCGGACACCGCCCAGTTGGCCAACGACCACTGGAATTCAGTGGGCATCAGGTCGGTTGTCACGGTGGAAGAGCGCTCCCTGCACTACACTCGCTTGGCGGCAGGCGAGCAGCAGGTTGCGGTGTGGAACACCGGCGGCAACGGCACGGTGCTCGTCTATCCCTGGTGGGTGATGCCGTACGGCAGCTCCAGCCGGATCGGCCCTCTGTCAGGAATTTGGTACCAGAGCGGCGGGACCCAAGGCGTCGAGCCCACCGGCGATCTCCGGCGGGTGCAGGAGATCTTTGATGAGGCCACGCGCACCATCAGTGAGGAGGACCGGATCGCCTTAGGGAAGGAGATCTTCTGGATCAACTCCGACAATCTCTGGACTATCGGCACCATCGGCGGCACGCCACTGGAGCAGGGCCTGGTGATTGTCAAGAACAACTTCTTCAACGTGCCCACGAGCACCCCCGAGCGCCACGTTCAGAGCGAAGCGTCGGTTGGCACCCCGGCCAACTGCGTGCCGGCGCAGTACTTCATTCGCCAATCCTAGCCCGCTATCCTTCACGGCTTGTCCTGGGCACCGCCTCGGCGGTGCCCAGGACCCTTTTGCGTCGGGTGGAGTGTCGGCTGCGCTTCCTTTCCCCCTCGTAGGGGCGGCGTCCTGTACACAGAACGGACAGAAGGGTCCACTCTACCTCGGACGCGCCGGCTGATGTTGCCCGGGCCCGTAGCTCGCTGGTCCGGATCGGTACAGTGGCCCAGCCCACGGTGCCGACTCGCCCCATGACTGCTGACTGGCCGCGTCTCCTCCCCGCCAGGGCTCGGACCGCCTCCGCCGCCTGTGGCAGCGGGCTTGGCCGCCGCGAACCGCCACCGGCGACGGGAAATGGATCGCACCCGTTGACGTGGCCCTCTTTTCTGGCTACACTTTGTACTGTCAGCCTGGTATCCGCTTCTCTCGACTCTGTCGGGGACTCGCAGGCGGTTTGATCGATGGTGCGTGATGTCGATCCACCGCGGGCGCAGTTCTGATCTCCAGCCCACCCGGGCACACGTCAGGAGGGACGACATGTCCACGAGCAAGCTGAACCGCCGCACCTTCCTTTCCATTAGCGCGC
>Ga0123327_1002923_pt1 | contig 12867 bp, 6 predicted proteins | sample BioC13SIPDNA_4_FD_89701 | JGI IMG/M metagenome (GOLD analysis project Ga0123327, IMG submission 89701) | Anaerobic biogas reactor microbial communites from Washington, USA - Biogas_R1_B C13 SIP DNA | ecosystem: Engineered > Bioreactor > Anaerobic > Unclassified | place: Washington, USA...
CTCAACCTATTGCACGGCACGTTGTTGCGGGCGGGGACGCCCGCGCTCCCGTCTCGCCATCCTCCCTTTCATCAGAAACGCACGATCTTCGCACACCCCTGGTCACTTGCCCTTATGACACGCCGCTGGAGTCCCCGGTGTGTTTATGGTTAAATAAGTGCCTATGAAATGCAGGGCGATGTGGATACGAAACCGAATGCTGGCGGCAGCCGCAGGATGCCTGATGGGGATGGCTTTGGGCGTGCGCGGTGTGACAACGCCGCCGGATGGTTTTCTTTTGGAGCGCGATAAGGTCGCATCCGCCGCGCGCGCGGTCACCGCCGCACGCTTTCCCGATGCCGACCGGGTGCTGGTGGACGACCATGTCCTTGAAATTTATGAAAAGGACGGGACGTCTGTGCTGTGGGATGACGAGTACTCGAAAATCCTGACCGAGAAGGGGCGGCGCGACGCGTCCTCGCATCAACTGATGTTCGATCTCAACTACGGCACATCGTTTGTGTATCGGGCCGAGATCATCAAGCCGGACGGACGCGTGATCGCGATCGACCCCGAAGCCTATTCGCGCGTCATGACCGAACCCGGCCAGATGGGGTCCAACATTTACGATCCCAGCAACAAGATCTTGAGTTTTTCGATGCCCGGCCTCGAGATCGGTGACCTCTGTCACTTGGTGACCTGCCGCGTCACCTCCAAGGCGCGCATGCCGGACACCTGGGCCGACTATGCGGTGTTTGAGTACGATTCGCCGATCGTCAATCTGCTGTATGCCGTCTCCGCCCCGCCGGAACTCCCGATCCGCCACCGCGTGCTGCGCGCCCCGGTCTCGAACACGGTGGCGTATGCCGAGAGCCGCCAGCCGGACGGCCGCACGCTGCACACCTGGACGGTGCGCGACGTGCCGCAGATGTTCCCGGAACCCGACATGCCGCCGCTGCACACCCAGGTGCAGCGCCTGATCCTCAGCACCGTCGCGGACTGGCCCACGGTCTCGCGCTGGTACTGGAAACTCTGTGAACCGGCCCTGGCAAAAACCACGCCCGAGATGCAGCAGACCGTCGACCGGCTGGTCGAGGGCGCCGCCACGCGCGACGATAAAATCCGCCGCATCTTCAAATTCGTCTCGCAGCAGATCCGCTACATGGGGCTCACCACCGAAGAGACCGCGCCCGGCTATGAGCCGCATGCCGTCTCGGTGACTTTCAGCAACCGCTACGGCGTCTGCCGCGACAAAGCCGCGCTGCTGGCCGCACTGCTGCGGATGGCCGGCATCCCGGCCTATCCGGTGCTGATCCACGCCGGCGCACGGATGGACCCGGACGTGCCGATTCCTTTTTTCAACCACGCCATCACCGCAGTTGACCGTCCGGACGGCAGTTACCTGCTGATGGATCCGACCGATGAAAACACGCGCGATCTTTTCCCATCCTACCTGTGCAACCGCAGCTATCTGGTGGCCAAGCCCGACGGGGAGACCCTGCGCGTGTCGGACGTCTATCCGGCTGAAAACAATCTGGCGCGTATCACGACCGACGGCACGCTGGATGCCTCGGGGTCGCTGTTGCTGACCTCGCGTTTGGTTCTGGAAGGTATCAACGACAACGCCTACCGCAGTTTCTTTGTGCGGCAGAAGCCGGATCAGCGCCGCAAGTTCTTCGAGGGTGTGCTCAAAAGCCGACTCGCCGGAGCCGAGGTGCTTTCATGCGCCATAACCCCTGAAGACCTTCAGGATACCGAGCAGCCGCTGACGGTCACCGTCATGAGCCGCGTTCCCGATTTCCCGGTTCGCGGCAGCGGGCTGGATCTCATCACGGTGCCCTGGCTGGGCACGGCACTCGGCTATGCCAACTTCGTGATCGGCCAGACCGGCCTGAAAGAGCGGCGCTATCCGCTGGAAACCGGGATCACCTGCGGCGTCGAGGAGCGTGTGACGCTGCACATCGCCGAGGGATTGGGCTCCGTGCACGCCTTGCCCCAGCCCGTGCGCATCGACCGCTCCGGCGTCGCTTTTGAACTGTCGCAGTCAATCAGCGGCACCGACCTCACCGGCACGCTGCGCTATCTGCTGAAGACCCCCGAGTTCTCGCCCGCCGCCTATCTGGAATTGAAAACCGTCCTGCAGGAGATCGAAGCCGCCAGCCGCGCGCGTCCGCTCTTCACGGCGTTTGCCCAGACCGCGCCGGATCTGGAGATTCTGAGCGATGTGACCGACACGGCGGTCGAGACGCCCCACGCGTGGACGACCACGCGCACGTGGTCCAAACGGATTCTGACCTACGCCGGCAAGAAGAACGGTTCCGAGCTGAAGATCGCCTTCAATCCGGTCTGGCAGACGGTGGAGGTGGTCGCCGCGACCGTCTCGAACCTGAACGGCACCGTGCACAGCGTCAGCCCGCACGAGATCAATATCATGGATGCGGCATGGGCCGGGGCGGCGCCGCGTTACCCCGCCGGCAAAACGCTGGTCGCGAATCTGCCAGGTGTCGAGACCGGCAGCGTGATTACCGTGACCACGCGCTTCACCCAGACCAACGCCTGCTTCTACAGCCACGTGCATGCCTTCGGCGGCGTCGAACCGGTGCAGGGCGAGACGTACCGCCTGCGCTTTCCGAAAACGCTGCGGCCTTCCCTGCAAACGTTCCATACGGAGACGCTGGCGTTCCGGGCGCAAACCAACGCGACACACATCACCCTCTCCTGGCAGGCGCCCGCGCAGCCCGCGATGCGCACGGAAGAGCTGCTGCCGCCCTGGCACTTTTTCAAGCCCGCGGTCTATGTGTCGTTCGGCGACTGGGAGGAGCACGCGCGCCGGCTGCGGCGTGCGCTGGAGCGCGCCGGGGATGAGGACCGCGCCGCGCGCCGGCATGCCAAGGCGCTGGTCAAAGGCATCCGCGAACCGCGCGCCCGTCTGCTGGCGATCCGCGACGAGGTGCTGCGCACGATCCGGCCGGCAGGGCCCTCGTTCCTCGATCTGCCGCTCGAGGCGCTCTCCTCGCCCGATCGCACGCTGGCCGACCAGTACGGCCATCCCGCTGATCGTGCGCTGCTGTTGGCCGCCATGCTGGATGCGGTTGGGTTCGACCCCGAGATCCTGCTGGCCAGCCAGGATACCACGCGCCACGCGCCGTACGCGGCGCCGTCGCGCGCTGTGCCGCAGCTCGGTTATTATCATCATCCGGTGGTGGCCGTGACCTGCCAAGGGCAGCGCCTCATCCTCAACGAGGGCGACCAGTATGACGAATTGGGCGCGTCGGGACTGGACGGCGCGCCGGCCTTGACGCTCAAAGGCCGCGTGCAGCCGGTCGATCTCGCGCCTGACCTGAAAAACCGCCGCCGTGATGCCTGGACGATTGAGCTGGATGCTCAAGGTTGCGCGCGGATTACGGTCACGAACTGGTTTTACGGCACGCAGGCGGGGCCTTTCCGTAAGCGCTACCGCGAGATGCTGCCGGAAGATTTCCGGCGCCATCATCTGGAGTGTGTCGGCGCGCTGGCCAAGTCGGCGGAGCCCGCCTCCGGCCTGACCGTTGAAACCGCGGCTTATCCCGGCTACCTGACCTTCTCGGCGACGGCGCGCGACTATGCCACGGTGGAGAAGGGCGTGTTGACGCTGCTGATCCCGGAGGTGGCGGGGGCGCTCTTCCCGTTGCGCGCCGACACCCGCGAGCAGCCGCTGTTCATCGGGCTGAACGACGCCTCCGAACTGCTCTGCCGGATCGTGCTGCCGGAGGGCTTCACGCGGTTGCCGGTCGCGCCGGCGCCGATGCGCTGGGCGTTGCCCAACGGGCTTGGCACGCTGGACTACGCGGTGCAGACCGGGGCGCGGGAGGACGGGCGTCTGGAAGTGACGATCACGCGCACGATCCGCCGGTGCAGCGGCGGCGTCGAGCCGCACCTGTACCCGGCCCTGCTGGAATGCAACCGTCGTATGACGCATCCTTCCGTGCGCACGCTGGTCGCCGAACGCCCTTCGATAACCGGTGGGGAATGCGGCTTGCCCGCTGGGAGTTTTGGATTCATCGCACAATGAAGCGATACATCGTCAAGCGGCTGTTGGAGATGATCCCGACCACGTTCGGCGTGCTGGTCCTCACGTTTGTGCTTTTTCATGTCGTGGGCGGCTCGCCGGCCGAAGTGGTGCTCGGCAAGAATGCGTCATCCGAAGCGCTGGCCGCGTTTGACGCGCGCCACGGATACGACCGTCCGCTGCTGGCCGGCCGCTGGTCGCGGATCAGGGCGCTGGGCGACGTGCCGCGCGAGACGCTCGCGCGCCGGCCTGAGTCCGGCCTGCTGCGGCTGCCGCTGACCTACTCGTTGCCGGCCGGCCTCTACCGGGTGAACGCCGGCCGTGTGTTGATCGGCCTGCGCGAGAGCGCGACCGGCGCCGCCGACGAGGCGCTGGTCGACGGCCCCGCGCCGTTGACGTTCGCCGTGCGCGAGGGATGGACGGCGGTGACGCTAGACATAGAGGGACCGTCTGCCCCGCGCGTGCGCCTTGAAAAGGGAAACCGCGGCCTGTTGGATTCCCAGTTCGTGCACTATCTGACCTCCCTGGCGCACGGCGACTTCGGGCTGTCGATCGAGCACCGCCTGCCGGTCGCGCAGGTGCTGCGCGAGGGCGTGGGCCCTTCGCTTGCGCTGACGATCCCGATCCTGGCAGGCGGCACGCTCGTCGGCGTGATGCTGGCGTTGCTCTGCGCGGCCTGGCGCGGCAGCGTGACCGACCGCGCGGTGCTGATCCTCTCTACGGTGTTGATGAGCGTCAATTATGTGGTCTGGGTGCTGGCCGGGCAATTTCTGCTGGCCTTCAAGGCGCGGCTCTTTCCGCTCTGGGGCTTCGAGTCAGCGGCCTATCTGGTGTTGCCCGTGCTGATCGGCATCGTCAGTGGACTGGGCCGCGATGTACGTTTTTACCGGGCCGCGATTCTTGACGAGGTCTTCAAGCCGTATGTGCGCACGGCGCAGGCCAAAGGCGTGAGCGGCGCCCGGATCATGGTCCGGCATGTCTTGCGCAACAGCCTGATTCCGATCGTGACATACGTCAGCCTGTCGGTGCCGTTTCTGTTTACCGGCAGTCTGATGCTCGAAAGCTTTTTCGGCATCCCGGGACTGGGCAGCGTGAGCCTGAATGCGATTCACTCGTCCGACATGGCGGTGGTGCGCGCGGTCGTGATTCTCGGGGCGTTGCTCTACCAGCTCGTGAATGTGGCGACGGACGTCTGCTACGCATGGCTGGATCCGCGCGTGAGATTGAGATGACAGTCAGTATGAAGAACAGGCCGAACATCCTGAGTCGGTTATGGAGGCGGTGGGACACGCGGCTGTGTCTGATCGTGATCTTGGCGTATGCCGGGGCCGCGCTGTACGGCGAGGCGGTCTACCGGGCGGCGCGTCTGGCCGACCGCACGCCGGCTTACAACGCGGTGCGTGAGCAGTCGCGCTACGTGACGCCGGCGTTTGTGAGGCTCGCGGAGGTCCGCACCCGGCCGGCGGGCGAACCGCTCTATCTGCTGGGCAGCGATAACCTCGGGCGCGATGTGCTGCAGCGCCTGGTGCAGGGGACGCGCATTGCGTTTCACGTCGGTATCATCACCTCGCTGATCGCGATTCCCTTAGGCGTGCTGCTGGGCTGCTTGGGCGGCTATTTCGGCGGGCGTGCGGACAGTGTCGTGGTCTGGCTGTGCGCGACGGTGGCGTCGATGCCAGGCCTGCTGTTCATTCTTGCGGTCGCGATGGTGGTGGGGCAGGGGCTGGCGGGGGTCTACCTCGGGATCGGCCTGACGACCTGGGTCAGTGTCTGCCGCAATGTGCGCGGCGAGGTCATCAAGCACCGCCACCGCGCTTACGTGCAGGCCGCGCAGGTGTTGGGATACGGCCATGCGCGCATCATGTTCCGCCATATCCTGCCGAATGTGACGCACATCATCCTGATCGCTTTTTCGGTGCGGTTCCCCGCGTCGGTGGCGACAGAGGTCTTTATCAGCTTTCTGGGCATCGGCGTGCAGGGCGAGCCGTCGTGGGGCATCATGATCAACAACGCGCGGCTGCGCCTCTGGCAGGGCGTGTGGTGGGAGATGACCTTCGTCACGCTGGCGATTTTCGCTCTGGTCCTGGCCTTCAACCATGTGGCGGACGAACTGCGCGATCTCCTCGATCCGGCCTTACGGACGGAAGTCGTGTAGCAGGTCATGTCGGAAATGCGATCCAGAGGGATGTATGAAAGAATGAGCAAGATGCAAGTTTGGGGCGGTGTGGCGGGATGCTGCGTGCTGGCCGGGTGTCTGGTCGGCCGCGCGCCATCGAAGGAGGCGCTGTCGCGGGCGATCCACGCCCATGTCGATGCGGGAGAAGTTGCCGGCGCGGTGGCCTGCGTGGTGGATGGTGAGCGCGTGCTTCAGGCTGTGACCGACGGCTTCGCGGACCGTGAAGCCGCGCGCCCGATGTGCATGGATACCCTGTTCTGGATCGCCTCGATGACCAAACCCGTCACGGCCTGCGCGGTGATGATGCTGTTGGATGAGGGTAGGCTCGAACTGGACGCACCGGTTTCCGCGTACCTTCCCGAATTTTCGGGATTGAAGACCGCCGACGGCCGGCCGGCGGTTCCGACGCTGCGCCAGATGCTCACGCATACTTCGGGCATGGCGGAGCCGGCCCAGGCCGATCAGCTCGCGGCGCGGACGCTCGCGGAGCTGATGCCGCACATCGCCGCGAAACCGGCACTGTTTACGCCCGGCGACCGCTGGCAGTACAGTCAGTCCGGCATGAATGCCTTGGGCCGCGTGGTGGAAGTCCTCTCCGGCATGCCGTTCGACCGTTTTCTTGCGGAACGGCTGTTCAAGCCGCTCGATATGCGGGACACGACGTTTTATCCGGATGCGGAACAGCTCGAGCGCCTGGCTGTTTCGTACCGCCGGACCGGCGACCGTCTGGAACGTGCCGCGTTGCCGCCGGTCTATGACTGCGCGCGAGGCGACGCGCGGTTCCCGGCCCCGAACGGCGGACTCTACTCGACCGCGCCGGATTACGCGCGTTTCTGCCAGATGCTGCTCAAGCGCGGCAGTTTCAACGGCCGGCGCATCCTGTCGTCGGCATCGGTCGCGGCCATGTCAAGCGTTCAGAGCGGCGATCTGAAAACCGGTTTCACGCCAGGTTGCGCCTGGGGCTTGGGATGCGGCATGGTGCGTGAACCGCAAGGCGTGACGGCCATGCTGTCGCCGGGATCGTTCGGTCATGGCGGTGCCTACGGCACGCAGGCGTGGATCGATCCGGTTAAAGGCGTGGCGTATGTGCTGATGGTGCAGCGGGCGAACTTCCCGAACGCGGACAACTCGGATCTGCGCGGCGATTTTCAGCGAGCAGCGTATTAGCAGGTCAGAAGGGGGGCGGACATGAAGACATGTGATCGGGCAATGAGCATCGCCGTGCGGCGTGCGGTCTGGGTGTTGGCGGTTGTGGCGGCCGGCGCGGCGGAGGCGCGTGAATCCGAGCTGCTTTTTGACGGCGGGCAGACGAATGTCTGGTCGACCGCGCGTGACGCGGCGCGTCTGGATAAGGAGTTCGCCGTCAGCGACCTGGTGCAGGCCGAGGAACCTGCAGCCCTGCGCTGGCGGTTCGTGCCGAAACCCGGGACGGCATTCAACGATATTTTTTTGTCGTGCAGAATGGCCCGGCGTTTCGACACCGTGCGCGTGCGCGTCAAAAATGAAGGGGCGGCCTTCGATCTGGCGGTAAAGACACGTGACGCCCGCAACGCCGAATGGACCGCTCGGCGCGTGCCTCTTGCGGCGGCTGGCGACTGGCAATGGATTGAATTTCCGTGGCCGGAATGGCGGGTTGCGCCTTGGTCGAAGGACATCAACGGGACACTTGATCTCCCGCTCACCTCATTGGCGCTGATCGCGTTCGACCTTAAAGCGGAGCAGACCTATGCGCTGCGCGTCGCGGCGGTCGAGACGGTCAGTCCTGACCGGCCGCTCGCCCGCGTCTCTGGTTTTCAAGTGCCGTCAAAGATCAAGGCCGGCGAACCGTTCGACGTGGCGTTCGCCTTCACGCTTGACCGGTCGATGTCCGGCGGAGAGGCGTGCCTCGTCTTCCGTCGCGGCGCGCAGGATGTGGGTCGTGTGCCGCTCACGCTGCCGCGTGCGTTGGAACAGGTCGCGGCCGGCGAGACGGTACAGGTGGCGTCTTCTGCCCGCGCGCCGCTGTATGCTGCGGGCGGCGAGCAGGCCGTGGCCCTGTGCCTGGGCGATGCCCGGATCTGTCTGGACGGGAGCGCGGCCGATGATGCGGTCGCGGCCGTGACACTCGTGCCGCGCCGTCCGTCGCGCAGCACGGCGCAGGTCAAGCCGCACAACGGCGTGCCCGCGCTCTTCATCAACGGCAAGCCGCACAACGGCATGGCGTGGGCGACTTATCATCCGACCTCGGCCGTGTTCCGCGATTTCACCCGTGCGGGCATCACACTCTACACGTTCGCTGCCACCCCGACCGAGTCCGGCTACGGGCTGGCGCGCACCGCGTGGACCGCGCTTGACACCTATGACTTCTCGCAGCTTGACGAGCGTGCCATGCTGCTTCTGACCGAAAATCCGGACGCCTATTTCTTTCCGCGCCTCTACCTGCATGCGCCGCCGTGGTGGAGCGAGCGGCATCCCGACGACATCGTGCTGATGGATCCCGGCGATGGACGTTACGTGCCGTTCATCCATTCCGGGGGCAAGCCCGCGCCAAGCTGGGCTTCGGAGGCATGGCGGCGCGACACCATCGAGGGCCTGCGCCGCCTGATCGAACATGTCGAGGCCTCGCCATATGCCGACCGCGTCATCGGTTACCATCTCGCGTCGGGCACGACCGAGGAGTGGATGATGTGGGGCGGTAACGAACAGCAGTGGGTGGATTTCTCTCCGGCGAACACCCGTCGGTTCCGCGACTGGCTGCGCGAGAAATACCGGAAGGACGCCGCTTTGCGCGCGGCTTGGCAAGATCCTTCGGCTTCGTTCGACACGGCGGTCATTCCGTCCCGTGCGCAGCGGCAGCACACCGAGATCGGTTCGTTCAGAGATCCGGCCAAAGAACAGGCGGTGATCGATTTTTATCTGTACAACTCTGATCTGGTGGCGGACACGGTCTGCACTTTCGCCCGTGCGGTGAAGGGCTTTACCCGCCGCAAGAAAATCGTCGGGGCTTTCTACGGCTATCTCTTGCAGCTCTGCGGCGAGCAGCGGCAGCAGAACGCCGGACATCTGGCGCTGGCGAAGGTGTTGGCTTCGCGCGACATCGATTTCCTGACCAGCCCAACCAGTTACGCATTCCGGCAGCTCGGCGGCGAGGGGACCAGCCATTTCATGTCATTGCTCGGCAGCGTCACGCTGAGCGGCAAGCTCTGGTTCGATGAAAACGACATCCGCACGTCGATGGCACCCGGCGCGATCGGAACGTGGGGCAAGCAGGCAGATGTGGCGGGCGATATCGTGCAGCAAGAGAAAGAGCTGGCGAATGTGCTGGTCAACGGCACGGCGCAATGGTGGTTTGATGTCGGTGGCAACGTGTACGGCGATCCGGCGCTGATGGACCGCATCGCGCGGCTGGCGCGCAACGCCTCGGAGGTCCAGGCGCTCGACCGCACGCCGGCGGACGAGGTGGCCATGATCGTGGATGAGCGCAGCCTCTGCTGGATGGGGGTCGGCGACAAAGCGCTGGGTGCGCCGCTGCTGGTCGGCCAGCTTCCCGCGCTGTCGCGGATCGGCGCGCCGGTCGGCCATTATCTCGCGTCCGACCTGCCGCGGCTGCGTGAGCGCAAGGTATTCTTCATCATGACCAGCTTCGCGCCGACCGAGCAGGACCGCCGCGCGATCGATGCGTTGAAACGGGACGGGCACGTGCTGGTATTCGTGGCGGCGCCGGGACTCTACCGTGAGGGGCAGCTTGATGAATCCGGCATGGAGGCGCTGACCGGCATCCGCTTGCGGCTGGACTGTGCGGCGGTGCCGTCTGCCGTGAATGTGACGGGCGGCCATCCGTGGACGAAGGACTTGGCCGGGACCACGTACGGGCCGGGCAAGCCGAATGCGCCGGTCTGTTACGCGGACGATGCCGGCGCACAGGTGTTGGGCACGTTGCCGGACGGGCGCCCCGGACTGGTCGTCAAAGCCGGCGAGGGGTGGACGTCGGTCTTTTCCGCCGTGCCGCTGCTGCCCGCGCGTCTGATGCGCGCCATGGTCGAGGCGGCCGGCGTGCATACCTATATCGAGACCGAGGATGTGGTGTGGGCCAACCGGCAGATGGTTGCGGTGAGCGTCAAGGCGGGCGGCCGTCGGAAGGTGCGCCTTCCGCATGCCGGGCGCGTGCGCGATCTTTACACCGGCGAATGCATGGCGCGGGACGCATCGATATTCGAGGCGGATTTCGTTGAGCGTGCGACGCGCGTTTTTGTCGTCGACTAAGTGCCGGGGGTGAAAAGAACCGAAAAGGTCACGGCACCGGAAGCGGGTGCGACCGCCTCGAAACCGACCATCACGGTGCCCTTATTGGGCGAATCCCAGTCGTTGGGCGGACGGGCGGTCTCGTAGGTTTTCCAGACGGTTTCGGAATCGTGCAGCGCGCTGAGGCTGAGGCGCTTGCCAGCTTCGCTCAGCGTCAGCGTGCCGGTGCGTTCCGGTCCGGGCGCGGCGCGGGTCACCATGCCCCAGCGCACGGTCACGCCGGGACGCAGTCCCTCAAGCGTGTCGGTCAGCCGGTACGCGCCGCCCGCGAGCAGCGTGCCGGTCCGCACGACTTTGGACGCGTTGGTGTAGACCGGCGTGAGGTCAAGCACGGCTTCGGATTCAGGTTCTTCCCGAAAGGAGCGGACCACGGCGTTGCCTTTGGCGAGTTGGGGCTGGCCGTCGATCACCAGCGTGTTGTGGCTGTGGCTGCTCAGGCGGAAGATGCGCCAGCGGTCGGAGGTCTGTGCGCTGCTCCAGAGGTTCATGCCGCGCGACTCGATGCCGTGGTAGCCCTCGGCGCCGAGATCGTAGGCCCAGCGTATCCCTTCGGCGTCGAGCACGAACGAGCCCGCGTCCATGTGGCCGTGGGGCGCGGAGGGCGAGCCGGCTTTGAGGCCGACGAACAGCGCGGTCCGGTTGTCCCACGCGGTGCGCTGGATGGTGATGGGAACGGGGCCTTCGGAGTGCCAGGCGAGCGGCGCGCGCGGCACGGTGCCTTCCGGAACGGGCCGCAGCCAGAACAGCGTGAAGGCGAAGAGACGGTTGGCGCGCCGGCCCGGAGCGGCGGGGCGCGCCGCACAGTAGCGCAGGAAGGCCTCTTTTTCAAAGTAGGCGAGCAGGTCGGGACGGTCGAGACGCCGGGCAAACCACCAGGTGGCACAATCGGTGTCGCGTCCCATGCCGCCGTCCGCGTAGTTGAAGGTCATGCCGGAGGGGCCGGTGACGAGGTCGGGATAGTCGGCGGTGGCGGCGAAGCCGGGCAGGGCGGCCAGACCGAAATCGGAGCCGAGCACGCCTTCGAGCAACGCGATGGCCAGCACGTTGAAGTCGGTGCCGTACGACCAGTATCCCGGGCCTTCGGGGTAGCAGCCTTTGGGCGCGAAGGCGCGCATGGAGCGCGGCAGGTTCACGATGGCGCGGTGTGCGATCTGGGCGGCGAGCGCCTCGTCGCGCTCCTGCAGGGCCAGCGCCGCGGCCAGCATGCCGGCGTGGCAGACTTGCCCCCAGTTGTTGCTGGCTTTGACCCAGCCGGTGTGTTTGAGCGAGGTGCGTACCCCCTTTTCCATGAGGGCGGCGGCCAGGGTGTCGCGGGTGGCGGGATCGAGATCGTGATAGAGCCAATCGTAGCCCACGGCCAGCGCGAGGGACATTTCGGCCACGTCGAGAAAGTGCGAGGGGTTCCAGTCGGTGAAGGCGGCGGCGGCCAGCAGCTCGGCGGCGCAGCGGTCGCGGTGGGCGGGATTGCCGCCGAGGCGGTAGGCCATGGCGAGGGTGGAGACGCGGTGAAGGACACTGCGCGAGACGCCGAGCAGGCGGCGCCCCTCCATCTTGCGCGTGTTGGGCGGCAGCGCGAGCATCTGGTCGGCATCGTGCAGCAGGCGGCCGAGCGCGGCGCGCGCGAAGGTGTCGGCGGCGGCGCTTTCTTTCAGCGCGGCGAAGCCGGCTGCGTCGGCGAACAGGCGCGGGTGGGCGGGCGGTGCCTGGCGCAGTGCGGCGGCGACGGCGTCGGGCGTCGGGTCGGCCGCGCGTTGCGCGAACAGCGGAGCGGCGGCGCAGGCGAGGAGGAGAAGGGCAAGCACGCCGGCCGCGCCGCGGAAATGGAGCAACGCGCGATCTTCGCGCATTCCGGCCACCAACCGATTACAACGCCGAACGCAGAAGGCATGGACGAGACCGATGGAACGCATATGGACTCCTTTGGGGTGATCGGCGCCAGACGTCCAGCGCTTAACGTGTAACCTGTAACCTGTAAAGTGTAACCTGTAACGAATACCCCGCACAGCTAACCGTCCGCCTGGTTTTCCGAGGGATGGTCGAAGGCGGCGACCTCGCAAGGCATGCGGCGCGCGAGCAGTCCCTGGGCGAAGCGCACGCCGTAGACCACATGTGTGGCCATGACGCCGAGCCAGGTCAGCAGCCAGAGAGAGGGCGAAAGCGAAGCCGAGGCGATGAAGGTGGTCAGCCCGTAGCACGCGAGTGCGCCCAGGTAAGCGATGCGCAGCCAGGGATGGAGGCCGGCCAGCGCGGCACCGGCGACGAGGCCCAACACGAAGAGAGAGGGAATCAGGTAGCTGAGGCGCAGCGAAGTGGCGGGAAAGCGTTTGGCGAAGTGGCCGCGGTGCAGGGCGTAGCGGCCGATCTGGCGCAGATGCGGGCCGAA
>Ga0123327_1002926_pt1 | contig 12860 bp, 8 predicted proteins | sample BioC13SIPDNA_4_FD_89701 | JGI IMG/M metagenome (GOLD analysis project Ga0123327, IMG submission 89701) | Anaerobic biogas reactor microbial communites from Washington, USA - Biogas_R1_B C13 SIP DNA | ecosystem: Engineered > Bioreactor > Anaerobic > Unclassified | place: Washington, USA...
CCAAGGCGTATTTGGATGAATCGAGTCCATTTGCCAGCAAAAAGAAGTTGCCGGTCCTTATGGCGCACATGGACACCGTGGATCGGAATAACCGTGAGCAACTGTCTACCTACACGTTCCCGGACTCGCTTGGTGATCACGGGATTGTCGGGGGAGAACAAAATTTTGTGCTTGGATTTGATGATAAGGCTGGAATTGCACTAATTCTGCACTTGATGAGCACCTGTCAGAACCCTGACTTCAAAGTCTTGTTCACCGTTCAGGAGGAACAGATTACAGATCCAGACGATGATCTCTCCGTTTCCGGGCGCAATGGAGGAGGTGGAATCCAGTACGCGCTAAACAAGTATCCTGAATTCTTTGACACGTCTTTATGGACGATTATGATGGATCGGGCAGAAGATAAGAGCGGAAATGTTCAAAATAGCGTTCATATAACAATCCGCGGCAAAGGTGAACCTTCGGATGTTGTTTGTTGGTACCTTGATCGGGATACCTGTTCTCCGGCCTTTAAAGCGAAGATCGAAGAGATCTCAGTTGATCTTGGAACGCCCATGATCTCCCAAAGAAGCGGAGCCAAAGCCGATATATACAATATTCGTTTGTCTCATCCAGCATATTCGTCAGTAAACCTGGCATGTGGTGGATATCGAGAACATAAATCCCGCGACTACCTTTGCTTATACCAGACAATCCGAACCTTGCGGGTTGTGCGTGAATGTATCCGGCAGCAGGATGGTTGTATCGGGCAGCGCAGTGCAATTAGTTCGATTATTATTGCATGCTCCATGAGGTGCGATTAACCGACACTTTGTCTGGAGTATCTCTGGTACCAGAGATACTCCATCGTTTGCTCTTTTTGAGTATATCATTTGAAGACTCACGCTGCGCTGCAACTTACCTGCTTGGGGTTGAGAGAATCCTCATCAGTGTCACCGCACCCGGTCCTGCAGATGTCAGGAGCTTACCTCTCTCGAAACTTTCCCAAGTCATAAAAACGTATACTTGTATACAAGTTTGGAACAGTTTATATACTATTGTGCCAAAGGAGGCTGTGGTGAGCCAAAGGTGAAAGAGAGCCAGCCGTTTGAAAAGATGTGGGTAGGACGCCCCAGAAAAGGGATTCGGGTCCGTCCTGATGAGTATTCCAGAGAAGAGGAGGTGCCGCGGCGCCAGATCCGGATCGGTGACCTGAGCAGCGATCCGATTGGCCTGATCACTACGGACTGCCCGGAACCCCGGGGAGAGAGACTGGAAGAAACCCGGAAGCCCGGGGATCCGGCCGTCGCCGCCGGCGATCTCGTCATCATCGTCGCTGGCTCGACGCCCCGATGTGCCGTGGCCGACGAGCGGGCCGAAGGCTGCACCATCAGCCCAAACCTCGTCGCGGTGACGCTGCGGCCGGAGTACTCGCCCTACTACACCTGTTGGTACCTCAACTCACCCAACGGCCAGCACCAGTTCGCTCAGCGCTCAGTGGGGTCCGTGGTGACACGGTCGATCCCCCTCAAAGGCCTTGGAGAGATGGAGATCGCGCTACCGCCGCCAGAAGCGCGGGGCGAGATCTATGCCCTCTATCAGAGTTTCTATGAACACGAGCGGAAACTCGCAGAGGAGCGTGACGCAAGGACGCGCATCCTCAACGAGATCGTCCGCAGGGCAGAGGAGGGGGTCCTGTAATGGCTCCGGGAAAGTCCGAGGAGGAGAGGTTCGCCGCAAAGGCTCTACAGGAACTGCGGAGAGAGGATGTCTCCCCCGGGACGGCAGCCCGGTGCTGCCTCTCACTCCTCGCCGTCGTGAAGACGAAAGACTGGAGCCGGGTGAAGCGTGCGTCCGGGGAGGCGGATTCCCTCGCGGTCGCGGATGCGCTGCAGCGTGCCTCCGATGCGGCCGGCGTGCCGCTCGATTACGAGTCGTTCGCCGGACTGAACCCCGATAACGTCCGGAAACTCGTATCGATCTTCGACAGGATTGCAAAGTGGGAGATGCAGTTGATCCAGGCGATAGCAGAGGCGTTTGCCATCCGGGCGATCGAGGGTTACCAGACACCGGGCCCGGTCGCGGAGCTCATGGCAGAGATTGCCCGCCCTCCAGCCGGGGCGACGCTCTTCGATCCCGCAGCCCGGGGGGGCCTGGTCCTGCTCTGGAGCGCACTCCGCGCCGGGGAGGAATCGGTGCATGTTCGCGGTTGGTCATACTACGATGACGCTGCCGGCCCGGAGGCCTGGAAGGTTGCTGCACTGGTCCTGCGCGCATCCGGGGTCCCTGATATCCAGATCGATCCGGCCCCCCCGGTGGACGAGTACCACACGACGCCGGCTCCCCCGGCGGACGTGGTCGTCAGCGACCTCACTGAAGTGCCGGCGAGAGATCCACGCAGAGAGTGGGCCCCAAAAGTGCAGGGGCTCCTCTCGAACCTCGCCGGGAGCAAGACTCTTGTGATACTGGTACCGAACAACCACCTGGCGAAGGCCGCGGACCTCAAGAAGTTCCTCGCGGACTCCGGGGCTCTTGCAGCGATGATACGCCTGCCGGCCAGCCAGTTCCCAAGAGTTCTCCACGACGTCGATCTCCTCGCCCTCCGTGGAGACAGGGCTTCCGGTCTGGACAGAGAGATCCTGTTCGTCGACCTGGCGGCGTACTTTGCGGCCGACAGATCGAGGAGCCTCGATGCCGGGGTTTCGCGAGAGGTGGGCGAGATCTATGAAGCGTTCCTGAGCGGGAGCGAGGACTGGAAGGGAGAGAGTATCGCCCGGTTTGCCCGTGCGGTCCCCCTTGCAGATATCCGGCGGGACGACGCGGCCGGCCCCGAACTCGAGGTCACCTTCTATGTCCCGCTGGTGGTCGAGCCGATCGACCTGAGAGCCGAACTCGAACGGCTCAGGAAGGTCGAGAAGGAGCGCCGGGCGGTCGAAACGGACCTGGAGCGAAGGATCGAGGACGTGCTGGGCGTGATCCGGACCTGAGCCGGTCCCGGCACCGACTGGCCTTCCAGGCGCCATAGAGAGGAGATGAGTTGAATGCATGCCATCTGACTACCGGAGGGTGGGTCTCCACCCGGATCGGGGCTGCGAACTGCACCCCGGGAAAAGACCGAAGAATACCCCTGACCGGGGTCACGGTACCGTTGCACGAAAATCGGTAAAACAGCATTAAGGTGAGCAATCATGGAGAAAATCGACATCACTACCGAAGGATCCGTCTTTGAATCGCAGGTCTACAACTATCAGGGCATCAACCACAACGCGGTCGCCATCCCCTTCTTCGCGCCGGAGGGAGGGGACGAGCGGCTCTACCAGAGGATCGAGTGCGCCGAAGGCACCTGCCACACCGTTCTCTCCTGGACCCCCGGCCGCGGCGGCCTCCCCTGGCCGCACCTCGAGGCCTTCCCCGACGAGGCCGCCCTCCTTGCCGCCTACCCCTGCCTCCCCCGCGAAACAACTCCCGGCTGGAGCCTCCAGGCCTGCTGCGCCGCCCACGACGTCTACCAGCACTGGCGGGACGAGAGCCGGCCGATCATCGACCTCATGCCCATCGAACTCCGGGAGAAGTGCTGCTTCCTGATCCGGAGGCACGGCTGGATGAGAAAACCGCTCTACGACCATCTCACCCTCCCTGTCGGGCTCCTCGAGTTCCGGCCGGGGGCGACCCCCGCGCTGTACGTCGCCGGCACCGTCGCCGGCCTCGCGTTCGCGCACCCGGAGATCCGGCCGGCCCTCGACCGCGGGCTGAGGCAGTCGCTCGTGGTGCGCCTCGAACGGAAGCAGATGGTCCCGGCAAACTTCGGCAACTGCCACCGCATCAACGACCCCCGGGCGACCGTCCTCCCGCTGAAGGGTGACGGCCAGTGCCTGCTGGTCCGCCGCTGCTTCCCGGCACCGGACGGGGCCGACAGGGGCACCTACACCCTGCTCTTCTGGACCGGGGACGACGCGGACGCAGAAAGCCTCTCTGCCGACTACGCGACGCTCGATGCCCTGGTCCGGGAGCACCCGGACCTTGAGGCCCCGCTGGTGAAGTACCACCAGGATGTCACACCCCTTACAGGGGGCCGGGTGGCATGACCGGCGATCCTGCACCCGGCGGAGAGCCCTGGTTCATCGGCCCCCTCGGCTACGTCCTCCGGCTCCCCTGCTACGGCGGCACCCGGGTGGACATCATCCCCTTTGTGACCACCGACGAACCGACGGATGCGATCCGGCTCTCCCTGAACGAGCGGGTCTACACCCGGCTCCGGCCGGAGGGGGGAGACCTGCACGCCGTCGTCTTCTGGCGGCGGGACGAACCGGGGATCGGGATCTCCCCGGACGTGACGGTATACGCGGATCTCGAGGAGACGCTCGCGGCGTATCCCGCCCTCCGCGAGCGTGCCGTGGCGTTCGAGAGCGCCGGGGTCCTGAAAATCCCGGGTTCGAGCGAGGAGGAACGGAAGCGGAGCGTCCATGGCGCGGTCCTGGAACCCCCGCCCGGCCGGCCCACTTACACCCTCTTCCGCTTCGGGTTCGGGGAAGAGATGCCGTTCGTGAGGGTCATCCCGGTCATGGTGGATTCCGGCTGCTGCCTTCGCTTCGAGCGCAGCGGGTATCGCTGCTGGCAGAAAGGCTCCTTCCTGCACACAAAGGCCGGGTTCCGTCCCCTTCGGCCGGGGCTGCTCGAGCTCCGGCGGGAAGCTGCCGGCTTTACCGTCGCCATGCACCCGGGCAGCGACCCCCGCGCCCGGCCGGAGGCGGAGGATCTTGCCGGACCGGAGCGGGGGTGGGACCGGTGAGGCGGCGCTTCGGGAAGAGACCGTCCTACTTTGAGGAGGAAGAGACGGCAGAAGGAGACGAACGGGAGTTCTCCGCTCTCTGGTCCGCGATGGTGGAGGACGGGTTCGTCGTCGACGGCGGCAAGGCGGAGAAAGAGAGGATACGCGAGCTCTACGCGGAGGTCTGCGCCGCCCTCGGCCGGCGGCAGGGGTGGGTGACGCCGGAGGTGGTCTTCGAGGCCGTGGAGGAGGTCAACGGGGGGTGTCCCCTCTCTCCGGAACGCCACGCCCAGGCCATCTGCGCGGCCGAGTGGTACACGGGGCCGGCCCTCACCGGGAGGTTTCCGCGGCCGGGCCGTCGCCCCTCCCGGCGGGACCGGCTCGTCGCGCTCTTCCGGGGCGAGGCCGTGGAGGAGGTGCCGCAGGACCCGGCGATCTACGCCGTCTTCCCCTTCCTCGAAGAGGTCGAGTACGGCCTCTGCCTCGCCATCCCGCCCGCCACGGTGAGCGAGGTGTACGGCGCCGTCGCCGGCCTCTACCGGACCTTCGGGGTCTGCCCGGACTTCCCGACGCTGGTCGAGCGGCTGCGGCAGGACCCGGGAGTGCTCCGCGCCGGATACGCCCCGGTCTGGTACGTCTGGAGGACGGTGACCGACCTGCACTATGTCATCCGCGACAGGATGCAGAAGGTGCTCGACGCGGCGGGGAAGTGACGGCGATGGCGATGCTGATCCTCGAGTGCTGCACGAAGAAGGCCGACTACAACAGCGGCTACCGCGACGGCTACGTGCTCAACGAGTTCCTCCGGATGATCGACCACCCGGTCGACTACCACGAGATCTCCCGGAAGTCCGACCTCCTGGACCTGCTCTCGGGTGACCTCTGCTACGAGCACGTCTACATCTCCTCCCACGGGGAGGTACAGAAGGGCGAGGCGTACCTCCGGCTCCCCCGGGCGCGGGTCTACCCCGAAGAGTTCCCGGAGGGTTGTTTTGCGAGCGCGGAACTCGTGGGGCTCTCGGCCTGCTCGCTTGGAAAGGTTGCGTTTACCGATAGGTTCATGCAGCAAACAGGCGCACGACTGGTCGTCGGCCCGAAGAAGGATGTGCTCTTCGCCGACAGCGCGATCTTCTTCCTGAACCTCTTCTACCTGATGCACCGGCAGGAGCGGGGGGCGAAAAGCGCCCTCGCGCGAACGGCCGATTTCTTGAAGGGGACAAGGCCGTTCACGGGGGCGTTTGCGGTGCGGAGGAGCGGGTGAGGGTGACGTTCGTGCAGAACGAACCCGGCTCGCACCCCCGGGAGTGGGCAGAATCTGGGTTCAGGCTTCCTGCGGCCGCACCCGAACTTGCAGAGGGGCCAGAGGGGGCATCACATCCAGAATTATCAGGAGTCGCCCCTAGACAGAACGGCCTTCGACACTTCCTGCCGGAAGGTCCCGGGAGGACCAGCCAATCAGGAGTCCTTGATGTCCGTCATACAGTTCATTCTCCACGGCCCGGTCTCCGGCATCCATTTCTGCCGTTGCACCCTTCGCACTCCGGCATCCGGAACAGCCGCAGCTCGATGCCGGCAACCGCATCACGAATCTCACCCGGAACCCTCTGTTCGTCTCCCCTGACTTCCACCCAGCGGTCGCTATCGACGAAGTAAAGGAAAGGTTCGACTGCCTCACCCAGAATCTGCTCGGCGGCGAGCCGGTAGATGGTTACCTGGACCGCGTAATCCTCGACTTTTGCCGGGATATCCTCCACACCGGCGGCGCCCGTCTTGTAGTCGATGAGCACCCAGGTGCCGTCCGGCCGCCGGACGAGCCGGTCGATGGCGCCTTTGAACTTCGCACCGCCGATGCTCGCCCGGAACGGCACCTCGCAGCAGTCGTCCGTGACCCCCTGCATCACCTCCGCCGCACAGAAGCGGTCATAGAGCGCCTGGTATTCATCCACGATACCGGCATCCTCGACACCGTAGCGCCGGAGCACGGCCCCGGGATCCCTGCCACGGAAGATCTCGTGGACGATCAGCCCCCGCGTCGTTGCATCCATCGCCCCGGATACCTCACGAATCGGCTGCGTCATAATATTAAGCCGAAATCTGCGCTCGTACGCGAGCGGGCAGCGGAGGTACTGCCGGATCTCGCTCGCGGAGTACACGTGCTCCTCTTCGTCGACCAGGATAGGAGGCACGCCCTCCGACACCCCGGCCCCATTGTCCGGCAGGGAAAGGCGCATGGCCCCGGTCTGGCGGGGTTCTGCGTATATTGCTGCGGGATCTGTAACGAGAGGGATGCAGAGCGGGGACTCTTCGCCGGGAATCTCGGCCGCTCCCCGCACGTAAACGTCATCGCAGAGCCCGATGCAGCGGGCGAGCCAGCCCATCCGGTTCTTCGCATCCTCCAGGGTCTCCGGGACCCCGGCCGGCAGATCGCCGCAGAGGACCAGGTGGTCCTTTGCCCGCGTCACGGCGACGTAGAAGAGGCGTTTCTGTTCGGCCCTCTCCTTCTGCCGGTACTCCCGCTTGAGGACTTTCAGGAGCGGCGCCTCCTCGCGTTCATGATCGTTTGCCGGATTCGGGATCGTGACACCGATTCGGAACCCGTCCTCCACCATGACAGTGCCACCGCGAGCCCGGGGCGGCTCGCCGAGGTCGGGGACAACGACGATCGGGAACTCGAGCCCCTTCGAGGCGTGGACCGTCATGATCGAGACCGCGTTCGCGGTCGTCAGGTCGAGCAGTGCATCGCCTTCCCGCTCGCCGTCGTCGATGCAGGTCCCGAGCTCCCGGACGACCCCGGCGAGCGTGCCGGAGCCGTTCGCCTCCATCCTCCGGGCGAGGGCAACCGCCTTCTCGACATTCGCGGCCGCCTGTTCGCCGCCCGGCATTCCACCGAGGACGACGGAGATCCCCGACTCGGAGACGATCCGGGCGAGGAGGTCGGCGGGAGAGACCCGGCGAGCGTGCAGGAGCCACGACCTGAGCAGCTGCACCGCCGCCGTGATCTCCGGATCGGACGCGAAGCGCTCCAGCCGCTCCCAGAGAGAGTTCTCCGGGGAGCCGGACCGGGCGACGGTGTAGAGCCGGGTGTCGGAGAGCCCGAAGTAGGGCGACCGGAGCAGCCCGTAGAGGGCGACGTCGTCCCGCTCGTTCTCCAGGAAGCGGAGGATGTTGTAGAGGTCGTAGACCTCCTGCCGCTCGTAGAACCCGATACCCGCGTGGACGTGGTAAGGAATGCCGTAGCGGACGAGCGCCCACTCGTAAGCGGCAAGGTTCGTTCGCCGCTCGATAAGGATGGCCACGTCCCGGTAATCCGCTGGCCGGGGTTCGTCGAGGTGTTTTCCTTCCCGGTCCCAGTAGACGCGCCGCTTCTCGTGCTCGATGAGGTTCTGGATCTTCCGGGCGACCATCTCCGCCTCGGCACGCCGGCCGGACTGCCGGTCGTCGGCCTTCGCGACGAGAAGGAGCTCGACCGAGCCGGCGTCGCCCTTCCGGCACGCCTCCAGCGGTTCGTACCGGAACTCCCAGGGTCGTGCAGACTCCGCCATCAGCGCCCCGAAGATGGCGTTGACGAACCCGACGATGACGGGCGTGCTCCGGAAGTTGACGTCGAGCGGGACGGCTTCCCCGCCGAGATCCCGCTCGATCAGGTCGCGGGTGCGCTTAAACTGCGTGACGTCGGCGTCCCGGAAGAGGTAGATGGACTGCTTCGGGTCGCCGACGACGAAGAGTTTCGCCGAAGTCTGCGCGAGATCGCCGAGGATCGAGCATATGATCCCGTTCTGCACCGGATCGGTGTCCTGGAACTCGTCAACCAGGACAAACCGGAAGCGCCTCCGGAAGTGCGCCTCCACGATCGCCTCGTGTTCGCGGAAGAGCCGGTGCGTCCGGTCGATCAGGTCGTCAAAGTCCAGCGCGTTCCGGTGCCGTTTCGCGGTATCGACTGCGTCGGAGTAGGCCGCGAATACCACGCCGAGGTCGCGGAGGTAGTCGAGCGTCGCCCGGGTGAACGGGTCGTCCGGGTCGATCGCGAGCGAGAGAAACCCGCCTTGCGCTTTGAGGCAGTCGTTGAGGGTCTTGTAAGCGTCCCTGAGCCTGCCGAGGTCGTCCCCCTTCCAGTTCGGCTTTCTCCCCATGCGGGCGGTGAACTGCCGTTCCCCATGGATCTCGATAAGCGCCGTGACCGCCCCGCACTCCCCGGCGGCGAAGGAGCGGAGATGCGGCTCAACGGCGCGGAGGTAGTCCTGGGCCGGGTCGGCGGCGCCGGGGTAGCGGGCGGCGAGATCCTGGAGGGTGCCGATCGAGGTTCCTGCAGCGGCCGCGAAGATCGCGAGTTCCTCCTCCCGGCACCGCTCCACAACCGTCCTCCACGCGTCGAGCACCGTCTCCTCGCTCCCGGCGAGGGTGACGAAGAACTGTTCTGCAGCCTCTCGGTGCGAGGAGAGCCGCTCAAGGGTGTTTCTCAGCTCGTACACGCCGGCCATCCGGAGCACGCCAACCAGCGCGTCCCGGCAGGTTTCAGGCGGCTCACCGTAGACGAATGTATCTATAACCTCGTCCCTGAGCCGTGCCGCCTCCCGCTCGTCGAGGACGGCAAAGCCGGGGGCGACGCCGGCCTCGAGCGGGAACTCCCGGAGCACCTGGGCGCAGAAGGAGTGGAAGGTCGAGATATTTGCCCATAGAAACTCGTCGCGGAGGCTATCCCATCGAGCGCCCTCCTTCTTCGCGAGCGCCTCCCGGACGCGGATCTTCATCTCTGCGGCCGCCTTCTCGGTGAAGGTCAGCGCAAGGATGTTCGCGACACCGAGATCGTCCCTGCTCTCGAGCAGGTCGATATACTTCTGCACCAGGACGTAGGTCTTCCCGGTGCCCGCTCCGGCCGTGACGCACTTGCTCCTCGCGTGGTCGAGGGCGGCCTGCTTCTGCCGGTCAGTCAGTCCCATCGTCACACACCTCCCCGGTAGCGAGCAGCCGCAGGCTGTCAAACCGGCAGACGGCCTTGAAGTCGCAGTAGCCCGGACAGGGGCCGGGATCCGGCCGGGGCGCGAACCATCCGCTCCGTATCCCCTCGAGGCAGCGCGAGACATGGGCGAGGGAGGTGTCGACCAGCGCCCGGACGTCCGCAACACCGCTCCGCGACGATCCTGAGAACGGTCTGAACTGCTCTTTCAGGCTCGCATCCCAGAAGACCGGCTTGTTCCGGATCTCCCCGCGCCGGAGGGTGTAGTAACAGCCCGCGACGCCCTGCATCGCCGTCAGCGTCTCGACCGCCCGGAGGTAAAGCGGCAGTTGGAACGCCTTGCCCGCCTCGATATCCCTGAGCGAGGGGTGCGAGCTTCCGGTCTTGTAGTCGGCGATCAGGAACCTCCCGTCAGGGAGACGGTCGACCCGGTCGATCCGGCCCCGGATGCGGACGACCCCCCCGTCCGTTCCGTTGAGCGGGATCGCGATCGCGTCCGGTGTCGATGCCGGATCGCAGGTCCCCGCCGCCACCGGGAGGCCGAACGAGAGTTCGAAGGCATGCGGGACGAAGGTCGAGGATGCGGTCTTCATCTCGTGGGTGAGGAAGCGCTCAAGCAGTCCCCGGCCGACGTGCGGCGATCCGACGAGGTGCTCCTTCTCCACGAGCCATGCCGGGCTGTCGAAGAGGAAGCGATCGGCCTCGTCCCGGCCGATCGCGAGGAGCCGCTGGAGCGCCGCGGGATAAGACGTCTCGGTGACCGCCCCGTTTCCGTCTCCCCGCCAGCCGGCGTAGAACCGGAAGGCGATCGTGTGGAGGAGGCTCCCCCGTTCGAGGGCGGTCAGGTCGAGGTCGACCGCCGGCAACGGCTCAAGCCCGAGCACCCGGCCGAGGTAGAACCGGAACGGGCAGTCCGCGTACGTCTCGAGCGCGGTCGGCGAGAAGACCGCCGTATCGCCGTACCGCCCGGCAAGCGCCGCGGCGATCGCCGGCTCCCCGGTGAGGAGGCCGTCATAGGGCGAGTCGTATGCGCCCTTCCGGCACTCGTTCTCGATGATGAGCCGGCGCACGGCATCATGGATCGTCTGCCCCGGCGGCAGCCCCGCAGCCGCGCTCGCAAACTCTCCGCGGGCGAGAAGGGCGCCGGCTTTCCGGGCTGCCGCGTTCCTCGATGACGGGAAGTCGCTCCTGCCCCAGGGCCCGGCGGAGACGGTCTCCCTGACCGCATCCACGAACCCGGAGCGTATCACCGGAGACCCGCCGTCGGCCGAGGGGTAACTGAGGTAGACCCGTTCGCGGGCGGCAAGGAGCGCCGCGATGAAATAGTAGCGTTCCTCCCGCAGGATATCCGCTTTCGAACGGGTTCCGAGCCGCCGGGTTTCGAGGTCGGTGGCGAACGGGAGCCGGGTGGTCAGGCGCGGCATCACGCCCTCGACGAGGTTGGCAAGGAAGAGGTAGGGGATGGAGAGGTTGGGGAGTTCCCTGACGCCGACCACCTGGACGGCGTTCCGGTTCCGCTTCCGGGATGACCGCGTCCCGGCGGCGAGAAGGCCGAGCAGGGTGGAGAACTCCACGAGCGACATCCGCTGTTCGGGCAGCACCCGGGCGAACCGCTCGAGAGCGTCCAGCAGACCGGCAAACGCCTCAAGGTCCCGGGCTTCCCGTTCCAGCACCCCGGTATCCCCCTCCTCCGGCATCGCCGGCCAGTGCCGCCGGGCAAGGAGCGACCGGTACGCGGCGAGGTGCCCGGCGAGTGTCTTTTCTCCTTCAAGACATACCAGGTCGGCGAAGAGGCGGCCTATCCCCTCCCGCACCGTCTCGATCCCGGCGATCTTCTGTGCGAGTCGCTGCCGGGCGGAGTCCGGGACATCCGGAGCCGCCCGGTCCTCTTCGAGTTTTGCGGCCTGCCCGGCGAGCCGCCTGTCCCAGGTGTCCGCGCCGGCGACGATCCGGGCTTCCCGGGAGAGGAGGTCGACCTCGGGGGCCGCCAGGGTGGACCGGATATACGGACTGCCCAGGAGAGCGACGACATCCTCACGCCGGTAACCGGAGACGGGAACGGCCAGCAGATCCAGCATTGCCCGGGTAAGCGGGGATCGGAGCAACGCCTGCCCGCTGGAGACTGCGTACGGGAGATTGAAGTCGGCGAAGACCTCCTCCACGTACGGGATTGCCTGGTCCAGGTCGGGTAACGCGACCGCGATCTCGTCCGGCCGGACGCCGCCGGCAATCAGGTCGCAGACCTCCTGGGCGATTGCCCGGACCTCGTCCAGCCCGTCCCGCCGTTCGGCGATGCGGACGGATCCGCCGCTCTCCCACGGCTCCCGCCGGGAGAAGAGACCGGCAAGCGATGACCGGCGCTCATCGGCGATGACGGTATCCGGGTGCAGCCACCCGCCGTCGTCCGTGAAGACGGCCGGGTTCTCCGCGAAGGGCAGGGCATAGTGAAACTCGTCCGCAGAATCCCGCAGGGCGAGGATCAGGTCCTGCTCGCACGGCATCGGCTCAAAGAGGCCGTAGATGAAGACTGTCCGGGGCCGGGGGCCCGCCCGGATAAGTTGCCGGGTCGCCCGGGCAAACAGCGTGCTGCCGTCGACGAGGTTGCGGTCCTCCAGGAACCGGAGGCACGCATCGAAGAGGGCTCCGATCTCGGCGCTCTTGGCGCTCTGGAGATCGCCGAGGGCGTCGGGGTAATTCACCTTCCGCATGATAAGGACGGAGAAGAGCGTCGCGAGTTCACCGACGGCCCCGGCGCCGGCGAGCAACGGGAATCGGGCAGCGTTGGCGGCAAGGATGTCGGCGAGGATGAGGCGGGACTCTGCATCCGGGATCAGGGTCTCCACCGTTGCGGTATCTAGAAAGACCTTCCGTGCGAATCCCTGCAGGGTGGTGATCGCGCTGGCGACGATGGGAACGCCCTCCTCATCGAGGCGGTGCGTGATCTCCCGGACCAGGTATGAGGTCGGGACGATGAAGACGGTGCCGAACGGGTCCCGGGCGGCAGCGTCCCGGAACTGCCGGATGAACTCGTCCAGGTGAGCACCGGGGATATGGCGGTACAGAACGGCTCGGGGCATTCGATAATCTCTCCTGGTGAGAGATTATTGGCTCACGGACGATGAGTGTTGTTATTTGAACCGGTGCGGGCAACGGATGGCG
>Ga0123327_1002941_pt1 | contig 12815 bp, 9 predicted proteins | sample BioC13SIPDNA_4_FD_89701 | JGI IMG/M metagenome (GOLD analysis project Ga0123327, IMG submission 89701) | Anaerobic biogas reactor microbial communites from Washington, USA - Biogas_R1_B C13 SIP DNA | ecosystem: Engineered > Bioreactor > Anaerobic > Unclassified | place: Washington, USA...
ACATGGTGATGGACCGGGACTTCTCCCCGATCGACAGCTTCCAGATGGCGGATGGATACACCGCCGAGGCCCGTGACTTCCAATGGCTTCCCAATGGCCATGCGCTGCTGTTCGGCTGTTACCTGACGGAGGTGGCATCGGGTGGCAATTCCAGCGTTCTCATCGCGGATGGGGTCATCCAGGAACTCGATGCCAATCGCAATGTTGTCTTCCAATGGCGCATGGGGGATCACTGTGACTTCCACGGCGGCGTCTGGGATGCGCAAGACACCGACCCTGTCGTTGACAAGTCTCCGCTGAACAGCATCGGCATGGACATGGACGGTCACATTCTCATTGCCACACCGGATTGGGTCGGGAAGATCAGCCGTCACACGGGCCAAATCCTGTGGCACCTGGGCGGCGAGGAGAACGAGTTCGCCTTTGTCGGTGTGGAGTCTGAAGAGGCGGCAGGCCATTTCGGCGGACAGGCATTTCACCGCTTGGACGACGGAAATGTCCTGATCTATGATAACGGGGACCGCTCGGGGATACGCTCCTCGCGCGTCCATGAGTACCGCTTGGATGAAACGAACAGGATTGCCGAGCACGTGTGGTCGTACGTCCCCGATCCGCCGATCTTCGGCTGGTATGGGGGCAATGCCCAACGGCTGGCCAACGGCAACACCTTCATTGGTTGGGGCGGCGGTGATGGCAACCACAGTCCGGTGTGCACCGAAGTGACGCCGGATGGGCGAAAGGTTTTTGAGCTGTCCTTCGATGACTCGGCCGTCGAGAGCTATCGCGCATATCGCTTTCCTCTGCCAGCGGACATATCCGGTATCGGTGTGACCAAACAGTATGTCGGAGTCGGAGACAATGAGTTCAGACGTGGTGGGATCGATACGGGGGTCACGGTCCGTGTCAACAGCTTCACCGGTACAGGCTACAATGTCATGGGCGTTGTACGAACTCCGCTGGCGCCGTTGTACCCGACGTTCGAAGGGTGCGTTCCCCTCGTCGTTCCCGTTCGACTCCAGATTGGCGCCAACGGAATCATCACAATTGACGCCCGGATATCACTGGACACGGCAAGTTTCGGTCTGAGAGCCCCGGAGACGCTGACCATCTATCATCGCGACTCCCAGAAGTCCGGTCCCTTCAGAGCCTTGGCGACTTCGTATGACCCCGTCGGGGGCAAGCTGTGCGCCGACATCACAGAGTTCGGCGAGCTTACCATCGGCCGACCGGATTCTGAAAATGTGCCGTAGATGCCCGATGCAACGGTCGACGAAACGCCGCTGGCTGTCTTTGAATGAACCGCGCGGGTTGCGCTAGCGCCGAGCACTTTCAGAGGATGATCGGCAGGCCGTGTCTGTTCGGTTCCATTGCGGTCTGACTTGCGATGTCCCTGTGCGTCGGAGACGAAAGATCGAGAGCCAGTCTCGGCTGGTGAGAGGCCTTGCATCGTCGTTCGCCATTCATCGCCTGTGATGCAGGCGGAATGCTGCCTATGAGATTCGTTGTGGACGATCGCGAAGATGGGTGGAATCAGTTGTCCGGGAAGGACGCCTTCTCTGGGTTCACGATCGATGAGCCCGACCGTCACTTCAGGACGATCTTCGAACACATCGCCGATGGGGTGGTTCTGGCGGATGTGGACAGCAAGCAACTGCATCTGGCCAATCGGGCTTTCTGCCAGATGCTGGGCTACAACGCCGACGAGATCCAGCAGATGAGTGTTGCCGACATCCATCCGGCGGAGCATCTTCCCTTTGTGCTGACGGAGTTTGAGCGGCAGGTGAGAATGGAGCAATCTCTGTCTCGTGACATACCGGTCCGGCGGAAGGATGGAAGCGTATTCTATGCCGACATCAATGCGTTTCCGATCACCCTCTCGGGAAAGGCCTATCTCATGGGGCTCTTCCGGGATATTACGGATTGGAGACAAGCACAGCAGGAATTGGAGGCCTACCGACAGAGAATGTGTCGTGCCGAGCGACTTGCCTCGGCCGGCACGTTGAGTGCCAGCATTGCCCACGAACTGATGCAGCCTCTGACCGTGGTGAAACTCTCATTGGATGAGGCCATGGCGATCCTCGGTGCGTCGACATGCTCCCGGACGGTCCTGGAAGCCCTGGAACGGTGTCAGAGTGGAACCGAGGATGTGGTTGCCATCGTCAAACGCTTCCGTTGTTACGCGCGACATTCCACGTTGCCTGTGTCCGGACCTGTGGACATTGGGGCCGTCGTAAGGCGGACCATGAACCTTCTGACGGGGAGAGCGCGAGCCAGAAAGGTCTCCCTGGTTGCAGAGGGTGTGGATGATCTTCCCACCATAACGGTCTCCGAAAAGGGCATCGAGCAGGTATGTTTTGCGCTGATCGACAATGCCATCCAGGCAGCAGATTGTGAGAATGAACACACTCTTACGATCAAGGCAGAAGTGGTGGCCGGACAGGTGGTCCTGTGGTTTGAGGACGACTGCGGCGGTATGCCGACCGAGATTCTCGATAAGATCTTCCGGCCGTTCTTCACCACCAAGCCGCCGTCCGAGGGCACCGGGTTGGGCCTCTGCATCGTCGAACAGATGGTCTCCAATGCTGGAGGAAAGGTCTATGTGGAAAGCAGGCTCAACAGAGGTTCGACATTCTGCGTGATGCTGCCCGTTCAGTGAGTGGATTACTTTACGGCCACCGATCGGCAACGCCGGGCCCGAGCACCTGGCCGGAGTGTTTCCGCGACCGTGGCGTTGCCGTTGTACGGACATCTGATAGATGCACGCTGCATTGCCCGCGATGCCGTTGAGCCCCTTCCACTTGCACCGGATGTAATGTTTCCATTCCTTGGAATGTGCATCGGGCGAAATCTCGGGCGGCAGCATCTCCATTCCCACATCAGGGGCTGAAATCCGAACCGGCATCCACCCCTCACGAACATTGCATCTGTAGTACAACCGGATCAGGCAACTGCCTCGCCGGACGGGTCGGTCCTTGCACGAAGTTCTACCGATGTCCGTCTGATAGACAGCGAGGCAGGCAAGGAGGACCCGTTGCAGGTCCTCCTTTTTCTTAGCTCTCTTGGCGGGGAATCCGGTGAATGGAGAGTCTGTTGTGTTCTGGGGTTTGTGTGCGGTCAACCTGCCGCAGCATCTTCGGCTCGGCTGGCATGATACGGGGCCCCGCTGGAAGTCTATGTGTGGAGATCCATCCTGCCACCCGGCTGTCTCGGTCGCGTCAGGACAGATGCAGTGAGAAGAGTCACCCCCCTCCGTTGGGGAAGGACTGCCTCCTCCTGCCTCCACGGCAGACTCTCACCAGGATGACTCACCGGTTGATCTGCAGCAGCCCGTCTGGGGTCTGGTCGTCGCGAGTCCTATTGGGGACAGCAGGGACGACACGGCATACAGCGGCATGGGCAGAAGCCACAGCCGTCACAGTTGACCGTGAAGGATTTCATGGCCACGCCGCAGAGGACCGGCTGCGGATAGCAGCAGTACGGGAAGCACGTACAGTTCGTGTAGTCGCACCAGACCCGGACCACGACGAAGTACCAGCCGCACTTTGCCTTGCCGAATACCGTTCCCTGCGTGGTGACCACAGAACTTCCACATGGGGACTCACAATCGACATAGATATCGGCATAGAGGACGTTGTCGTTGACATATGTCTTCAGCGTCTTGATGGGAGGATGCCTGCATACACCGGAGCATTCGATCAGCGTGCTTCCCGTGATGGGCTCACCGCAGGTGATCTCGTCGATGGTGATATTGATCCTGCAGTAGCCCAATGCAGTGCTGCTGATCCCGAGCAGCAAGAGGAACAACAATCCGTATCGTTTCATAAGTCACCTCCATGCAAGTTGGTGTTCTATTCCCGTTACGATCGGCCCTTCCCCTGGCGATCACGATTGTCTTCATCCGTGTGCCACGGATCGTGTGTCCGGCCAGAGCATCGTGTTCCCCAATCCTCATACGAAGCAATTACCTGCTCTCCGGATCACGATCAATTGTGGTGACTACGTATTTTGCTATCGCACGTGCTGCATCCTCGGCAGGAGCTGGAGAAACGGCATCATGGTAAGGTCGACGATCGGCTCGGAGGTCATCGGTCCCCACACTGGTTCGATGACCCGGCCGCGATGCTGCCTTGCCGCGCTCAAAGCGGGGCGTCCGATCCTCGATGAAGGTCTGTTTGATGCCAAGGTTTTCTATTTCTCGCAGAATCTCCATATTAAAAGGCGAGTTTTGTTCGCCGATTTCTGTTGACAAAGGGTGGCGTGCGATGGAAAAAAGGCTCATGGGGATGTTAGGGGGATGAAGGGGATGTTGACCGGTCGGGGGGGGCGTTCGGGTCTTCATCTATTTATCGGGTTCCATTTTACGCGTTCTTCATCACGGGGCGTCTTTGGAAGTGATCGCTCTTCGTTGTGGCCGGCAGCCGCACGGGAGAAAAAGAACGAGCATGCCCTGAAACAGCATAGCGGTGTCTGCCGGATCCAGGGTGGGTCTGCGCAGCCACGGACGGTAGTCCTGTGTGCAGCCCGTCGGTGGTGGTTCGATGTGACTGTTGGCTTCGACCTGCTTGTCAGGCAAGTCGGCATGGCGATGACAGGATGGCCCGGAGACGAAGGGCAGGCTTCGCACTATGTGGCGAGGGGATAGGCCGCATGGACAGGGAGACGTCAGTTGAATCTCGTCCGGACGACCGGCAATCTCAGCCGGACGATCGACGGACAGGGAGCCGTATGAGTTGTGTCCACGGTCATTGTGTACCTGCCAGGCGCAGGTGCCCGGTGAAGGGGAGGGAACACGCCTGCCAGGCGAGGCATGTGATCGAACCACTGGAACACAGGACGAACCGATGCATGTCCGGCCCATGGGCTCGAATGGGCCAGGTTGCAACGGGATTCGACGAAACGTGGGCGTCTCTGCTGGAATGCACACCTGATCTTGTTGTTGTCGTGGATGCCGATGGCCGAATTGGGCATGCCAACCACTTGTCCGCAAGGTTGTTTGGGGATCGGGAAGGCATTCTGGGCCGTCGCATCTGCGATTTGCTGCCAGGGGAGTATCGCGCTCAAGTGTGGGAATCAATCGAGACGGTCTTCCGCACGGGAGAGACGATTCGGCAGGTGGTTGCCTTCTCTGTCGATGGCAGTGGTACCTTGTGCAGCCAGGCTTGCATCGGTCCGATTACCCGGAACGGACGAGTTGTTGGCGTGGGCATGTTCTTCACGGACATCACGGAACAGGAACGACTCCAGGCCCGGCTAAGGGAGAGGGATACGCTGCTCAGGTCCATTGTCAGGGCCATGCCCCGAATGATGGATATTTTGGAGGGTCTGATCCGCCAAGGGATGGCTGGAGAGGAACCGGAACGCAGAGCGAGCGAACTCCAACTCTGCCGCGAGCAGATGATTCAGATTGGTCGGCTGGCCTCGATCGGCAAGGCCAGTTTCAGCCTGATGCAACGACTGCCCCAGTTCCTCACCGCAATCGGCATGTCTGTTGAGAATGCTCGGGCGAAACTGAACGCCGCATCCCGTCAAGACGGTGCCGGACGGGAGCTCGAGGCTGCCCTTCGGGCAGTCTCCGCTCTGGCAACGGGCGTCGAACAGGTCCGTGGCTTCGCCGAGACGGGTTCCAGGCATCCCCTCGTCCACGCCGTGGATTTGGGCGCGAGTCTTGCGCGGGCTGTACAACTGTTGGAGGCACAGGCCCGAGGGACGAGCACGGCCATTTCGATTGAGCCATGCGAAGAATGGCCGGCCGTGCGCATGGCCGAGGGAGATGCCGAGCAGTTGTGCTTCACCTTGATTGAGAATCTCTTACGGTTTGCCGACGGCAAGCGAAATCATCGCATCGTTGTTCGCAGCGTTGTGAAGGAACATGACATTGAGCTGCGATTCTCGGGCGACGAGGGTCTCGTCGAGAAGGAGGATGTGGAGGTCACATGGGATCGCCCGTACCCTTCCGAAGCGGGCGCTCAGGCAGCGGATTTGGGGCTGTATGTTGCGTGGGATATCGTCGTTCGGGCCGGCGGCACGATTCGTCGCGAATGCACTGCCGGTCTGGCGTGTACGTTTTTCGTCAGTCTTCCAATTGTTGATCAGATCAGTTGCAGGCGAGGTCAGAGTGGGGGAAGACGGAAAACAGCAGGTATTTGTCGTCGATGACGAGCCGGAAGTGTGCGCCGCCATGTGCCGAACGTTGGAATTGGCCGGCTATGAGGCTCGCCCATTTGACTCTGCGACCGCGTGTCTTGCGAAAATACGCTCGGTACCATGCGATCTTTTGATCACCGATGTGGTCTTGCCCGGTATGGACGGGATCGAATTGCTCACCGAGGTCAAGTGCAGAACACCCTCCCTGCCGGTTCTGGTGGTTACGGGCTATGGAAGTGTAGAGATGGCCGTCGAGGTGATGGCGGCAGGGGCGTCGAGCCTTCTCCAGAAGCCCCTGGATCGGACCTCCTTCCTGGCGGCCGTTGAGGCGGCGCTCAAGCACAGCGACCGCGTGAGGACGGTGATGCGCAGGCCGCTGACCAAATCGGAGGTCGAAGTGCTGCGTCTGATCCTGGACGGCAAAGCGAACAAGGAAATCGCAAAACTGCGACACCGTTCCGTCCGGACCATCGAGGATCAGCGCCGTCGGATCATGCACAAATTCGGTGTGGACAATCCGATTGATCTGATTCGAGAGGTCGCGATCATCAGAATGCCAAGACAACCACACCGCGAGCAACTGTCTTTGCCGTTCGACCCCCGTTAGCTCGCTTTGGTTCGCGCGAGAGATGGCTGGTCTGCTGCCTGCCCGACAAGTGCCGGTTCTGTTCCGCTCACACCCTCGAGGCCTATCACCTACGTGGTCTCCACGTCCCTTTGAGAATGACAGATGTGGAATGACCAGGAAATACCGTAGCTACCACGATTGTTGGCGGTGATGGCGAGCGGTAGATTCCAGATGTGGTGCAGCTTGACCGCAGGCGCAGATGCATTGAACGGCTTCAGATGCCTGCGGTGAGGGATGGTGTATCGTTCGCAGGTGTCTATGGAGAGGGTGATCTGGGAGAAAGGGATTTCACATGTGTGCCTCGAGCACTCGGGGAGAAAGGGGTATGCCAACGCATACCCTTGGGGCGAAGGCCTCTTCATGGCCTTTTGCGAATGCGGTGGCGCCCGACGCGGCCGGATATGGTCCTGATCGGGGACGGCGTGTCACTCTCCCAAGTCCTGGTCTTCATTTCAAGCAATCCCAATTCCTCCCGCCTTTCCTTTGTTGTGCAAAGATCGTGGCCGGCATCTTCTGCTCGATCGTTTATGTCTGTCCTGTGAGCATGCGCCGATCGGGATTGAGATCTCAATGAGTCGTTTGGGCACGGTCTGACGGCCTATCCGACTGCAACGCAGATGTGCTTCACAACGGACAATACAGCCGACGAGGACGGAGTCTGTCCAGCGGACAAGACCGTCATGACGCGGAAGACGGACCTCGGATACTCATGACCACCTGTATCGCCGTATATCTCGGTTCGGCTATTGTGGCCCTGATCGTCACACCCCTGGTGATCCGAGTCGCCAAACGCGTCGGTGCCGTGGACCGGCCCGGCGTTCGTACGATCCACGAACGCCCCATCCCTCGCATCGGTGGCGTTGCGATCTTCGTTGCCGCGACGAGCCTCATCGTTGCGGTTCTGTGGGTCGACAACGCGATCGGTGACGCGTTTCGCGCGAATCGCCTGCAGATGATGACGCTGCTGACCTCGGCGACCTTCATCTTTCTGGTCGGGTTGGTGGACGATCTGAGAGGACTGCCGGCGCGCGTGAAGTTCGGCGTCGAGGTGCTCGCGGCCGTCGCCTTGTGTGCGGCGGGGATCCGGATCAAGAGCATCGGTCTGACCGGCGATTTCTCACTGCCTCTGGGTGTTGCAGGGTATCTGCTGACGGTGCTCTGGGTCGTGGGGGTGACCAATGCTGTAAACCTCAGCGACGGCTTGGATGGTCTGGCGGCCGGCATCGGTGCGATTGCCTGCGGTGTGATCGCCGTTCTGGCCATCCATCGCGACAGCGCGATCATGGCGATTCTGGCCCTGGCCTTGGCCGGAAGTCTGTCGGGCTTCCTCGTTTTCAATTTCAATCCTGCCAAGATCTTCATGGGCGACTGTGGCAGTCTGTTCCTCGGTTACGTCATCGCCGCCTCCAGCGTGATGTGCCTGACCACATCCTCGGCGCTGGTGGGCCTGGCTCTGCCGGCATTGGCGCTGGGGATTCCAATCTTCGATACGCTTTTCTCGATGCTGCGCCGCTTCCTGGAGCGGCGAAGCCTCTTCGCCCCAGATCGCAGCCATTTCCACCATCGCCTGCTCGACATGGGTCTTCGGCAGCGCCACGCCGTGATTCTGATCTATCTGCTGACCATCGTGTTCACCGGTCTGGGATTGTTCGTCATGGTCTGCCGGGACCTCGGCGCTCTGGTTGTCTTCGGCTGTATCCTCTTCATGCTGGTGTTGGTTTTTCGCGTGGTTGGCTCGGTGCGTCTGTCTGAGACGCTGACGGGCCTCCGGGAGAAGTACGTGCTGAACCAGTGCTACAGGCAGGAAAGGGAGGCGTTCGAGTATCTGGAACTGCGATTCGACCAGGCATGCGACGAAGGCCAGTGGTGGGATGTGATCTGCGAGACAGCGCGTCGCATGGAGTTCGCCTGGGTCTGTCTGAAGACGACGCGTCCCGACGGCCGGATCGAACAGGAGATCTGGCGGGCCCCGTTGCCGAAACCGGATATGTCTCGCCTGGTCATGGTGACGATCCCGCTGCCGCCGAGCAATGGCGATCCGCAGCGGGAATTCGAGATCGCCATCTGGGCCAATGGGTCGCTCGAAGCGGCCAATCGTCGGGCGTGTCTATTCGGCCGGCTCATGGACGAACACGGTCATCGACCGACCAGGATGGCGGGCGCGGCGACCTGACAAAAACGGGTCCTTGCGGAAGAGGCATGAGTTCGCGGCGTGTGTTGGAGCCGCTGCAGGTACGTTCGGCAGCCGAAAACCTGATCGTGGCGTATTCTCGTGATTCCCTGCATGAAGCGCAAAGACGGTATGTGTGGTTCCGTTGTGCCATACCCTGCTCTGGGAGACGTAGCTCCTGCTGCCGCAGGTCAAACGGTGAGGATGCCCTTGCTTCGCGGGATCAGGAACGCCTCGTATCTGGCCCTCGGCAACCTCGTGGCGCAAGCCATCGGCTTGGTCGGGTTCGCCTACATCGCTCGTGTCCTCGGTCCGCATGACTACGGCACATATCTCACGGTGGGCGCCTTCGTGGGCATGTTCGATGTTCTCCTGCTGGGCGGATTGAACAAGGTCATCATCCGGGAAGGAAGCCAGGATGTGTCGTCCATGCATCGTTCTCTGGAGAAGACGATTGCCGTACGAAATGTGCTGAGTCTGCTGGCCGTCGCCGTGTGTATCATGTCGTCGTTCTTCACACCCTATGAGATTCAGACGAAGCTGTATATCGTGCTCTTCAGCGCTCAGTTGGCTTATACCGGAGTGCAGGGATTTCTCCAGACCATCTATCAGGCGACAGAGAGAATGCGGTATATTGCCATTCTGAGTGTCGCGAACCGGACCCTTTCCGTCGGCCTGTCGATAGCCTTTCTACACTTCGGATTCGGACTCCTGGCCCTGTTTCTAATCGCGCTTGGATCCGATCTCGTCACAATGCTGGTGACGTACAGGCATTCACGGATGCTGGTTCCATTTCGTTTTTTCTCAAGGATTCACTTGGACAAAAGACTGCTCAAGCCGGCGGTGGTATTTTCCTTGCTCGGTTTCATGGCGTTCTTTGCGTCGAAGATCGACCTGCTCATGATCTCGTTCCTCGGCATGACACGGCAGGTGGGCGTCTATGGCGTGGCCTACAAGATCGCCCAGCAGGGGGAGATGCTGAAGAACATCTGCTCGGTCGCCTTCTTTCCGATTCTGGTCAAGCGCTTTCACAAGCAAGCCATCGATGGTGCGACGGTGATCCGCTATTCGGCCCTGTTCTTCGTGGCCATTCTGGTGCTGTCTGTCGCCGCCTTCTTTGCCGTCCCAGGCGCGATTGCGATTCTGTTTGGCCCTCATTATGTGGAGTCCGGCGCGATTCTGAGGGTGCTGATCTTCTATCTTGCATTCACCTGGACCACACTTCCCTTTACCTCCCTGCTCCAGGCGACGGGTAATGAGCGGCATCTGATTCTTCCCACGCTGACGCTGGGCGGACTGAATGTCGCCCTCAATTATGTGTTGTTCTTGCACTATGGGCTCATCGGCATCGCCTACTCCACCCTGGTCGTCGAATTCATTGGATGTGCCCTGTACTCTGTGGTGGCCTACATCGTCCTGAAGGGGCAGGGACATCTGGTGTGACGTGATGAAAGTGGCCTTCGTCAATCAACCGTGGAATGAGGCCGATCCCCCTGTGGAGTCAGGGTCCGTGGCCATCTGGATCTACCACGTGGCGCGCCAACTGGCCCGGTCATGTGACGTCACCGTGTATGCCAGGCGCAGCCGGATGGGCAAGCGGACCGAATGGTGTGACGGAGTATGCTACCGATATGTGTCCACATCGCTCGACCGTCGGGTGCTCCGGATGCTGCATCTTGCATCGGGCCTGTACGGTCCGGCCCGTCCCTACTTCGCCGGCCGGTTGTACTACCTTGGGTACATTGTGAAGGTGGCGCTGGATCTGCGAAGAGCCGGATGTGACATCGTCCACATTCAGAATCTGTCTCAGTTCATCCCCATTATCCGGGCATTGAATCCGACCATCGGTATTGTCCTGCACATGCACTGTGAGTGGCTGACGCAGCTCGATCCGCGGGTGATTCGGCGTCGGCTCAAGAAGGCCGATCGGGTGATTGGGTGCAGCGAATACATCACCCAGAGAATACGCTGTCGCTTTCCTGATGTGGCCGATCGGTGCCGGACGATCTACAACGGCGTGGATGTCAATCGTCGCGGCGCGAAGAACAGCCGCAAGGACAGCGCCCTCAGACACGTTCTGTTCGTGGGCAGGATATCGCCCGAAAAGGGCTTGCACGTTCTGCTGGAGGCTTTCCAGAAGATCGTTGCGGGATACCCCGATGTGCAGCTCGATATTGTCGGGCCCAATTCGGCCCCACCCACGGAGTTCATCTTCAAGCTCAGTGGCGACCCGAAGGTGTCCGACCTGATTTCCTTCTGTGGTCGAGATTATCTGGGCCATCTGAAGCAGCAGATGCCGGAGCACCTGGCGAGGCAGATACGTTTCTTTGGGTCTGTTCCTTATTCCGCTCTGGCAGACTGTTATGCGGCGGCCGACGTCTATGTTCAGCCCTCTCTCATTGAAGCCTTTCCTATGCCTATTCCCGAAGCCATGGCCGCCGGAGTTCCGGTGGTCGCCACCCGCGTCGGAGGAGTGTCGGAGGCCGTACAAGATGGCGTGACCGGTCGGCTGGTGGAGGCTGGAGACGTTGAGTCGCTGGCCGAGGCGATTCTCGATCTTCTCTGCGACGACGACGTGAGAACGTCGATGGGGACCTCGGCTCGGGCACGGGCTGTAGAGCTGTTCTCCTGGGAGAAGATCGCCAGGAACCTGTTGGATTTGTACAGTCGCATGAGCGATATGCATGGAAGAGTCCCTTCTGAAAGCCCACGTGCGTCAGTTCTATCGCAAGACCTTCAGCCGAGCGGCTGCCAGGTATGATGAGGACCATCTCAGACGCAGTGCCATCGTGTTTTCGCCTCACTTCGATGACGAGACGCTCGGCTGTGGCGGGACCATTCTCAAGAAGAGGTGTACTGGAGCTGATGTCGCAGTCGTCTTCATGACCGACGGCAGCAAGTCCCATACGCACCTCATTTCGGAGCAGGAATCAAGGACGATACGAAGGCGTGAAGGATGTGCGGCGGGCCGGGCGCTGGGGCTGAAGGACAGTGATGTCGTTCTCCTGGATCTTGAGGAGACCAGGCTGAAGGAGCACCGGGAAGCAGCCTGTCGTTGCGTTCGAGAGATTTTGATCCGTCGGGAGCCGCAGCAGGTGTTCATTCCCTATCACAAGGAACCGCTGTTATGGTCGGCCGATCATCTTGCGACCAACAGGATCGTGATTTCCGCGCTGAAGACGATCGGCAGAAGGGCCCGCGTCTATGAGTACCCCATTTGGTTCTGGTGCCACTGGCCGTGGGTGCGGTTTCCGTTGCGTCGCCGCCGAGACATCATTCGACATGTCAGGGAGCACAGCTTCTTTCGCGGTGTGAGTTTGCTGCGGGATTTCCGATGCGCCATTTCCATCAAGGAGCTTCTGGAGCGCAAGCGAGCGGTTCTGGGCGAGCACCGATCGCAGATGACGCGGCTGCTTCCCGACGTGGAGTGGCGAACGCTGGGTGATGTGGCCGATGGCGAGTTTCTGGCGTGCTTCTTTCAGGAGTGCGAGGTGTTCCACGCGTATGATGTATGTGCGTGACGAGCATCCGCTGTTTCAAGATGACCCCGTTCCGTTTCCGTCTGTCTCGACCTGGAGGTAAGGACGATGCTTGACTGTGTGCCCCGATTGACCGTCGGCCTGCCGGTGTACAACGGTGCTGAGTTCATTGGGATGGCGATCGATTCGATATTGGCCCAGACGTACAGGGACTTCGAGTTGGTCATTTCCGACAATGCTTCCACGGACGATACGGAAGCCATCTGCCGAGCGTATGTGGAGACCGACAAGCGGGTGTGCTATACGCGAAACGAAACGAACATCGGCGCTGCACCCAACTACAATCGTCTTCTGGAGGCATCCCAAAGCAAGTACTTCAAATGGGCGGCCCACG
>Ga0123327_1002994_pt1 | contig 12679 bp, 9 predicted proteins | sample BioC13SIPDNA_4_FD_89701 | JGI IMG/M metagenome (GOLD analysis project Ga0123327, IMG submission 89701) | Anaerobic biogas reactor microbial communites from Washington, USA - Biogas_R1_B C13 SIP DNA | ecosystem: Engineered > Bioreactor > Anaerobic > Unclassified | place: Washington, USA...
CCATCAAGGTGGCCGAGGCCAAGCCCCGGGAGGATCGCGATAGCCGCGGTGGCGGTGGGCGCTCCTCATACGGGAATCGCCGCAACAGCTGGTAATCCGGGCCCCGTCGTCGCCGGCCGGAGGCACTGAGGGTTAGGCTGCGGTTACGCCGCAGCGCACTCCGAACGGCAGCGAGGCAATGGAAAACAGCCCGCGAACAGGCACACGCCTGTTCGCGGGCCTTTTTTTTGCTCCTCTGCCGCACCGCTCGACCGGTTGCTCCGGCCCGTTACGGCGCCCGCGGGGAGGGGCCGTCTGGCTGCGCCTCCCCGGGCCCTCGCCGCGCTCGCCGGGCTAGGGGCTCTGATTCGAAGGCGCGTCGCCTTCCGCGGTGCCGGCATCCGCCGTTTCCACCGCCGACTCGGAAAGCGCCGAGGGGGCGATGCGCCGCACTGGAATCACCGTCACCTGCAGGGTGGTCGGCTGCCCGAGTTCGGATGCCAGGGCCAGTTGAAGGTTCAGCGCCTCTGCGGCCGTGACGTCGTCCGTGGTCTCCACCGACACGCTCACCGTGAGGCCATCCTGCGTGGTCACATCCCACTCGGCCAGTTCCGCATCGATCCCCAGCAGCGCACGGTGTCTATCCAGGGCCAGGCCCACCTGCCGCCTCAGGCTCGCCACCTGGAGCGCACGGACGGAGAGGATGCCGAGCACGGCCACCACCAGGGCGCCGATGACGGCGGTGGCGGCCACGCCCCCTCGGAAGGCCCGTGCCCGGTCCTTTTCCGCGGTGTTGGGCCGGAAACCCATCCACAGATACACGCTGGAGGCAGCCGCCACGATCCCCACCAGGTTCGTCAAAAAGAGCAGCAAAGCGCCGCCGGCCAGGGCCGGTTGGCCGGACACCGCCAGCAGACCAAAGGTCGTGAGGGGGGGCACCAGCGCCACCGCGATGGCCACCCCGGGCAGGGCCGCGGAGGCGTCCTCACGGGCGCTGGCATAGGCCGCCGCGGCGCCGGAGATCAGCGCCACGCCCAGATCCAGCAGGGTGGGCGAGGTGCGCGCCAGCATCTCCGCCGTCGGGTTGTATGCCGGGGCCAGCAGTTCGATCAGGCCGGCGATGGCCACGCCGATGAGCGCGCCGATGGCCAGCGTGCGCGCGGCCAGGCGCAGCAGGCGCGCGTCCCCCTGCACGATTCCCATGCCCAAACCGAGCAAGGCCGACATCAGCGGCGCCACCAGCATCGCCCCGATGAGGACGGCCGTGCTGTTCAGCAGCAGCCCCAGGCCGGCGATGCCCGTGGCGAGCATCATCATCATGATATAGTCGTGGTCCGCCCGGGCGGCCCGGCGCACCTGGCGATAGACCCGAATCCGTTCGGATTCCGAGAGTTGGGTCATCAGGTTGATAACCCGCCAGCGCAGGCGCCTCCAGGCCTCTGCCGGGAGCGCGCCGCGGCGGCGCACGATCAGGAGCGGCGCATCGATGGTGCGGGCCAGCGCGACTGGGGTGTTGCCAAAGATCATCCGGTCCACAAAGCTTTCGCCGGTGGCCCCCACCAGCACCAGGTCGTGGCCTTCGCTCGCTGCCTGCGTGATGCCCTGGACGACCGAGTGCGCCTGAACCACCTGCAGGTCCAGCCGGGAGGCCTCGGGGATGTCCGCGGTCAACGCGCGCAGGGTGTCCCACTCGGCGGAGGCCGCCGTGGGGCCCAGGTTACGGCTGGCGACCCGCAGGGCCGTCACCTTTCGGTCCGGCGAGAGATCCAGGGCCAACTCCGCGGCCAGTCCGGCGTTCGGGCCCCCGCCAAAGGGCACCAGAATCCGCGAGGGCGAGCGCATGCGCTCCGCAAAGCGTTCCGGAGGCTCTTTGATGCGCAGCACGGCAACGTCACAAGGGGCGTACTGCAGCAGGGGATCCAGCGTGCTTCCCAGCAGGTGCTGCCCGCGGGAGGCTTCGCCACGCCAGTGCAACAGCAGGAGCGCAGGTTCGACCTCGTTGATGTACTCCAGCAACGCCTGCCCCGAGCGCGTCGAGGCGAGGATGACGGGGTCATCGACGACGTCTCCGACGTCCTCCGGGACGATCAACCAGTCCGGCGGGTCGCTCGAGGGGTTGACGTAGACGGGGGTCACCCGGCCGCCGCGGCGCCGCGCCAGCGGCACGGCCAAAGCCAGCAACTCGGCCAGGTGGGCCGGCTCGCCGACGCCGATCAGGATGCGGTAGCGGGATCCCTGAGGAGGGTTGCTCATGGCGTGATTCTAGGCATCTCGCCTGCGGGGCGCAATAGAGCGCGACCCGAGGGGGCCGCGCTCGTGCTGCCGAGTGCTCGGCGCTAGCGGCGCACCAGCGCCACGATCCAGCCCACCAGGCCGAGGGCCAGGATGCCTGCCAGGAAGGCCGCCAGTGGCAGATTCGTTGGCCAGTTCAGGCCATAGTGGAGTGCTGGGGCCGCTCTGTAGCGCAGTGAGGGATCCGTCGGAGCAGACAGGTTGGCCTCGATGCCGGGCGGTACCACCCCCTCGCCCCCTTTGGCGATCGTATGGTTGCCTTCGGCGTCAAACCGACTGAAGGTGATTGTGAATTCTTGCGGCTCGATCATCTCGGCCCAGGCCGGGTTGGCTTCCAGGTACTGGCGCGTCTTTTCCGCGCTCACGGCATACCGCACCGCCGTCCCCTCGGGCACATAGATCCACTCGTCGTCGCCCTGCAGATCTCCCGAAGCGACGGCGCCAGGGATCTGGTTCTCGTACTCCCATGTGGAGTAGTTGATCCCCACATGATGCCCCTGGTCGTCCCAGGCGTGCAGGTCTATATCGGGCACGGGGCCGTCGCGGCTGATCGGCGCCACGGGCGGGGGACTGGCGGGAGGCGCCGCACGCACAGGCGCGACCACGGCACCCACCAGCCTGGTCGGCGTATACACGGACGCCCCCACCACGGCGGAGTATCCGTCCGCCGTGCTCTCACTGTACAGCGAGAATCGGATCTTCCAGAAAGGCATCAGATGCTCGGTCGCACCGTCGGGATCTCCCGCGTGATGCAGTGTTGGGAGAGTGTACCGCTGGCCGCTGGCGGTCCTCGCCCGGGTCATGCCTCTGGACGGGTTGATGATGTTGACGACGTGGTGTTGGTGGCTGCTCCAGGTCACCCGGTACATGGCGACGCCGCTCTCGGGCGCTCCATAGGCGCCCCCGCTCTGTCGGGCCTCCAGCAGCATATAGTCCTGCGGATTGGCTGAGGTGGGATCATCGAACTTGAGCGCGCTCCCTGTGCCCGTCGTCTCAAGCGGGCTGAGCGTATAACGCTCCCCCACCGTCACCTCCGTGTATTCCATCCACTCGGCGGTCTCCTTGGAAAAGGCCGACATGTGTACCGGGTTACTGGCTCGCGGATCTCCCCACGCGTTACCGCTGCCCATCAGGCCCCAGTAGTTGATGAACCCGTACAGCATGGCGGGATTATTATAGTTGTAGCGATCCCAGATCCGCGTGTACAGGCCATGGACCTTGTACTGCCCGTAGAGCGAATGGCCAATCTCGTGCGCCCAGTCCCCCAGGCCATCGTTCTCGGCGACCACGATCAGGCTGCCGGCGTATACCGTGCTCCGGTTGCCGGCAGGACCTACCTGAATCTCGTGCCACTGATACTGAGGACTCACGGCGCACATGGTGCTCAGGACCGCGGTCTCGCCCGCCGAGGCATCTTGCACCGCGCTGCCCGGATAGACCACGATCACCTGCGATAGCTCCAGTTCTTCCTGCGGCGCGCCGCCCTCAAAGGCCTTTTGTATAGCAGCGATGCCGAAATCAGTCTCCTTCCCGCGATAGTCGGCCATGTTGGCGTCCACCGTGAACCAGTCCTCGGTGCCGCCAGCGCCATCGGCGTCCAGATAGGTGTATCCCAGCACCACGTTCCCATAGGCGTTCTGGCCATAGTAGCTATTGACCTGCTGGCCCAGCTCGACAAACTCGTTGATCTCCTTCGTGCCGGACAGGTCGTTGGTCTGCGCCAGGATCACGAGCGTATCGGCCAGACCGCACAGCTTCTGATGCTCGGCGGCGGCGTAGAGCGCCGCGGCGATCGCCTCCTCGCCACCCTGGCCCGTATCGTCCCGCGCCACAAAGGCGTACGAGCCGCACGTCCAGGCGATGTATCCCGCCGAGGCGTAGGGGCAGGATTTGTCCATGGCGCTGCCAAAGATGCCGCTAAGCATCCTTTTGACATAGTCGGCCAGGTAGCCTACCAGGCCGCCTGCGTTGCACATCTTTTGTCCCGTCTGGACGATCGCGGCCGGCCGGCCCTGGTAGCTGCTACGGGAAAAGCCGTTCTCGACCAGCTTGTCCAGATAAAGCTTGCCACCCGCTTCGCCCAGCGAGAGTATCCGCGCGTACTGGATGGTCTCCTCGTCATAGGAGCCGCCGTTGGTGGCCGAGGTCTTGGTGCTGGCCACGAACTGGAGGGCATCGCCAGGAGGCCAGAAGAGGTACATCGTGTCGTCGTCCTCGCTCAGATCGTACATCCGTTGCGTGGTGACGGCGTTCGGCCAACCCAGCGTCCTGACGGTCTCGCGCATCACCTGTTCCTCCACAGGCACATCGTCTCCGTCCGCCGCGATGGGTGGCGCGCCGGGAAGCATGAGGCTGAGGAGAATCAGTGTGGCGAGCAGTAACGTGAATGGGCGTATCTTGGTCATGCGGCCCCCTCCATGCCGGATCTGCCGAAACGTCGTAGATAGAGCACCATGGTGAGCACGGCGAGCAGCGCTACCGGGATGAGCACCTTGGGGTAACGCTGGCCCAGCGTCTCGTAAGCGAGCCAGCCCGCGGCGCCCCAGACGATCTCCCACTTGAGGATGCTCCAGATGATTTTGAGGCAGCCCGGACGGTAGCTCCCGCCATAGCGCCGGGCCTCCCGGCGCGCGGCCCGGCGGCCGGCCTCACCGCCCACCGGTTGCACCGGCGGCGGTGCAACCGGCGCCACAGCCACAGGCCCAGCGGGGGGCGGAGGCGGAACGGATGGGATGGCGGGCGCCGGTGCCGTGGTTAGGGGCGGTGACGGCGGCATGCTGGCCGGGGCCGGCGGGGGCGGGGCGCTGGGCCCCGGGCCGCCTGCGGGTGCCGGTGCCGTGGTTAGCGGCGATGGCGGTGGCACGCTGGCCGGGGCCGGCGGGGGCGGGGCGATGGGCCCCGGGCCGCCTGCGGGTGCCGGTGCCATGGAAAGTGGCTGCGCGGGCGGCAGGGCGCTCGCATCGGGGCCGGCGATGGCCGGGGGCGGGGCGGCGCTCTCTGCGACCTCCTCCGGCGCCAGCGCCTGGGGCTCGGGCCCGTCGATGACGGGCGATGGCGGCTCGGGCGCCCCTGACGGGACGCGCTCCCACGGCTCAGCGGGCGGCGGGGGCGGCGCCGCAGGTTCAGCCACCCAGCCCGGCGGGGTGCCGGCCTCCCAGGCCCCGTGCCGCCAGACGTGCCAACGCCCGGTACGCTCCTGGAGCATCCAGGTGTGCCCCTCGTCGTCCTTGAAACGCAGGGCGTTCAGCCCGTCGCGGTAGGCCTGTGCGTCGATCTCGCCGGCCTGGCGTCGTTTTTCCAGCGCGGCAAAGGCGCGCTCCATCTCGGCGTAATCCGGCCTCAAGCTATCCATCCGCTCCTCCCCCTGTGGCATGGCGATGGTCTATTGTTCAGGGAATTGGCCGCGGCGTCAAGAGCGCGGTGGCGGGGTGTGCCCACGCCGCACGGCCGGCTTCCACGCCGGCGGTTGCCGGGTACGCGCTGCGCCGCCGGGTTGCGCCTGCCCGGCCGCCGTGGCATGATGCGGCGCAAGGCGATGAGGAGGGCCCTGATGCCCACGAGCGACCCGTTCAGGTATCTAGAGAGTGGCACCGCGCTTACCGGCGACCTGCCGCGCGATGTGGTGGCTTACCTGGGGGCGCACGGCTGCCCGCGCACCGCTGCGCACTCGGCCGCCGTGGCCGCGGAGGCACGCCGGCTGGCGCTCTCCTTTGGGGTGGAGGCGCCCGCCGCAGAGGCCGCCGGCTGGCTGCATGACGTCAGCGCCGTGATCCCGGTGGCCGAACGGCTGCCGGCTGCCCGCGCCTGGCGTGTGCCGGTCCTCCCGGAGGAACGTGCCGCGCCCATGCTCCTGCACCAAAAGCTGTCCGCCGTCCTGGCCCGCCGCCTGTTCGGGGTGGCCGATGCCGCCATGCTGCAGGCCATCGGCTGCCACACCACCTTGCGCTCCGGGGCCACGATGCTGGATCAGGTCCTCTTTGTGGCTGACAAAGTCGCCTGGGATCAGCCCGGTGAGCCGCCCTACCTCGCCGCCGTCCGGGCCGGGCTGGAGCGTTCGCTTGCGGCGGCGGCGCGGGCCTATCTACGCTACCTGTGGGAACAGCGCGACACGCTGCCCGCCGTTCACCCCTGGATGGCCGAGGCGTACCGGGCTTTGAGCGCGGCGGAGGACCGCCGCTGAGGGCCCGCGGGCTCCCCGGCGCCGGGCGCTTGCCCCGGCCCGCCTTTGCGGCTACCATCCCCGCACCAGCGCTGCACGCTCACGGAGGTCTCACCGGTGGCTCTCTTTGGTCTCTTTCGCCCGCCCGACGTACCCCGCCTTGAGGCGGCGCGCGATCTGCCGGCCCTGGCCAAAGTAGCTCGCTCCAACCATGAGTGGATCCAACGGCGTGACGCGCTGCTGGCACTGGGCCGCCTGGCGCCGCCCGATCTCCCCGCGATCCTGGTCCAGGCCCTGGCGGAGGACGACTACTGGAAAAACCGGGAGATCGCCGCCGGCCTGCTGGCCGATCTGAGCGTGGAGGAGGGGATCGCGCCGTTGACGGCCGCCACGGCCGATGCCTATATCGACGTGCGCTGGGAGGCGATCAAGTCCCTCAGCCGGCTCCTTGCGGCGGTGCGCCCGGGCCCTCCGGAGGAGCCTGTGGTGCGCGCCCTGGCGCGCCGGCTGGACGACCATGCCTGGTGGGTGCGGCAGGCGGCAGCGCAGGCCCTGGAGGGGCTGGCGGCCCCGGACCACCTGGCGGAGATGCAGTTGGCCATCCGGCCCCTGCACCGCGCCCTGCAGGATGAGGTGCGGGCCGTGCGCCAGGCGGCGCTAGACGTGCTGATCCGCCTCAACGCGCCGCCGACCATCGAGTCCCTGGTGGCTGCGCTTGCGGATGAGGCCTGGAGCGTGCGCCTCTCCGCGGCGGAGGCGCTGGAGACGCTGGGCTGGGCGCCCGCACGGGAGCAGGAGATCGCCTACTGGATTGCCCGCGGCGAGCCCGGGCGCTGCGTCAGCCGGGGGGAGGAGGCTGTGCCCGCCCTCACCTGGCTGCTGGGCGAGCAATACCCACCCCTGGCGGCCGATGCCGTGGACGCGCTGGTGCGTCTGGGGCCCATCGCCGTGCCCGCTCTGCTGGAAGGGCTGCATCATCGTGACTGGTGGGCCCGCGAGGCCGCCGCCCGGGCCCTGGGCCGCATCGGCGCCGCCGGCGCGGGGATGCCCCTCATCGAAGCCCTGAGCGATCGCTCCTACAACGTGCGCGAGAGCGCCATCCGGGCCCTGGGCGCCCTCCGGGAGCCCCGGGCGACGGCTTACGTGGCCGCGCTGGCCCGCCGCGATCCCCATCGGCTGGTGCGTGAGGCCGCCGCCGAGGTGCTGCCGCTCCTTCCAGAGGCGGATCGCGGGTCTCGCTTCATCAGCCCTCGCCGCCGCTAGGTGCGCCCTGCAGTCGCACCGTCCGGGTCGGGTAGGGCACGTCGATCCCCTCCCGCACGATGGCGGCGTTCGCCGCCAGGACCGCGTCCGAGTGCACGTCCAAAAGTCCCCGGACGGTGGTATCCACCCAAAAGCGCAGCGCCAGGATCATCCCGTTATCTCCCAGGCCCTCGGCGCGCACCGACGGGCCCGGCTCCGCCGCCACGCCTTCCACGGCCGTCACCGCCTCCCGGATGGTCGCGATCGTGCGCTCCAGCGGCTGCAGGCGGTTCACCTCCAGTCGCACCGTCCGCTGGCGCAGCGTCGCCCGAGAGTAGTTGGTGATCACGCTGGTGAATATGGTGCTGTTGGGCACGATCGCCTGCTCGCCATCCCAGCGGCGGATGGTCGTATCCCGCGTGTTCATGTCCACCACAGCGCCGTCGATCCCCGCGATCGAGACCGCTTCCCCAGTGCAGTAGGGGCGCCGGAGCAGCAGGATCACGCCCGCCACAAAGTTGCGGGCGATATCCTGCAGCGCCAGGCCCACGACGACCCCGGTGATCCCCAGACCCGCCACAAAACTGGTGACGTCAAAGTTCACCATGCTCAGGGCCGAGAGCGCCCCGGCTACGATCACGCCCCAGTGGACGATGTGCTCGAACATGGAGGCCAGTTCGGCCCGGTCCGTGCGCCGCTCCAGCGCACGGCGCGCGGCGCGGCCTGAGCGCCCGGCGACGAACAGCGCCACCAGGAACACGATGATGGCCCCCACGAGTTTCGGGATGAATACGATCGCGTCATGCAGCAGTTGCTGCAACGGGACTTCCAGGCCCATGGCTCCTCCCCCGGTATGGTTATCGGATCGGACTCCCCCGCAGGATACCGGTTTGCGCCGCGGTGTCCAGCCGGGGCCCCGGTGCACGCCGCCGGCGGCCTGCTGGCCGCTGAGCCGTTTTTGCAGCTGGCTCGCCACAGCCTATGCTTGCGGCCATTCTGTGGCGGAGCGTGCCCAATGCTGGAACACTGGCCTACCCTGGGGATCGTCGGGCTCACCTATGCCGGGATCGCGGCGGGCCGCGTGCCCGGGCTGCGCATGAACCGGGCGACCATCGCCGTGGTAGGCGTCGCCCTTCTCCTGGCGGCGCGCGAGTTGCCCTTGGGCGCGCTCCCGGGCCTGGTGGATGCCGATACCCTGATCCTCCTCTTTAGCATGATGGTGCTGAACGCCAACCTGCGCCTGGCGGGGTTTTACGAGCGCGCCGGCGCGCTGCTTCTGGGCGCCACGGATACCCCGCGGGCCCTTCTGGCCGTGGTCATCGCCGCCAGCGGACTGCTCAGCGCTCTCCTGCTCAACGACACGGTCTGCCTGATGTTCACCCCGCTGGTGCTCGCCCTCACGGCTCGGGCGGGCCGCCCTCCGGCGCCCTACCTGATCGCACTCGCCACCGCGGCGAACGTCGGCTCCACCGCCACGATCACCGGCAACCCCCAGAACATGATCATCGGCGTGGCCTCGGGGATCCCCTACCTGCGCTTTGCGGCGGCGCTGGCTCCCGTGGCTCTGCTGGGCCTGATCGTGATCTGGGCCGTGCTCGTCCTGCTCTACCCGACAGAGTTCGCGCCCGGCCAGCGCCTGGCCGCGGCGGAGTCCCCGGGCGGGCCCCTCGCGCCGGTCGATCGTCCGCTCCTGGCCAAGTCCCTGCTGGTGACGCTGTTGCTCCTGGTGGCCTTTTTGGCGGGCGTTCCGGTGGCCCTCGCCGCCCTCCTGGCGGCCGCGGCCCTCTTTGTTTCCCGCCGGGTTGACCCGGAGCAGGTGCTCGGTTCCTGTGATTGGGGCCTGCTGCTCTTTTTCTGCGGGCTCTTTGTCATCAGCGGCGCGCTGGAATCGAACGGGCTCACCGCCCGGCTCTTTGACGCGCTTCATCTGGACGGCCAGTGTGGCATCGTCCGCCTGACGGCCGTCACCGCCGCGCTGAGCAACCTGGTCTCCAACGTCCCTGCGGTGCTGCTGCTCAAGCCGGTGGCGGCGGGGTTGGCGGGCCCGGAGGCCGGCTGGCTGGTTCTGGCGATGGCATCTACGCTGGCGGGCAACTTGACGTTGCTCGGTTCGGTGGCGAACTTGATCGTCGCGGAGAGCGCCCGCGCCCGTGGCGTATCCCTGGGTTTTTGGGAGTACACCCGGGTCGGGTTCCTGATCACCCTCCTGACGCTGCTTCTGGGTGCGGCCTGGCTCTGGCTCACGCTCTGGTAGCGAATGCACAGAGGCCGCTCCCGAGAGGGAGCGGCCTCTGTGATCGACGATCGACAAGGGCCCTGGCGCCAGAGCGCCTGGCTAGCCCTTGTCCACCAGCTGGTAGTAAAGCACGATCTGGGAGCCCTGGGTGATTGTTACGTCACCCACCGTGGGAGAGGCGACCCATTTGCCGCCGGTGGTCATGCCGACGAGTTTGATCTCCCAGCGCGACGCATCGAGGCCGGCCGCAAGGGCTGGCGAGACGCCTACCTTCCAGGCGGCGCCTTCAGGCGGCCAGAAGGTGAAGAGCACAGCGGCGTGGCCCTCGTGGTTGGGTGCCGTATAGAGAGTTGGCTGGGCGGTGCCGCCGACCCAGGCCTGCACGGGGATGCCGCTCCAGCCGCCATAGATGACCGCGGCCACGTCGGCCCGCGGGCTGGTGACGGGGGCTTCCACGGGGGCCGGGCCCGTATAGATGCCGAACTCGCCGACGCAGACGCCGTGGGTCGTCGCTCCTCCATAGGTAACGGAGGTGATGGGCTCGTCCAGGCTGTAGAAGCCAAAGTAGGTGGCCTCGTTAAAGCCGCCGCCGCGAAGGGTGTAGGTGACGCCGTTGACGATGGCGTAGACCTCCGCTGTGTCGAGGTTATTTCCCTTGATGTAAAGGTAGAACGCCAGCGTATCGGGCGGGAGCGTCAGCGTGGCCTCGCTTACGCCAGGTCCTGCAAAGTACAGGGGGCCGGTGTATCCGTGCGCCCAGGAGGACCAGGTGACTGGGATGCGATGGATGGTGTGTGGCGCGCTCAGAGCGATCTCACCCGTGGGCGCGGCGATGGCGGTGACTGCGGCGCCGGTCTCGCGGGTATCCGGGGGGAGCGGGGTCATGGTGTAGGGGCCAAGGGTGGCGGGCGGCGGATCGCGCAGGACGTCGCCAACAAAGACGACGCCCTCGGCCAGGGCGCTGCCGGGCGCCAGGGCCAGGAGCAAGGTGGCCAAGAGGAGGGCGGCGGCGAGGCGGGCAAAGACGGGCCTGAGGGTCTGCATGCGTGCGTTCATGGGGCCTCCGATGCTGGTGTGTGTTGCTGTGTGGATTATAGGCCGCCGCCGTGGCGAAGAATCCGTGCGAAGCCTAAAGATCCCGTAAGAGTATTCGGAGTGGTAGATCGCGGGGACGCGTCCGGTCTGGGCGGTCCGGGTGGCGAATACCTTGGGCTGCACGCGTCGCTGCTCGCTGCCGTCCAGCGGGCGGGGTCGAGGCCGGCGGGGAGGGTGGGGGCTACGGAACTGCCGCCCGCTGGCGGCGAGGCGCGCTGGGGCGTTCGAATACGTCAAGAAGAGGGGGCGCACCGCTGCCGGTGCGCCCCCTCTTGCCGCCGAGCGGAAGCTCAGCCGTTATCGATCAGCTGGTAATGCAGGAGGACCTGGGCTCCCCGCGTTACCTGCAGGCTGGCCGGCACCTCTGCGGACCACCGCCCCGCGGTCGTAATCCCCACCGGGTAAAGCTCCCAGCGGCCGGCATCCAGCCCTTCGGGAAGCGCCGGCTCGATCGTGACGGGCCAGCTCTCGCCAGCCCCCGGCCAGAAGGTGTGGAGCGTAGCGGCCTGCCCGGAGGCATCGGGCGCGGTGTAGAGCACGGGCTGGGCCGTTCCGCCAACCCATGAGAGCACCGGCATGCCGGTCCAGCCGCCGTAGATCACCACGCCCACGTCAGCCCGGTTCTCGATCGGGGTTGAGGAGGGCGCCAGGCCTGAGCTCGCGAGAGAGGGATCTGCGGACACGCCGAACTCCCCGATGGCAAAGCCGCTGGCGCCGGCCGTCACCGTGATGGAGGTGAGAGCGGCACCCTGGCTGTAAAAGCCAAAGTACTTGGCGCCCGCGCTACCGTGGACGCTGACTGGCCCGGATGTGGCACCGTGTGCCGTGACCGTGAAGGCGACCTCTCCAAACTCGTTCGGCTCCGCGTACAGGTAAAAGGCCGCCGTGTGGGCCGGCAGATTCAGGGTCACCTCGCTGTGCCCAGCCATTTGGTACACTGGCCCGTTATAGCCATGGCTCCAGGTGGCCCAGCTGCTGGGCACGTACCGGAGTATCGCGGTGCGGTCCAGGAGGACGTCCCCCGTTGGGCCGGGGACCGAGGTGACCTCGGAGAGGGCGGCGCGCCCGTCCGCGCCAAAGGGTACCATCGTGTAGGGGCCGAGAGTGGCCGGCGGCGCGGATACCCCTGGCGTTCCGTCAAAAAAGACGTCCGCGGCGCCAAGACGCAGGGGCGCCCGGGCGAGCAACAGGCTGAAGAGGGTGAGGCTGGCGATAAAGAGCCTCCCCAGCCGGGAGGGATGGCTTACGGCGGTTCTCATGATGACCTCCGTGGGCCCTGTGGGCCCGTTTGAGCGGTAAAGGGATCCCCGATTCTGTTGGATCCATCTGTAACCCAACTATACCCTCTGCGAAGCATAATGTCAATAGTTGATCAAACATATAAACAATATGTATCCCTGTATCGTTGGAGACCTCCCCAGGGGGAGGGCGTGCCGGACGTCCCGGCTGTTCACCGCAGTGAACGGCCGGAGGGTGAGCGCTTGATCGCGCGGCAGGAGTGTGCTAGAGTGGCAGTAGAACAAATGTTCTATTCCCAGGAGCGTTACCATGCCTGCACAACCCGCCCACCCGTTGCCCGCCCTCGTGGCCCTGCTCACCGAGCTGGGGACGCCGGACGCCCGGCGCCTGTGCGCCTCGCTCGCACGCTCTCCGGAGGCCGTCGGCCCGCCCGGCGA
>Ga0123327_1003010_pt1 | contig 12638 bp, 5 predicted proteins | sample BioC13SIPDNA_4_FD_89701 | JGI IMG/M metagenome (GOLD analysis project Ga0123327, IMG submission 89701) | Anaerobic biogas reactor microbial communites from Washington, USA - Biogas_R1_B C13 SIP DNA | ecosystem: Engineered > Bioreactor > Anaerobic > Unclassified | place: Washington, USA...
TCCCGCTTTCCAAAGCGGCGGCAAGCCGCCGCGCTCCAAAATGAGCCCGTGCTCCCGATTTCCTGCTCCCCTTTTCACCAGAAACGCATGCTCTTCGCACTCCCCTGCCACTAGCCGATTACCGTCACGTCCGTCCTGATTATTTTTTCGCAATCCCCGGTTGACGGCGTTTCGGCAATTTGGTACTGTTATGCCGAATTGACGAACGGAAGGCTTTTTCCTCATGCTCGGTTTGCTGAACATTTCGGAGGCGATGTCGATCGCGCTGCACACCTGTGCGAGTCTGGCGGAACAGCCCGACCGCTACCAGTCGGCGCGGGAGATTTCGGAGCGGCTCGGTTTTTCCGCGCACCACTTCGCGAAGGTGGTGCAACAACTGGTGCGGGCCGGCCTCCTGATGACCGAGCGCGGCCCGGCGGGGGGCGCGCGGCTGGCGCGGCCAGCCGGCGAGATCACGCTGCTGGAGATCTACGTGGCGGCGGGCGGCTCCCCCGACTACACCGGCTGCCTGCTGAAGCACGAGATCTGCAAAGGCGACGGCTGCGCCTTGGGAAAATTGATGGCGAAGGAGAATGAGCGGCTAATCGAGCTGCTGAAGACCGTCACGCTAGAGAGCATCGTGCGCTCGCTGAAGCGCAACCGCAAAGGAGGCGACGAATGAAGCGGAAGATTGTTACGATTGACCAGGAACTGTGCAACGGCTGCGGGCTGTGCGTCAGCGCCTGCCACGAAGGCGCGCTGAAAATGGTGAACGGCAAAGCGGTCCTGATTTCCGACAGTTACTGCGACGGGCTGGGCGACTGCCTGCCCGAGTGCCCCACCGGCGCGATCAAGATCGTGGAGCGCGAGGCCGCGGCCTACGACGAGGCGGCCGTGGCCGCCCGCATTTCCGCCGCGAAACAGGCCGCCGCGCCTGCCGCGCCTGCGCCGGCTCAACCGCCCTTCGCGGGCGGCTGCCCGGGCCGCATGGCCAAGGCCATCGCGCGGCCGCCGCAGCCGGCGGCCGCTTCGGCCGACGCCCCGCAGGGCGGCGCACCGGTGTCGGCCCTCGTCAACTGGCCGGTCCAGATCAAGCTGATGCCGGTCAACGCCCCGTATCTGCACAATGCCGCGCTGCTGATCGCTGCGGACTGCACCGCCTTCGCCTTCCCGGACATCCACCGGCGCTTCATGACCAACAAGGTGACGATGATCGGCTGCCCCAAGCTCGACGAGGGCGACTACACCGAGAAGTTGACCGCGATCCTCCAGGCCAACGAGATCCGCAGCGTGACCGTGCTGCGCATGGAGGTGCCCTGCTGCGCGGGCATCGCCAACGCCGCCAAACAGGCGCTGATCAACAGCGGCAAGATGATCCCGTGGCGCATCGTGACGATCGCCACCGACGGCACAATTCTGGAGGAGTAACCGATTTCACCAACCGCAGCCACCCTGTGGACGCGGCATCACACACACACCAACAAGGAGAACCTCATGAGCGACATGTTCTGTTTCCAATGCGAGCAAACCGCGGGCGGCAAGGGCTGCACCCGCATGGGCGTCTGCGGCAAGAATCCCGAAGCCTCCAACCTGCAGGATGAGATCACGGCCGGGCTCGTGACCCTGGCGCGCGCCTTGGACGGCAAGCCCGCCTGCCCGTCGTGCGAGGCGCTTTTCATGGACGCGCTCTTCATGACCGTCACCAACGTGAACTTCGACCCGGCCGATCTGACGGCGATGCGCGACCGCATCCTCGCGGCGACCGCCACGGCGGGCGGGGCGCCGGCCTTCGCGCCCGAGAACCTCTTCCACGGCGACGCGGATGTCGTGTCGCTGCGTTCCACGCTGCTGTTCGGCCTGCGCGGCATGGCCGCCTACGCCGCCCACGCCCGCGTGCTCGGCAAGACGGACCCGGCCGTTTCCGCATGGTTCCAGAAAGGCATGAAGGCGCTCGGCGACGATCACTCGGTCGAGGAATGGCTCGGCCTGATCCTCGAGTTCGGCAAGGTCAACCTCGCCTGCATGGAACTGCTGGATGCGGCCAACACCGGGGCCTACGGCAATCCGGAGCCGACCCAGGTTGAGACCGGCCATCACAAGGGCCCATTCGTTGTGATCACCGGCCACGACCTGCGCGACCTCAAGATGCTGCTGGAGCAGAGCGCGGGCAAGGGCGTCAACGTCTATACGCACGGTGAGATGTTGCCGGCGCACGCCTACCCGGAACTCAAGAAGTTCCCGCAGCTCAAGGGCAACTTCGGCACCGCCTGGCAGAACCAGCAGAAGGAGTTCGACAACCTGCCGGGCGTCGTGCTCTACACCACCAACTGCCTGATGCCGCCCAAGCCCTCCTACGCCGGCAACCTCTACACCACGGCCGAGGTCGGCTGGCCCGGCGTCACGCACATCGCGGCGGACGCCAACGGCCACAAGGATTTCTCGGCCCTGATCGACCACGCCATCCGCCTCGGCGGCTGGCAGGAGGAGACCCAGGGCGCGCCGTTGATGACCGGCTTCGCGCACAACGCGGTGCTCTCCGTGGCCGACAAGGTGGTCGAGGCGGTCAAGGCCGGCGCGGTCAAGCACATCTTCCTGGTGGGCGGCTGCGACGGCGCCAAGCTCGGCCGCGACTACTACACCGAGTTCGTCGAGAAAGCGCCGAAAGACACGCTGATCCTGACGCTGGCCTGCGGCAAGTTCCGCTTCAACCACCTGCAAAGCCAGTTGGGCGACATCGGCGGAATCCCGCGCCTGCTGGACATGGGTCAGTGCAACGACGCCTATTCCGCGATCAAGGTCGCGGTGGCGCTCTCGCAGGTCTTCGGCTGCGGCGTGAACGACCTGCCGCTCTCGCTGATCCTCTCGTGGTACGAGCAGAAGGCGGTCTGCATCCTGCTGACCCTGCTGGCGCTCGGCATCAAGAACATCCGCATCGGACCTAGCCTGCCGGCTTTCGTCTCGCCCACCGTGCTCAACGTGCTGGTCGAGAAGTTCGGGCTCACCCCGATCAAGACGGCGGACGAGGACCTGGCGACGATCCTCAAAACCGCGTAGGCCGTCGGTCAAAGGAGGAGTTAGGATTTGGGAATTAGGAGTTGAGACGGGGTCTATCAGGGTTCCGCGTTCAACTCCTAACTCCTCATTCCTAACTCCTAATTCTTTTCAGCCGTAGATCGGCCCGAAGTTCTTGCAGGCGCGGTAGTCCGCGCCGATCGGATCGTCCACACCGAACAGACCCCAGACGTGCGGGCGGAAGGCCTGCTCCTCGGGCACGTTGGACATCGCGACAGGGATGCGCAGCATGGCCGCGAGCGTGATCAGGTCCGCGCCGATGTGGCCGTAGCTGATCGCGCCGTGGTTGGCGCTCCAGTTGTTCATGACGCTGTAGACGTCACGGAAGGCGCCCGTGCCGGTCAGGCGCGGCACGAACCAGGTGCAGGGCCAGGTCGGATCGGTGCGGGCCATCAGCTTCTCGGTCACGCCAGCAGGCAGATCGGTCGACCAGCCCTCGGCGATCTGCAGCACCGGGCCGAGCCCCTTGACGCGGCTGATGCGCGTCATGGTCATCGGCATGCCGCCCTCGGAGAGGAAGCTGGAGGAGTAGCCGCCGCCGCGGAAGTACTCGACATTGGCCGGTTCCCAGCGCGTCGCCTTGAGGCAGGCGTCCGCCTCCTTTTCGGTGATCTCCCAGAAGGGCTTCATCGCGGGCTTGCCCTTGACGCGCTGCTTGCCGGTGGCGTCGAGGCAGGCCGCACCGGAGTTCAGCAGGTGGATGAATCCGTTGGCGTTGAGCCCGGTCATGCGTTTGCCGGTCACGCGTTTGACCGCGTCCGGGCTCCAGAAGGTGCGCACGTCGGCAAAGATCTGGGCGCGGTTGGTCAGCAGATACATCAGCAGCATGCAGACGCCGTTGAGCGCGTCGTTTTCCGTCGCCACGATGTACGGCGCACGGATGCCGTTCCAGTCGAACGAGCTGTTGAGGAGCGCCTCGGAAAAGTCGCCGTTGGGCTTGTAGTCGGTCCACTGGCGCTGCCCCTGGAAGCCGGCCGCGAGGGCGTTGCGCCCGACCGCCTCTTCGCCGAAGCCCATCTCCGCCAGAACCGGGTTGCCGACCATCAGGTCGCGCAGGATCAGCGTCATCTTGATGACATACTCCCAGTCGGCGTCTTTGGCGGCGCGAGATTTCTGCAGCGCCTTCTTGTTCAGGTCTTTGCCCTCTTTGCAGAACGCCTTGGCCCACGCCAGCGCCTTCGCGTACTCGGCCTTGTCATAGATGCCCTCCGCGATGCGCCGGTCCAGTTCGCACATGTCGACGTTCTCGACGCGGATGCCGAGATAATCCTGGAAGACGTCCGGATCGACGAACGAGCCCGCGATGCCCATCGAAGAGGTGCCCACCGCGAGGTAGGACTTACCGCGCATCATCGCGACCGCCAGCCCGCCCTTGACGAAGCGCAGCAGCTTCTCCCTGACGTCGGCGGGGATCGAGGTGTCGGTGCGGTCCTGCACCTCGCGCCCGTAGATCCCATACGCCGGGAAACCGCGCTGTGCATAGCCCGCGAGCATCGCGGCCAGATAGACCGCGCCGGGGCGTTCCGTTCCGTTGAAGCCCCAGACTGCCTTGGGCGTGTGGGGGGTCGTGTCCATCGTCTCGGTGCCGTAGGCCCAGCAGGGCGTGACGGTCAGCGAGACGCCCACATTCTCGCGCTCGAACTTGGCGGCGCAGGCGGCGGCCTCGGCGCAGCCGCCGATGTTGGTGTCCGCGATGACGCACTGCACCGGCGAGCCGTCGGGATAGGTCAGGTTCTCTGAAATCAGCCGGGCCGCGCTCTTGGCCATGTTCATCACCTGGTCTTCCAGCGATTCGCGAACGCCGCGCCGCCGGCCGTCAATGATCGGGCGGATGCCCACCTTGGGAAAACCGTTGTCGCACCAGATTGTTCTGCTCATAAATCCGAACCTCCTTGAGTGGTCATAGGGTATCGCCCTTTCTGTTGAAAAGCAACCGCTCTTGAGAATCCAAATAATCTTGCCTGCCTGACGATATCGTGGATACAATGCCGGATAGTGATAAGTGGACACAAGGGTGGCCGAGCATTTTCAGCGGCTGCATGGGGCTGTGATGGGGTGATGATGCGCACCTCGACGGATTGTCGGGCGTGCTGAATGAAAGGCGGCGGTTATGATGCGTCATTCGATGGCAGGGCGTTGGGGTTCACGGTTTTTTCACATTCATGCCGGTGTGTGTACGCTCCTCTTCGCCGCTTTCGCGTTGACCGCCCCCGCCGCGACAGTCTACTGGTCCGGCGCCGGCGATGGCACCTCGTGGAGTGATGCCGCAAACTGGCAGGGCGGCACCGTGCCGAGCGGCGCATCGGACATTGCGTATTTCACGGTGCGTAACAACGGCATCCAACTGGACTATTCCGGGACCTTCACCCTCCGGCAGCTCTTCTTTTACGTGCCGACAACCCTCACCATCCCGGCGGGCTGCACGCTCTACCTGTCCAACTCGGGCGGTCCCGTGCTGGACGCCTTCGCCGACGTCACGGTGGCAGGTGCGGGCGATCTTTCACTGTCAACGTCTAGCGGCGTCAATTACGCCGATGTCCGGCCGGCGGCCGGCGTGACCCTGACGATCACCGCGCGCGTGACAGGCGTGGGCGGTGTGGAGAACAACGGTGCCGGCACCATCATTCTCGCTAACCCCCAGAACACCTATCCCGGACTGACGTACATCACGGTCGGCAACGGTGTGATCGAATTCCCTACGCTGGCGGATGCCGGCGTGCCTTGCGCGATCGGCGCAGGCGGCGGATTTTTGGCCACGGTGGCCAATGCACTCTTCCGTTACACGGGTACCGCAGCCGCCACGTCGGACCGCGCGTTTGCGATCAACAGCAGTCCCGTCGGATTCGAGCAGGCCGGCACCGCGCCCGTGACCCTCACGGGCACCGTCACGAACCAGACCAGCGGCACAAGCAGTTTTCGGCTGGTCAACGACACCGCGCTACCTGCCGTTTTCGCCGGACTTTTAGCCAATGGCGCTGGCACCCTCAATTTGCTCAAGGAGGGATCCGGAGTCTGGACGCTCACGACGCCGAACACCTATAGCGGTTTCACCCAGATTTCCGGCGGCACGCTCGAAGTGGACGCGGCCGGCACGCTCGGTGCCGGTCCTCTTTTGATCACCGGCGGGGCGACGCTGGCGCTCAACCCCTCGGCTTCCGCCAACTTCGCGCTGACGTTGCCCGCCGTCGCGGTCAGCAGCAGCGGACGAATCACCATCCCGGCCGCCGCTTCCGGCACCTCCACGCTCACGCTCTCCGGCCTGGCCGTTTCCAACGGCTTTCTGATCGTCGACGCGCCGAACGCCGGCACGTCCGCCAACCGTATCCTTGTCTCAAGCGGGCTCCCCGCTGGACCCGTCGGCTGGATCCGTCTTAACGGCGGCGGCGCGCAGTACGACGCCACGGAGGGCCTGAAGCCCGATACACCTGTCCCGTCCGCGCATATCGCGGCGCGCGGCGGCGTGATTCCGACGGCCCCGGGCGAGAACGTTGTGATCGACACCCCCGGCACCGCCGGGCCGGTCACGCTGGCCGCGCCCTTGACCGAGATCGGAGGCCTCTCACAGGAAGAGCCGGATGCAGCGGCATCGGTTGATTTCGCGGGCGGTGTCCTCGCCGCCAACCAGCTTGCCCTTTCGGCTGCTGGCGCAGCGCTGACCCTCACCAACGGCATGTTGACGGCCGCAGGCGTTTCGCCCGCCGTCACCAATATCTCCGGGCTCAACACTGTCACCACCGCGACCCTGACGGACGACGCCTCGTCTGGCATCTCCTCGGCGAAGACCTACACCCACGCGCTTGATTTCGGCGACCAGCCGGCGGCCACCGTCAACGGCGTGGCCTTCGCGCAGGTCACTACCGCCTCCGGCACCCTGTCGGGCACCCCCTACGGCTGGTCGGGGTTCCCCGCAAGCAAATACAACAACTTCGGAGACTGGACGAACACCGTCCCCGCATCCGCCACCGGCCTGCGCACCCTGCTCAGGGACATGCTCTATGACGGACGCGCGACAACCGTCAAGCTGACCGGACTTGTCCCCGGCACGGCGTATGAGCTGCGTCTCTATACCCGCAGTTGGGATGGCCTCGCCAGCACGACCGAGCGCACCGTGCTTTACGCCTTCTATCCCTCTGCAGACGCCGCGCCCGCCGCGCGGTTTGCCTTCGACAAGAACCACAACCTCCCGACCGTCATCATTTTCCGCTACGTCGCGGCCACACCGGAACTCACCATCGCGTCCACGGCGCTGAGCGTCACGTCGAACCCCTGGTCCGGCTTTTACGGGCTGACCCATGAGCTGCTCGCCGTTGCCGATCTGCCCGCCGGCGCGGCAACACTCGTGCTTGAAAACAAGAGCGCCGCCGCATTCACGGTCGCCGCCGCCGTCGCAGACAACGGTCGGCCGACCTCGCTGCTCCGCACCGGAAGCGGGCCTCTGACGCTCTCGGGCGCGGTCAGTCTCACCGGTTCAACGACGCTGGACGGCGCACTCACCCTTGCGCCGCCCGACGGGGTTGTCCAGACCTTCGGCCCCGTCCACGGGGCGGGTGGTCTTGTCAAGAGCGACGCCGGATCGGTTCGCTTGCAGAGCGCAAACGTTTACGCGGGGCCTACGCTCGTGCAGGCGGGAACCCTGTATGTCGCTGACTCCGCCGCGCTCGGTTCAGTCGCCGACGGCACCGCCGTTGCGCCGGGTGCCGCGCTGGCCCTCGCCGATGCCGGTGTCAACACCCTGACCATCAAAGAGCCCGTCACTTTCGCGGGGACAGGTCCCGATGGTCTCGGGGCGCTCCGCAACGACAGCGTTGCCCAGCAGCAAACCGCCTTCCAGCGTCTCACGCTCAGCGGTGATGCCACGATCGGCGGCACGGCGGCCACGCCGCTCATCCCCTTTGAAAACGGCAAAGGCAGTTTCAATCTGCGAAACGGCACGCTTGACCTGGCCGGCCACACGCTGACCAAGGCCGGTCCCGGCGCGTTTCTGCTCTCGTACTCCCGCCTGTTGAACGCCGCGCCGGGTGCCGCCGTCGATGTCGCGGGCGGCGCTCTGGGCTTGGACTACACGGCTGACCTCGGCGGATCGTCGGCCCAAACCCTGACCGTGCGCACCGGTGCCAATCTCGACCTGTACCGCGTATACGTTCCGCAAAGCTGGACCCTCGCGCTTGAGGATGGCGCGCACTTCTCGGCGCGCAGCAGCACGTCGCTCGCCGAGAACGTCTGGGAAGGCCCCGTCTCCCTGCTGGGCGGCCAGGCGCTGCTGGGCGGCGGAGGCAGCGGTACGATCGCCGGACCGGTCTCCGGCCCCGGCGGACTCGTCAAGTCGCGCGGCACGACCTACCTCCTGAACCCCGAAAACACGTACGCAGGCACCACCACAGTCACAAATGGCGTGCTCTACGCGGCCGCTGCGGGCTCACTGCCGGATCCTAGCCCCGCCAAACTCAATGTCCGCCAGAATGGCGCGCTGGTCGTGCGGTACGCAGACGATACCGCAACGTGGCCCCTCGCGTGGGGTGCGGCGGACGTCGACGTGATCGCCACCACCGCGATCTTCACCCAGAGTTCAGCAGCGCTGGGTTTCGATCCCTATTACGCCGACGCGACCTACGACGGCGATCTTTCGGGTTTCGGCCTCTCGAAATACGGGGGGAATACACAAACGCTCACCGGGGCAGTGAACGCGCCGGGACACCTCCGTGTCTACGACGGCGCGCTCGTCCTGGCGGGCGGCACGTACAATCTCCTCGGCACGTCCTCCCTTTATCCGGGCAATACCGGCTCGACCGCCTCGCTCGGCACTCTGAGCATCACCGGCGACACGCAGGTGATCGGCACCGACACCGGTTACAAAAAGCCTGTCACGTGGGTCTCCCCCGGTCACGTCGCCAATTCGCGCGGCGTCCTCAACATCCGCGACAACGCCTTTCTGCAAGGTCGTCTCTACGTCGCCGAAAACAGCGCCGGGGCCGGCGCCATCTACCAGACCGGCGGCACGTTCAACAACACTGCAGGCGCCGCCCAAGACGGACGTCTGGGCCACAGCGGCTACGGCTATTACCGGCTCGACGGTGGCACGGTCACCAACAAAGGGTATACGCAGCTCGGCGCCAACTCGTCCGGCATCGGCATCCTGCACCAGACCGGCGGCTCGTTTATCTTCAATAACGGAACTACCCCTGCTGAAGGTGTCGTCGGCACGTACTACGGCGGTACCCTCGCAACGCGCGGCGGCGCCGGCCTCTTCCACATCACCGGCGGCACCCTCGGCACCGGCAACACCCCCCTCGTGCTCGCCGAGTGGGACGGCGTGGGCAATTATGAAAATGGCTATTCCGTGCTGACCCTTGAGGGCGACGCACTGGTAAAAACGGCATATGTCAACATGGCCGACCGCAGCAGCGCCCCGGTCTCCGTGGTCAACCTCAATGGCGGCACGCTCCAGACGCAGTATTTGCGAAAGGGCAATCGCAACAATCCCGCCGCAGCCGTCGCGGCCGTCAATTTCAACGGCGGCACGCTGCGCGCCACGGCATCGGTGCCGCTCGCCGCTACGACCGGCGCAACGCTGCCCGACCTGACGGTCTTCGGCGGCGGCGCGGTGCTCGACACGGCCGGCTTCGATCCCTCGATCACCAATTCGATTAAGGCTCCAACCGGCTACGGCGTCACCGGCATCCGCGTCACGAACCCCGGCTCCGGCTATATCGCCCCGCCCCTGGTGAAGATCACCGGCGGCGGCGGGCGCGGCGCCACCGCAGTCGCCGAGATCGACCGCGCGGCCGGGACGCTCACCGCCATCCGCATGACCTCGCCTGGAATCGGCTATACCGGTGTTCCGACCGTAGAGCTACTGGGCGGCGGTTATCGGAACATCGCCTCGAACGGGCTCGTGACGATAGGTGCCGATCTCTCCGCCGGCGGTCTCACCAAGCGCGGAGCCGGCTCGCTCTCCCTGTCCGGCACGAACACCTGGCGCGGTCTCACCACCGTAGAAGAGGGTACCCTGATCGCCGCCATACCGGCCGCTCTGCCGGCCGAGAGCGCCCTGCTCATCAACGGCGGCACCCTCAGCTTGGCGGGACAGACGCTCACCAACGTCCAGGCCACGATCACCGCCGGCGGCATCTCCAGCGGCAGGCTGGTCACAACGGCGCTGCGCAAAGAAGGCCCCGGAGAGGCTTTCCTCTCGAGCGATCTTCAGCTTACGCCCGCCGCCGCGCCGCCCGCCTCCGCCGCCGTGCCCGGTCTCTGGGAAGGGGTCCTTTTCAACAAGTGGGACACCCTCACGCCCAATCCCAAGACCTCCGTCGTCCTCACCACACGCGCCGGCAACGGGCCCAAAGCCAGCAACGGCGTTTATGCGAACGGAAGCTGGGTCGGCAACAACCACACCTGGGTCTATTCCGGCTATCTCTGGAACCGCACCGAATCCAACGTCACATGGACCTGGCGCGGCACCTTTGACGATAACGTGATGCTCAAAATCGACCATACGCTCATCCTGAACACTGTAAACAGCGGCGCCACCGCCACCTACACCCTCAAGCCCGGCCCGCACGCCATCGAGATCCGTTTCGGCGACGGCACCGGCAGCGTCGGACCCGAAGCGACGATCACCAGCCTGGGCGGCCTCACCTACGACACCGGCGACGGGCTTGGCTTGCGCCTGCTTGCCGATCCCGGCGACGGCTCGCTGCTCACGGCCGACCTCGGGCCGGCCGCCCCGCTGCCGCCGTCGGCGCCTCTGCCGCCGGAGGTCGCCGCGAATGTCGGTGCCCTGGCCGCCGACTACTCGCTGGTGTATGCTTCGGACGTTCCTTTGTCGGGCGGCACCATCAACGGCTCTTCCGCCGGCTCGCCCTACGATATTGACAACAGTGCCGCCAACAGCAGCGCCTTCGACCGCGTGGCCTACTACCTTGAGCTGGTCACCGCCGGCGTCACCAACTGGGTCTGGGTGTCCTTTGATGCCCTCTCGCTCGACCGCACCCTGATCGGTTACCCGACCGTCTCCAAGAACATCATCATGCAGCAGCGGCTCGCCAACATGGACGTCCGCTCCAACGTCACCGGCATCAACGCGGTCACCGCCAGTCCGGCCGGCAACATTGAGTTCTGGCCCAACAACTATGGCCAGTCCGATGCCCTCGGAATCGGCGCCTCGTCCGCCACCGATAACACCGGCTTCGATTTCGGCGACAGCATCAGCGGCGCCCCCGTGCCCGCCGCCGGCCACGGTTCGATGCAGCTCCACAACGCCGAGGACGGCACCACGCTGTTTGCCCTCAGCAACTTCGGTTCAGGCAACAATACGCTCGGCATCGGCATCGGCAACCGGGATGTGCCGGACAGCGCACCGGACTGGACCTTCGCCGGCAACGGCGGCAGCTACAGCCGCCGCCGGCTCTACGTCTTTACGCGCGATGTCACGCCCGGCACCCAGCCGTCCGTGCCCCCTGTCGCCACCGTGGCCGAAGGCACGCTGCGCCTCGCCATGCCCTACGCCGGCCTCTACGAGGGCATGGTCCGCTCGGCATGGACCTCCAACACGCCCAACCCTCGCACCTCCGTGCAGCTCACCACCCGCGCGGGCAATATCCCGAAAGCTCACAATACCACGAGCGGCATCCCTGCCATCACCGATTTCTGGGCGGACAACAACCATACCTGGATCTATACCGGCTATCTCTGGAACCGCACAGCGGCGGATGTCTCGTGGACCTTTGCCGCCAGCTTCGACGATCACGCCTGGCTGATGATCGACGGGCAGGAGATCGTCCATAACATCAACAGCGGCTGGACACGTAAAACCGTGAGCCTCTCTCCCGGTCCGCACGCCATTGAGATCCGCTACAGTGACGGCTCCGGCAACGTCGGCCCCGTGCAGGCCGGGCTGCCGGGCGGCCTCTGCTATACGACGGTGATCGACTCGACCGACCCCGCCGACTATAGCGTGCTCACGGACCCGGGCGACGGCTCGCTGCTCACCACCCGCGCCGACGAGTCAGCCGGCGGCGCCTTCGCCGATGTGGTGTGGGACATCGCGGCCGGTGCGACCCTTGACTTGGGCGGCCAAACTTTCGCCCTCGATACCCTTCGCGGCGCGGGCACGCTCGCGAACGGCGTGCTCAGCGGCGGGAACACGGTGCTTTCGCCCGGCGGCGACGGCGCACTCGGCGTCATGACGTTGACGGGCATCGCGTTCGACGGCGCGGTGACATACCGAGCGGATGTCGGCCCCGGCGGCACGAGTGACCGCATTGTCGTGTCCGGCGCGCTCGACGTGTCGGACATGCGCGTCACCGTCAACAACCCCTCAGACCTGCAGCCGCAAGCCGCATACCTGCTGCTGCAGGCTGATGGCGGGCTGGACGGTCTGCCTGATGACAGCGCCTTGCCCGACAAGTGGCGCGTGCTCAGACAGGGTAAAGCTCTGGTGCTGCTCCGCCCCTCCGGGACATTGATGCAGCTCCGCTAGCACACTGTAAACCTATAATTGTCGTATAATGGCCGGTCTGCTATACTTCCTTCAAAACCTAAACGAAGGAGGGTTCATGGCACCACGGTATCGGGTCACGCTCACA
>Ga0123327_1003011_pt1 | contig 12634 bp, 9 predicted proteins | sample BioC13SIPDNA_4_FD_89701 | JGI IMG/M metagenome (GOLD analysis project Ga0123327, IMG submission 89701) | Anaerobic biogas reactor microbial communites from Washington, USA - Biogas_R1_B C13 SIP DNA | ecosystem: Engineered > Bioreactor > Anaerobic > Unclassified | place: Washington, USA...
ACACCATTGCTGGGCTTCGATGAAAATGAGGAAGGATTTGATGGCGAGACCATTAAGAACGGCTTGTATCAATATTTCCTTAATCATCAGGGTTCCGGACAGGTGATCTTAGTAGATAACCTTAATGTCATACCTCAAAACATAGATTTCAAAGCAAGAGGAGTTAATGTAATAACGTATCACAAGGACGAGAAGGACAGTCACGTATACGGTTTTATGCCGAGTTGGAGAAAAGATCTCCCGAAGGAGTCGAAATGAAATTATCTTACAAAAAATTATGGGTGAAACTGGTAGAGCAGGATATGAAAAAAACTGAATTTGCAAAGAAGGCAAAGATAAGCTCAGCCTCCCTCGCCAAGCTCGGTAAAGGTGCTAATGTCACGACAGATGTATTAGTGAAGATATGCGAAGAACTGAAGTGTGACATTTCAGATATTTGCGAAATAGTACCGGATGAGGCTGCGGAGGAAAAAAACTGATCGTGACATCCAAAGGAGTAAATCTATGAAAATCTTTGACAATGTCACGGATATAGTCCGGGACGATTTAAAACAGACGGTGAAGCGTGGCAGCAAGGTTTCCGTTGCCGCTGCATGCTTCTCCATGTACGCATATAAAGAGTTGAAGACGCAACTGGAGCAGGTGGACGAGTTCCGGTTCATTTTCACGTCTCCGACATTTATCAAGGAAAAGGCTGAGAAGCAGAAGCGCGAATTCTATATCCCGCGTCTCAGCCGCGAAAGCAGTCTGTACGGTACGGAATTTGAAATCAAGCTGCGTAATGAGATGACGCAGAAGGCCATCGCAAAGGAATGCGCAGATTGGATCAAGCGCAAGGCGACCTTTAAGTCCAATGTTACCGGCGAGAACATGGGCGGCTTTATGACTATTGCTGCTCCATCCGAGGAAGTAGCATATATGCCCATGAACGGCTTTACCACTGTTGATATCGGCTGCGAACGCGGCAACAACAGCTATAACATGGTCAATCGCATGGAAGCGCCGTTCTCCACACAGTATATGCAGCTTTTCGAGTCGCTTTGGAATGACAAGGATAAGATGCAGGACGTGACCGATGTCATCATTTCAAATATCAGTACGGCCTACACTGAGAACTCACCGGAATTCATTTATTTCATGACACTCTATAACGTGTTCAGTGAGTTCCTTGATGATATTTCGGAGGACGTTTTGCCGAATGAGGCGACCGGTTTTAAGCAGAGCAAAATTTGGAGCATGCTATATGACTTCCAGAGGGACGCGGTACTTGCGATCATCAACAAGCTGGAGAGATACAACGGCTGCATTCTTGCTGACAGCGTCGGTCTTGGTAAGACCTTCACTGCGCTGGCTGTTATCAAATATTATGAGAACAGGAATAAAACCGTCCTTGTCCTCTGCCCGAAGAAGCTATCGGAAAACTGGAATACCTATAAGGATAACTATGTCAATAATCCGATTGCGTCTGACAGATTAAATTATGATGTTCTTTTCCATACCGACCTTTCTCGTGCTGGTGGCTTTTCCAATGGGCTCGATCTCGACCGCCTGAACTGGGGAAACTATGATCTCGTGGTCATAGACGAATCGCATAACTTCAGGAATGGTGCTGGTACCCATGCCAACACGCAGGAGAACCGCTATGTGAAATTGATGGACAAGGTGATCCGTGCTGGCGTCAAGACGAAAGTGTTGATGCTGTCAGCGACACCGGTCAACAACAGATTCACCGACCTGAAAAATCAGCTGGCCATCGCCTATGAGGGGAACTCGGAATTTATCAATGAGAAGCTCGATACCAAAAAGCCGATTGATGAGATATTCCGTCAGGCGCAGAAAGCCTTCAATGCATGGAGCAAGCTCGATCCGGAAGCAAGAACGACGGACGCGCTGCTTAGGACACTGGATTTCGATTTCTTTGAAGTCCTCGATAGCGTGACGATTGCCCGCTCCAGAAAGCACATAGAGAAATATTACAACACGGAAGAAATCGGCAAATTCCCGCAACGCCTGAAGCCTATCTCAAGGCGTCCGAGCATGACCGATCTTTCGAGCGCCATAAACTATAACCAGATTTACGAGCAGTTGATGCAGCTGACGCTCGTGATCTATACTCCGTCAAACTATATCTTTCCGAGCAAGATGTCGAAGTACATCGACCTCACGCACAACAAAGGAAATAACCTTACGCAGAAAGGCCGTGAGCAAGGCATCCAGCGTTTGATGAGTATCAATCTCCTGAAGCGTCTGGAGAGCTCTGTTTATTCCTTCAATTTGACATTGAGCAGAATTCTGGCGCTGATAAAGAGCACCATCTCAGCCATTGACAGCTTTGAGAAAAACGGAAAAGCTGATCTGGATATGTATGAGGCTTCTGACAGCGATTTTGATATTGATGACGAGAATAACGATTACTTCACCGTCGGCAAAAAGGTAAAGATTGACCTTGCTGATATGGACTATAAAACATGGCGTGATGAGCTGCAGCGCGATGCGGATACGCTTGAGCTGCTGACGCTTATGATCGCCGATGTTACACCGGAACATGATCTGAAGCTGCAGACCTTGTTGCACCTGCTGGATGAGAAAATGAAGCATCCTATCAATGAGGGCAACAAGAAGGTGCTGATCTTCTCCGCGTTCTCCGATACGGCAGAGTATCTGTACGATCAGGTGTCTGCCTACATGAAATCAAACTATGGTCTGGATACAGCGGTTATTACTGGAAGCATTGACGGACGGACTACCATCAAAGGCCTGAAAGCCACGCTCAATAATGTGCTGACCTGCTTCTCGCCTATATCAAAGAGCCGTGATGTTCTGATGCCGGGCAGTACAAAGGAAATTGATGTCCTGATTGCTACGGACTGTATTTCAGAAGGACAGAACTTGCAGGACTGCGACTATCTGGTGAATTACGATATTCACTGGAATCCTGTACGCATTATTCAGCGCTTCGGTCGAATTGACCGTATCGGCAGCAGGAACCAGTATATTCAGCTGGTGAACTTCTGGCCGGACATGACGCTGGACGACTACATCAACCTTAAATCTCGCGTGGAGACCAGAATGAAAATCTCCGTTATGACCTCGACCGGAGACGATGACCTGATCAATCCAGAGGAAAAAGGCGACCTCGAATACAGAAAGCAGCAGCTGAAGCGTCTGCAGGAAGAGGTCGTGGATATTGAAGATATGTCCACGGGTATTTCCATCATGGATCTGGGACTAAATGAGTTCCGGCTTGACCTGCTGGAATATATAAAGACGCATGACCTTAGTACTAAGCCGAAGGGACTGCACGCGGTAGTTCCGGCCACGGAGGAGAATCCGGAGGGCGTGATCTTTGTCCTACGGAACATCAATAACAGTATCAACATTGATAACCAGAATCGCATTCACCCGTTCTACATGGTGTATATCGGTGTAGACGGAGAAATTGTCTGCGACTACTTGAATCCGAAGAAGCTGCTGGACACCGTCCGGTTGCTGTGCCGAGGAAAGTCTGAACCGATTTTGACACTGTGCGAGAAATTCAACAAGGAAACTGATGATGGAAGGAACATGGAGGAAGTGTCGCAGCTTCTCTCCGATGCGATAAATTCCATTATTGATGTAAAAGAAGAAAGCGATATTGACAGCCTGTTCTCCGCTGGCGGGACTTCTGCCCTGATGTCGGAGATCAACGGGCTGGATGACTTTGAGCTTATTTGCTTCTTAGTAGTGAAATGAGGAGGTGCATCCGGTGATTGGATTACCGAAGAGCACGGAGTTTAACCGGCGCATCCCGAAGCAGAAGTTCTATGAGAACATTTCTGTATCGCCGACGTTAAAGCGAGTGTTCATAGATCAGATCAAGGTGATCTACTGGCGCAACAAAGTGGCCACTACGACCATGAATCTTGCCGCCGGTGAAACCGTAACAGAGCTGGAGATATTTGAGGTAAAGCTAAACGGGCAGCAGCTTGAAGAATCCGTCCTCCGGCAGATTGATAAAGAGATACCTTATCACATTCTGTTCCTACTGGAATACGATGGAAAGTATCAAGCGTGGACGGCCTACAAAGAGGCTGCGGCCTCCGGGTCAAATGCTTTTAAGGTAGGCACCTACTATCACACAGACTGGCTCCCGGAAGACGAGCTGCCACTGAAGGTGGAAGGTCTGAGTGTCGATAAGGTTTATGAGAATTTTGTGCGGCAGATCGCCGGTGACGCGCTCCGTTCCGAGACCGGCAAGACTGAGTCACTGAAGGAATCTGTGGAGCGGGATAACCGCAGACAGGAGCTGGAAAAGCAGATTGCAGCACTTCAAACGAAAGTCCGTAAAGAAAAGCAGCTGAATAAACAGGTGCAGCTGAACGCGGAGCTAAAGAAACTGAAAAAAGAACTGGAGGTGCTGGGTAATGGATCATGATCAAGAAGTTCGAAAAATCCTTGCAGGAAGAACTTCTTCTGGCACGATAAGGAGCAGAGAAAGTAATACTGTTGAGTTCAAACAGTCTTTCAATAAAGGAAATACTGCAGCTTATGCTAAAACGATGGCTGCTTATGCAAATAACAGTGGAGGATATATTATCTTCGGCATCACAGACTCGCCAAGAAAAATCGTAGGCCTTAAAAATGATAACTTTGAAAACTTGAAGCAGGAAGTATTTACTGACGCCATAAACGCCCTTTTCTCACCTGCTATAGAATGGGAAATGGGGGCAATTGTTCTGGAAGAAGAAAAAGAGGATGATAACGGTGTCATTATTACAGAGCGAAAGAAAATCGGCTGGATATATACAATCGAGTCTGAAATAAAGCCCGTGATCGCTCAAAAGGATAACAGCAGCGAAAGTATAACAGCTGGAGATGTATTTTATCGTTATCGGGCGAGAAACGGAAAAATAAAGCCTGCCGAGATGGAGCGGATTATATCGGATCGCATAAATCGAGAACGAGAAAATTTGCTTCGCGTCCTTGAGGTGATACGCAAGAGCGGGACTGCCAATTTGGGTATTGTAAATTATAGCGACGGAAAGTTTTCAACTCCGTATGGTGTGGATGTTGCCTTTGATAGAAAACTGGTCACTCAGGTTTTGAAGAAAGCAAAGTTCATAAAGGAAGGGAGCTTCAACGAGACGGATGGTATTCCGGTTATAAAGGTCACGGGTAATATTGATCTGGCAGAGGAAGTTCCTGTTCCTGAAGGGAATCCAGACGATACTCATCCGTATATTCAGAAGCAGATGGCTGAAAAGCTGGGAATCAGCACGCAGGATTTATACGCACTTATTTGGTACTTTAAGATGAAGGAATCAAAAAAGTATCATCTGGAAATAACCGTCTCAAAGAGCAGCAAGACACACAAGTTTTCAAACTTTGCGCTCGAGTTTCTACAAGAGAAACTAAATGAGCTTGCTGGAAATGAAGCAGAGTTTGAAAGAATAAGGATGGCTTATAAGAACAGAAACAAGCAGGAGGATAAAGCTAATGGATAAAATGAGAATGGAGTCAGTTGACATGACCGAGAGGAACATTGACAGGATTGCAGACCTGTTTCCAAACTGCATCACAGAGGCCGTGGATGAAGAGCGCAGCACTCCCGACAAAAAAGTCTATAAGAAAGTCGTGAATTTCGACATGCTCCGCCAGATGCTTTCCTGTGATGTGCTGGAGGGTGACGAGGCCTATGAATTTACATGGGTTGGCAAGAATGCGGCCATCGTCGAGGCTAATAAGCCTATCCGAAAGACACTGCGTCCTTGCAAGGATAAAAGCGTGAATTGGGATACAACAGGGAACCTTTATATTGAAGGCGACAACCTTGATGCGCTCAAGCTGATGCAGGAAAGTTATCTCGGAAAAGTCAATTTGATATTTATTGATCCGCCATATAACACTGGCAGCGACCGCTTTGTATATCCTGATAGCTATGCTATGGATAGGGAGGAATACGAGGACGAAATTGGTCTGTATGATGATGAAGACCACAAGTTGTTCGCTGAGAACAATGCGGCAAACCCAAGGTTTCATTCTGCATGGTGTAGCATGATGTATTCCAGATTAATGCTTGCCCGCAATCTTTTGTCTGATGATGGAATAATTTTTATCACATTGGATGACGGAGAAAATGCAAATGCAAGGAAGATTTGCAACGAAATCTTTGGAGAGGCTAATTTTGTAGCTGAGTTTGTATGGGAGAAAAAGAAAAAGCCATCATTCTTACATCGGAATGTTGGTAAACTGTTCGATTATGTTTTGTGCTATGCAAAAAAGGCTGATTGCACAACGGCATTTTCCGTCGAAAAAACAACGGAAGGAAAAAAATATCCGGTTAACAATGCTGGAAATGGCCGCACGACATTGGTGTTTCCTCCAAAATCTGTTCGTTTTGCGACTAAGGATGCTGAATTTGAACCTCAGGATATGTCGGAGGGAAATATCTACACCGTTCTGAAGAACAAGGTTGTAGTGCATGATTATTATAATCAGACGGAAATAATCCTTGATGGCGAATGGCGTTACTCGCAAGCGAAGATTGATGAAATCATTCGTAACGGTGAAGAACTCTACATCAGTAAAGTGCCTTTTAGACCGAACCATATTAAGAGCGGTGGAGAAATCAAGAAGATGAAAAACATGCTTTCCCCGACTCACTATGGGTGTGCCACAAACGAGGATGCAACTAAGGAAATAATCGATTTATTTGGCTTCACGGCATTTGATACTCCAAAGCCGGTTATGCTTGTAAAGCTTCTTGTGGAGGCAACAACCTATGACAATAAAGATGCCATCGTGCTTGACTTCTTTGCCGGGTCATCGACAACTGCCGAAGCTGTTATGCGTGTTAATGCGGCAGACGGCGGTCATCGCAAATTCATAATGATCCAGCTTGATGAGAAGTATGACGAGAAATCTGAAGCATACAAGAAGGGCTACCATACAATTGCCGAAACTGGGAGAAAGCGGATTTGTCTTGCTGGAGAAAAAATCGCAGAAGATGTACAGATGACTTATCCGGATTTAGATGTCGGTTTCAGAACATTCGCTCTCGATGAGAGCAACATGAACGATGTGTATTATTCTGCCGGTGAATACCATCAGGATATGCTCTCGCTGTTAGAGTCCAATGTAAAATCGGATCGTTCTGACCTCGATCTGCTGTTTGGCTGCCTTCTTGAGTGGGGCTTGCCTCTGTCTATGCCGTACACATCAGAGCAGATTGAAGGCTGCACGGTACACACCTATAACGATGGTGATTTGATTGCCTGCTTTGATGAGAACATTCCGGATTCTGTTATTAAAACTATCGCCAAGCGTCAGCCGCTCCGCGCAGTTTTTCGCGATAGCAGCTTCGATGGAAGCCCGGCAAAGATCAACGTAGGGGAGATTTTCAAAATGTTGGCACCGGATACGAGGATCAAGGTGATTTAAACGAGGAGGTGCCTATGATGTGGGTGATACGTGCCGGACAGAACTCCGGATTCTATGACAAATATTTGAGAACGAGCCGTGTTTATATTCCTTGGGACGGGTATAAGTTCGACTTGTCATCAATCAAAGAGCGAGCCGATTTTAGAGCCGTTGTTGAAAAAGAAAAAAAGACGGATAACCGGACTTCGGTCTCTAATTGGGCGGGGCAGCTCTTTACCTTTACACAGGAAATACAAACGGGCGACTATGTGCTGATTCCATCAAAAGGAAGCAGAAACTACTGCCTTGCCAAGATTACGGGCGCGTACAGCTTTGATGAAAAAGAGCCGGATAAACTGTATCATTCACGTCCAATAGAGATTTTACTGAAGGATATACCAAGAGACATTTTTTCACAGTCAGTTATCTATTCTCTGGGTGCTTTCAGAACGATTTTTAGGGCAAAGCATGAGGATGAAATTATGAATACTATAAAGAAATGGAAGGAGGCGCACAGATGAGAATTCAATACAAACATCAAAAATTCCAAGCTGATGCTGCCAAGGCGGTCGTGGATGTTTTTGCAGGCCAGCCTTATCTGACGCCTACCTATATGATGGATAGAGGAACCGGTATGTTTCAGATTGGATTGAATGAGGAACGTGATTATACCGGTTGGAGTAACCAGAAGATTGTGCCGGAGCTTTCCGATCATCTGATTCTGGAGCATATACAGAAAATTCAGCGTACAAATCAAATCCAGCCGTCTTCCAAGCTGGAAGGCCGCAGCGACGGTTTCAATCTCACCATCGAGATGGAGACCGGTGTTGGCAAGACTTATACCTATATCAAGACAATGTATGAGCTGAACCGCGCCTATGGCTGGAGTAAGTTCATCATTGTGGTTCCGAGTATCGCTATACGTGAGGGCGTGTATAAGTCCTTCCAGATGACACAGGAGCACTTTGCGGAGGAGTACGGAAAAAAGATCCGCTTCTTTATCTATAATTCTGCACAGCTCACGGAGATTGACCGCTTTGCTTCGGATAGCTCTATTAATGTCATGATCATTAATTCGCAGGCGTTTAATGCCAAGGGAAAAGACGCAAGGCGTATTTATATGAAGCTGGATGAGTTCCGTTCCCGCAGGCCGATTGACATCATTGCGAAGACGAATCCGATTCTGATCATCGACGAGCCACAGTCTGTGGAAGGTAAGCAGACAAAGGAGCGCCTGAAGGAATTCCAGCCGCTGCTCACGCTCCGCTATTCTGCGACGCACAAGTCAGACAGCATTTATAACATGATTTATCGGCTGGACGCGATGGAGGCGTACAACAAGCGTCTGGTCAAGAAAATTGCCGTCAAGGGTATCACAGAGACTGGCAGCACAGCCACGGATAGTTATCTCTATCTGGAAGGTTTGAATCTTTCCAAGGGTGATCCGACTGCGACACTGCAGTTTGAGGTCAAGATGGCCAGCGGCACACCGAAGAAAAAGAGCCGTGTCGTAAAAATCGGAGATAATCTCTACGACTATTCCGGCGGGCTGGAAGAATATAAAAACGGCTTTGTGGTCAAGCAGATTGATGGCCGTGATGATTCCGTGGAATTCCTGAACGGCATCAAGATTTACGCCGGTGATGTGATGGGCGCGGTCGATGAAGACCAGCTGCGCCGTATTCAGATCAGAGAGACAATCTTGTCGCATATTCAGAGAGAACGTCAGCTCTTCTATAAGGGCATCAAGGTGTTGTCCCTGTTCTTTATTGACGAGGTTGCAAACTACAGAGAGTATGATGCTGCAGGTCAGCCGGTAAATGGAAAGTACGCCAGAATGTTTGAAGAGGAATACGAGGATATTGTCGGAAATCTTCAGCTTTCCATTGGCGAAGATGAATACATCAAATACCTGAATAGTATCAAGGCTTCAAAGACGCACGCGGGATATTTCTCCGTGGACGGAAAAGGCAAAATGATAAACTCCAAGGTCGGTCGTAAAGAAACCACTTCGGATGACGTCAGCGCCTATGAGCTGATTATGAAGAACAAGGAGCTACTTCTTGATCGAGATCCGAAGAAGTCTCCAGTGCGCTTTATCTTCTCACACTCTGCTCTGCGTGAAGGCTGGGATAATCCTAATGTATTCCAGATCTGTACGCTGAAGCAGTCCAGCAGTGATGTTCGTAAGCGTCAGGAAGTAGGCCGTGGCCTGCGTCTTTGCGTCAATCAGGACGGTGAGCGTATGGATACCAATGCGCTCGGAAATGACGTTCATAACGTGAATGTTCTGACGGTTATCGCCAGCGAGAGCTATGATTCCTTTGCCAAAGGACTGCAAACTGAAATGGCAGATGCCGTCGCTGACAGACCGCGTGCTGTTACAGTTGATCTTTTCGTTGGCAAGGTTATCAAGGACGATAAGGGTAACGAGCAGGTTATCGATCAGGACACGGCTTCTGCAATCCACTACGATATGATCGTCAACGGCTATATCGACCGCAAGGGCATCCTGACTGATAAATACTACGAGGATAAAGCAAACGGAGAAATCAAGGTCGCAGAAGAAGTAGCTGACTCTGCAGCCTCGGTGATTGAGATTGTCGATTCTATCTATGATGCCCGTAGCATGCAGCCTGAGAATGCCCGCAGCAATAACGTCGAGCTTCAGGTCGATGAAGAGAAACTGGCTATGCCGGAATTCAAAGCGCTGTGGTCAAAGATCAATGCTAAGTCCGTATATGTTGTTGATTTTGATACCGACGAGCTGATTAAGAAGTCTATCGCTTCCCTTGACTCCAAGCTGCGCGTTTCAAAGATTTATTTCCGGGTAGAATCCGGTGCTATGGATAACATCAAGTCCAAGGAGGAGCTGGTTTCCGGAGCATCTTTCGTAAAAGAAGAGTCTGCCAGCTACGGTGTGACCATCACGGCAAACTCGAATGTAAAATATGACCTCATCGGAAAGCTGGTGGATGAGACCGGCCTTACCCGTAAAGCAGTTATTGCTATCCTTCAGGGTATCCAGCCGCATGTGTTTGACCAGTTTAAGGATAATCCGGAGGAATTTATCGTCAAGGCAGCTGCGTTGATTAACGACGAAAAGGCCACAGCCATTATCGAGCATATCACCTACGACGTGCTGGATGAGCATTACGGTATGGATGTTTTCACCGATCCTACCATCAAGGGCAAACTGGGCGTAAATGCTATGAAGGCAAAGAAGCACTTGTACGACCATATCGTCTACGATTCCTCGAACGAGCGAGACTTTGCCACAGACCTTGATACGAACACAGACGTTGCGGTTTATGTGAAGCTGCCGGATGGATTTTATATTTCCACGCCTGTCGGTCACTACAATCCGGACTGGGCGATTGCTTTCTATGAAGGCAAGGTAAAGCACATCTACTTTGTGGCAGAGACAAAAGGTTCCATGAGCTCGATGCAATTGCGCCTGATTGAGGAGTCCAAGATTCATTGCGCAAGAGAACACTTTAAGGCCATCTCCAATGGGAATGTGGTATACGACGTGGTCGACAGCTACAAGTCCCTGTTGGAGAAGGTAATGAAATAAAAAAACAGCGAATTCTGGTGTTAATTGGAGGGTAATATGGACGGAAATTCTGATGAAAAAAAGGTCTGGGGGATTCATACCCAGAATGACAGTCTATTCCTGAATAAGGATTTAATCGCGATTGGCTGGAGAGATTTTGGTGATCTTACAAAGGTCGAGGCAAACCGAGATGCTTTTAAGGCTCATTATGTTGAGGCATACCCGGATTCCAAGAAAGGCCAAATTGCAAATGGTGCCGGTATGCTTTACAGGTTTATCCATGAGGTGCAGATCGGCGATTATGTGGTATTTCCGTCCAAAACTGATAGGAAGATAAATATTGGTACAGTTGAAGGTGATTACTTCTTTGAGGATAACGACGGAGAGTATGTACAGCGTAGAAAAGTAAAATGGCTCAAGCATATACCTCGTCTCAGCTTCTCACAGGGTGCGCTATATAGCCCTCTGTGTTAGTATAGCAGTAATCACTTGTACTGCTATACTTTTCAGTTATTAGTGGTACTGAAAGGGGAAAGCAGATGCTTACTGAGAAGGCAAATGCAATCTGCCTACTACGGATTTTAACCGAATACTCGGATGAACGACATATCCTTCCGATGCGAGAGATCATAGCAAGAATGACATCTGACTACGGTCTCTGTCCGGATCGCCGGACTATATACAGCTCGGTCGCGGTACTTATGGACCTTGGTTACGATATCTCTACCTATGAGGATAACGGTGTTGGTTATTATCTCAAGCAGCGGTTGTTCGAACCGGGTGAGGTGCGGCTTTTGATGGATGCAGTCTACTCGTTTCCGTGTTTGCCGTCAAAGCATACCGAGGATTTGATTGAAAAGCTGCAAAGACCTTTAAGTATATATGAGCGAAAGCGCTTCAAGCATCTGACCATAGCCCATCCGGAGATGAAGACTCCAAACAGACAGGTGTTCTGGAACATAGAACAGCTCGATGAGGCAATATCTAAAAAAGTAAAGGTGCAATTTACATATCTGCACTATGACCTCAGCAAAGAGCTTGTCCCACGTCGCGAAGAGAAATATACGGTCAACCCCTACGGCATGGTGTTCAACAATGAAAATTATTACCTTGTCTGCGTAAAAGACAACAAGGACAAAGTGAGCATGTACCGCATTGACCGGATGAGGGATATAGAAATTACAGACTGTGAGCTTGACCCCCGAGAATCAGGATTTGACCCAAAGAAATCGACTGAACAGGCGGTATATGCCTACTCAGGCGAGCCTGAACTTGTTGTGATGATCTGCAAACGTAGTGTTCTTGACCACGTTATAGACAAGTACGGTACGGATATTCATATTCGAGAAATAGATGGCGAAAACCTTGAAATATGCTTTACTGTCTCCCCTAACGGCGTAAAGTTCTGGGCGCTACAATACTTACCCTATGTAGAGGTCATTTCACCGCAATGGCTGCGGGATGAGATAATCGAGAGCGTAAAGGAAAATCCGTATTTATAGCTAAACAAATGGGGGGTAATTTTATGTCCGGTGATTTTGGCCCGTATGGAAAAGAGCTTGACGGTTATGTGCATTATATGCAGGCATTTAATGAAACTCAAAAGGGTGGCGGAGGTGGTCGGAAACCACCGTCTAACAGCGGCTGTCTAACATCAATTATCTTGGCACTCGGCGTGAT
>Ga0123327_1003017_pt1 | contig 12616 bp, 10 predicted proteins | sample BioC13SIPDNA_4_FD_89701 | JGI IMG/M metagenome (GOLD analysis project Ga0123327, IMG submission 89701) | Anaerobic biogas reactor microbial communites from Washington, USA - Biogas_R1_B C13 SIP DNA | ecosystem: Engineered > Bioreactor > Anaerobic > Unclassified | place: Washington, USA...
ACGAGGTGACCGATCCGGGCCATCGGCACCGGTCGCACTGCGTGGGCTTCTGTCCGGGCGATCGGATCACGGCGGAGGACACGCCGGAGTACAGCGCGGGCGTTCGCAAGGCGATCGAAAAGCGTCACGCGGCTGGTTCGACCACGAGTTGCACGCTCGATCTGGCGTGGGACGCCCAGATGCTCGCCCGGCTGTACGATCCGGGCAAGGCGATGGAATTGCTCAAGACGTTCTTTGCCAATCACGCGCTGGGCAATCTGCTGGTATGCCTCTGCCAGTGGCGGGAAGACGGCGGACTGCGGTGGTTCGGCGAGAAGAAGATCTACCAGATCGAGGCGGGGCTCGGGGCGATGGCGGCGATCACGGAGATGCTGCTGCAGGATCGGCGGGATCTGATCCGGCTGCTGCCGGCGTTGCCTTCGGCATGGCCGGAAGGGCAGGTGAGCGGGCTGCGGACGCGGAATGGCTTTGAGGTGGACCTGACCTGGCGGGAAGGCAGGCTGGTGGAGGCGCGGCTGCGATGTGCTCGCGGCGGAATCTGCCGCGTCAAGTGTTTCACCGGCCAGCGGCTGCAAGTGCTCGGTCTCGAAGGTCGGATCAAGACGACGCATAAGGATGACGAGGTCCGCTTTGGGGCGGAAGCGGGACGAGAATACCTCGTCAAGCCGATGTAGGGCGCGTTGTCCCGACGCACCACAACAGCCAACGAAGGTTCACGTCAAGATCGCGACGCTGTCGCGTTCGACGATGTGGCCGTGGAGGATCGCGGGAGGAAGCTGTTGGTGCGGCTGGGCCATTTTGGCCAGCAGCATCTGGGCGGCTTTGGCGCCCATCGCGGTGCGGATCATCAAGGTGGCGCGATAGAGGCGCGAGTTGCTCCAATTCCTGAAGAAACACTTGCCGTTGCCGGTGGATCGGGAAGAATGTCTCCTGCGAATGAGCGCGATTCGAGGAGACGGATGGTGATGGCAGGCGAAGGCGTTCGAGAACTGGCGAGGCGGGTGGCGGAGATCGCGGCGGGTGAGGCCAACGCACAGCGGCGACGGCTGTGGCGGGCGCATAACAGCCTGCGAAAGGTCGAGCGGGCGCCGGTGATGTGCCGGCCGTGCGGAGCATGGGTCGAACTGGTGCCCGAAGAGAGCCTGCAGGCGGTCGATCCGCTGGAGCGGCACGTCGAGCGACAACTGCGGATGCGGCTTTTGAAGCACTGGGTGGGCGACGACGAGGTGTTCGAGCCGTGGGTGGAGGTCGAAGCGGTGCATGCCGGGCCGGACCGGCCGACGATGTGGGGAGTGAATATCGAGACCAAGCGAACGGGCGACCGGCACGGTGCGTTTGAGTTCAAGCCGGAGATCCGGGATGAGGCGGACATCGAGAAGCTCCGCGTGCCGCGGTGGCAGATTGACGAGGCGGCGACGCGGGAGCGCCGGGACCGGGCGGAAGAGCTGCTGGAGGGGACGTTGGGGGTTCGGGTGGTTTACGGGCGGCTTTCGGGGGCTCCGCTGGCGTACTGGGGAGCGTATCTTCGCGGGCTCGAGCAGATGATGTACGACTGTATCGATCGGCCGGAGTGGTTCGGGCGGTTCATGAGGTTCATTGGGGAGGCCCACGTTGAGCATCTGGAGGGTCTGGAGGCGGATGGACATCTGACCGCCAATGCGGTGGGTGGACTGAATAAGGCGCCCCTGGTTTGCGAGGACCTGCCGGAGAGCGGCGGTGACGGCGGGAGTATGGGGCTGAAGGACCTTTGGTGCGAAGCGGATTCTCAGGAGTTCTGCCTGGTCTCGCCGGGGCAGTGGGAGGAGTTTCTGCTGGAATACCAGTTGCCGATCTTCGCGAGGCACGGGTTGGTGGCCTACGGGTGTTGCGAGTCGCTGGTGGGCAAACTGGAGATTCTGCGGCGGCGGCTGCCGAATCTGCGGCGGGTGACGGTCTCGCCGTGGTCGGATCTGGCCTACTCAGCCCAGCAGTGCGGGCGGGAGGTGGTGATGCAGATCCGCCCCTCGCCGACCGAGGTGTTGATGACGTTCGACGAGGAGCAGATGCGCAAGGACCTGGAGGGCAAGGCGAACGTCGCCGGCGATACGATCTACGATTTCTGTCTGCAGGACATCGAGACGGTGGGCGGCAATCCGGAAAAACTACGGACTTGGACCCGGATCGCCCGGGAGGTCGGGGAGAGCCGGAACCGGCGGTAGGCCGCCCCGGGTGAGCCGCTACGGGGGGCGGGGAAAAGAAGCGAAAGAACCATATTGACATGAATTCGGGGATCGGTTATGCTGAATGCAACAAAGTGCAACATTTCCTGCAACCTTTGGGCCAAGTGGCTATGGCGAATGTCCGGAGCAAGAAGACTTCGATCTACACGCTCAGCGAAGAGTTGGGGCTCTCGCCGGCGACGGTTTCGCGGGCGCTGAACAACCATCCGGCGGTCAGCGCCACGGTCCGGGCCAAGGTGCAGCAGGTCGCCGACCGGTACAAGTACAAGCCACGATTTGTAAGTAATAAAGTCACTAATATTTGCGTGCTGATTCAGCAGTATGACGAGCATCCGCTGGATTTCGGGGCGTTCCTGTCGCAGACGCTGGAGGGGATTGCCCAGTACTGCCGGCACGAGGACGTGGAGATGAGTCTCTACAGTTCGGGGATTCACGAGCTGAACGAGTGCGACCTGGTGCGGGAGTTGCGGCGGCGGAACGCGGATGGGGCGGTGGTGCTGCGGGCCAGCAACCAGAGCGAGTACCTCGTTCAGTTCGACGGGCAGCGGTTTCCGTATTTCTGCCTGTTCAACAACGATGACCGGCCGTCGGAGCGGGTGCTGTTGATCGACGACGAGCAGTTGGCGTATCGGGCGGTCGAGCATCTGATCGGGCTGGGGCATCGGCGGATCGGGATCATGGTCAGCACGGCCGACCGGCACACCGGGCGAAGCCGCTGGGAGGGTTACCGGCGTGCGTTGCGCGAGCACGGGATCGAGGAGGATGACCGGCTGGCTGCGACGGCCGACGCGACTCGCCATCGGGGTGACCTGGTGTTCGGGGCCAGCGCGATTGAAGAGCTGCTCGCCCGGTTTCCCGACATGACGGCGGCATTCGCCACGAGCGAGTACATCGCCCGCGGGGCGTTGGCGTGGCTGTACGATCACGGTGTGGCGGTGCCGGATCGGATATCGCTGGTGGGTTTCGACGATTTTCCGGAGACGGCGTACACGTGTCCGCCGTTGACCACGGTGCGGATTCCGTACCTGGAGTTCGGCTATGAGGCGGCGCGGCAGGTCCACCGGCTTTGCCGCGGGCTGGAGGTGCTGCTGACCGATGAGACGCGGGACAAGCTGCGGTGCGACCTGGTGACGCGTAAGAGCACGGGAGGGGTGGGGAATTGTTGATGGCTGATTGTTGATTGTTGATTTGGGATGGATGCGGATATGAATCGCCACACGGCCTCTTCGACCAATTCGAAATTCGAAATTCGAGATTCGAAATCGTTCACGTTGATCGAGTTGCTGGTGGTGGTGGCGATCATTGCCGTGTTGGTGGCGATGCTGTTGCCGGCGCTGCAGCAGGCCCGCGAGGAGGCCCGGCGGACGCAGTGCCAAGCCAACTGGCACCAGATCGGGCTGTTGGCGGCGAGTTATCAGGCTGACCATCAGGACCGGATGCCGTATCTCCGGACGGATGGTTTCTACCCTTACGGTCTCTATGACTTTAACTACAATCGGGATGCGGGGTTCGGGTGTTTCCGCGGGTACGTACCGGCGGAGTGGGTTGACTTCAAACCGGACTACGATCCTCAGAACGCGATGGGGCGTGGGATATTCAGCGACCCGGCGGGGATACCGGGCGTGGGGCCCGGCAACTTCCTGAACGTGATGTACATTCTGGTCTTTACATGTTCCGACAGCGCGCCGCCATGGGGACCGACGACGTACACGTCGACGTGGCCCAACCCGACGGCGAACTACCAGGACAATCCCTCCGGCACGGCGATGGGCGTGTGCGACGTGTTCATGGCGGGCGGCAATCCGTATGCGTCGCTGCCGTATGTCCCCAGCGGGCACGGCGGCGAAGGGGTGAACATTCTGCGGCTTGACGGCCACGTGATCTGGCGACCATACGCGGATTTCGAGTGGGTGGGCGCCAGCACCAACGAGCCGTGGATCGGGTATAAAAGGGCGTTTAACGACTGATCGAGAGGGTCATGCAGCGCAGGACGCGAAGAGTCTCGGGCTTCACGCTGATCGAACTGCTGGTGGTGGTGGCGATCATCGCGGTGCTGGTGGCGATTCTGCTTCCGGCGCTGCAGTCGGCCAGGGAGCAGGCGCGGGTCACTTCGTGCGGCACGCAGCTTCGGCAGATCGGGACGGCGTGCACGATGTACGCGGGTGACGAGCGGGACTGGTATCCGCCGTCTTATGACGCGGTTGGGAACGCGTGGGCGCGGATGCAGCACATCTACGGCGGGTATCCGCAGGGGTTCGGGCTGCTGACGCCCGGTTACGTGCCGGACCACCATCTGTTTTTCTGCGAGCCGTACAGCAACATGGCTTTTCCGACGTCGTCGAGCGCGTGGAATTCCGGATACGGCTTTGCGGGTTACCTGTACATCGGCAATCCGCGGAAAGGGTGGGTCCGGATTCGACTCCGGCGGAGTTTACCACCGATCCGTGGCCGACGTATTCGATGCTGGGCAATGGGATCATCACGCGCGGGCCGGACCGGTTCACCGACGTCAGCAAGATAGCGGCCACACCTTCGCAGGCGGCGTACGCATTCGACATCGTCAGCGACGTCGGCGCGTCATGGACCAACCAGTGCAACGCCCACCCGGCGGGCCAGCCGCCGTCGCGCGGCGGCAACGTGCTTCACGCCGACGGCCACGTGACGTGGTATCAATTCCCACAACACTGGAGTCCGGGCTACGACGGTATGGGCCTGTACATTCCCTACCGGGGTTTTTAGGGGTCTTTGCCACATGACGATCCGGATCGGAGTCTCCCTGTTTACGGTGCTGTGTCTGTGCGCTCCGGCAACGGTCGAGGCCCGACCGCGGGCGGCAGAGTATGACGTTTTCGTCGAAGCGGAAGCCGCTGTGGAGCTGCGCGGGCCGATCGTGCAGTCGGGTGGACGCGCCGCGGCGTGTTCGAGCGAGGCGATGATCAATCTGTACAACCCGTCGGACCCGCCGGCGGGCGGTTACATGGCCCGGTATGCAGTCGAAGTCCCCAGGCGAGGGGCGTACTACGTGGTGGTTTGGGCGCAGGGGCTGGATACCTCGTGCACCTCGCCCTTCAGCGTGGAGGCGGCCGGGCAAAAGGTGGCGTTCACGGTGGAGCGGGCGGGCCTTCCGGAGTATTACTTCCGGTACGGCGAGAGCGTGGTTCCGCACGTGGGCGGGCCGGTGCGGCTTGAGAAGGGGCCGTGCGAGGTCGTGCTGCGAGTCGGTGGGCGGCGGCCTCACGAGGACCACGCCTACAACCTGATCGCCGACGCACTGGCGTTGGTGCGACGCGATCCGCGGCGGGTGGCGGCGGGCGGGCCGGCGAAACTGTCGGTCAAATCGGGCGACGAGCTTGGCCCGTTCGATCCGATCACCGACTTTTCTCAGGGCGGGATCGGCGACGTGGTCAATCCGGAGTTCTGGTCGTCGATGTCGCCGCTGTTGCGGAAGCTCGGGATCGAACGGATTCGAATCGACCACGTGTTCGACTATTACGACGCGGTGAAGCGGGACGAGGCGGGCAGGATTTCGTACGACTGGAGCCGGCTGGACCGGGTGATCGAGCAGATCGGCGCGGTCGGCGCCGAACCGTTTGTCTGCCTGAGCTACATGCCGCCGGCGCTCAGCGTTGACGGCACGCCGTACGCTCCGCCAAGGGACTATGGGCAGTGGCAGGCGGTGTGCCGCGAGTTGGCCCGGCATCTGGCGGAGGACCGTAAGCTCGCGGGACTCCACTATGAGGTCTGGAACGAGCCGGACGGCGGCGGGTTTCTGACGGCGGATGCGGAGACGTACGCCAAACTCTATCGGACGGCGGTGGAAGGGGTGCTGGAGGCGGATCCGACGGCGAAGGTGGGCGGTCCGGCCAGCGCGGTTGGGGCGTGGATCGTGCAGTTTCTCCAGCGGGTCAAGGAGAGCGGGGCGAAGATCGACTTTGTTACGTGGCACTGGTACAACTGCGGCTACGACGTGGCGGACTACGCCTCGCAGATCGCGACGGTCCGCCGGACGCTTGCGGAGCTGGGCTTCGGCGACGAGATCGAGCTGGCCTACAGCGAGTGGAATCTCAACGGCCGCATCAGCCCGGAGAACGACAGCTTCTACAACGCGGGCAGCGCAGCGGCGACGCTGGGAGTGCTGCACCAGCAGGGGCTCTCACACTCGTACTTCTTCATGCCGAAGGACCCATCGGCGGAGCGGGAGTTGACCGGGTGGTTCGGGGCGATCACGCACACCAACAAGCCCAAGCCGGTGTACAACCTGCTCGAGGCGTACGCGCGGTTGGCGGGCGATCAGGCGGCGGTGACGACGTCGGACGATCGGGTCGGCGGGCTGGCGGCGCGGGACGGTGAGACGCTGCGGGTGCTGGTGTGGCAGTTCAGCCGAAGCGATGCGTTGGCGGCGGCGCGGCGGGTGATGGTGGAGGTCGATCTTGAGGGGACGCCGCTGGCCGGGCGAAGCCTGCGTGAGCGGTCGTGGCTGATCGACAGCCGGCACAGCAACCTGACGGCGAATCCGGAGCGGCCGGGACTCGAGGAACTGGCTGATCGGCGGGTCGAGGGCGGCCAGGAAGTGAAGTTGAGTTTCGAGTTGGAAAACGGCGGCGTGCGGCTGATCGAGTTGACGGTAGACGAGTAAGCAGTGGTTCGGGCGGTTCCCGACGGTCCGCCCGCGACGTTACACCAAGCGAAAGGACAAATCCATGCGAGCGACGGGTTTGGCGGCGGTGTTGGTATCGACGGTTTTTGGTGCGTGGAGTGCGGCGATGGTGATTGAGACGCAGGTTCCGGCGAATCTGTTCGCGGCGGGCGAGCCGGTGACGCTCGGGGCCAAGGAAGTCAAAGGGCAGGCGACGTACGCCGTCACGGACTTTTTCGGCAAGACGGTCGCCGAGGGTGCAGCGGCGGTGAGCGACGGGCAGACGACGATCGAGTTGGGCGAGCTGTCGCCGGGCTGGTACCGCCTTGTGTGCCGCGACGAGGCGGCGGAGCAGATGGTGACGCTGGGCGTGTTGATGGCGCGGATCGGCGAATCGATGCCGCGGGAGGGCCGGGTGGCGGCGGACACGATCGGAGCGGGCGGAGGGTTGGTCGAGGCGCTTGGGCGGGCGAACATTCCGTGGGTGCGCGAGCGGCTCTGGTGGAGCGCGGTGCAGTGGAGTCAGGGGCCGATCGACTGGAAGGAGTATCCGCAGGCGGCGGAAAAGCTGGCGTCGGCGGGCGTCAACATTTCCCAGGTCTGGCACGATTCGCCGCCGTGGACAACGCCGGCCAACCCGCAGGAGCTGATTCCGGACGATTTGCGAGATTTGTACACGTTCTCGAAGACGGCGGCTGCGAAATTCGCGGGATTGTACAAGGCGTGGGAGACGGGCAACGAGTGGGATGCGGCGATGGGCCATGCGCCGGACAAGTACGCGGCGTACGAGAAGGCGGCGTACCTGGGCCTGAAGGCGGGCGATCCGAACGCGATCGTGACCAACGGTTCGATCTGCTGGGGGGCGACGCCGTTCCTGCGGGTGCTGCTGGAGTCGGGACTGGGCGAGTACAGCGAGGTGTTCAACTGGCACTTTTACGGCAAGCCGGAGCAGTATGCGTGGAACGTGGATGCATACACCGAGATGATGGCTGAGTACGGGGCGGCGGAGCGGCCGAACTGGATCAGCGAGGGCGGAGCGCCGTTCGAGGCGACGGAGGGCGAGGACCCGCACATGAGCGATGCGAACCAGCGGCGGCGCTGCCCGCTGACGGCCAAGAACGTGACGATGGCGCTGGCGGCGGGGGTGGACCGGTACTTCTTCTTCTGCATGCCGCACTACCTGGAGCGCGGTTTGGAGTTCGGGCTGCTGCGGGCGGATCACTCGCCGTATCCGGTGATGATGAGCTACGCGGCGGCGGCGAACCTGCTGGGGCAGAGCACGTATCTGGGCCGGTACGCGGGCGATGACGCCGCGGTCGAGGCCCGCGCGTTTTCGACGCCGGCGGGCGTGGTGCTGGCGGCGTGGTCGGATGAGGCGCGGTCGCTTTCGGTCCCGACGGATAAAAGCAGCGTTCGGCGGGCGAACCTGTTCGGTGCGATGGACGAACTGCCGGCGGCCGACGGGCGGGTGACGGTCGAGTTGGGACCGGACCCGATCTACCTGGTCGACCTGGGCGAGAAGATCAAACCGGAGCTGTCGGGCAAGGTGCGTCCGGCGGGCAAGCTTCCCAGGAACGATCCGTCGAAGGTGGTGCTGATGGGCTACTGCGATCTGCCGCTGCTGCCGGAGCGGTCGTGCTACGACGCGCAGGCGGCGGCCGATCCGCAAGCAGTGGCCTACACGCTGGAAGTGTACAACTTCAACGAAGAGAAGCCGGCGGAAGGGCACGTTGAGGTGTCGGTTCCAGCCGGCTGGCAGGTGGCGCCGGAGCGGGCGGACGTTCGCCTCGATCCGATGGGTCGCGAGGTGCTGACCTTCACGATCGCGCCGAAGCAGCCGCGGACGGTGGCGGATTTGACGGGCAAGATCGTCGTGCGAGGCGAGTTTGACGGCCGAGAGACTTCACCGGCGGTGAGCCTGCTCGGGTTTGGCGAGACGGCGCTCGTGCCGACGCAGCGGCAGGCGGTGGACTGGGCGAAGGCCGAGAACTGGCGGCCGGACGACGTGCGGTACGACGACGGCGCCCGCAACGCTCCGGCGAAAGTCGCGGCGGCCGGCGAGTCGGGCTTCCGTTACGAGTCGGAGCCGAAGCGGGAAGACGCCGGAGCGATCGACTATTTCTCCTACGCGGTGACGCGGTTCGATCCGCCGCTCGACCTGTCGGAGTGGGACGGTGTCTCGCTTCAGATCACGCCGATCAAAGGCGCGGGAATGGTGCGGCTGATGTTCCGTGAACCCAACGGCTGCTACTACTACCGCACGATCTCGCTGGCTGGCGATCAGCCGCAGCGGGTGACCGCGGTGTTCGAGCACATGCCGTGGGCGCTGTGGTTCACCGGCGACCCGAACCACCGGCTTGACCTGGACCGGATCGCCGGGATCAAGATCGGACGCGAGGGCGACGATCTGGCGTTCGAGGTGACCGGGTTCGAGCTGATCAAGCTGCCGCGCTGACGGCGGCGGTCAGGCGACGGACTTGTCGATGGCGATGCTGCCGCGGACTTCCTCGAGAAGCTGGGCTTTGCGATCGATCCGCCAGACCAGCAGGACGATGGGCAACCGCCTGTTGTCCTTGAAGGTGATGACGATCCGTCCGAAACCCAGGAGGCGTTCGAGGAAGTCACCGGTGTTGACGCGGGTGTTGTAGTCCTCGCGGCTGACCTGCTCGCCGCTTTCGGTGGGCCCTTCCTGGACGTTCATGTAGTTGGGCGTGAGGGCCACGTAGTAGAACAGGCCCTTGATCCATGAGACGGCGATGGTGACCAGCCCGATGATCGCGACCAACAGGTACGCGGTGGCGCTGAGCGAGATCGCCAGGTGGCCGAAGAGCCGCAGCGTCGAGGCGACCGAGCCGACCAGGTGAAGCCAGAGCAGCCCGAAGGCGACCACGAGCATGCCGATCAGCAGGATGCGCAGGTTGATCTCGTACTCCTCGACCAGGAAGTTGACCAGCACGACCAGGAACCAGACGCCGCCGATCATCTCCGGCGTGATCCGCTCCGGCAGCCAGCCGCGATTGTGCAGGACCATCATGCCCGCGGCCAGCAGCGAGGCGAGGATGGTCGGAGTGTAGAGAACCTTCGGCGTCCAGTCGAAGACGACCAGCCACTCGTTGATATCCGGATCGTCGCGGATCTGGCGTTCGGTCCGCATCCGCGTCCGCACCGTGTTCCGCAACACCAGCACCGCCACCACCACGCCCACGACCAGGGCCAGGGCGATGTAGAGGGCGATCATCTCGTTGGAGGTCCAATCGACAGCGAGCATGGCGATCTCCTTAAGAGCGGGAACAACAACCGCGGCGCGCCCAGGAAAGTATACCCCTGACCGCGGTGTCCCACAACCCCAGGGTCTGCGGCTCGCATTGCGCGATCCGGCGGTCGGCTGCTAGACGAACCAGTAGGAGTAGAGCCGGGCGCAGCGGGCATGGATCTTGAGGCGGACCTTCTTGCCCGGGCGGAGGCGGCGGTACTCGTCGCCGTCGAGGACGCCGGCTTCGGTGGCGGTTCCGTGGGTGTGAAGCGGGCCGGCCTGCGACGAGGCGGATTGCGGCCAGCGGACGGCTGCATCGAGCTGGTCGCCGACGATCGGGTCCGAGAGCTCGCAGCCGAGGTACGGCGTGCCGTCCGGCTGGCAGAGGCTGATCCGCACCTCGCCGCCGCGGGCGTCGGTATTCAGGTGGAGAGCCCCTTCGGGCCAGTCGAAGACCCTGGTCAGCAGGCAGCCGCCGCGGTCGTCGGCGTCGAGCGAGACGAAGCCGTCGCGGCGGAGCGTGGCCAGGCCCACCGAGCCGATGCCCGGCAGCTCGCCGCGGTCGACGCGGGCGGTCAGGTTCTCCCAGTACTGCGGATCGCGGGTGCCGGCGTGCGTGGTGCAGTTGCCGCTGTAGTAGAACCAGAGCCGACTGTCCTTGACGATGGGCAGGCAGGGATACCAGGCCATCGCCCAATCGAACTGGCCGGGTTCGCCGCGGTCGATGAACGGTTGGCGGCCGCCGAGGCGCTGCCAGTCGATAAGGTCGCGGCTGGCCACAAGCTGCAGGTGGCCGGGTCCGGGTTGGTTGTTCTTCCCGATCCGGCCGAACTCGTACGACGGATCGAAGATCAGCAGCAGGCCGATGTAGAGTTCCTCGTAGGGCACGATCAGCATGGTATAGAACTCGCAGCGGCGGTCTTCGCGGCAGTCGTGGATCAGCGATCCGTCGGCCACGGCCGCTTCGATCCGCTGGTGGGCCATCGTGTCGTCCTGCTCGTCGGGAGTCAGGATGCGGATGGGGTTTCGCCACTGGCGCAGGTCGTCAGCCTCGACGAGGGCCTGGACGCGCCGGGTCGGCTGAAGGGGGCCCGATCCGTCGAATCGGCCGACCGGCTGACACCATCGGGCGACGCCCAGGTATCGCGGGAGGTTTTGCGGTTTCGGGTAGCCCGGCGGATCATCCGGGCCGCAAAACGGCCTGGTGGATTTGACCGGGATGAACGTGTCGCCCGCTCCGAGTACCTTGCACGGCCCGCGATCGGTCCATTTGACGCCATCGGCGGAGCTCTGGACGATCAGACCCTTATCGCCCGCGTAGGCGATGGTCTGGTAGCGGTGATCCGGCCCGAGCGGCGAGAAGTCGTCATCGCCCGCGACGATATAGAACACCTTGCCGTCGACGAGGTTGTTGTCCTTCGAACCGTCGCATTCGACCAGGCCTAATGGAGGCTTTTCCCAGCGAACGCCGTCCGAGGACACGGCGTAGCAGGACCTGACCTCGCCGGTGAAGTACCACATCTTGAACAGGCGGTCGGCCGGGTCGTAGATCGTGCTGCAGTTGACCGAGACGTTGCGTCTTTCCCATGGCTTGTCCGGCCGGATCACCGGGTTGGCCGGGTGCTTGTCGGCGGCGTGCATCCGGCGGGTCAGGCCGGACATTTGAGCTACGTGGAAGTCGTCCACAAACAGTCGGCGCGGCGATCGGGCGTTCATGGGGGCTCCTTCTATTTCTTCTGGGCGTTGATGTCGATCCCCAGCGGGGCCTTCGGCTGGGGCATTTCGCGGAAGGCCCGGTCGAGCCTGTGGTCGTTGTAGAAGAAGTCGATCGGCACGATGGTCAGCTTGGCGTCCATGATGCCCCACTGGCTGATCCAGTGGCCGCGGGCGTAGGTGACGTAGGCGTAGCCGTCGATGAAGCCGATCGAGGGGTTCATGTAGGCGTAGCGGTGGTCGTCCTCGAGGTCCTTGATGTTCTCCCAGGTTCGGCCGCCGTCGCGCGAGATCGCGACGGTCAGCGGGCAGCGCAGGCCGTAGTGGCGGCGATGCCAGTGCGGCTTGTAGTCGTAGTTCCAGCAGGCCAGGAGGTCTCGCGTGTTCGGGACCCTCGCCAGATGAGCGCCGGCTTCGGGGCAGACCAACGCCGACGGCTCAACTGCCGACCATGTCTCGCCGCCGTCGTCCGAGAACGACTGGTACTGTGAGCCCAACTGGGTGCGCATCAGCATCAGGCATCGCCCGTCGGCGATCTCGGCGATCACCGGTTCCATCAACCCTCGCTTGGCGGCGCGGAGCTCGCTGCGACTCTCGCGCCAGGTCGCCCCGCCGTCGTCGCTGTAGCAGACGATGGTCGAGTAGTTCTCGTCGGCAGCCCGGCTGCGGGAGGTGTAGGCGATCGGGTAGATTAGCCGGCCGCCGTCGAGCTGGACCAGCCGGCCGTTGCACGGGCAGTTGTAACCCTCGCGCGGCGTGATGCGGGCGGGCTCGCCGAAGGTCTTGCCCTCGTCG